>JACXTT010001370.1_pt1 | contig 40547 bp, 41 predicted proteins | sample 9270951 | NCBI WGS metagenome assembly JACXTT01 (sample SAMN15532306, study PRJNA645909) | rock metagenome | isolation source: weathered quartz diorite | place: Puerto Rico | collected 2017-06-21
CGCGCGCAACGGCTAGCCGACGACCTCAGAGCGCAGGGCTACACCGCAACGGTGACCACGTTTGCCGAGGTCAGCACCGACCGCAAGAACTGGACGCCGAATATCACGGTCGTCATCGGTCTGGGCGACATGGTTTCCGAAGACGACAACGCGATAGCGGAAAGCACGGTGACCGACGAGACGGAAGTCGCGCTGGCTGGCGAAGCTGCCAGTGAAATGGCCTGACAGCAGGCGGGCAATCCGAGATAAGGACCGGCATCACGGGGCTTCGCGCACGGTCGCGTGCGTGATGGCTTTTCCTACAAGGGAGATCTGCACGCGATCTACCAGTGGCACCCGATGAAGGAAACCGTGGCGTATAAGGACGCAATAGCCTGCGTCTTGATCGAACGAGGACTGTCCCCACGCATGGCGGATCTCACTGGGAGGATCACGGCTCGCGCCGTGAGCGTGTGCGCGACTATCCCTGCTGGCTTCATCGAGGTCGGCGATCGGCCAATTCCGGTTCTTTACATCGGATCGCAATCGGCGGAGCCGGTCGGCGCTGTCTGATGTCGGTGGTCAGGCCGAATCGCCCAGTTCCTCGCCGATCAGCTGGCCGAGGCGCAACGCGTGCCCGGGCGTAGGCCTTCCGGCGCGCGTGATGCAGTAGTAATGCAGTTCGCCCCGCGGCTGCACCATGGGATCCATGCGAACCGCGTAGCGTGCCGCCGCGCCCGCGCACAGCGACGGCAGGATCGCGATCCCCGCTCCGCTCGATACCATCGCGATCACGGTCTCGATGTGCGTCACTTCCATCCTGCGCGATAGCTGGGCGCCGGCGCTTTCTATGTGTTCGTCGACCAGAAGTTGAATCGGATTTTCCCGCGGCAAGGCAATGAGTGACGCGCCGTCAAGCTTTTCCCACGGGACTGCGGATCGAAATTTGCGCTCGGAACTCGGACGAACCATCATCAGTGTGTTCCTGAACAGCGCCTGACGCGCGATCCCGGAGGCGGCCCGGAAAAAGAGTCCGTATCCGGCGTCGACCGTCCCGCTCTCAACCAGCGCCTGGATGCGCTCCGGCTCCACATCCCGAATTTCCACCACCAGCGACGGCACTTCACTGCGCAAACGAATCAGCGCCCCGGGCAGCAGGCTGTTTGCAACGAGCGGCGTGACGGCGATCCTCAGGGGCCGGCTCACCTCATCGCTGCGGCGTACCGCCTGCACGCCGGCATCCATGGCAGCCACCGCGGTCTCGGCCGAGTGCAGGAACGCCAGCCCCTCCGCGGTCAGATCGACCAGGCGGGTGGTTCTGTAAAGAAGCCGGCAGCCAAGCTGCGTCTCCAACTCCTTGATCGCCGCACTCAATCCGGCCTGCGTGATATGGAGTTGCTGCGCCGCCTTGGTGAAGTTCTTGTAGCGCGCCGCCGCAAGGAAAGCCTTGAGCTGGCGGTAGGAAGGATTCATAACCGTCTCTTGTTAATCCATAGAATACTATAGCTTCCCTTGTTACCGGCAGTAGGTTTCAATGCTGCCCTGAAGTACCCAAAATTACAGGAGACAACATGTTCGCCCCCCAGCGCAGGACCCTGCTTGCGGCCTGCATGGCCGCCATTGCCTCGACGCTGCCCCTGCCCGCTCTGGCAGACGCATTCCCCACCAAGCCGATCACCATCGTTGTCCCATTCCCTCCTGGCGGACCGACCGACAGCAGCGCGCGGCTGCTGGCGAAAGCCATGGCGGACAACCTGCGCCAGACCATCGTCATCGACAATCGCGCGGGCGCAGGCGGCACGATCGGTTCCGCCTATGTCGCGCGGGCCGAGCCGGACGGGTACACCTTGCTGTGGGGCGGCACGAGCAGCCTTGCCGTCGCACCGGCATTGTTCTCGTCGCTGCCATACCAGCCCACCAAGTCGTTCGTTCCGGTCGGCATGGCGGTAAGAAGCCCGATGATCATCGTCGGCAAGCCATCGCTCCCGGCACGGGACCTTCCCGCACTGATTGCCTCGAGCAAGAACACTTCCCTGACGTTCGGCTCGGCCGGCAACGGGTCGGTCGGCCACCTGACCGGCGTGCTGATGAGCACGACCCTCGGCCTCAAGGCGCTCCACGTCCCATACAAGGGCGGCGCACCGGCGCTGACGGATCTGCTCGGGGGCCAGATCGATCTCATGGTCGACACGGCCCAATACCTGGCGCCCCAGGTTCAGTCGAACAAGGTGCGGGCGTTCGCGGTGGCCGGTGACAAGCGATATCCGCTGCTGCCAAACGTTCCGACCATCCGCGAGGCGACGGGAAAACCATTCGAGGCCTACTCGTGGTTTGGTCTTGTCGCGCCCGCGGCCACCCCGCCCGGTGTCGTCAGCCGACTTGAAACGGCCTTGCAGGCCGCCCTGAAGGATCCCGACATCCGCAAGCAACTCGCGACCACGGGCCTTGAGCCTGTCAACGGCTCCGCCAATCAATTCTCGACCGCCATTGCCACGGACCTCAAGCGTTGGGGCGACGTGGTCCGCGTGGCCGGCGTCAAGCCTGACTGAATGCAACCATGACGAATTCGACTCAACACATCATCGTGTGCGGCGCGGGACTTGGCGGCCTGACCGCCGCGCTCGCGCTCATGAAGCGCGGCTTCCGGGTAACCGTCCTGGAGCAGGCGCCGGCCCTTGGGGAAGTCGGAGCCGGCATCCAGCTCAGCGCGAACGCGACGCGCGCCCTGTACCGGCTCGGCATCGGCGACGCGCTCGAGCGGGTAGCGTCGATTCCCGCGGGCAAGCAGATCCGGCTATGGAACACCGGCGAATCGTGGAACCTGTTCGATCTGGGCGCAGAGTCGCTGGAGAAATACGGCTACCCCTACTTCACCATCTATCGTGCCGATCTGCACAAGGCCCTGGCGGACGGCGTCGCAGCGCAGGATCCTGGCGCCATCAGGCTCAACGCCCGCTGCGTCGCGATCGAGCAGGACGACGCGGGCGTCCGCGTCGGCCTGGCGGACGGCACCTGGGTCCACGCTGACGTCGTCATTGGCGCCGATGGCGTTCATTCGAAGGTCCGCGCAGCGCTCTTCGCCGACGACAACCCGAAGTTCTCCGGATGCCTGGCCTGGCGCGGCGTGATCCGCGCGGACCGCCTTCCCGCGCATCTTCAGGAGCCGATGGGCAACAACTGGATCGGTCCTGGCGCTCACGTCATCCACTATCCGCTTCGCCGCGGCGGGCTGGTCAACTTCGTGGGGATTGTCGAGCGCGACGACTGGCAGGTGGAATCCTGGACCCAGGCCGGGTCAGTCGATGAATGCCTTCACGACTTCCGTGGCTGGCACCCGGATGTCCAGACGCTGATCCAGTCTGTTGCCACGCCGTTCAAATGGGCGCTGATGGTTCGCGAGCCCATGACATCCTGGACCGTCGGCCGGGCCACGCTGCTTGGCGATGCCTGTCATCCCACGCTGCCGTTCCTGGCGCAGGGCGCGGCCATGGCCATCGAGGACGGATACATGATCGCGCGCGCCCTGGAGGCGTACCGTGACCCGTCGGCAGCGTTGCTGAAATATGAAGCCGCCCGGATCGACCGGACGTCGCGGATCGTGCGAGGCTCGGCCGAAAACGCCAGGCGCTTCCACAATCCCGCGCTTGCGACGCGGGACGGGGCACTTCGCTATGTCGAGGAACAGTTCAACGAGCCAGTCGTAAGAAGCCGCTACGAATGGCTGTTCGAGTACAACGTGGATACGGCCCCGATCTGAGACGCGAAACGGCGGGCGCGCCTGCGCCCCCTCATTTCTCCGGCATCGCTGACGAATGATGGCTGGTGATCAGCCATTGCGACCCGTCCCAGCGATAGGTGTAGGTATAACGGGCCTTGACGACGGCGCCCGTGCGCGCAAAGGTGAAGGTATAGAGGCCCGCATCCACCGCCGAATTGCATCCGATCTCAATCCGGCGGAAGTCGATCTTCCCCGACGGCCGGTCTTGCAGGAAATGCTGGAAGTAGTCTTCCCGCTCCGCGACCGTCACGCGAGGCTTGTTGGAGACGGTCGGCAGAAGAATCGACCGATCCGCATAATTGGCCACCACCTTGTGCGGATCGCCCGTCTGCAGAGACTGGTTCCATCGATCGAACAGCGCCGCAATCTCCTGCTCCGACGTCGCCTTGCAGCTTGCCGTGGGCGCCCCAGGCGCGTTGCCCGGCGTACCCGGGTTCATGGCGCATCCCGCGAGCGCGGATGCCAGCACTGCAATGGGAATCAGCTTCATGGCAACGTCCTCCAATTGGGAATTGGGCGCCCGGCCAGGTACATCGCTGAAGTATGGAACATTCCGCAAGCAAGTGTTAGGCATATCCGGCATCCCCTTGCTTGTGGCAGGCCGTCCCTGCACGGGCACCGGCGACTGGGCTGTTGTATGCTCCCGCCACAGTTTCCAGAAATGGCATGTCCGATTCCGATACCCTCCCCCCCTCCCGGCCGCGCCGGCAAACCACGCCGTATCACGATTCACGATGTGGCGCGCGCGGTCCCGACCGATATCGTGTCGTCCCCCTACCCGTCGATCTCGATGATTCCGACATCGGCCACGATCCGCTTCGATCGTCGCACGCTCGATGGCGAAACGCGCGAGGACGTGCTTGGCGAGATCGATGCCTGCCTGCACGTCGCCGGCCTGCGTGACTTCACGCTGGCCGTGTCGGACGATGAAGTCCGCACCTTCACCGGCGAATCGGCGCGGCCGACGCGCTGGCTGCCGGCCTGGCACCAACCGGACAACACGCCGCTTGTACAGGCTGCCGTGCAGGCCATCGCGCAAACCGGTCGCTCGCCACAGGTCGGGACGTGGGCCTTCTGCACCAATGGCTCCGAATCCGCGGGACGGCGCCAGATCCCGACCATCGGGCTGGGGCCGGGGTGCGAGGAGGATGCGCACACCATCGATGAATCGATCGCGCTGGAGCAACTGCAAGGTGCGCGGGAGATCTATCGCAACCTGGTGTTGGCAATGGCATGAAGGATTAGCGCTGGCTCGCGGCCTTTGGCGGTGCGCAGCAGCGCCGGGGCCTTGCCGTGGTCAGCCGTGGCTGCCGGTCGCGTCCAGGATGAAAAGGCCGTTGCAGTCGCCTACGCTCGGGCACACTTGATGACCGTGTCGAGCGTGCGCGTGGTGATGTCCTTCCCGAACGTGCGTTCGAGCAGCGCCATGAATACGGGCCCCTTCTTCGGTTCAGGCACGTAGGCGCTGAAGATCTCCGTGGCACTGGCCTTGACGATGCTTGCCCCGTCGCGCGCGATGGGGAGCCTCAGGTCCGACGTCGCGGCGCCGCGCACGAAGGTGATAACCCGCTTGGCCGACGGCGCAAGGTCGAACCCGGCAAACGGATCCGCATCGATGAGATCCTGGAGATAGCGTGCGGGCCGGACAAAGGTGGCGAAGCGATGGCCCAGTTCGGCTTGCATCGCGTTTTCGGCGCGCCGCTCCAGGGCGCCCGTTGACGCAGCGCGCGCATTGAACACGACGTTGCCGCTGGAGAGCAGGGTTCGCACTTCGGAGAATCCCGCGACCTCGAAGCAGCGCTTGAGCTCGGGCATCCTGGCGTTCATCGGGCTGACGCCGCGAAGAAAGGCAACGTATCGGGGCATGGATACCGGGTCCTTCGTAGTCGTTGGCGAACCACCGCCGCCTTTGCGGCCATCATTCTTCCTTCATGGCGCGATGCCGCGACCGAGGGCATTCTAGCATCGTGCTTTGCCAGCTCCCCGCGGAGAAAACGGCGGTCTGAGGGCACTTCACCGAAAGCTCAGGGAATGGCCGGCATTACAATGCCAGCAATGAGCCCCGCCGCCGCCCCCCACTTTCCTCACGCCCCGGACCGCCCTACCTCCTTCTTCTGGAGCGACGATGCCATCCGGAGCCGGAGTGTGAGCGACATTGTGCTGTCAGGCACGGTCGACGTGCCGGAACCGCCGGCGCGTCTGCGTGCGGATTGGGCAAGGGAAGTATCGCTGCGCATGGCCCTGGAGGCGGGCGATGTCGAGGTAATGCCGCTTGCGCGCGCGCGAACGCGCTGGCCGGAGTACGCGCGCTGCGTGCGGGCGGTGTCCGACTGGACGAGCACGCTGGGCCTGCCCGGAGTCCTTGCCTCCAGCGACGTGGCGCTGATGGTCTGCCGCGGTGCGAGGTATCACCATGACGGGGAGCAGTATGGCGGTGCGGCCTTCTGCAACCTCTTCCTGAGCGAGGACAAGGGGCAGGACGTACATTTCCCGTCGCTGGGCCTTCGCATTCCGCTGAGACGGGGCACGGTCCTGATCTTCGATACCTGCCAGCCCCACGGGGTGATTCCACGCGGGAGCAGCGGCTTCGATGCGGCCGACTTCCCGAGCGACCCGGATTGCACGCAGCTATTCCTGACGTGGGAACTTGCCATCGAAGACGTTCGTATCGCACAGGCGCTCAAGGTCGCCTTCGACACGGATCGTCCGACCGCGCTGATGGTGAACGAAGAGCAAGTCCGGCTGAATGGTGAAAGGGTGAGCGTGCGGCCCGATTCGGGTGAATGGGGCCGCACTGGCTAAGCGAGGCGGCGCGCCGATCGTCAAGGCACCTCGTCAGAACTGAATCGAGGCGCTGCCAATACCATCGAACTCCGCCGTCACCAGATCGCCGGCCGAAGCAGGCAGGATGCCCACCCACGTGCCTGTCGTGACGATGGTGCCGGGCGCCACGCGCTGGCCGTTGCGCGTGGCGTGGCGCAGCCAGGCCACTAGTCCGAAGGCAGGATCGCCCAGGGCGTGGGTGCCGCGGCGCTCGAAGCCCTGCGTGCCAATCCGTACATGGCAGCGCTGCGCAGCCCAGTCGATCGCCCGGTAGGGACGCCACGCTCCAAGTACGAGCGCACCGTGAGCCTGCAAGTCGGCAAGCTTCAGCAGCGAAGGCGCGTCGGTGTACTGCTGCCAGCGCGAATCCACGACTTCGATGGAGACCGCCATGGCATCGACCAGCTTCGCAGCGCTGTCGCTATCGAGTGCAGCGGCGTCTTCCGCGCTGACCGGGCGTCCGAGGCGCAGGGCAATCTCGGCCTCGATGCCGCGCCAGGTGAAATTCCAGTCTCCGGCATTTGCCGGACTATGCCAGACGCCTTCAGCGGGCAGTTGCGCGTGCGTCAACCGGGCCTCCCGTGAAGGTCCGCCGGACTTCCAGTAGCCGGGGCCGCTGGCGTGCCAGCCCAGTGACTCGGCGACAGCCGCCTGCACCGCATAGGCCTCCTCCGCGGTGGCCAGCGCGGTGTCGAATGGCCGCGCATCGGCGCAGCGTTGTTCGCGACGTGCGCGGATCAGGGCCTGGGCGACTGCATCAATCTGGATCGGGTTCATGCCTGGGACAACTCCTTGAGTCGAAGGAAGGGAGAAAGACGATTCAACGGTCAGTGGCGGCCAGGCGCGCGGGAATCAGGGCCTGCCGATGCTGGCGGTACTTGTGTCGACTGCCGGTTCCGGCTCGTCCTCGACCTCGGGCTCGCCCATGGGCCTGCCAAACGTCTCTGGCGCGAACTGTACGCTCAACGCAAACACGGCGTACATCGCGGCCAGCATGCTGAACATGCCGCCCACGCCATAGGCCTCGAACACGCGCCCGCTCACCAGCGGCGTCAGCGCACCGGCCAGCGTACCCAGTGCGAGGATGAGAGACGTGCCGAACGCACGGACGTCGGTCGGATACTGCTCGGGGGCAAAGATCCAGATCGAGGTGTTCAACAGCACCACGCAGAACGTGAAGCAAGCCCCGAACAGCAGCACCAGTCCCACGTTGAACGTCAGGAAGCCGAAGCTCAGCCCGGCGGCGCATGCCAGCCCGGCGCCAATGGTCAGCACGCGCTTGCGCGGGAAGTGATAACCGCAGAACGATGCCGCCAGCGCGCCGAACAGGCTCCCGCTTTGCATCACCATCGTGAACAGCAGGCTCTTCGAAATGGTGTATCCCTGCGACATCAGGATGGTGGGCATCAGTGTCAGCACGGAAATCTGCGCACCATATGTCATCGACACCGCGACACCCAACGCCACCGTGCGCCGCCCCAGGCGCCCCCGGAAGACATCGCGCAGCCGTACCGTGGCGCGGGGCGAGTTGCCCTGGACGGCCTCCCTGATGTATTGCGTCGGTGCTCCACGCAGCTTGCCCAGGCGCCCTGAAGCGAGGCCGGAAAGCACGACGTTAGCTTCATCGACCCGCCCCTTGGACAGCAGGAAGCGCGGTGTCTCGGGGATGAAGCGACGATAGAATACGACGAAGATGGCAGGAACCACCAGGCAGCCGAACAGCCAGCGCCAGCTGTCCGGCCCGGGGAACATGGCAAACACGGCCAGGCCGAAGGCCGGTGCCAGCATATTGCCTAGTCCGCCGCTGCCGACGCTGACCATGCCGACCGCGGTGCCGCGAAAGCGGGTGGAACACAGCTCGGCAAGAATCGTCACCGCAACCGAGATTTCGCCACCCAGCCCGATGCCGACGATGAACCGACCCGCCCCCAGCACCGTATAGTTCGGCGCAAGCGCGCAGATGATCGCGCCCAGCGTGAACAACAGCAGGTTCGCGTTCAACATTGCGCGACGGCCGTAGCGGTCGGCGACATAGCCCGATGCCACGCGCCCCAGCGCCGCCGCGCTGAACGTCAGCGTATTGAGAAAGCCGATATGCGCGACCGATATGCCCCATTGCTCGCGCAAGATCGGCCCCACCAGGCCAACGGCGTTCTGTTCAAAGACATCGAACATCACGCCCAGCATGATCAGGAAAATGATCTTCTTGTGTGCGGCGGTAACGCCTATGCCATCCATGGCCCGGTCAAGTTCGTGCTGCTGGGGGGAACTCGACGATTGAACATTCACTTCTGCGCCCATGTTGTCTCCTCCTCGAATCGAGGTCAGTCACGGTGTATCCGCAAACCTTTTGCCGGCGTCATTGACCGGTCTTGGCAGAGCAGCAAAGAAAGTGCGTCTGCGGCGCCGTGCTATGTCAGCGCCGGCGCGCAGCGAGGTGGCCGGCGTGCGCCAAGGGACTGCTCGGCGGCATAGGCCACGCGCAACAACACGGCTTCCGAGAATGGCCGGCCGAACAACTCCAGGCCGACCGGCACGCCATGCGAGGCATTGGCGTCCGGTTCGGAGAAGCCGGCCGGGATAACGATGGCCGGGAATCCCGTGGCGGACGCCAGCACACCATTGCGTTCGACCTGGGCCTGGCCCACGGGCACGACCAGGCGGCGCTGGTGCGGAAACGCCAGCGCATCGAGGCGGTGACTCGTCATCAGCCCGAGGATGCGGTCGCGCAAGGCTTGCTGGCGCTGCAGTCGTTCGCGGTATTCCGTCTCGTTGCCCGCCAGCGCCACCGCGCTCTTCAGCGTCCCGGTGACGCCAGGATGCACGCTCGCCGAAGTGATCATGTCTTCCAGCGAGCGCACCGGCACGCCGGATGGAACGCCGGCAAGGTAGGCGTCGAGATCGCCCTTCATTTCGTAGAGGTGCACCAGCGTGTCCGCCAGTAGCGCGTCGGGGTGGATCGCTTCGTCGACCTCGACCAGCTCGGCGCCTTGTGCCCGGATGGTGTCGAGTGCGCGTTGCATGACGGCATTGACGGCGCGATGCTCGGGCCCGTCGCCAAAGAACGAGCGCAGCACACCGATGCGTGCGCCTTTGAGGCCGCCCCGATCCAGCCCGTCGGCGTAGCTGGACGGGATATGCGGAGCTCCGTGGCTGGTGACCGGGTCGTCCGCGTCCTGGCCGGCAAGGATGTCGAGCAGGAGCGCGGCATCGGCCACGGTACGCGTGATCGGCCCGATGGTGTCCTGCGTCAGGCCGCAGGGCACCAGCCCGGTACGGCTGACCAGTCCCATGGTCGGGCGCAGGCCGACGAGATTGTTCGCCGAAGCCGGAGAGCGGATCGAGTTGATGCCATCCGTGCCGATTCCCAGCAGGCCGAAGTTGGCCGCGATACCGGCGCCGGTGCCGCCGCTGGACCCGCCGGGCGTCCGCGTCAGGTCATAGGGATTCAGGGTCTGTCCGCCCAGCGTGCTGACGGTCTCGCCGCCCGAGGCAAGCTCGTGCAGGTTGGTCTTGGCGAGCACGATGGCGCCGGCCTCGCGCAATCTGCGCACGATGAAAGCATCCTGTGCCGCAAGATTGCCCTGCAGGCAGCGCGCACCCGCCGTCGTCTCGAGGCCGGCGCACTCGATATTGTCCTTGACCAGCACCGGGATGCCATGCAAAGGCGCGAGAGCAACGGCTGGATTTGCCGCCGCATGCGCGTCCATGCGGTCGGCTTCCGCCAGCGCATGCGGGTTGAGCCGCAACACGCTGTTGATGCCCGGGCCGCTGTTGTCATAGGCGGCAATCCGGTCCAGGTAGCCCTGGACCAGCTGGCGCGCAGTGAGGCGACCTTCGCGCATGGCGGCATGAACGCCGGCCACGGTGGCCTCCATCACGCTGATGCCTGAGTCGGGGGATTGATCCATGTCTGTTTTCCTTGCGTCCAGGTCATAGGGCGCCGAGGTGTTGATTTCCGGGGGGAGCGAGCAGCCGCTCCCCCGCCTGCGCTAGCGATTGACCAGCTTCGCCGGTATCGTCCAGATGGCGAACGCACCGAGCATCAGCATGGCCGCGATCATGTAGTACGCACTGGTGCCGCTCTGGGTCACGTCGCGGAGATACCCGATCATGTAGCCGCTGGTGAAGCCGGCCAGGTTGCCGATCGAGTTGCTCATGGCGATGGCCGTGGCCGCAGCCGCGCCGCTGAGGAAGGCAGTCGGTAGCGACCAGAACAGCGGCGAACACGTCAGGATGCCAGCCGCGGCGATCGACAGGAAGACCAGCGAAAGCGCCGTGCTGTGCATGATCCACGGCAACGCCAGGAAGCCGATGGCCCCCATCATGCAGGGCACGATCAGGTGCCAGCGCCGTTCCCGATGCTTGTCGGCGCTTTTGGCGAAGACGTACATGGTCACGATGGCCGCCACATACGGGATCGCGCTCAGCAGGCCGATGTGCAGGGGATCGGAGACGCCTGTCGATCGGATGAACGTTGGTAGCCACAGGGTGATGCCGTACTGGCCGGTGACATAGCAGAAGCAGATCAGGCTGATGAGCCATACGCGCGGGTCCGTGAAGACCTTGCCGACGCGGGCCTCGGGGCCTGCCGCCTTGTTGTCCTCCGCCTTGGCCCTTTCGAGTACCTGCTTCTCGTCGTCACTGAGCCACTTGGCCTTGGCAATGGAGCTGTCCAGGTACGTGAAGCAGGCAATGCCGAGCAGCACGGCGGGCACGGCTTCGATGAAGAACATCCACTGCCACCCTGCCCAGCCCGCAATGCCGCCCATGCTGCCCATCAGGAAGCCGGACAGCGGGTTGCCGATGATGCCCGACAGCGGCGAGCCCATGCAATAGATCGCCATGATCTTGGCGCGACGGTGCGACGGATACCAGCAGGACAGGTAGTACACGATACCCGGCGTGAAGCCCGCTTCGGCCAGGCCCAGCAGGAAACGCAGCGTGTAGAAGGCGGTCGGCGTCTCCACGAACACGAAGCACGCGGATAGCAGGCCCCACGTGACCATGATGCGGCCGATCCAGATCTTGGCGCCGAACCGGTGCAGCGCCAGGTTGCTGGGAATCTCGAACAGAAAATAGCCAATGAAGAAAATGCCGGCGCCAAGGCCATAGACGGTTTCGCTGAAGCCCAGGTCCTGCGACATCTGGAGCTTGGCAAAGCCAACGTTGACTCGGTCGAGATAGGCAATGAGGAAGCAAAGCATCAGGAACGGCACGAGACGCCAGCTTACCTTGCGATAAACCGCGTCTTCGTACGAACTCACCTTTGCCCCGGCCTGCAGGGTAGTGTCCACAGCGTCTCCTTTGTATTGTCGGGTACGTCAGTGCTGCTGCGCCGATCCTGAGCCGATCAGTGCGGTGTGGAACGGGCCTGTACCGCCGGAGCCTGTGACTGCGCGCGTGTCACGATGACGGCAACCGGTTTGCGGCAAGGCCCTCCCCGGCCTTGCCGCGCGAACCGGTGCCCGCCGCGATCGCAGGAACCGACGGCCTGCTTCAGGCTGCAGCCCGAAGCGGCAACGGGCATGCGTGGGCCGCCAGATATTCCATGGCCGCGGCTACCCCGCTGGCGGCGACGGGGACGCCCGAGATCTTCAGTCCCATCTCGCAGCCGGCGAGCGTGGCCATCAGCATCAGGTCGTTGCAGTCGCCGAGATGGCCGATGCGGAACATCCGGCCTTTCATCTTGCCCAGCGCCGCACCGAGCGACATGTTGAAGCGGTCATAGATGACCCGGCGCACGGCGTCCGCGTCGATGCCGTCGGGCATCATCACGCCAGTCAGCACCGGGCTGTAGACCGCCGGGTCCGCGCACTGGATCTCGAGGCCCCACGCACGCACCGCGCGGCGGCATGCCTCGGCCAGGCGCTGGTGGCGCGCGAAGACGTTGTCCAGCCCTTCTTCAAGGATCATGTCCAGCGCCTCCGACAGGCCATAGAGCAGGTTCGTGCTCGGCGTGTAGGGCCAGTAGCCGGTCTGGTTCATCGCGATGATCTCTTCCCAGTCCCAGAAGCTGCGGGGCAGCTTGGCGGTCCTGGCCGCTTCGAGGGCCTTGGGCGATACGGCATTGAAGCTGATGCCCGGCGGCAGCATCAGGCCCTTCTGCGAGCCGGACACGGTCACGTCCACGCCCCACTCGTCGTGGCGATAGTCGGCCGAAGCCAGTCCGGAGATCGTATCGACCATCAGCAACGCCGGATGCCCCGCGACATCGATTGCCTTGCGTACGGCGGCGATATCCGAAGTGACGCCGGTCGAGGTTTCGTTGTGCACCACGCAGACGGCCTTGATCGCATGGCCGCTGTCCTGGCGCAGGCGCGCCCCGATCATGTCGGCCTGAACCCCGCGGCGCCAGCCCTCGATGCCCGGCAGGCCAAGGAATTCCGGACGCAGGCCCAGCTTCTCGGCCATCTTTTTCCAGAGCGTGGCGAAGTGGCCGGTCTCGACCATGAGCACCGTATCGCCAGGGCTCAGCGTGTTGGACAGCGCAGCTTCCCAGGCGCCCGTCCCGGAGGCCGGGTAGATCACAACCGGCTGCTCGGTCTTGAAAATCTGGCGGATGCCGGCCAGCACCTTCAGTCCCAGCGCCCCGAACTCGGGGCCGCGGTGGTCAATGGTCGGGTAGCTGATGGCGCGCAGGATGCGGTCCGGCACCGGGCTCGGTCCGGGGATCTGCAGGAAATGGCGGCCAGCGGGATGGAAGTCCAGTTTCAGCATTTACTCCTCCTGTTGAATTTTGCATTCAAAATACTTTAGCAGGCGGAACCGGTAAATGAAGGGGGCAGGAACAAGAAAAAAGCGCAGTGTTTACCCCGATCCATCAGGGACTTGCGTCTTGTCGGTACTGTGCTAGGCGTCTGCTAGAATTCCGGGAAAACGACCGTCGTTGGACTTTGCATGCAAGATCCCATTTCTTCCGGCGAAACTTCGTTCGCTTCCGTGCTCCCCAAGGTTGAGCGGCAACGCCTGCATGACACGGTGGTGGGCCACCTGCGCAACTTCATCGTGGAGGGCGTGCTGAAGTCCGGCACCAAGCTCAACGAGCGCGAGCTGTGCGAAACGCTTGGCATCTCTCGCACCCCGCTGCGCGAGGCGTTCAAGGTGCTCGCAGCCGAAGGGCTGATCGACATCTCGCCCAATCGCGGCGCCACGGTGGCCAGCCTGTCGGCAACGGAGATTCTGGATACGTTCGAGCTGATGAGCGGCCTGGAGGCGTTGTCAGGCGAACTGGCCTGCGAACGCATCACGCCGGTAGATCTTGCAGAGATCAAGGCCCTGCACTACGCCATGCTGGCGTGCCGCGCGCAGGACGACCTGTCGGGCTACTACAACTACAACCGGCAGATCCACGACCGCATCAACCAGGCCGCCCGCAATAGCGCGCTGCGCCAGACCTACCTGGCCGTGAATCGCAGGCTGCAGGCCCTGCGGTTCCGTTCAAACTTCCAGAAATCGAAGTGGGACAGTGCCATCCACGACCACGACGAGATGCTGGTGGCGCTGGAAGCGCGCGACGGCAAGCGCCTGGCGGCGATCCTGCGCCAGCATCTGCTGGACAAGCGCGACGCGGTGCTCGCCATGCAGGCGGCCGAGGCAGACGCGGCATCCGTGGCATCGAAGAGCTGAGCCCGGACCCGGATCTTCGTATCCGGACAGCCCATGGATCAACCGGGCATCAGCGGCGGGTCCGCATGGGCGCCGCCAGCCGCCGAGGGGGAAACACATACCAGGCGCCTTCGCCATGGCGGAAGAAGGCAATGGACAAGCGCCCCGCGGCACGGATCGATTCGACATACACCAGGCAACCCTTCTGGCCGGCAAGATGCCTGAAGCACATAACCCGCGCCGGACTGGCCTCGCTCGGCGACAACCACTTGTCTACCAGGCCACGTAGCGAATTCTCGGTATTGCGCATGGTGTCAGTCCTCCTGAGGCGGGCCTCGCCGGTACCGCATACTGCGTTGCACCTCCTTTATCTCCAGCCTAGCTGGGCGACAACGCCCCGGCCTTCAGTCAGAGGCAACAATGCACATCGGCACTAGCTGAATCGCACGTAGGAAACGCCTGACAGCAGGCACCGGGGCGCCTCGCGCTCACAATCGATTACAACCTCATACGCATCCAGGCAATATGCTCTCGTCCGCAGCCGGCCAGCGGTGGCCAGCGCGTAACGAGGAGAGAATCGATGGGCAAGATCCGGGCACTGGGTCTGATTGCGTCTGCGGTGACGCTAGGGTTGGGGGCTAGCCATGCATTCGCCCAGCAGGTGATCGGCGGCATGGGCGAACCGATCCATATCGGCACGTTCGGCGCCGCGCAAGCGGAGAGCCGGTTTGCGGCGCGTCATCCGGCGCAAAAGTCCTCCGCAAAGGCGCCCCACGCACGCGGGGCTGAAATCCCTGAGACCCGTGCGCGATACGCCAAGCCGACCTTGCCCGGGAGAAATCTGCGCTAGCTTGTGACGCCACTCGCCATGGCGCCGGCATAGCGGCGCATGGCGAACATCGCAGCAATCAGCGCGACCTCATCGCCTGCCCCATAAAGGCCTCGATTTGCGGCAGCGTCACATAGCCGTTTCGCTGTGCGTCGATCTGGTCGAAATGCTGAGCGACTTTCGGCATGCCGGCGGCGGCCTGCTCGCGCGTCAGCTTCCCGTCGTGCGTGGTGTTTGCACTGGCAAAGCGGCCCTGCAACTGCTGCATCGCACGCTCCGCACGCGGGTTGGCGGCGGCGGGCGTTTCGACGCTCTGCGCGAACGCGCCAGCAGAAGCCAGGCACATGGCGAGCACTGCAATCCACTTCTTCATGGTGTTTCTCCGTTTGGATGGCCGGCCTGCGCCGGCGGCATATTGAATTTGGCTCGGCGACAGATCCAGGTGATCAACGCACGACGTACACCGGGCGGGATGCGACATAGACCGTACGTGGCAGCGGCGCGGTCGCGACGATCACCTTCGGCGGCCGCGCGACCACCACTTTCGGCGCAGTCGTCACCACGATCGGTGGACGGGCATAGACAGCGGCCGGTGCGACCACCACGGTGGCAGCGAATACCTGGCCGCTCGACAGCAGGACCAGCGTGCCGGCGGCGGCACCAAGGAAGCGGGGAAAGCGGGAGAAGCAAGAGAAGCGCGAGGTCATCACAGGTCCTTCAATTTCGGTTTCAGCCGGCCCGGTGCGGCGCGGCAACGGACCGAACTATAGGAGGACGCCGCGCGCTTTTCGCGGTGGAAAACATGTCACCGCGTTACACGACGCAGCAGGCGCCGCGGCCATGACACATGGCTTCGCGCGGATTGGCGCTCAGAAGATGTGCCTGACCCCGGTCACCACACCAGTCTGGTTCACCCCCGGCGCCACGGCGCCACCATTGACCACCCCCAATGTCGAAGCGCCTTTGTTGTCCATGTACGAGGCATTGAGATACAGGTCGGTTCGCTTCGACAGGCTGTAGGCCATGGCCAGCGCATAACTCATCGCGTCATTGGGCGAATCGCGCCGGTCGGTGCGATAGACGCCTGCCCGGACCACGAATGCCGGCGTGACGTTGTACGAACCGCCGATCCAGTACAGATTGGCGCGCAGCGACGGCGTGGCAATCGTGCCCTGCAAGAAGCGATAGCCGATGGTGGCGGTCAGCGGGCCATCGGTCCAAAGCAGCCCCGTGGCGTAACGGCGTTCGATGTTCCCCTGTGACGCGGCGGCCGTGCCGCGGCGCTGGTCATAGGCCAGCACCATGCCGAGCTTGCCGATCGTGTAGGACGTGCCCGCGCCGATCTCCTGGCCGATGCGCGGATTGCCCGGCACCTCGCTGCCATTCGCGATCGTGGCATCGTAGCCCGCGCTGTACATGCCCGTGACGGTCAGGTTGCCGAAGTTGCCGGTGTACTTGATGGCGTTGTCGGCACGGTTGGCGAACTGTGCATCCTGCGCCAGCAGGCCATAACTGGTGTAACGGACAGGATCGAGCGGAACGAACAGGTCATACAGCGTATTGTTCTGCCTGCCCAGGGAAATCAACCCCCATGGGCTTTGCAGTCCGACGTAGGCCTGCCGGCCGAACAGGCGACCGCCTTGTCCCGACGTTCCGGTGTCGCTGTTGAACCCGCTCTCCAGCACGAATACCGCGCCGAGGCCATTGCCGAGGTCCTCGTTGCCGCGCAGGCCCCAGCGTGAGCCGGTGACATTGCCGGGGGATATCCGGTACTGCGATCCTGAGCCATTGGCACCGGCGTGGTTCAGGAACTCGATGCCGGTATCGACCAGCCCGTACAGCGTGACCGATGTCGCGCCCTGTGCGTACGCACCGCCGATGCAAAATGCACACGCGAGTGCGCCCACGGCGGGCGGCGCCAGCCTTTTGTTCTTCATGTCTGCTCCGTTGTGGATGTGGAATCTTCGCGACGGTGCGGATGCCGTCGGCGCAAGCTTGCTGCAGTGTCAGTCAGTCGATGCGGCTCAGCGAGGTCGCGTAGAGCGCCGCACGGCGCGCGTAATCGTCGGCATTGGCGCGCAGGTTGTTGACCTCCTCCTGCGTCAGCTCGCGCACGACCTTCGCCGGCGACCCAAGGATCAGCGAGCGCGGCGGGAACGCCTTGCCTTCGGTAACCAGGGCGCCGGCCGCCACCAGCGATTCGGCGCCAATGCGCGCGTGGTTCAGCACCACAGCCTGAATGCCGATCAGCGCGCCGTCACCGACCGTGCAGCCATGCAGCATGGCCTGGTGGCCCACGCTGACGCCGTCTCCGATATCAAGCGGACAGCCGGGGTCGGTATGCAGCACCGCGCCTTCCTGGATATTGCTGCGGGCACCGATGCGGATCGGCTCGTTATCCGCGCGGATCGTGGCGCCAGGCCAGACGCTCGCATATTCGGCCAGTTGCGCGCGACCGATGATCGTGGCTTCGTTGGCGACAAAGGCGGTAGCGGCTATCGACGGCGCGTGGTCCTCAAGTTTGTAGACAGGCATGGTTTCGGGGGCAATGGTTATTCGACTTTTACGTTGGCCTTCCTGACCAGGCGCGCATAGCGGTCAGCCTCCGCGCGGAAATACTGCGTTGCCGCTTCCGGCGTTCCGGGCTTCACGACCGTGGCCTGCTTCTTCAGGGCTTCGACGACTTCGGGGCTGGAGAATGCGGTGGCAAATGCGTCATGCACCCGCTTCACGTCCGCCGGCTTCATGTTGGCGGGGCCGATGACGGCAAACCAGCCCTCGACGCTGTAGCCGGGCAAGCCCTGCTCGGCAATCGTCGGCAATTCGGGTGCCACCGGCGAGCGGCTGTCGCCGCACAGGCCGATCGCGCGCAGCCTGCCCGCCTTCAGATACGGCAGCGCGGCATTCAGCGCCACCACGCCCATGTCTACCTGTCCGCCGAGGAGGTCGGTGACCATCGGCCCCGTGCCTTTGTATGGGATGTGGTTGGCCTTGACGCCGGCTTCATTCAGGAACATCTCGCCAGCCAGATGGATGATCGTGCCGTTTCCGGAAGACGCCAGGTTGTACGCGTCGGGCTTCGCCTTCAGCAGCGCGACAAGCTCCTTGACGTTCTTCGCAGGAACCCTGGGATTGACCACCAGAACGAGCTGGGTGGCGCCAATGACGCTGATAGGGGTAACGTCCCTGATCGGGTCGAACGGCATCGACTTGAACACGCTCGGATTGATCACGTGGTTGTTCGATACCAGGCCCAGCGTGGTCCCGTCAGGCGCCGCCTTCACCACCGCCGCGGCACCGGAGATTCCCCCAGCGCCGGGCAGGTTCTCGATGACGACGGGATTGCCGAAGGCCCTGCCCAACGCCGGGCCGGCCGTGCGGGCGATGGCGTCCACGCCGGAGCCCGCGCTGATCGGCAGGATCAGCCTGATGGGCTTGCCGCTCTGGGCGAACGCAGTGATCGAAGCCGACACCGCGAAAGACGCGGCGATGGCCATCCAGGCGGACCGGCGCGCGGCCCGCCATGCGGGGGTAGTCAACATGGTTGTCTCCGTATTGCTCTGTTATATGACCTGGGTCTTGTCGTGCCGCTGGTCAGTTCGGCTTGAACAGCCTGCCCAGCACTTCGGCGTTGTGCTCTCCGGGCTTTGGCAAGGGATACCGCACCCCGGGCCGCCTGCCGCCCATCAGCAGCGGCAGCAGCACCGTGGGAGCCATCGAGCCGTCGTCCACCTGCATCGGCACCAGGCCACCGCTTGCCTTCAGGTGCGGATCCTCGAGCAACTGGTCCGGCCGGACGATCGGCGCGTAGGGAATGCCGGCCGCTTCGAGTTGCGGCATCAGCACATCGGCGTGATGGTGCGCCAGGATCGCGCCCAGTTCTTCGAGCAGGGTTGGCCGCACGGCCACGCGCGATGCGTTGTCGCAGTACTCGGGGCGGCTCGCCAGTTCGGGATCGCCGAGCACATTGCATAGCGTCACGAACTGCTTGTCGCTGACCGCGCCAATAAACAGCTGCTCACCGTCTGCCAGGGTGAAGACGTCATAGACGCTCCATGCCGACACGCGCGACGGCATCGGCGGCGGCGCCTCGCCTGTCATCGCGAACTGCTGCATATGCTGCGATGCCAGGAACACGCAGTTCTCGAACAACGCACTCTGGATCTCCTGGCCTTTGCCCGTGCGGTCGCGTTCGCGCAGCGCCGCGAGCACGCCGATCGCGCCGAACATGCCGCCCATGATGTCGTTGACCGACGTGCCCGCGCGTAGCGGCCGGCCTTGCGGCCCGGTCATGTACGACAGGCCGCCCATCATCTGCACGACTTCGTCGAGCGCCAGGCGCTTTTCGTACGGGCCGGGCAGGAAGCCTTTGTGGGAGACATAGATCAGGTGCGGGTACTTGCCAGCCAACGTGGCGTAGTCCAGACCCAGCTTTGCCATCAGGCCCGGGCGGAAGTTCTCCAGCAGCACGTCGCTCTGGCCAGCCAGTTCGGCGGCAGCGGCGCGCCCTTCTTCGGTGGTGATGTCCAGCACCACACTCTTCTTGTTCCGGTTGAAGGCACGGAAGAAGCCGATGCCGAGGCCTGGCAGGTTGCGCGTCTTGTCGCCGCCCGGCGGTTCGACCTTGATGACCTCGGCACCCAGATCCGCCAGGATCATGCCGCACGTGGGCCCCATCACCATATGGGTGAACTCGACGACGCGAATGCCGGACAGCGGCAGTGATGTGTGCTCTGGTTGCATGGCTCGATCCATGGTGTGGTTCAGGCTACCGCGCGAATGGCGGCGGTGAAGGTCCTCGGCAATCCGGCGCGCCACAGCGTCCCGTGCAGCATTTCACCCTCCAGCCAGGCTTGCACCTGCTGGCGCAACGCCAGCAGCGCAGGAATGTCAACGCCGGTCTCGACGCCCATGCTGGCGAGCATATAGGCCAGGTCCTCGGACGCGACGTTGCCGCTGGCGCCGGGCGCATGCGGGCAGCCGCCGATGCCGGCCAGGCACGCGTCGAAGCGCGTGACACCGGTTTCCAGGGCCGCCAGCACATTGGTCAGGCCAAGACCGCGCGTGTCATGGAAATGGCCGCACCAGAAACGCTCGCCGGCAATGGCGATGGCACGCTCGAACAGGTCGCGCACCATGCGCGGATCGGCGTAGCCAACGGTATCGGCGAGACTGACGCGATCGGCACCCGCATCGAGCAGCGCTTGCATCAGCCGCAGGACTTCATCGGCATTCACATGGCCCTGCAACGTGCAGCCGAACGCGGTTCCCACCCCGCCTTCGATCAGCGTTCTTGCACCGGCGGCATCCCGCGCCGCCCGGATACGCGCGACCTCCGCCACGACGTCATCGGGTGTCTTGCGCAGATTGGCCAGGCTGTGCGCGTGGCTGGCGGAGAGCGGCACGATCATCAGGTCGGCGCCGCTGGCGATGGCGCTCTGCGCGCCACGCAGGTTGGGCACCAGCACCGAGACGAACAGGCCCGGCAACGTGCGCGCAAACGCCACCAGCTCGGCGGTATCGGCCAGTTGCGGCAGCAGCTTTGGCGGCACGAACGAACCCACCTCGATTTCGCGCTGGCCCGAGGCATGGGCGCCGCGAATCCACGCCTTCTTCCGTTCAGTCGGAACGATGGTCCGGATGCTTTGCAGCCCGTCGCGCAGACCGACTTCGCGGATCACGGCGCGTGCAGGCCAAGTGGCCGATTGGGAAAATGCTGGAACAGCGGTCATAGCGGGAGCTGGCGTGGAGACACCAATGAGGCTGGCGATGTCCACAATGTATGACGTTCCCAAACCGAACAAAAGTGGTCATTCGAGAATGCAATCGTTCCAATCCGGAATGTCTGTGACTACAATCGGGAGATGAGAGATCTGGACCTGACAACACTTCGCCTGTTCGTCGCCGTGTGCGATACGCAGAACATCGCGCGTGCCGGTGAACAACACCACATCGTGGCTTCGGCCATCAGCAAGCGCCTCTCGCAACTGGAAGAGACCGTTGGCGAGACCTTGCTGGAGCGGCGCCGACGTGGCGTGGTGCCCACCCCCGCTGGCGAAATCGTCCTGACGCACGCACGCGCCATGCTCGCGGCCGCGGATCGCGTCGCCAGCGACATGGCTGACTTCGGCACCGGCATTCGCGGTCAGGTACGACTGCTGGCCACTGTTTCCTCGATGGCTGAGTCATTGCCCGACGACATCGCGGCGTTCCTGCAGATTCCGGGTCACCAGGATGTGGGCGTGACGATCGAAGAAAGCCTGAGCGTCGACGTCGTGCGCTCGCTTCGCGAGGGCTCCGCTCCGCTGGCCATCTGCTGGGATGCAGCCGATCTCGAGCGGTTTCAGACGCGCCCGTATCGGGCTGACCATCTGGCAGCGATTGTGCATGTCTCCCACCCACTGGCGCAGGTCAACGACTGCGAATTTGCACAAACGCTGGAGTACAAGCATGTCGGCATGCCTGCACAAACTGCTGTGCAGACCATGCTGAACCGGCATGCCGCCATCCTTGGCCGCCGCATCAACTACCGGGCTGTGGTCTCGAGTTTCGACGCCGCCTTGCGTTGCGTGCGCGCCGATCTGGGACTGGCCATCATTCCGCTGGAAATCGCAGCCCCGGTCGCGCAGGCGCTCGAGATACGCGCAGTTCCCCTGCGCGACGAGTGGGCACGACGCAGGTTCGCGATCTGTTCACGCGACTTCGATACGCTGTCTCCCGCCGGAAAAATGCTGGTCGAGTTTCTGGAGGCTCGCGCAAGCGGCAATTGAAGGCTTCGCCATCGCTTCAACCGGAACGTCAGGAGGCGTAACGCGCGTCAGTTGAACAACAGCGCGGCATAGTTGCGGGCGCTATGCGGGACGTGCAGCACGTCGATGCGCGTGTGGGGATCGCCGACCACGCGGTAGAAGATCTGGTAGTTGCCATGGACGCGGTGCCGGATGCCGCGGTCTTCATAGCGCGGCACCAGCGGAAACGCCAGCGGCATGTCGGCGAGGCTCAGGCACCGGTCGCGCCGTTCCTGCACGAAGGACAGCGCCCTGCGCGGGTTGTCGCGCGCAATGTAGTCGGCAATGGCCTCGAGTTCGGCCTCGGCCAGTGGCGTGAGGCGAACAATCATGTCGGCTCGCGCCCGGCCATTGCCCGGTACTTGGCCTCAAGGCGGTCGAACACGTCGTTCGCATTGCCGCCCTTGCCGGCGTCGGCCTCGGCCAGGCTTTGCGCGATGGCCGCGTCCAGCGCTACCAATTGCGCTTCGCGGTCCTGGATCAGGCGCACGCCTTCGCGTAGCACTTCGCTCTTGGAGCCATAGCGGCCCGAGCCAACCAGCTCGGCCACGTAGCGCTCGAGTTGCTGTCCGAGATCTGCACTGATCATGGTTCACTCCTTGAGGGATATAGGAGCCGACGCGAGACCGGCCCGATGCCGCCAGTGTACGCCCTTTGATAATAGTTATCAAAGGAACGTCACGTAGCGCTCTCCGATCTCGTGCTCGCGGACAACGTATCGATCAAGGGGCAGGATGCCTTGTTCCCATTGGCGCGGCATTGCGCAATAAGGCTCTTCAGTTCGCCTCGCAATCGTGCCAATTCGTTCAATCGCTGCTCCACAAGACTGAGCTTCTGCTCGGCAAGTGCACGGATGTTGCTGCATGAGCCGTCATCGTTCTGTTGCAGCAGCACCCGGACCTCATCCAGGCTGAACCCAAGTGACTGGGCATGCCGAATGAAATGAAGTCGTTGCAGGCTCTCCTGCGGATACTGCCGAATGGTGCCATAGGCGCGCTCTGGCACCGGCAGCAGCCCGCACCGATGGTAGTAGCGTACCGTCTCCACGCCAACACCAGCCGCCTCGGCCAGCTTCCCGATTGTCAGTGTGCGCTCCATCTCTTGACTCCGTACTTGGGTACGGACCTAGGCTAGGTCTAAACCGCGCGCATGGGAAGAACGGATTGCATTTCGATGTGCAATCGGGGAACGGGTCACCAGGCGACAGTGTCCGTCTACGGCCCATCGGCCGTGCGGCAAAGAACGATGAAACGATGAGCGCCCTCAAGCTGAAATCAGTCATTACTTGCCCGAAGTGCGCGCACGCAAAGGAAGAAACCATGCCCGTTGATGCCTGCTGGTGGCGCTATGAGTGCGAGCGCTGCCACGCGGTGCTAACGCCCAAGACCGGTGATTGCTGTGTCTTTTGCTCGTATGGCACGGAAAGGTGCCCGCCTATGCAGCAGCAACTTTGCTCGTGCAGTCTGCCTATGGGTGGGGATCTTTGCTGAATCGCATCACACAGGCTTAGAAAGGGGCGTCATGCCACCGCGAATCATTCGCATTTTGCCTGCAGGGCATGGTTGGACACTGGAGTTCGACGGCGCCGATATGAAGGCGCAGAGATTTCCGACCATGGAAGCGGCAATCGCCGCGGGCTGGGGCGTGGCCAGGCAATCCAATGCCGAATTGCATATCCACCGTCACGACGGCAATCTGCGCTTGCGCACCGCGTGCGGCGACAAGCAACAGGAGCCATAGCGGGCCACTTTCCGTTCAGGCGGCATGACGCCGGGCGATGACTGCTTAAAGCAACAACCGGTACATAAGTTGCGTCGCGAACTGCACGAGTTGACTGCCGATGTCGGTAATCGTCGATTCAAAGCCCAACGCTCTTACCAGGCCATAGAAGGTGCCCCCCAGCAGAGCTAAGGACAGAATGCTGGTCTTGACATTTTCGCTCACGACGCCCTCGCTTAATTGCCTTATTGGGTCAGCGTTCCCCCGGCATAGCCGCAGCGAGCAGCGACATTCTTATTATCCGGACCCGTCTGCTTCGTTATAGAACGAGCGACATGGACGGTGGTCCCATTGTGTGGCATCCCGCACACGCGGCAAGTGCCCGGGTAGATTCAGGGCATTGCATCACGCACAAGTCACGCGTGACCCATTACCCTGTGTACTTGATGCCGACGGCGAAGTCCTGGCGCGTTGCCCGCAACTTGCTCGCGAATCGCAATGGATTGCATTATTGAAATGATGCATTTCATTGACGAAGCAATGAATCGTGACTCCGCGATAGATTCCATACAAATCAAGGAGATATCAATTTGCAGGGCCTTGGCCTGCTTCTTGCACATTTCGGGCCACGCCGCGCGTGTTCCTACCTGGAAGTGCGTATTCAGGCCGTCATTGTGTTGGTTGACGAGGCGCCATTATCAGTCCGATGCTCATCACTCCTATGAATTACGCTCCGATCAAGTCCCTGCTGATTGCCAACCGCTCCGAAATCGCGATTCGCGTGATGCGGGCCGCCGCCGAGATGAACATCCGGACGGTGGCCATCTATTCAAAAGAAGATCGCCTCGCGCTCCACCGCTTCAAGGCGGACGAGAGCTACCTGGTCGGCGACGGCAAGAAACCGCTGGCCGCCTACCTCGACATCGACGATATTCTGCGCATTGCACGGCAGGCGAAGGTCGATGCGATCCATCCCGGCTATGGCTTCCTCTCCGAGAACCCCGAGTTCGCGCAGGCGGTCATGGATGCGGGGATTCGCTGGATCGGTCCGTCGCCGGAGGTCATGCGCAAGCTCGGCAACAAGGTGGCGGCGCGCAACGCGGCGATCGAGGCCGGCGTGCCGGTCATGCCAGCAACGGATCCGTTGCCCGGCGACCTGGACGAGTGCAAGCGCCAGGCCGCGAGCATTGGCTACCCGCTAATGCTCAAGGCGAGCTGGGGCGGTGGCGGGCGCGGCATGCGTGTCCTGGAAAGCGAGCAGGACCTCGAGACCGCGCTTGCCGCTGCGCGGCGCGAGGCGCTCGCCGCGTTCGGCAACGATGAGGTGTATCTCGAGAAGCTGGTGCGCAATGCGCGCCACGTTGAGGTACAGGCGCTTGGGGATACGCACGGCAACCTGGTGCACCTGTTCGAACGCGACTGCACGGTACAGCGACGCAACCAGAAGGTCGTGGAGCGCGCGCCGGCGCCCTACCTCGACGACGCCGGCCGGGCCGCGCTGTGCGAGGCGGCGATGCGGCTCATGCGAAGTGTCGGGTACACGCATGCGGGCACGGTCGAATTCCTCATGGATGCGGACTCGGGCCAGTTCTACTTCATCGAAGTCAACCCGCGCATCCAGGTCGAGCACACGGTCACCGAGATGGTCACCGGCGTCGATATCGTCAAGGCGCAGATCCGCATCACCGAGGGCGGCCATATCGGCATGACCGAGAACACGCGCGACGCCGACGGCAAGATCGTGGTGCGCGCCGCGGGGGTGCCGGAACAGGCGGGGATTTCGCTGAACGGGCACGCGCTGCAATGCCGGATCACCACCGAAGATCCCGAGAACGGCTTCCTGCCGGACTATGGCCGGCTGACGGCCTACCGCAGCGCCGCGGGCTTTGGCGTGCGCCTTGACGCCGGCACGGCGTACGGAGGCGCCGTCATTACGCCGTACTACGATTCGCTGCTGGTCAAGGTGACCACCTGGGCGCCCACGGCCGCGGAGTCGATCCGGCGCATGGACCGCGCGCTGCGCGAGTTCCGCATCCGCGGCGTGGCGTCCAACCTGCAGTTCCTCGAAAACGTCATCAACCATCCCGCCTTCCGGTCCGGCGACGTCACCACGCGCTTCATCGACCTGACGCCGGAGCTGCTGGCCTTCACCAAGCGACAGGATCGCGCGACCAAGCTCCTGCACTATCTGGGCGACGTGAGCGTCAATGGCCATCCGGAAATGAGCGGCCGCTCGCTGCCGCCTTTGCCGCTGCCCGGACCGGTGCTGCCCGCGGTGGACACAGCAGCACCGCTGCCGACCGGCACGCGCGACCGCCTGCGCGAACTCGGCGCGGAAAAGTTCGCGCGCTGGATGCTGGACCAGAAGCAGGTGCTGCTGACCGACACCACCATGCGCGATGCGCACCAGTCCCTGTTCGCCACGCGCATGCGCACCGCGGACATGCTGCCGATCGCTCCGTTCTACGCCCGCGAACTGCCGCAGCTGTTTTCGATGGAATGCTGGGGTGGCGCGACGTTCGATGTGGCGCTGCGCTTCCTCAAGGAAGACCCGTGGCAACGGCTGGAGCAATTGCGCGAACGGGTGCCGAACATCCTGTTCCAGATGCTGCTGCGCGGCTCCAACGCGGTCGGCTACACCAACTACGCGGACAACGTGGTGCGCTTCTTCGTGCGCCAGGCCGCCAGCGCCGGCGTGGACGTGTTCCGCGTATTCGATTCCCTGAACTGGGTCCGCAACATGCGCGTGGCCATCGATGCGGTGGGCGAAAGCGGCGCGCTGTGCGAGGGCGCAATCTGCTACACAGGAGACATCTTCGACAGCTCCCGTCCCAAGTACGACCTGAAGTACTACGTGGGCATCGCGCGCGAGTTGCAGCAAGCCGGCGTCCACGTACTGGGCATCAAGGACATGGCGGGCATTTGCCGCCCGCAGGCCGCTGCCGCGCTGGTCAAGGCGCTCAAGGAAGAGACCGGCCTGCCCGTGCACTTCCACACCCACGATACCAGCGGCATTTCGGCCGCGTCCGCGTTGGCTGCCATCGCCGCCGGCTGCGATGCCGTGGATGGGGCGCTGGATGCGATGAGCGGACTCACCTCGCAACCCAACCTGTCGAGCATCGCCGCGGCGCTGGCCGGCACCGAGCGCGACCCCGGCCTGAGCCTGGATCGGCTGCATGAGGCGTCGATGTACTGGGAGGGCGTGCGTCGCTACTACGCGCCGTTCGAGTCCGAGATCCGGGCCGGTACGGCCGATGTCTACCGCCACGAGATGCCGGGAGGCCAGTACACCAACCTGCGCGAGCAGGCGCGTTCCCTTGGCATCGAGCATCGCTGGACCGAGGTGTCGCGCGCGTACGCCGATGTCAACCAGATGTTCGGCGACATCGTGAAGGTGACGCCGACTTCCAAGGTGGTCGGCGACCTGGCGCTGATGATGGTGGCCAACGACATGAGCGCTGCCGATGTCTGCGATCCGGCCCGCGAAGTTGCCTTTCCCGAATCAGTGGTGTCCCTGTTCAAGGGCGAACTGGGCTTCCCGCCCGACGGCTTTCCCGCGGAACTCTCGCGCAAGGTCCTGCGTGGCGAGCCACCCGCGCCTTACCGGCCGGGCGACCGGATCCCGGAGGTCGACCTCGAGGCGGCGCGCGCCGAAGCCAACGCGGCGTGCGAACGGCCACTCGACGACCGGCAGCTGGCTTCGTACCTGATGTACCCCAAGCAAGCCATCGCTTATCACGCACACGTGCGGACATACAGCGATACCTCGGTATTGCCGACGCCAGCCTTCCTGTACGGCCTGCAGCCCCAGGAAGAAGTGGCCGTCGACATCGCGGCGGGCAAGACCCTGCTGGTCTCGCTGCAGGGGACGCATCCCGACGCCGAGGTGGGCAACATCAAGGTCCAGTTCGAGCTGAACGGACAATCGCGCACGGCGGTGATCGAGCAGCGCAACACCGTGCAAGCAGGGTCGACACGCCAGAGCCGTCCGGTTGCCGACCCGGATAATCCATTGCACATTGCCGCGCCGATGCCAGGCTCGATCGTGACCGTCGCGGTCCAGCCGGGCCAGCGCGTCGCGGCGGGGACAACCCTGCTGGCTCTGGAAGCCATGAAGATGGAAACCCACATCCCGGCTGACCGCGACTGCGAGATCGCCGCCGTGCATGTCAAGCAGGGCGACCGGGTGGCCGCGAAGGACTTGCTGATCGAGCTGAAGGGAACGGATTGACACCGGGCAGCATGCAGCCAGCGCGCTTCACTTTGCCGGCTGCATGCTGCTGTGAGATGCCCGGAATTTCATCTCACGATATCAACTGAAGTCCACGCCTTCCCCACTACCGCCACGAAAATCAGACGGACTGACGCCATTGGCCCGACGAAAGGCCCGGCTGAAATTGGCGACATCGGTGAATCCGAGGCGGTAGGCGATCTGGGAAATCGGGAGCACGCCCTCAAGCAGTAGCTTCCGCGCGCGTTCGCTACGCACTTGAACGGCGAGGTCGCGGAAGCTGCTTTCCTCCTTCTTCAGGTACCGATCCAGGGTGCGCGCCGAAATGCCGAGCAGGCCGGCAAGCTCCTCCAGCGCAGGCTGGCTGTCCTCCGCTTCGTTCAGCATCATGACAACCCATTCGGTCCAGTACCCCTGTTCGCTGTAGCGTTGTAGCAGCGCGCGGCAGCGCGCCTCCGCCATGCGTACCGCATGCGCGTCGGCCAATGGCAGCGCTGCGTCCAGGCTCCACGTGTCGGTCGCCATGCGGATCTCGGGGAGCGGCGAAGCGCCGAAATGCACGCGCGCGGGCGCCAGTTCACGATAGCGCGCCGCATGCGGTGGTGGCTCCATCGACATGTAGATGTCGTAGACCGACGCGGGGTTCTGCAGCAGCGACTTGCATTGCAGATGCGTTGAAACGACGATCACCTCCTGCATCAGATTCAGCGTTTCGCTGGCCACTGGCAGCGCTGGCCGGAAGATGATTTCCGCGTGATGGCCGGTGCGCTGATAACTCATCCTGAACACGGGCGTCACCAACCTGTAGTAGCGCGAACACAGGCGCAGCAGGTGGTCCAGGGTCGGGCACGAGAGCATCGCATAGCCCAGGATATCGTGCGAATTCAGCTTGATGCGGCAACCCCACTCGAAGCCGATGTCGCTACGGCCGGTCAGGCGCCGGCCTTCTGCCAGCAAGCGATCGAACTGCCGGGTGGTGAGGCCGAAATCCGTTTCCCTGAACCGCTCGGGATCGATGCCCGCCGCGTGTGCCACTTCGCCCAACGAAGTGCCGGCGGACTTGAAATAGTCGCCCATCAGCAGGAAATAGCGGGCCGGTAACAATGGGCGGATGGCGGCTTTCATCTTAGGCGTGACCGGAACAGAGTGCGAAGCGCGTGGTACAAAAGATCGTTGTCTGAAAATGATAGATGGCTGTCTGAAAATGACAAGTCGAGGATGGACTTGTTTCCCAGAATGGGTACCTGCCAAAGCCGACCCCGTCCCAGGGCAGGCAACACATAAGGAGACAGTCCATGTTGTTCGAATCCATCAATACCGGTTGCCTGGATGGCAACGACACGCCGTGGATGCCGTTCGCGCCGTACAGCAACGAGGTGATGATCAAGTACTTCAAGATCGATCCGGTACGGGGGGAAACCATTACGCTGCTGAAGGCGCCCGCCGGCATGGAAATGCCGAGGCATCATCACACCGGCACGGTCATTGTCTACACCGTCCAGGGCAGCTGGCGCTACAAGGAACACGATTGGGTCGCCCAGGCCGGCAGCGTCGTCTACGAGACCGCATCCACGCGGCACACGCCCCAGGCAGCGTATGCCGACGGCCCCGACATCATTACGTTCAACATCGTGGCTGGTGAACTGCTGTACCTCGACGACAAGGACAACATCATCGCGGTCGAGAACTGGAAGACCTCGATGGATCGCTACCTCGGCTATTGCAGGGCCAACGGCATCAAGCCCAAGGACTTGTCCAGCTTCGAGGGCTGATCGTAACGCGTCAGAAAAGAGACAGGAGGAAACATGATGGCATGGACTCGCACGCAAGGGCTTCGGCGCTTTCTGGCCGCGCTGCTTGGCACCGTCGCACTGCAGGCCAACGCAGGAGCGGCCCCGCCAAGCGCCGCCGACGCGCAGAAAATCGCCACGGAGGCCTATATCTATGCCTACCCGATGGTGCTGATGGAAGTCACGCGGCGCGTTTCCACCAACATCGACGCCCCGGATCCCAAGGGCGGAATCCGCGCGCCGATGAACCAGTTCGCGCACCTGGCAGGCTTCCCGGACGACAAGTTCGACACGGTGGTGCGACCGAACGCGGACACACTGTACTCATCGCTCTGGTTCGACGTCACGCGGGAGCCTTTGATCATCACCGAGCCGGATTCCGGTGGCCGCTACTATCTGCTGCCGGCCCTCGACATGTGGACGGACGTGTTTACCTCTCCCGGTACGCGCACGACCGGTAATGGTCCGCAGCAGTTCGCCATTGTCGGCCCGCGCTGGCATGGCCAGCTTCCGGCTGGCGTGACCGCCTATGTCTCGCCGACAGCCGTGGGCTGGATGGTCGGCCGGACCCAGACCAACGGCGTTGCCGACTATGCCTCCGTGCACCAGTTCCAGGCCGGCCTGAAGGCCACGCCGCTCAGCGCCTGGGGCAAGCCCGGATACGTGCCGCCCAGAGGCAGGATGAACCCGCAGCAGGACATGCGCGCGCCGGTGGAACAGGTGGCCGGCATGGACACCGCGAGCTACTTCGCGATGTTCGCCGAACTGTTGAAGGACAACCCGCCGCACGCGAACGACTATCCGATGCTGGACCGCATCGCGCATATCGGGCTGGTGCCCGGGCAGCCCTTCGACCTGAACCGCCTGGCGCCGGACCTGCAGGCTGCGCTCCGCGACGCGCCGGCGGCCGCGCGCAAGCAGATTGCCCAGGCGCTGCCCCGTGCCGGCGCCGTGAGCAATGGCTGGAGAACGATCGGCAATCCGATCGGCACGTACGGCACTGACTACCTCCAGCGCGCGATGATCGCGTTTGCCGGACTCGGCGCCAACACGGTCGAGGACGCGGTGTATCCGCTCGCGATGACCGATGCCGACGGCAAGCCCTTCGACAGCGCGGCCACGTACGTGATCCACTTCGACAAGGAGCGGCTGCCACCGGCCCGTGCCTTCTGGTCCCTCACGATGTACAACGACCGCCAGTTCTTTGCCGCCAATCCGATCCACCGCTTCGCCATCGGTGACCGCGACCCGCTCAAGTACAACGCCGATGGCTCGCTGGACCTGGTGATCCAGCGCGACCCGCCCAAGAGCGCCGAGTCCAACTGGTTGCCCACGCCGGCCGCAGGCAACTTCTCGATGAATCTCCGCCTGTACCTGCCCAGGCCCGAGGCGCTGGACGGTACCTGGAAGCCGCCGGTGGTCAGGCGCGTCGCAGGCGGATAGCCCAAAACCCGCATGCCCGCTCTGGCGGTGGCGGGCTGCCATCAGCACCATCGGTCATGCGGACCGATATTCCGGTGACCTGTTCAGCGGGATTGCCGGCATCAAACATTCCAAAAAAATAGAGAGGAGATGTGTCCATGAGGCTCAGGAGCATGGTTGCGGCGGTATCGCTTGCCACGACAGCGCCTACGGCGCGGCCGTCGCCTACCAGGGCGGCCCGCTTGGTCTCACCGTCGGCTACGACCAGTGGAACCCGACCATCGGCACCGGCAGCGGCACCGCCAAGAAGGCCGTGGTGGGCGCAAGCTACACCTATGGCCCGGCCAAGGTCATGGGTGGCTACCGCTGGGGCCAGAACAAGAACGCGGCCGACGTGCTGATCCAGCGTGATGATTTCTACTGGATCGGCGCCAACTACCAGGTCACCCCGGCCATCGGCCAGACGCTGGAATACAACTACGACAACGTCAAGAGCCTGTTCGGCGACACCCATGTCGCCAATCCCTGGCAGGTCGCGTTCATTGCCAACTACGCGTTCTCGAAGCGTTCTCGAAGCGCACCGACGTCTACCTGAGCACGGCTTACGCGAAGAACGCCGGCCTGATGATGGAATCGCTTGCCACCGTCTATGCCAACAGCCTGTCGCTCGGCAACAGCTACGCGCTCGCCAATGGCCAGAGCAACATGCTGGGGGTGGCCGTGGGGATCCGACACAAGTTCTGACGAACCTGGGGGATCTACGCGAAGCCGACCTGCGACCGCCACCTCAAAAAAGAAGCGTCGCAAAATGGCGACGCGAATGATAAGAGGTGATCCACCGCGACTCACTGCGCCTTGGGATACCCAACATAGTAGATGCCAATGACATTCCCGCCGGAGTCCCTGATCGGCTCATATCCGGTGATATAGGGCTTCCCGAGGATGTCAGCATCGCCATAGTAAGCGCCACCGCCGCGAATGGCTGCGATGGCCTTACCCTTTGGATCAAGAACGGTACCTACCGCCCGCGATCCGTCGTCCTTCTGCACATTCGTCGTCACACGGACGAAGTCATCGCCGCTCTTGACGAATAGGGTTGCAGTACCGCCGTGCTCCTTCTTCACTTCATCGACCACGACAAAGTTGTTGTTCATGTTAGTCGTGCCAAAGTGCAACGCTGGCACGGGCTTTCCAGCAACAGCATCTTCTCCTTTGATCCCCGGCACACCCAATTTGGCCGTCTTCGCCTTCAGTGACGTCATGGCCTGCTTCACGTTCTCTGGCGACTGCGCGTGACTCATGGCTGGGGCAAAGATCGATATCGCGAGTGCATATGTCGTCAGGATGATCCATCGTCCGATGACACCCATGGGACTCGTTTTTTCCATTGCGTCGCCCTCCATTCAGTGTTGCCGACGAGGCAGGGCGACAACGTCCCCGGGACCGGGCTGAACACCCATTCGTCCGCCTGGAGTATAGGTAGGACTGGCCGGCTTACAGGCAACGAGAGGTGCCATCTTTTCCGTCCGAACCATCGTTCGTGCACTCAGATTCGTCGTAGCCAACGATCTGGTCGGCGTAAAGGCCACGCCTCGCCATCAACAGATCGAGCATGTATGCGCGTGCCCGAACTGCCTTGGCGGTTGACGAATCGGGCGCCAGTACGCACCAGATCACTGGCACGCCGTGAAAGCGTGCGGGCTCGCCGTTGGCGTTCCATCCGTCGGGAACAGAAGGGCTTGATGACCAGGGGCGGCGGGCCCCATGCGAAGACGATTACCGCTTCACTTGCGGAGTGACCGGCGCCAGCAGGTCCTCGAAGAAGTAGGCCGCGAGCTGATGGCGGCCTTCGAGCTTTGCCTTGGCATAGACGTTGGCGGCATGCTGGCGCACCGTCTTGGCCCCACTCTCGCGCACGCGCGCAATTTCCTCGAGCGAGAGCCCCTTTACCAACAACAACGCGACGTCCTTCTCGGCGGGCGTCAGGCTCCACACCTCGAACTGGTCCTGCATCGATTGCAGGAAATCCTTAGTCGACTGTTGTGCCCCCTCATTGCGTTCAACCAGCGCACGTGCCGAAGCATCCGCGGAGTTCTTCAACGCCTCCAACGCCTGAGCAGCCTGCTTTCGGTCGCGAATGACCAGGTACAGGATCCCGATGAACGCCGCAGTCGCGGCGGCTTCCGTCACCCAGTGGTGCGCCGGAACCGCGGAAACGGCGAGCTGGTACAGATCCCAGGCCTGGTAGGCCGGAAACACAGCCAGTAGAAGCGGAAATTTGATCGTCATAACACTGCCAGACAGCGGCTGGTGGGCTGAGCCGCAGCCCGGAGACAAGCCACAAATGTAACTGATTCTCACTTAATCAGATAGCCCCAGAGAGGCGGTGCCTTGCAAACTGTGTTTATCTAGAGTCACTTTATGTTGCAGGACATTTGTCCCATACGTCAAAAGTGATGCCGAAAGCCGACGGATTTTCCTGACAAATGTCCCGCAACCACGGAACAACTGCCCGGAGACCCGGGATGAGACCGCCCAATCGCAAATGGTTCGCATTAGCCTTCACAGGCTCTCTCCGTTGCCCGAGAGAGGCAATACCTGAAGCCAGCGCGTGCCGCGCTGATCCGACCATCCTCTCTGCTCCGGCTCTTCGTTCCTATGTCTCGCCCTGCCCGTCCCGGCTTCGTGCCGCGTCCGCATGCCCTCGCCGCCTTGGCTTCCGCGCTGCTCGCCGGCCTGCCCGCCGCCGCGCGGGCACAGTCTCCTGCGGCCCCTGACCCCGAGCATGTCCTGCCCGTGGTAACGGCCACCGCGGCAAAGACGCTTCCCGGCAGCCTGCACGATACGTCGACGACCGGCACGAAAACGGACACGCCGTTGCGCGACATCCCCGCCGCCATCACGGTCATCCCCGAGGAAGTCCTGCGGGATCAGGGCGCCGTCGACCTCAACTACGCACTGCAGAACTCCGCTGGTGTACAGCCGCAACTCGCTGGCGGCTATGGCTTCGCGAACAACTACACGATCCGCGGCCTGGCCATGCGCTTCCTGCGCGACGGATACCCGGACGGGCCGAGCCAGAACGGCTACTACCGCACGATGTACGACGTGGAGCGGCTCGAAGTCCTCAAGGGCCCGGGTTCGGCGTTGTACGGTTCCGGCCAGCCTGGCGGCACGGTGAATATCGTGACCAAGCCGCCGCGCTCGACATTCGGCGCGGAGGTAGGCGCCTTCGGGGGCAGCTTCGGGACCTGGGGAACCTATCTTGACGTGGGCGGCCCCGTCGCACCGAACCTCAGCACGCGCCTGATCGCCGATGTCGAGAAGAGCGATGGATACCGGGGGCTGTCGCGCGACATCAAGGAGATCTCACCATCACTCAGTTGGGCCTACGACACCAACAAGACGCTGACGCTCGACTACGACCACCGCGACATCAGGATCGTGCCGGACAACTACGGCATCATCTTCAACAACCAGGGCAACATTGCCGCGGCGCCGCGAGACTCGCGCTTTTACAGCCCGTTCAACGATACGCGGCAGACCGTCGACCGCGTCACGGTCAGCCATGACTGGCGCATTGACCCGGCACTGTCCATGCGCACGGCCTTCATCTACGACGAGCGCGCGCTCGACATGACCCGCAATGCCGGCGGCAACGGCGGCAACGCGCTGAACCAGATGACCGGGCGATCCGCGCGCACCCAGGTTGACGACGGCCACTTCATCATGGCGCAGAACGAACTGACCTGGAAGACGCGCACGGGTCCCGTCGACCACACGGTGCTGTTCGGGCTCGAATATACCGATACGCATATCAATACCGTGCGCACCGGCTACAACCTGCCGAACATCCTGAACATCAATGCGCCGCTCGTTCCGGAAACCACGCTAGCCGGGTTGTCGCCGGTCGTCTCCCAGGGCTTCAACCGCGTGCTGAAGCAGGAGGACTTCGGCGTCTACCTGCAGGACCAGATGGCGTTTGGTGAACACTTCAAGATCCGTGGCGCCGTGCGTACCGACCATGTCAAGTTCAGCGACACCGGCACGCAGAGCGGCACCTTTCGCAGCATCGGCGACACGCAGAATCTGACCGCCGGCTCCCTGGGCGCCGTCTGGCAGCCGACCCGTTCGCTTTCGTTCTATACCGGCGTGTCGACAAGCAAGTTCATCAACGTCTCCACCGAGCCGGCCGCGCTGAGCACCCAGCCGGAAAGCTCGCTGCTCAAGGAGATCGGTGTCAAGGCCGACTGGCTCGAAGGCCGCCTGCAGACTAACGTGGCGCTGTTCGATACTGAGCGCAAGAACTACTACATCACCCTGCCTGGGGCATTGAGCCCGACCCCGGATGGCCGCGATCACAGCCGCGGTATCGAACTCGAGGTCAGGGCGCAACCGATGGCAGGCTGGACCGTACTCGCCAACTTTGCCTGGCAAGACGTCGAAGTCAAATCCAACGCGCTCGCCTCCAACGCTGCGATGGGCGTGACCAATCGGAGCATTGCCGGCACGCGTCCCGCTGGCGTGGCTCGGACTGGCGGACGACTGTGGACCACCTATGACTTCCAGCAGCAGGCGCTGCACGGCTGGGGCGTCGGTTTCGGCGTGACCTACAAGGGCGACAGCTATGCCGACAGCCTGAATCTCTACCGTGTCCCGTCGTATGTCGTCTTCGATGCTGCCGTCTACTATCGCCAGAAGACCTGGGACGTGACTTTGAACCTGAAGAATCTGACAGACAAGACCTACTATGTCTCGCCGACGTTCGTCGGGGCGCTGCCTGGCGATACGCGCAGCGCGATGCTGACCGCCCGCTATCGCTTTCAGTGAGATCGCAATGAACCGCAATTCCAAACATTTGTGCAGAACCATCCTGTTCGCGGCCGGCCTCGCCTTGGTAGCACCGGTCAAAGCGCACTATCTCTGGCTGCAACAGAATAAGCTCGTCGGACACTTGTACTTCGGGGAGTACGAGGAGGGACTGAGAGAGCGATTCCCGGGACGGCTTGATGAAATGCCCAATCCGGAACTACGGGTAATTGACCACGGCGGCACGCCGGTGCCCGTGCCGGCAAAGCGCGAAGCAGATGGATTCAGCTTCGCCCTGCCAGCCGCCGCGGCGGTAGTGCTGGCGACTGAAACCGGCTACTTGGTAAAAGATTGGTCTCGCTACCACATCGGTATCGTCAAGCCCATGTTCTACGCACGGCTTGTCGGAGCCCAAGCGCGGACCATTTCGTTTGCCGAAACGTTGCCGCTCGATATTGTTCCCACGGGCAAGTCTGGTGAATTCCGTGTGCTCTTTGAACGCATACCGCTTGCGGAGGCTGAGGTACGCATCATTGCGCCGAATGCCTGGGTGCGCGAGGTCAAAACCGACAAGGAAGGCAACCTGCGTGTCTCGCTGCCTTGGAGGGGGCAGTACATCCTGCACGCCGTCCACATCGAGAAACGGCCCGGGACGTTCAATGGTGCACAATACGAAGCCATCCGCCATCGCACCACGACGTCGGTGACGATCCACACCGGAGCGCCGACAACCGTCCCCAACACCTGGCAATCGTCTGTCACGAATTGAAAGACTGCGGAGATGAGTCGGCCGAGTGATTTCGTTATGTTGGGGAACAAGATGCTATGGCTCGGTGGTGCTCCCCTCCATGGCGTCGCGTTACTCCGCATGTCCCTTTCGTTGTTCAAATACGCACAATGAAGATGCCGCAGTCTGGTCATCCACCGCGAAGTCATCTCGGGGTCTCGCCAAACTCAGACGTGCAAGTCAATCCAGATTCGGCAAAGCCTAGTGACCCTGATGCACCACTGAAGCATTTGATGAGTCAAAGTGGCCTTGTGCCAACGGAAGCGCGACTGCTTGTTCTACGAATCTTGCGCGCCAGCGAAGCTCGCCACATGTCGACAGAGCGGCTATGCTCCGCGTTGATCAAACGGGACTTCGCACCGGGCATCTCCACTTTCAGAACGGCCATCTACGACCTTAACCTCGCGGGAGCGCTGACTCGTGTCCTCGTGCCGCTCAGTAGCATTCGCATGCAGACCTTGTACGAGATCGCCGACAAATCAAGGCATCGACACCTATTCTGTACGGAATGCAAGAAAATTCTGGAGATCTGTGACGAGGCGATGGAACGGCGGATTGCGCATCAGTTTGCCCTTTCCGGTTTGACGCAAGTCCACTTCGATTTAGCGCGTCGGGGCACATGCCAGGCTTGCGCAACCGCGAAACCAGCGAGCGGCTAGCCCCTCCCCCAAAAATCAAAGCTCGCAAGCACGCCACGCCCAAAGCGCTTTCTTCACACGCTGGCACGCCTCCCTCGACCAGCCGTTCGCTTAATGGCCTAACGCGATGCCCCCGCGACAGGTGCAGCGAGAAAGGAAGTCCTGACATCCGACATATTCGCGCGGAAGGCAGATCGGAGCGACTAGTTGTTATTAAATAAAAACAACTAGACCAGGAATTATAAGTCCTGACATTAATGCTTGTCGCTTGAATGCGACGCAGGGTCAACGCTCCGACGCACGGAACCATGAAATTGTTGAATGCAAGCCATTCCAAAATCTATACTTCGCCCGAAACGCGAATCGTTGTGATTTACAGAATCAATGCAAACAAGAATGAGCCAGGCATGGGGAGAGTTGAGCGCGCGCCGCGCGATGTTGTGGGGAGCCATCGCGGCTTCGGTATTCCTGGCCGCGTGCGGCGGTGGTGGTGACAGCGGAAGTGGCAATCCCGCTACTTCGCCCGTAACCGGCCCGTCAATATCGGCGATGGCGCAGCTTGGGGAGCAGATATTCTCCGACACGGCGTTGTCGGCTTCGGGCAAGCAATCCTGTGCAACGTGCCACGTCGCAAGTCGCGGCTTTGCCGGTGACGATCCGCTGGCCGTGCCGCTGGGTGGACCCAATATGGACCTGCCAGGCCTGCGCAACACGCCGGCACTGGCCTACAACCAGTTCACGCCAACCTTCAGCATCGGTGCCGACGGCAAGGCGGTGGGCGGCTTCTTCCGCGATGGCCGGTCCCCGTCGCTGGCCGACCAGGCCGAGAAGCCGTTCTTCACGCCCTTTGAGATGGCCAACGCCTCGCCGGAGGAACTGCTCGCGCGGCTGCTGACGCGCCCCTACCTCGACCAGTTCACGGCGGTGTTCGGCAAAGCGTCGGTGGAGGACGCCACCACCGCCATGCATAACATCGGCCAGGCGCTAGCCCAGTACCAGAAGGAAGACCCGGCATTCCACCAGTTTTCTAGCAAGTACGACGCTTACCTGAAGGGCGCTATAAAGCTGACGCCGCAGGAGCTGAACGGCCTGGCGCTGTTCAATAATCCAGCCAAGGGAAACTGCACGGCCTGTCACGTGTCGACGGCCACCGCCACGACGCCGGCACTGTTCACAGATTTCAGCTACGACAACGTCGGTATCCCGCGCAACTGGAAAATCCCGGCCAACATCGACGGCAATACGCTTGACTATGTGCCTAAGAATGGCACCGCGCTGGGTGAACCCAACCACGACTACTACGATCTTGGCCTGTGCGGCCCGTTGCGCACCGACCTGGCTTCAAGCACGGCCCGCTGCGGGCAATTCAAGGTGCCCACACTGCGCAACATCGCGCTGACGGGCCCGTACTTCCACAACGGCGTCTTCAACACGCTCGAGGAAGTGGTGGCGTGGTACATCACGCGCGACACCGATCCAGGCCGCTGGTACACGAAAGCCGACGGCTCCGCCGACATCCCGTACAACGACCTGCCGACGGCCTATAGCGGCAACGTCAATGTCAGCGAGGTGCCATACATCCCGGGCCTCGCGCCCACTCTGACGAACAGCGAGATTGCCGACGTGGTGCGCTTCCTGTGCACGCTCACGGATGGATTTGATCCCGCCAACCCGTCCGCCTACCGGGTGCCTGCGCAGTGCAATGCCACCGAGGCCAGCGTCGCAGCAACGCGTGCCGGCACGGCTGCACCCGCCAAATAGAACATCAGACACAAAAGATCCGACAGAAACCAATTAGGGGAGTGAGATGAAACGAACCATGATCGCCGCTGCGGTGCTCGCCGCAGCCGGTTCGCCGGCGTTCGCCGCTACGACTGGCGCCAACCCGGCGGTAGTGCAGCAGCTTGAGCGCAAGATCGACGATATGGCTGCACAATTGCAAGCGCTGCAGGCCGAGCTCAAAGCGATCAAGTCGCAGAATGCCACACTGGCTTCGCAGCAGCAGACCCAGGCCCAGCAGCAGGCCGAACAAACCGCACAGGTGGCTCAGATCCAGGCGTCCCAGGAATCGATTCAGCAGGCGGCAGCCAAGCCTTCGCCGCTCGACAATCTCAGCATCTTCGGCTACGGGGAGATCGGCTACTCACGTCCGAGCCGCAACACCAACGATACGCGCGCCGACATTGGCCGCGCGGTGTTCGGCTTTGGCTACCGCTTCGACGAGAAGACCCGTTTTGCGTCCGAGTTCGAAGTGGAACATGCCATCGCGTCTTCGTCCGACGTGGGCGAGTTCGAGGTGGAACAGTTCTACGTCGACCACATGTTCACGGACAAGGTGGGCGCGACCGCCGGTGTGTTCCTGATGCCGGTGGGCCTGATCAACGAGCATCACGAGCCGACCGCCTACTATGGCGTCTACCGCAACTTTGTCGAGACGCTGATCATTCCCTCCACCTGGCGCGAAGGCGGCTTTGCCCTGCACGGCAATACGGATTTCGGACTGGACTGGAACGTCGGCCTGACCACGGGCCTGGACCTGTCCAAGTGGAATTTCACGACGGAAACGCCGCTTTACAACTCCGCGCTGGATCTGCAGAACAACAAGGTGGCGCCGATGCAGGCGACCCACCAGGAGATGAGCCTGGCCAACGCGAAGAACGCTTCGCAGTACATCTCGCTGAACTACCGTGGCGTGCCGGGCCTGCTGCTTGGCGGCTCGGTCTTCACGGGTAATACCGTCCCGGCTGCCGGCGCGAGCAACCAGCGGGCCACGCTGTGGGAAACGCACGCGCGCTGGACGCCGGGCAAGTGGGACCTCTCGGCGCTGTATGCACAAGGCAGCATCAGCAACACGGCACAGGTCAACGCGCAGTTCCCGGGGACCGCCAACCCCATGCCGGCTTCGTACTATGGCTGGTACCTGCAGGCCGCCTACAATGTCTGGCAGCATGACAAGTACCGCGCCGTGCCGTTCGTCCGCTATGAACGCTACAACATGGGTGCAAAGTATGAAGGCATCGCACCGGGCTTCTCCGCGACGCCGAGCCAGCCTGTCACCTCGACGGGCGCAACATTCGCCAAGCCTTACGACACCGTCTGGACGACCGGTATGAACTTCTACCTGAACCCGAACGTCGTGTTCAAGATGGACTACCAGTGGTTCCGTACCAACAAGAACTTCAACCGATTTGACCTCGGCCTAGGCGTCTACTTCTGACGAAGGCCAACGGGAGATTGTGAGCATGCGATACAGACTGCCACGCGCCGCGCTGGTGTGCAGCGCGGCTATTGCGGGTTGCGGCGTCGTAGTAACCAGCGCATACGCCGTGCAGTACATGAGTGTCGA
>JACXTT010001371.1_pt1 | contig 40510 bp, 34 predicted proteins | sample 9270951 | NCBI WGS metagenome assembly JACXTT01 (sample SAMN15532306, study PRJNA645909) | rock metagenome | isolation source: weathered quartz diorite | place: Puerto Rico | collected 2017-06-21
CGCCCGCGCCGCCTCGACGCGCGCCCGCACCGCGGCCGACGTCTCCTCGCCGGTCGTCTCCTCGGCGAGGGCCGTGACCGGGACCCTCGGCACCTCGACGTGCAGGTCGATGCGGTCGAGGAGCGGCCCCGAAACGCGGATACGGTAGCGGTCGACGATCGGTGGCGTGCACCGGCAGGCGTCGCTCGGGTCGCCGAGCCAGCCGCAGGGGCATGCCCGCGTTGCCTTTCTGCCGCCTCCACCTAACTGCGCGGAAACCTTCGCCTCAGGTCGTCACCCAAGAACCCCGAACCTGGGGCGAACACCTCCGCCGGCAACGCATCCTGCGTGGGATCAGCCAACAGAAAAGTGCCAACGAAATTCGCGTGTCCGTGGAGACGATCATCCACTGGGAACGCAACCAGACCGAGCCCCGTGCGCGCCTCATCCCGCGGATCATTCGCTTCCTCGGCTACTGCCCGTGGGCACCGCCGCGGCATCCTGGCGAGCGCTTCCGGCAGGTGCGGCTCGCGCTTGGACTCACGCAGGAGAAAGCCGCGCGACGGCTCGGCGTCGATCCCGCGACCGTGACGCGCTGGGAGTCTGGAGAGCGGCGGCCGCCGGCCGGGTACCGCGAGAAACTTTTGACTTGACCGCGCCCGAATCCGACTTACGCTCGTCCTGCCACGGATCAAAGGAGCAGGGCGTTGCTGGTCGATGGGCTTCCGTGGCGCCGGGGACAAACCCGGCCATAACTTGGCGAACATGAGACGGTGAAGCGCTGGAGATGATCGCCGATTTAGCCAGATGGAGGCGCCCCGTGGCTAAAGAGCGGCGCGGCCTCCCCGAGAAGTCCTCCTTGAAGATAACACTGCCGGCGGACGAGCCCGTTCAGTGGCGTGCGTCCGCGAAGGGCGTCGCGGCGCACGTGCAAAAGGAAGGGTAGGGCGCCGCGCCCGACTAGCGCCCGTCGACGACGATGAAGTTCTTAGCCGCCTTTATCGGCATCGATCGGCATCAAGATCCGGGTATACGAGAGCTCGAGGCTGCTCGCCGAGATGCCACGGCGTTGTGGGCGCTCTTCAGCGACACCTTCCCCGATGTCTCCGCGAAGCTTCTCGTCGACGAGACGGCGACGACCGCCGCCGTGCTCACAGCTCTAGATGAGACTCTCGGAGCGGCCGGTCTGGAGGACGTCGTCGTGGTCTCATTCTCCGGGCACGGCACGCACGACCACCGGCTCGTCATGCACGACACGTCGCGCGCGGATGTCCCGGCGACGACCATCCCGATGAGCGAGCTCGCTTCGCGCTTCAAGGTGTCGAAGGCGAAGGCCGTTCTTTGCATCCTCGACTGCTGTTTCAGTGGTGGAGCTCCGGCCCGCGTCCTCGAGGACACGCCGGTGTCTCGTGACCCCGGCAGTCCGCTCGAGGCCATCGCCGGCGCCGGACGAATCCTCATCGCGGCGTCGAATGTCAACGAGCCCGCGCTCGAGTCGGGACAAACGCGCCACGGGCTTCTCACTAAGGCCGTGCTCGACGCGTTCCAGACGGGTGACGAAGTGAGCGTCACCAGCGTCATGGACCGCATCATGAGCGAGGTCCGGGCCGAAGCCGCCCGGATGGGGTATCAACAGACCCCAGTCCTACTAGGCCATGTCGAGGGCGGTCTCATGCTCCCGGCGCTCAAGCGCGGCGACCACTTCTTCGGGGCGTTCCCAGAGTCGAGAACGCTACGCCTTACCGGTCCGGTGCGAGAGCTGGAATCCGCCGGACTACCGGGTGCCATCGTGGATGCGTGGGAAGACCGCTTTAGCGGAGGGCTAAACGCCCTTCAGCTCGCGGCACTTAACGACCACGGCATCCTCGCCGGCGAATCGCTCCTTGTCGTTGCGCCGACGAGCTCGGGAAAGACGTTTATCGGCGAGCTCGCCGCCGCCAGAGCCGTCACCGACGGGCGGAAGGCCGTCTTCCTCTTCCCCTACAAGGCGCTCGTGAACGAAAAGTATGATCAGTTCAGAGCGCTCTACGGCAACGCGCTCGCGATGCGCGTCGTGCGCTGCACCGGCGACTACCAGGACGAGACGCGCGCCTTTATCAACGGAAAGTTCGACCTCGCAGTACTGACCTACGAGATGTTCCTAAACCTTTCCGTCTCGGTGCCCTCCACGCTGAACCAGCTCGGCCTGATCGTCCTCGACGAGGCGCAGTTCATCGCCGACCCACACCGAGGCATCGTCGTCGAGCTGCTTCTTACGCTCATCCTAACGGCTCGCGAGCGCGCGATCGCACCACAGCTTATCGCGCTCTCGGCCGTCATCGGAGACCTGAACGACTTCGACCGATGGCTTGGCACACGAACACTTGTGACGAAGGACCGCCCGGTGCCTCTCATCGAAGGCGTGCTCGACCGTTCGGGGACGTATCAGTTCGTCGACGAGGCCGGCGGAGATGAACGGGGCGCGTTGCTCCCGACGCATGCCATTCGGCAACGTCGCGACAAGCCGAGCGCCCAAGACGTCATCGTGCCGCTAGTGCAAAAGCTCCTGCGGGAGAACCCGTCTGAGCGGGTCATCGTCTTTCGGAACACTCGAGGCCCCGCGGAAGGCTGCGCCGGATACCTCTCGCGCGAGCTCGGCCGGCCCCCGGCGATGGACGTCATCGCCGCGCTCTCGAGCCACGACCTGTCGACTACTTCGAGACGGCTCCGGTCGTGCCTGTCGGGCGGCACTGCGTTTCATAACTCCAACCTCGCCCGCGACGAGCGTGAGGTCATCGAGCGGGCCTTCCGCGATCCCAACGGGCCCGTCGTTGCCCTCGCCGCGACGACGACCGTCGCCGCCGGCATCAACACGCCCGCGTCCACTGTGATCCTCGCCGAACAGGAGTTCGTCGGCGAAGACGGCCGCCCGTTCACGGTCGCGGAATACAAGAACATGGCCGGCCGGGCAGGGCGCTACGGCTTCAACGAGAAGGGGCGGTCTATCATCCTCGCCGGCACACCTTTCGAGCGCGAGCAACTCTTCCGCAAATACGTGCGCGGGACGCCGGAGCCCATCCACTCGTCGTTCGACCCAGAGCACCTCGAAACTTGGGTGCTCCGCCTTCTCGCACAGGTCGAACGCGTGCCGCGCGCGGACGTCGTTACGCTGCTCGCGAACACCTACGGCGGGTATCTCGCCGGCGTCCACAATCCGTCTTGGCGACCGCAGATGACAGCAACCATCGAGCGGCTGCTCAACGAGATGGGCCGTCTCGGTCTTACCGAGGAGGAGCGAGGCGTCGTGAGCCTTACTCTGCTCGGGCAAGCGTGCGGTCGGTCATCGCTCTCTTTCCCATCGGCGATGCGTCTCATCGACATCCTCCGCGCTCGACCGAAGGGCTCGCTTCCTGCCGAGCTCCTCATGGTCATCCTCCAGGTCCTCGCGGAGCTCGATGGCGTTCACACCCCGATCATGGCGCGCGGAACGAAGGAGGGTCGGTGGGTCCGCGATGCCGCGATGCACTGGGGCAACGATGTCGCCAACCTGCTGTCGCGTTTCGCCGGCGAAACCCTGAACTACTGGCGGCGCTGTAAGCGTGCGCTCGTCCTTGAGCAGTGGATACGAGGTCGGGCGATGGACGCCATCGAAAACGACTTCACGGTCAACCCGTTCAACGCCATCACTTACGGGTCGGTCCGGCAGTTCGCGGATGCGACCCGGTTCCACCTCCGCCCGGCGTACCAGATTGCGAGTCTCGTATTGCTCGTTGACGCACCAGCGGAAGACGACATCGATGCGCTGCTTCGTCGGCTCGAGGTTGGGGTGCCGGCAGATGCGCTGCCGCTTCTCGAGCTCCCCATCCCCTTGAGCCGCGGCGAGTATCTCGCGCTCTTCTCCGAAGGGCTGACGACGTCGGCCGCGGTCTGGGCCGCCGCGCCTGAACGTCTCGAAACAGTCCTCGGAAAAGCCCGAGTCAGCGACCTTACCTTGCGACGGCTGTCCTCCTAGCGAGCGCTGGAGAGTCGCTCCTCAGTCACTTCGGCGGGGACAGTTCTCTTCGTTTCCAGTGCTGTGCCACCGCGGGCGCCACGGGGTCGGATGGCCGCGAGACAATGTCGTGCCAGCGACGCTGTCACTTGACGTTGTAGCGTGCCCGACCCTGCGGCGGTTCGAAAGGAAAACGAGGAGCCGGGGGGACCGACTTTACTCGTCGTCGTTGCTCAGCGGACTTTCGCAGTTATCTCTTGGTCTGCCGGGAGGGTCGGGGAGCTATTTTAGCCGCTTCAGACCCCCTGCGAGCACCCGTGCGATCGCCTCCTTCCGCGCCTTCGCATCCGCGGCGTTCGTGGGCTTGTAGTTGACCTTGACCGTGTAGCCGCGTACCGTCTCGGCGCGACTCGTCGGCACGGCGTCACGCTCGTCGAGGTAGCTGACGAATGCCTCCGGTGAGAGGCACCGAACCTTCGCGGTGCTCTCCGGACTCAGGGCGTCGGCGACCAGACGCTCCAACGTCCGAAGCGCCTTCTTGTCGGCGGCGAGCACAACGATCTCGTCGTAGCCCGCGGCAAGGCACTTTTGGATGTTGCCGAGCTCGTGGTCGTCGCTCGTCGTCACGGTGATCTCGCAGGCGATTCGCTGCCCGTCGCGCTCGAGGGCGACGTCGACCTGGCCCACGCCGCCGAGCGCCTCGGCCTCGATCGTCGCCCGCCACCCGCGGTCCTCCGCCAGGCGCTTGACGAGGTGCTGCAGGTACTTGTGCTCGGTACCGCCCCGTCCCGGCGTGGAAGGTGATACTTTTGGCGGCGGTTCGGGTGCGGGTCGCGAAGCAGCAGTTTCGCGAGGCGGCGCCGAAGCCGGGCGTTCTTGCGTCGCATTTGCTTCCGCTGGCATCCGCGTAGCCGCCTGGCGAGAATACCGCGCAGGAAGCTCCGTCGCGCTGGCTGGTTCTTCTCCGCGTGCCGCCCGCAGCGCGCCGAGCGCCTCGCGGAGTTCCTGGTCGACGTCCGCTCGCGGCCGGGCCCACGCGGCGCGTGAGCGCGCGATGATGTCCCCGCGCCGTTTCTGAGCGACCACCGGATCGACGTTCGGTGACGGCCGCGTGCGCAGCGTGAAGTCGGCGTCCCGCCGCTCGAAACGGCAGATCGCCTCGTACTTCCCGAGATTCTCGAAGTCTTCGGCCTTGAAGGAGGCGAATCCCTGCGCGAGCACGCGGGCGTCGGCGCTCCCGAGCTGGAAGCAGATGCGGGTCGCGGGGTTTGTAAGCACGCTGCTCACGAGCCCCGGCTCGCGCTCCGCGAGCTGCTTCAGCTCCTGGTGCGCGAGGACGAGGCCCAGGTGGTACTTCCGCGCCCCCGAGAGGAGTGTCGCCAAGGACGGCGTCGCGAAGTGATGAAACTCATCGATGTAGAGGTAAAAGTCCTGGCGCGTGCTCTCGGCCTGCGCCTGGCGCGTGAGGGCGAGCTCGTAGAACTTGGCGACGAGGAGGGCGCCCAGGAGATAGGCGTTCTCCTCGCCGACGAGCCCATGCGCGAGCTTCGCCAGGAAGATCTTCCGGCCGTCCATCACGGCGCGCAGATCGAGCCGACTCTCCCGCTGCCCGACCATCCGGCGGATCATCTTCGGGCGGAGGAACGCGTCGAGCCGCGTGAGGAGCGGCGCCGCCGGATGGCCTTTTAGGAGCGGGAACTCCCGCTCGAAGTAGTAGAGGACCTCGGGGTCCGTGACGGTCGCGAGCACGGAGCGGCGGAATTCGGGCTCGAGGAGGAAGCGCCGAAGATCGAGCAACGTCCCGCCGAGGTCGCTCTCGAGGAACGCGAGGATCGCGTTTCCGAGGACCGAGGTCATCTGGTCGCCCCACGAGGTGGCGAAGCGCCGGAAGACGGCGACCAGGTCCGAGGCGAGCAGGTTCCGTTCCAGCTCCGAATGGGCCTGGAGGATGTTGAAGCCGACGGGATACTCGTCGTCGGCGGGATCGAAGAGGACCACGTCGCCGACGCGGTGCTCGGGGATCCGGCCGAGCACCTCGTCCACGAAGTCGCCGTGCGGGTCGATGAGGCCAACGCCATCGCCGCGCTCGATGTCCTGGACGAGCATGTTCAAGAGGAGCGTCGACTTCCCGGTCCCCGAGGCGCCGATCACGTAGGCGTGGCGCGTTCGGAGCGACGGATCGAGCGTCACGGTCCGGGTCTTCCCACGGTGGACATTCTCGCCGAGGACGATGCCGTCACCCCGCTGCTTGGGAGCCGCCGCCGTCTTCTGCACCTGCCGGAGCAAACCCTCGACGCGGACCGATGATGACGGGAGGTGGACGAGCGCTGCGAGCTCCTCGCTCGAGAGGAGCATCCCGTTCCGGTGCGTCTTTCGCGCGACGAAGTCCTCCGCGTGGAGCGCCGGCGGGTAGTCATCGTCTGCGAGCGGGATGAGTTCGTTCCCGGCCGGCGTGCTGAACGGCGCGAGGCCGGCGCCGATGGCGCGCACGATCTCCCAGGCCCGTTCGCGGTGTGCCCCCTGCGCCGCGACGCGAAGAACGGCTGCAAAGAGCGGCCGTTCGATCTTCTCGTGCGCGAGCGTCACGAGCTCGGGAGTGTCGTGGAAGAAGGGCTCGCCGTCCCAATCGGTCACGGCGCGGACGATGCTCGGCGCCCAGGGATGCCGGGCCGCCTGGAAGAGCACTTGGAAGACGCCGACCTCGCTGTCTTGGAGTTCGCTCAAGGCGCCGATCACGGCGGTGAGCGGATCGACGTCGAAACTCGTCGGGCATTTCAGCGGCAGCATGAACTCGCGGGAGAGGCCGAAGTCGACGACGACGTGCTTTCCCATCGCGCACGGCTGCAACAGCCCTGCGAGCGGCCTCGTCGCTTCGGCAACCGTCGCTTCGGGGAAGTATGAAGCAATCGTACGCCGTACTTCTCCCGCGTCGGGATTACGGCACGCGATCGCGACCACGATCGTGCCCGCGCGGCCGATCACCTCGAAGGCGACCGGGTAAGCGAGGTTGCTGAGCGCGAGGAGAAGCTGCTCGGCGCGCGCCTTCGTGACGACAGTATCGTTGGGCAGCGCGACCGTCACCTCGACGAGATGTTCTTCGGTCTCGTCGAGGTCTGGAAGCGGCTCGTCGTCCTGGATCGCCGCTGGCGCATCGTTTCGTGTCCGACCGGCAAGACGCGAGAGGAGCGAACCAAGGAACGTCGGCTTGCGCGCATCGTCGATCGGGGGCGCAACGTGCACGGCGCCGTAGTGGCCGAGGAACGGCCGAAAGGGCGGCTCGGGTAGGATCGCAGCATCCCACACCTGCCAGCCGCGGCCCCGGAGCTCCCAGCGGTAGAACTCCTCGGTGAGCTGCTCTTCGAGCGTGCCCGGCGACGGAGGAGCAACGTCGAACGCGTGCGCCATGCTGCCCCGCTTAGTATACGCCCGGCACGATCTTCCAGGGCACGCGCCGGCAGTACTCGTCCCAGTACGGGCCGTATTTCTTGCGGCAACGCTTGTCGTCGCGCGTCGCCCGATCGGTGAGCAAGATGGTCAGGAACGTCACGTAGAAGTAGGGTACAACGTGCGAGAAGCCGGCCGGCAGGCTCCATGCGAGCGCGAGCGTGATCTCGGGCACGTAGTGGAAATGCCGCGCCACGCTCCACCAGCCCGACACCAGCAGCAAGCTCTCGTGCGGCCTCCCGTCGGCCGTGGTGTAACGCGCCTTGATCAACTCGGGCGCTCGCCCCCAGATGGTCGTGTTGCCGCCGGTTTCACGCACCCGCTGCCGCTGTTCATCGGCCGCATAGTTGACATAGATGGCACCCAGACCGAGCCCAAAGATCGCGAGGGCCACCGCCCAGGGAAGATCGTGGGGGCGCAACACGAGATACTGCGCCGTGAGCGCGTAGACTGCCGGGACCCAGGCAAGCACGCCCCAGCAAATGTAGAAGCCGAAGCGGTCGTGCATGATGTCGAGCGACGTGAAATACCCACTCTCCCACCAGAAGAACTTGAACAAATACACGACCGTGATCCCCGCGGAAACGAGGATCGTGTTGCTCACGTGGCCGGTCAGCTCCCCTTGCTTGGCGGCAAACGAACAGACGATCACACTCCACCCCATCATGCTCAGACGGCAGTTGATGAGTTGTTTCAAATTGACGCCGAAGAGCACGGGATGAAGCTCCACCCCCCAGTAGTAGTCCCAGATGAAGTTCCCCGAGACACTGCGGTCTTCCGAACTCGGCCAGTAGCACCCCTTGAAGTAGAGGAAGAGACAGAACAGGAGCGCGAAGACGACGAGCGTGATCAACAGCGAGCCGAAGTGGTCGTAGACGATGCCGGCGGAAAAGAGTCCCAGGCCGCTCGAGCAGCCGAAGAACGCCCCAAGCGTGACCAGCCACGCGGCAACGCCGTTCAGCTTGTAGCGCGGCCGGCTGCCGGCAGGCGTGATCGGACCTTCGAAGCTCTTCCCGGGTAGCCAGCGGAGGAGCACTGCTTCGAAGGCGACGAACACCAGGACCATCGCCACCGCCTGCCGTGAGGGATGCGGGAAGTTGTCGGCGACTGCACGCCACCCCTCGACGGTCAGCAACGGTGTGAGCGCGCCGTCGAACGGCGCGAAGTTGCACACGATCCACAAGAGGATCGCTGCCGGCGGCGTCACGAGCATGAGCAACAACGGTCCCAGCGTCGAACGCAGGAACTCAACGGCCCGACTGTCGCTGCCCGCAGCCCACGTAGTGAGTCTGTCGGTCGCGGTTAGCTTCGCCATTCCGGTCGTGCCTTCCGGACGCGTCCGCGTGCGACTATCCGCCGATCGGCCATTCGGGGATGTACCGCCTGCCCGAGAAAAGATCCAGTACGCCCATGTTGTGGGAGAGGCGTTTAGCGTCGGTAGAACTCGCGGAGGATCGGCTTCCGCTCGAGTTCGGTCAGCGCGCGGAGGCCCTTCGCCTCCGTCATCCCGTCGAGTACGTCGAGGACGGAGCGGTGGATCGCCTCCTGGAACATGAGCGCGGTGTCCATCTTGTAGTACGTGAAGGGCCGGACGAGGAACCCGAAGAGGGGGGCGAGGACGGGAATCTCGGCGAGCAGGGCGAGCCAGCCCTTCTCCCCCAGCCACCACGAGACGAAAAAGCCCGACCCGAAGGGAGCGCCGCAGACGTCGAAGATGAGCCGCTTCCGCTTCACGCGGAGGTACTCGCGTTTCGCCGAGAAGACGCCGCCCTCCTTGTAGTCGACGCGTAGCAACTTCGCGCCGGGCAGCTCGCGGCTTGCCACCGCCTGTTCGACCGCCGTGTAGAACTCGAGTGCCGAAGTCTGGAGGTTCTCGATCAGGTGGTCCCAGTGGGCGATGAAGAGTGCGGGTTGCCGGGCGCGACGAGCCATCGTCGGTCTCTAGTGGTCGGTCATCGGCCGGATCTAGCCCGCCGCCATGTCGGCCGATAGCGCGGCCGTGGTTCACCGATCCAACCGAGGACGCGCAAGCGAACATCGGTGAGCGGTCGGTTCATGCTGTCGACGATCGCCTCAGCTACGGCTGGAGTTTCCGCAGAACAACCGTGATCACGAGGCCGGCGATCGCGACCAGGGTGAGGAGATACCGGACCCGTGCGAGGCGGTTCATAATCCACAGCGTGTACGTGGCGATGGCGGCGAGGATGAACACCGCAAGCGTTTGAACGTAGAGTGGCATCCGTGCTCCGGGCGACGCGTCTTACCTCAGCTGCGCGGGACTGCGACCCGTTCGCGCCACGAGGCAGCGGAGACTCTCGACGACGAGCTGCGTAGCGTCCACCACCTCCCCCCTTTGCTCCACGCGATAGTGACCGTCAGGGAGCGCGATCGTGACGACACCGCACCGGGCAAGGTAGGCGCGCGCCTCCTCGACTTCGCTCGAGCTGACCCACGTGTCCCGCTCGGTGCACCACCGATCCGTGATCGAGGCCGCGACCGGGCCGAAGGCCACGTCGGCCCGTTGAAACACAGCGCCGTGCCCAATCCGGCTAAAGGTCACGGGGGCGGTCCGTCCACTCCCTTGGCTTGCGCCGGCGGACGCGCGTCACGTAAACCCGACGCGGAGAACGCCCGGGTCACCGTATCCAGGAGCGACCGGCCGGTGAGAACCACCGCGCCGAGGGTCACGAAGGCAGCCGCGAGGGGGACGGTCACGGCGCCGGCTGCCACGCGTCGCACGGCGCTCCACGGAACCCAGCCGTTGCCGGTGTCCTCGCCCGTTGGTGTACTCCCCCTGCGAAACGTAATGAGACTCGGCGGCTACACCGATCGCCGCGGCACCGACAAGACGCAGTGCGCCATGGGCTCTGAGCGCAACCCATGGAGCACGGTGGTTGGTCTGGCGATCGACCGTGGCGTCGTCGCAGCAAGAGGTCCGTTAGCTCGTGACCACCTTGCTGCCGCGTGAGCACATCTTGGCGCGCCCGAGCTGCTCCTCGATCGCCTCGACGACGAAATGCATCACGGCGACATCATTCGTGACGCAGCAAAGCTTGAGCCGGCGGTGTAGCTCCTTCGGAATGCGGATTGCGAGCTGGTCCAAGGCTCTTCGGCCTTCGTCGCCATCAGGCCACCTTTTCCTTGGCGCGCGCTGCGCGGCGGCGCCGCTGCCGAGTCTTTCTCTTCACCCTCGGCGCTGCTCGCGTCGCCCCCGAGCGGCAGCCTTTGGCGGCCGCCCCGGACCGCCCGGGTGCCACTTGCCACGACCGTTGCGCCGACGGCGCCGGCCGTTCTTCGGCTTCGAACGCCCAGTGCTAAGCAACGAGCCCAGCGCGCTGTCGACCTCCGCCCGTACCAACTCGCGAATGACCGTCACCAGGGTTCTCTCTCGCGGCATCTCCACACCTCCCGGACCCCCGTACAACACGAGCCAAGACCAATCTCAAGCCCGAGAGCGTGATATCGGCCTGCCGTACCGCACGGGCGCCCGGCGATGAGTGTCGGGAATGGAACGAGCCAACCCAGGCGGGTTGGCTCTTTTGGATACGAGACGGTGGTGGAGCTGCCGGTCAATGTCAGGGTGTCACTCGATGAGACTGATACGGGCTCGGCGTACTCATGCCCGTGCGGCATGTCGTCAATCATAACACATTGCGACGGTCCGCCGCCCTTGGGCTAGCTCGCTGGCAGGTTTCGCAGCACTCTCTGGTGAAGCTGAAGAGTTACTGTCGCGTTTTGGGGCGGAAGGCGACACCCAAGCCGACGTTACAAACGATTGGCGTCGAGCTCGGCGGTTACCAACGCGATGTCCCCGAAAATGGTGTCCTTGCAGACGGAGCTAATCGCGCCGTTCTTCCTGCCTTCAAACCGCTCCGCTTTGGCGTCAATAGCGGTAAGAGGCCGCCGCGCAGCTGCCACGAACTGTCTGGCCTTCTTCGGCTTCTTCGCTGATATGGCGCTCGCTAACCTGGTGGCAGCGACGCGGAGCTTCTTGTCGATGATCTCTTGAAGCCTTACGCTTCCACCCGTGGCACACAGCGGACCCTTCCGAAGTAGGCTGAGACACCCGGCCGCCGTGCGACAGCGCGGGCTCGACACCGGGATAGTCATGCTGGTCGACGTGGACGTCGTGGTGGGCGTGGTCGTCGCTGGGTTTCCTAGCGTGGACGTGGTGGTTGTCGTTGGTATCGTAGTAGTCGCGGTGCTGAGATTCCCCGAAGGGATGTCGAAGATGAACGTTTCGCCACCATCTGCCGAGACCGTCGCGCGATCGTTCGAATCCACTGCAGCGACGCAGACCCTACCGGCTGGAACGCCGCGGCGATCCTCGCCATTAGGACCGTCTAGAATCAAAATTCCACTACCATTGCTGTCTTCTCCAGCATAAAGGACGACGAAATCACCGTCAGGCAAATAACCCTGCCACCGATTGCATATGCGCACGTCCTCCGTTGAAAAGGGCGCGTCGGAGCCGTTCACTATACCGGTCTCATACGCGGGTGGAGGGCTCGGCGCTGGAGCGCTCGGAGGCTCGGTCGCACGATTCTCTTCTCCCAGAGCCCGGTACTCGGAATAGTAGTCCTCCACCGGCCATTTATCCGGTGCCGTGATGGCTGGCGTGGTTGTCGCCGATACACTGTTGGGTGTGCTCGTCGTGACAGTAGGGTTTGGCTCCGCCGCAGAACGGCTCTCAAGTACGGCGACGATAACGAGCATAGGGACAAGCCCCATCGCGAGGTATGCGACGAATGGAAGGCGGCCCTTGCGCGGTAGGTTGTGCGGGTCAGCCTGCATGCCTAGATTATATACTAGCGCGGGTAGTAATGCTAGAACAATACCGGCCCAGGCGGACAGAAGCTCCCGTCCGCCCTAATCTTCAGGCAGTTGGTGATATCCGTTGACCAGCGTAGTGGTTGCCCCGTCGACGGGTCGCCCCCGAGGGCTGCCCACAGTTGGCTCCACGCGTCTGCCGGAGCATTTGGGTCGAGCGTGCATTGATTCGATTCGGACGTGGGCACGGGCGTGCAGGTCGCGTCGCACCGTGTCCCACAGGTGCCGTCAACCTTTGGGTCACAGGGTCTACAAGAAGACCCGTCGGCGGTGCACCTACAGTCACAGGTCGTCTGCGCCGTGTTATCCGCACCGCCCGGCTGTTCATCGCAGGCCTGCTGTTGCGTCAGGCCACCGGCGATATCCATCCGGGAACCGATGATCTGAATGGAATCCTTGCTGAGGCGTGCCCACTGGTTCGCCATATAAGAGAAGTATATCTGTGGAAGCGGGACTGCTCGGGACGCCCCCCAGGCGACATGCCACACGTCATAGCAGCCGATCGCCGGCTCGGCTGCCGAGCATGGGTATGCTTCATTCCACTCGCGGTCCTCTTTGTTACTCCAGGCCTTGTGGTTCGCAGCGCTGCAAGCGGTACCGTTAGGGGGACAACTGTGTGCGTCGCCAAAGTCGTAGAGATACCCGTTTGACGCTGCACTGTACGCGTCTACCCAGGCGCGCGTTATCGTGGGGCCATTCCAATCCAGCTCGATATCGATACCGCCAGCCACGTCGACCTGGCTCGCATATCCCCGCGTCCGAACCCACTCCGTAACAGTCTGCACCATATCTGCCCAAGCCATGGCGTGGGCTCTGGTCACGTCTTCAGATCCGAAGACCGTAGCACCCGAGGCACTGTTGCTGGTCCCTAGAACCAGCCGCAGGTGGGATCGCTGATCGATGAGCGTTACTCCGGACTGGTCTACGCCGAATGCTGTTGCACCGTAATAGCCGCGCGCAAACTGCTCGGCCAGGTCAGCGATCTGCGCGACACATCGAAAGCCCGTGAAGAGGGAAGCACCGTACTCAACCCGAGGCCCGCAGGTCGGGAACAGGGGATTCTTGCAGTCCAGACTTGAATTGCAGGGTACCCGAGGATCTTCGAAAGCCGTCCCCCTCGTGTCCGCGCACTCTTTGCACGAGCCTGATTCTGGGGCTCCGAACGCAAGGATGACGATCCCGTCCTGGACACCAGCGGTTAGTGCGTCGCGAGCTCCGAGATGGGATCCAAGCTCGAACATCGTTGCCTTGCTAACCCCACTCGTGACGTAATAGCTTGTCGTCGTAAGTGGCGCTCCTTGCACCGCGATCCATGTCATCTGCGCGGTTACCTGAAGCTCGCCTGGGTCCGCGGTGCCATTTGAATTGGAATCCTCGAACGCGACGATCCTATCGGTCCCTGCGCCGGCAACATCTCTGTAGGTAAATCTGACCTTGCCACCACTGTCAGTACGGCAATCTGCAGGGTTGCATGTTCCGCCGGATCCTACGTTTGGTCCGCTGGCGACCGAGAAGGTGATCAGAACACTCGCGACCGGCGTTCCGTCAATATCAATGCGAGTCGCCGTTACGGTGTGGCTAGTCCCTGTGGGGTTCGTCCAGACCGTAGGGGTCAGCGTGAGCAATCCCGGATTCTCAACACCCTGCGTTCCGATCGGACGCCACTGAAGAGATTCATTCGTATCGCAGGCGGGCGTGACACACACATAATCGAAACCACCAGTGTCTAGTACATGTCCGGTATCGATGAAGTCCGTGGTGACTCCAGCGCTGGTAACGTGAATCACGGGGGGAGAAGCACCACTCGCCAACTGGCATGAAGGGTCGCCGGGACGGTAGTCGCTCGTGTCGAAGCTATTTGGATCGCCCTCCGTCTGAACCAGGATCGCTGTCTCTCCCGGAGCGAGAGTGAAGGATGCCCACAAATTGAACGAGACGGGCCTACATCCTTGAAAACCGCAGTCGCAGTCGTCTCCTACAGCCGGAAGGTCAACGACCACGCTGTCTATATCGATGGGGGAAGTCCCCTCGTTATCCAAGCGGATGGTCCCGGAATCGAATAGCGGCCCCCCGCCTAGGCCCATGACATTCGGATCGCCTACGAATGGACTAGGAAAGAACGGCGACGGCCGGACATTATCGGCGTACCCGACGGAGACAGCGATGGGCAGCGCCAGCGCGGGGCCGCTCGAGAGCACCGCGGCTAGACAAGCAAGACGGCGGTAGAGAGCTAGCGATGGCATAGCAAGAGCGATGTATGTTACAAAGCGGGCGAGAGAATAGCTCAGGTCGAGGGTGGGGCGTCAAGGGCGAAGTCGGGCGTTGGAACGTCCCGTCGCACAAGACTTCTTTCACGTCGCGACGCGCAGTCACTTCCGAGGGATGACCCTCCGGCGCGTAGGCCCCGACGCTGCCTCTTTAGTGCCGTCGAGCGTCGTCGCGAATACGGAGCAGGGAATAACGATAGCCAAGATCGGCTAGGCGTTGCACGCTCTGCATCAAGTGCAAGCGACTGAAGAAAGGAAGCTCGCGAGCGGGATCGGCGATGATCGCATAGACGACCTCGTAGTCCTGGGTCCGGGGCCGTTCTTTCGGAATGAGGCGGGCTATGCTCGCGTCGAGGGGCCTTACGATCTGCTTGGTCCTTTCGCGAAAGGACTCCTCTCTGAGGAAGGCCTCGGCGGAGACGGTGCCCTGCGAAAAGAGATGGCTCAGCGTCGCGGACCTCGTTTTCCGCTTCACGTGTACGAACTCGCGCCTCTTCGTGAGGATGTCGCAAACCTCGATGTCACTTGCAGCGCCCACACAGCGCACGGGTTTGCAGTCGAGTAGGACACATCCCGGGAGGGCCGCGACTGCGCGAGCATTGTACTTCTGCTCCTCCTCTCCGACCGCTGCTGATGGCGGACGGAGACGGGAACGCGGTATCGTCTTGACTAACTTGTCGACGGCGCGGACAAAGCTCGTTGATACCTGAAACCATTGGCCGCCCGTGAGAACGAGGAGCTCTTCCTTAACCTTGCGCTCGAAGACAAGGCAACGATAGATCGACCACTGGTCGGCAACTTGATCTGACGCCGCGTCGATTGCCCGCACGTTGGCTTGACGGAGGCGCTCAACGGTGAGTTCGGGTAATTTCTCATCGAGGACCTCGAGATAGTCATCGATATCGACGTCCGGGTGAGGCTCGGCGCCTCTCGGTTCACCGGCGTACTTGAAACCAGCGAGTTTGGCGACGTCGAGAACCTCTGGCACCGCGAGGTGAACACTGCTTGTGTCCCTCGCTTTGAGCGCTTGGAGCATCAGGTCGTCCAGTTCACAGATGCGTTCTGGATCTCGAACGACTCCCATGTGGTCGATCCAGCCGAAGCGGTCCTTATACTTGTCGTCACCGAACGCCCGGAGGATGACCTCGCACTTGCGCCCGAGGTCAGGGAACTCGAGTCGGGTGGCGATGGCGAGGGCATCGGAACCAGCGAGCCGGGACGCAAGGTTCGGGTCCTTGGGTTGACCTACGACGGCTCGCAGCAGGTCGCGCGTGATGTCGAGACCGAAGGTGGGCAGGGAGGAGCTCCGGCTTGTCTGGCGGCGCGTGTGAACTGTGAGCTCTTCGATATTGCGGAGGTCAACCGTGCGAAGCTTGTCCGGATCGACGGTGTTGAGAACGACACGGAGCCCGAAGTCGGGCTCGAAACACTCGGGTTTAAGCAGGAAGCGGCCGTAGCCGAAGGTGAGGGCGAAGACTCGACCACGGATCGTGAAGAACAAGACGGCAGAGCTCACAGCGTTGCGAAGATAGTCGAGATCCTGACTGATGCCGCCCCGGACGAAGGGGACCCAGCTAGGAGGTTTACCGCTCGGTGGTCGGATATACAGACGGCCGGAGAACGGTAACGTTCTCTTAAGGTCGTAGGTGCGGAGGCCTTCGGAGTTCTTGAGAGCTCCTTCGTAGGTCTCGGTTCCCTCCTTGAGGAGGAGCACGGTGAGGTAGCGGAGATTCGGGCGACCGCCGGGTGCCGGCATGGGGAGGTGCCGGCCAGCCGTAGCACGTTATTCAAAGACGACCAACAGAAGAAGAGCCAACCAGGGAAGGTTGGCTCTTGTCGTCAGAGGAGCTGCTGGTCGGCGAAGGAGGTGAACCGGCCGTCGCCGATCACGACGTGATCGACGACCTTGATCCCGAGCAGGTCGCCCGCCTGCCGGAGCCGCTCGGTAATCGCCTTGTCCTCGGCGGAGGGCTCGGGGTCGCCCGAGGGGTGGCCGTGAACGAGGATCAGACTCGCGGCGTTCGCGAGGATCGCGGGCTTGAAGACCTCGCGCGGCGCGACGAGCGTGGCCGTGAGGCTGCCCATCGAGACTACGTTGAATCCGATGACGCCGTTCTTGCCGTCGAGGAGCACGACCACGAACATTTCGCGGTCGAGCTGCTCGAACCGCTCGCAGAACGCTCGGTAGACATCGCCGGCATTCGTGATCCGGCGGAGGCTGCCGTAGCCCTGCCGTCGCTCGCGGACGATCTTCAGTTCCCACATCACACACCTCGCTGACCGTGCGGGGTGGACAAAAGGTCCCCCCGGGAGGCCTCGTCGAAGGACTCCCCGGGAGAGATCAGGCGGATGGCAGGATGGTCTCGGCGCTGAAGGGCGGCGACGGCTGCCCGTCGATCATGAGCTTCAGATAGATCGCGTGGTTCGGGAGCGCGACCAGGTCACTCGCTGAGAAGACGGGATAGAACTCCTGCGCCAGGAGCTCGGCGTCCGCGGCGCCGAGACGAAAGGCGACGATCGTGCCCGCGTTCCCGAGGATCGCGTCGCGGATCTCTTCATCGAGCTGTGCCAGGTACTGGTGCGCGAGCGTGAAGCCGACGTGGTACTTCCGGAGCTCCCCGAGCATCGTGGCGAGACTCAAGGTCGTGAAGCTCTGGAACTCGTCGAGGTAGACCCAGAAGTCCCGCCGCTTCTTTTCGGAGACGTCGGCCCGGCTGAAGGCGGCCGAGCCGATGGCGGTGACGAGGAGTGATCCGAGGAGCGCCGCCGTATCCTCGCCGAGCTTCCCCTTCGCGAGGTTCACGAGGAGGACCTTGCCGTCGTCCATCAGGCGGCGGAGATCGAAGCTGCTCCGCGGCTGCACGAGGATACGGTAGAGGAGCGGATCGGCGAGGAAGGCGCCCACCTTGTTCTGGATCGGGGCGATCGCCTCGGCGCGGAGCCGGCTCGGGTAGCTCGGAAACTCCCGGAGCCAGAAGGTTCGGACTTGGAGGTTCCGAAGCCGAAGCGCCGTATCCCTCCGGAAGTCGTCGTCGACGAGCAGGCTCAAGACGTCGACGAGCGTCGGCTCGCGCTGCTCCAGGAGGGCGAGGAACGCGTTCCGGAGAATGTGCTCGAGCCGCGGCCCCCAGGAGTCCGCCCAGAGCTTCTCGAATATTTCGAGGAGCCCCGACGCCGCGAGCGACCGCTTCGACGCCGGAACGCTCGCGAGCGGGTTGAACGCGAGCGGCCTACTCACGTCGGGAACGTTCCAGTAGATCACGTCGCCCTGCCGGTTCTCGGGAGTATGGCGAACAAGGCGCTCGACGAGATCGCCGTGGGGATCGAGGAGCGCGAGCCCCTCACCCGCCACGATATCTTGCTGGATGAGGTTTTGAAGGAGCGTTGATTTTCCGGTGCCCGTCTTGCCGATCACGTAGAGATGGAGCCGCCGGTCGGCGCGCTTGATGCCGAAGCGCTTCCGCGTATTGCGGAAGTTCGTCTCGCCGAGAACGGTGATCGGGTGGACATTTCGGTGCATCGTTCATCGTCGCCCCCAGCGCACGACGATCCAAGACGGACAGCGTCGTCATGTGCGGCAACGGTTCCCGTCTTTTGGTCCTCCGCCCGTCCCCTACGCTGAAAGAAGTTCTTTCACCCAAAGACCCTCAGCGAAGGGAAAAGGAGGATCGAGTCATGACCGGACGAGAACTGGCAGAACGGAAGGCGCGGGCAACGGAGGAGACGTTCGTCATCTCGCAAGCCGAGTGCGGCTACCGGGTCTATGCACCCACGGAGCCGAAGCGCTCGTACATCGTCAGTCGCGATGGCGATCGCCTCGCATGTTCCTGCGCAGACTTCCTGCGCCACGAGGCGGATCCCGACTGGCAGTGCAAGCATGTGCTTGCCGTGAACAAGCAGTTCGGGAACGAGGCGCCCAAAGCACAGAGCGACAGTGAGTCAGAGAAGGTTCGGCAGACGGCGAAGCGGAACGGCAAGCCGGCTGCGTCGCCGGCCACGACACCGCAGAGCGGTGCGCAGATGTTCCTGAAGCGGAGCGTGAGCCCGGACGGCCGGATCGATTCCTTCTCCGTCGGCTTCACCTGGCCCGTCGACACCCTTCCCGGCAAGGAGGTCGTCGATCGGATCGAGAAGACCCTCGTCCTCCAGGAGACGGTCGTCGCCCGGTTCCGCAAGCAGAACGGACAGAACGGCAACGCGAAGAAGGAACCGGCGGCGATGTCGGCCGAGAACGGCTCGAGCCAGGCGGCCCTGGCGCGGATGGTGGCGGTTGGTGGGATGGATGGGCGCTGGGGCCGCCGGCTCTTCATCACGATCGAAGCGGACGGGAAGCTGCTGCGCCTCTTCGGAACGGAGAAGCGGCTCGGCGACGCGATCAAGGAGGCCGGCTTCCCGGACGTCGCGAAGAAGGTGGCCGAGGGCCTCAGCCTCGACCTCCCCTGTCGCGTCGTCACCGTCCCGAGCCCCGATGGCCGGTTCCAGAACGTCGAGCGGGTCCTGCCCGCTCAGGTGCGATGATCACCAGAAGGCGCGACGAGAAACAGGGCGGGACCTCACCCGAGGTCCCGCATCTCTCTTACTCGCGCCTCCAGCGCTACCTCTTCTGCCCGGAGCAGTACCGGCTCTACTACGTCGAGAACCTCCGGCCGCGGATTCCGCCCGCCGGCATGGTCTTCGGCCAGGTCCTCCACGAGGCGCTCGCCGGCTTCTTTCGCCGGAGCATCGATCCCGTGCAGACCTTTCAGAAGGTCTGGGGCGAGCTTCGGGGGGTCGAGCTTGCCTATGGCGAGCGCGACTCCTGGGAGAAGCTCGCGGCCTCCGGCACGAAGCTCCTCGCAACGTTCGTTCGCGAGGAGGCGGGCCGGATCACCGAGGTCGAAGCCGTCGAGCAGGGCTTCTCGCTCACCGTGACGAGCCTCGGAGTCCCACTCGTAGGCGTCGTCGACCTTCTCGCTCGCCTCGACGGCACGCGAACCGTCATCGACTTCAAGAGCGCCGCGAGGGACTACGACGAGCACACGGTCATCCTCTCGGACCAGCTCACGGCCTACGCGGTCGCGAAGCCCGAGGCCGAGCAGGTCGCCCTCTGCGTTTTCGTGAAGGGGGCAACGCCACGGATCGAGTGGCATCTCGCTCGCCGGGACGGGATGCAAATCACCGAGTATCTCCACAAGGCGGCGGTTGTCGCCCAAGCGATCAACGCCGGCCACTTCTACAAGCGGCCGGGGTGGTGGTGCGGGTCGTGCGACTTCCTCCCGGTGTGCCTGGGAGACGAACACAAGATTCGGGAGACGCTCGTGGAGATCACGCCACCGTCTCCCTGAATCCACACAGAGCCAGATCGGTCGCACCGGCTGGCTCTTTCTCTTCCTCGCGTCTGCCGTGTAGTAGATCTCCTTAGCAAGCCACGAACGGCGCGCCGTTGTCGATCGGCGACCCGTGTCAACGCCCCAGGCGCTTCTCCAGCTCTGGCCCGATGATCGCGCGCGAGTTCTCGATCTGCGGTTCGAGTCGCCCCTGGTGTCGAAGTTCTTCGACTGTAATTGGATTGATCTTCGAGACGAGTGGACCCGGCCGGATGCGAAGGAGGCGGACGCCGAGCGATCCGAGCGGTAGGCGCTGCAGCTCCCCGCGCGGTACGTCCATCGTCACCAGGGCCGCGGGCAACGTCTCGAAGTGGTGAGGTCGAAACTTGTCCACCTTCTCGCCGCCGAAGCTGTGCGCCGCGAACGGATCGGACAGGCTGCGTACAGCCACGGTCTTTCCCCCGCTCGCCACTTCAAGCACGAAATCACCCTCCGGCGTGTCGATGGTCGGCGGTGCCCCAGGCAGCTCCGTGACGCTCAGCAGCTCGGCGCCATTCCCCTTGGTTATCTTGAGGACGAGGTGGAGATAGGATCCAGGCAGCACCGGCGCCGTCTCTGCCCGGCGGCCAACCTGCGGGCCCTCTGCAACCGCCCGCGCCGCTGGCGCCAGCGATGACTGGCGCGCTCCCGACGTACCAACAGCCGCGAGCGCACGCTCGGCCTCCTCCGGCTCGACGGGCATCCGGAGCAGCCGCCCGTCGACGAGGTACTCCTCGCCCGTTGCCTCCGGTCGCATCACTCGCCGTGAGACTGGGCTTTCCCGCTTCCGACCGGTCTGGATAGCCCCGGGCGTTGAGGATCCCTTCGGCGACCGCGCAGTGACGGTCTTCTGCGAGGCCTCGGCTAACGCCGGAAGTGACGCCAGAACAAAGACAGCGATGCTCACCTTCGCTCTCATGCTCTCTCCCGTCACGGCAGCGTGTCGGACCAAGGTTCGCTGTCGTGAAGCGCGGTGTAGATCCAATGGTAGTAGATACGATCCATCACGAAACCGGCTGGCGCGTACCGGAGGAGCCCGAACCACTCTGCGTTACGGATGAAGATGTCAGCGTCGCCACTGCCTCCCTCGTAGCGGGCCACGAGGAGCCGGTCGACGGCACCCAGGTTCCACCCGCCGACCCAGTCGGCCGACCATCTGCCCGTAAGCCCGCTTCCGCTCGACTGGAGCGCGCCGAGATATTCCGTGGACCAGTTGGTAGCGGGGTTATAGACGAAGAGATCCGCCTTGCCGTCCTTGTTCGCGTCCGCGATCCAGAATTGATCGCCCGACGTCATGTACCATCCCGGAATGTTCGCCGCCACTGAGCTGCTGTCGTAGCGGTGCACGAAGGCGAGGTCATTTCCGGCGGAGTGCGCCATGAGTAGGTACGCATAGGCCCAGTTGGTACCGTTGAAGACGTACAGGTCAGCCTTGCCGTCGCCGTCGAGGTCGCCGACGTAGTAACGGTCTCCGGCCGTCATCTGCCAGCCGGGCAGGGTGTTGGTGAAGAGCTTGACGTCCGCAAGCGAGCTGCCGCTCGAGCGCAGCATGCCGAGATACCGGGGACTCCAGTCAGTCCCGTTGAAGACGTAGAGGTCAGCCTTTCCGTCACCGTCAAAGTCGCCAACGTAGTATCGGTCCCCTGGTTTCATCTGCCACCCGGGCACCGAACCGTCGAAGCGGGCGATGCCAGCGAGTGAGCTGCCGAGTGACCTGAGCATACCCAGATATGGGTAGACCCACTGATCGCCATTCCAGATGAGAAGGTCGGCCTTTCCGTCACCGTCAAAGTCGCCAACGAAGAGCCTGTCATTGGACCTCATCTGCCAGAAGCCTGGGATCACGTTATCGTAGCGGGCGACGCATTGCAGTCCGGTGCCGTCGGAACGCAGCAGCCCGAGGTACGGGTACACCCAGTCGGCGCCGTTGAATACGTAGAGGTCGGCTTTGCCGTCACCATCGAAGTCGCCGACGAAGTACTGGTCGTGAGGCGCAGGCTGCCACGTGTTGCCGCCCGGCGCGGCCGGAATGATATCGTTGCCGGTCCAGGTCGGGCTTAGCGAGTACGGGCTCGCGTTCGCGCGGTAGATCGCCAGATCGTCGCCATTGTGGACGAGGACATCTGTGCGGCCGTCGCCGTCAAAGTCCCCCGCGACCGCATCCGTAAAGTCATGTTGCAGGGCCGGGTAGAGCTTCTGCTTCATGATGGTGTAACAGACTGGGCAGTACGGGGGTGTGTTCGAGTTCATGCGGCAGTTCTGCACGGGCCGATAGATGTTCGTGGCTTTCGTAGCGCATCCCTGGAACTCCCCGACTGTGCGGTCCGGATCGATCCCCGAACCGCCCATCGTCGGGATCGCGACCGCCGAGTCGATGAAGCGGTGCCAACAGACGTTGTTTCGGTCGACAATCGTCGAGCAGTTGTTGGGACAGGTCGTGAGCGTTCCCGAGAAGGACGCGTTACGCTCGGTGTATTCATCCATCAGGCCGCCGATTCCGTGGCCGGCTTCGTGCGCAAGCGTCGGCCAGGTAACACCGCGCGGCACGGCAATGTCGAGCGGGCCCCGGTTGCACCCGCCGTAGGCGTCCTGGTTGAGCACCACCATCACGTAGTCGTATTTTGGGACCATGCTGAGCGCGTTGTTCCGCAACGTGGTTGTGTCGGCGCCCCACTCCAGCCAGCAGTGGTCCCACTGCCCGGTCCAGATGTACCCGAGCGCTGTGTTCCGAATTGTCTCGCTGGTAACCTTGGGCGGCGTTACCGAATCGTCGTAGGTCCGCTGGCTGACGCCAGAGTCCGTGGACACAAGGTCGAGCCGATACACGTTGAAAGCGTTGGCGTTCTCGCGGAAAAACTCGTTGGCGAAGAGTCCGTTGGTAAGGAGCGAGTCGACGTCGTTGTGCCACTTCGTTTGGTCCCCGGTTGCATAGCCGTCACCCATGATGACGACAACCTTCTTCTGACCGTCGGGTCCGTTGTCGAGGACCCGCTGGCAGGCAGGCGGGCTGCACTGCGCGCCGGTGATCCCCGGGCAAAGCAGCGGGGCGACGGCAAACAGGACGAGGACGGCTCGCGCGCGTTCTGTCATGGACGCCATGCTGCTTCTCGGCTGCAGGCGCTGTGCCACGGACGTATGCCTCGCCTGCTCTGGAGTCGGTAGACTCGCGGCGATCGATTGTGTCCACCCGGGTGCACACCGGTGTCCTCAGGTTTGGACAGCCCCAGCGATCACCGCCCGCCACGCCGGGATGGTGGTGCGGGAGCTGTGATTACCTTCCCGCGTGCCTCGGCGACGCCGAAAAGATCGCTGCGACTCTCGTTCAGCTTTCGCGTTCCTGAATTCACAAGAGCCAGATCGGCATCGCGATCTGGCTCTTTTCTTTTGGTGCGTCAGCCTTGGGTATGATGACAGGCCTTACGAACTCCACCGGACGCCGCGACCTGATCGTGGCGAAGAGACACCAGTGGCGAGGAGCAGGTTCGGGTGTCCAGCTGGGTGGACATCATCGTCCTCACGATTGGGCGCGCGGCACGGCGCGGCGGTCGGACGCGAGGCCGGCGGCATTGGTACGGGCGTTGCACTGGCACCGCGCATCAGGCTTCGCCATCAACACTCCCAGCGGACATGGCCGCAACGGCGGCTCCAGAATAGGAGGGTGCAATGGGTGTCAACCTGATCACGCGGGTTCGTAACTTCTACATCCGGCAAGAGACATTTGGCGCGAGTGATCACGATGTCGAGGACGGATGCGTAAGCCCGGGGCCGCATCGCGTCCTCCGGTTCGACTTTCTGAGCGTGAACGCCGGCGACAGCCCCTTCGTGATCGGCAGTCCCGCGGCGAGACCCGACCTTTTCGTCTGGTCGGCCGCCCACGGGCATTACCACATCAAGGACTTCAACCAATTTCTCCTCTTCGACGTTGCGGGGCACCTGGCCACGATCGGATACAAGCAGGCCTTCTGCGCGATCGATATCGAGCAGATCCGCCCATCGGCCGGCGCCGCTCAGTTCGATGACTGCAACGCGAATCAGGGTATCTCGTCGGGGTGGGCCGATGTCTACAGCGCGGGGCTCGCGTGCCAGTACATCGTAATCGACGGGCTGCCTGACGGAGACTACACGCTTCAGTCGACGACGAACTCGCAGCACGTCGCCGCCGAGGAGTGCTACGGCGACAACACGACATGGACGGGGCTGCGCATCGTCGGCAACGCGGTCACGGAGGTCGACCCGCCCTGGCTCCCCGAGGATCGGCTCGTCATTAACCCGAACAATGTGGCCGCGGTCCAGATCGCCGGGCGCTGGAAGGTGGTCGACGGCGACCACTGGATGATCGACACGGGGACGAATCAATCGGCTGCTGAACAGGCCGTCCGGATCATCAAGCACTATAATCTCTCGTACATGTGCTTCGTCGGCCGGCCTCGCTGTGGGGATGTCGAGCCGATGATGTACTTCCTCAACGGCAAGGGGGACGCGCCGAGCGGGGCCCTCGCCGACGAGGACGAGATCGCGTTCGATCCGGCTGCACTCCAGGTGCAACAGGTCGGCGACCGCTGGAAAGTCGTGGAAGGCGCGCACTGGCTCCTCGATTTCGGTGTCGGAGAAGCGAACGCCCGGGCGGCGCTCTACTTCATCCGGAAGTACCGCTTCAACCGCATCTGCTTTGTCGGCCGGCCGCACCCGCCCATGACGTACTTCAAGCGCGGGGACGTGGCCGAAGGGCGCCGCATCCGGTACATCGACGCGCGCGTCATCGACCTTGCGCTCGATCCCCCTGTCTGGCACCGACAGCAGGCTGATCTCGTGGCCCGCCACACGGTGGCCGCCGATTTCGCACGGCCGACTACCGAAGCCGATAGCCGTGATGCGAAGGTGAAGGTGCTGGTTTCCGGGCCTGAAGGGCAGGCGATCGCCGAGGCGCGGAGAGTGACGCAGTGTGGGATCACGGGGCTCGATTGCGGCGGCGAGACGGTGGTCGAGCTCGCGGAGCCGGCGAGCGTCGTTGACGTCGAGGTTGCGCACTTCGGCCATGCGCCGGTCGTCCGCATGCTGGACGGCGAGGGTCGTGTCGTGGCCGAGCCACCGGTTGATCCTCGGCCGCGACAGGTGGAGAGGGTGCGCGCGGTTGCGACCTCGATTCGACGAGTCGTCATCGACGCCCGGCATGGACAGGCGTTGCTTGTTGCGGTCAGTGCACCACCTGTGGGGCCCTTCTTGAAGAAGAAGGCATAGGGGCGCACGCACGGCGCATTCTGGAGTGCGATCACGGCAATTTCTGCTTCGCGAGCCCTCGAGGAACTCCAACGCGTGTGAGAAGGGAGGATTGAATGGCAACTGACTTCATCAAGGCGCTCGACAAGCTAGTCACAGCCAGTAACGGCGACTGGCGGCGGTTTATCCGGCGGCTGGGACCGCTCCACGCGCGCTGGCATAACGAGCATAACGCGGGCCAGGCGACGCTCGGGTTCCTGCTCTTCCACTGGGAGCTCATCCAGCGCTTCAAGGAGATCGGGGCCGACCACGGACTCGGCGGGTTAAGCGGGATCCAACCGTACACGGAGGGGCAGCTCGCGAACTTCGGCGCGCCCTACAACGTGACCGACACGGTCGCCGCCGGGGACGTGACGAGCTTCGAGTTCTTCTCCGGCGATCTCGAGGCCTGGCACAACGACGCCCACATGCAGGTCGGCATGGCCACCGGGCACAACCTCATGAACCCCCGGACGAACGTGCGCCGGCCGGAGTTCTGGCGCCTCCACTACTTCATCAACGAGCGGTTCGAAGAGCAGCTCCGGAACTTCGCCGGCAGCGCGAGTGCGAAGCCGGCGGACGTGGTGGGGCAGCTGGAAAAGGATCCTGCGGCACCGCTCATCTGACACTACCGCGCATCGCACGGGCTCTTGTCGAGAGAGTGGGATGGTCCCGTTAATCCTCGGCCCAGCCCTTGGGAGCAAGCTCGTGACAGACTCGCTTGACCTCGTTGAGGAGCGCCATCGCCGTTTCCTCCAAGCCGAAAGATTGTCGATCCTCTAGCATGGACACGTGGGGCTAGAAAGCTCCGCGCACCCTCGACGGGCTCCGCGGGATTCGAGCTTGACTTGGTAGCCCATGCCGCTCGGGCCTCCTGCCACGGGGCGGGATTGGGCAATCTCTGGTCAGCAATTCAGCGACCGTTCGGGTGAGCGTAAGAGTGGCGTCAGGGGCGGGAGGCAGGGGAGCGGGGGCTAGTAGACGAGCGTACCAGAGGTAGCAGCGTACGGCCTACCCGCGCTATGCGTCCACGCCGAAGGGAGAAGCGATGCCGGACCTCACTCGGATCGAGCACATCTTCGTCCTGATGCTCGAGAACCGCTCGTTCGATCATCTGCTGGGACACCTCAGTCTGTCGCCGACGGATCCGTTGCCAGTCAACGGGATCAAGCTCCCGCTCGACCAGTGGGCAAACGAATACAACGGGCACCGGTATCCGCTCTTTCCGCTCACGAGCGTCCGCGTCCCGGATCCGCTCCATGACCGCGAGCGGATCGACCGCCAGATCAAGAGCGCGCCAATCAGGATGCGCGGCTTCGTGGCGAGCTACGGCATTGATAACGAGGTCTCCCAAGCGCTGCCGCCGCCCGCGATGGGATTCTATACGCAGGCCGACGTCCCGATGTCCGACTTCTTCGCTCGTAATTTCACCGTCTGCGACTCGTGGTACGCGCCGCTCCCGACGGGGACGCAACCGAATCGTCTGATGGCCATGGCAGGCTACTCCCGGATTGACGACAACTGCTTTCCTCTCCCCTACCACTACCTCGTGTACAACTGGCTCGCGGACAACCAGGTCGCCTTTCGTGTCTACCACGAGGAGGTGCCGTTCTTCCTGATGATGAAGGAGTGGGCCTGGCACATCCCGCTCGACGGGCGCTTCCAGCGGCTTCTCCAGCTGAAGCGCGACATCGAGAGCGGCGACCTGCCGCCGGTCGTCTTCGTCGAGCCGACCTACACAGCCGCTCCGCATCACGGACCGCCCTCGGACGCTCACCGCCCGCGCCGTTATCCTTGACTGGCGAGTCGCCCTCGGGTTATCCACACCCACAAGGTGGCGTGTTAGCATATACTGATCTCATGAAGCAGTCGGTCGTCGAGAAGGGCTGCCAGCAACAGAACCATGTCGGACCGTGCGAGTCCTGGCGACGTAGGACGTCGGACCCTTCGTCGGATACGGCAGACTCCAGGCAACCGTGAACGCGACCAGGAAACATCGGCATAAAGGGAAAACGGGCGGTCACGTGTCGGCATCCGTCACCTTAGGGGCCCCAACTCTCACCGCACAACCGCTCGCGATTCTTTTGTGCGGCCTTGGCGGTTCGGGTAAGAGCACCGTCGCCACTCATCTGAAGGAACGCTTGCAGACGAAAGGCCTCGACCCAATTTTAGTTCGTTTCGACGATCTCCGGAAAGAACTTGCGCCACCTCGTAGCGATCCGTTCTCGAGTCGGCCCGCCGTTAAGCAACGTATCTGGCGCCGCGCCGCTACACACTTTCGTCTCTTACTCAGCTCTGGCCGTCCGCTGATCGTTGACTCAGGACTCAGCAATGAACGAATTCGTGTCCAAATGAAGCGATCAGTTCCAGGCCTCCGAATTGTGTACCTCGCGTGTCCACTCTTCGTTGCCATTATCCGCGATACAAAGCGCTCGCTCTTCAGAGTCCCGCACGAGCGCGGACGCTTTCTCCACCTGCACGCGCTCCTAGATTTGGTGAATCCATGGCGTTCCGAGAAATTTCCCCAACCGGGGATAACCTATGCGTTCGATCAGCCCAAATGCGCTGACCTTCGTGTCAGCACGCTGTTTAGGGAACCGCGGCAGATTGCCGACGAGATCATCATGGGGCTCGGGCTCTGAGGCGCGGGCGGGCCGGTGAAAACAGGCAAGCGTGTTCGCCGCGCGAGCACTCGGAGTCGCGGTCGTAGCGAAGGTGAAGCCGAGCGTAGCTTCGTTGCAGGCATTCTCCTGGTCGACGTCATAGGCAGTACTCGCCTGCGCGCGACGGAGAAAGAGAAGGCCTCAACGAAGAGCAATCTCCAAAGACTCGTATCCGCTGAACTGCCGGGTCGGGGCATGATACTTCCCTGGCAAGGTGACGGCGGGTACGTGGTGTTTGAGCTGGGCGACACCTTCGACGAGATGGTGCTGATGGCGGAACGCCTCCGGCATCTCCTTGTCTATTTTAACGGCGCCCGAGGTCTGTTGAATCAGGTTCACGGGGACATTCACCTTCGGCTTGTCTGTCACGCCGGCGAGCTTATTGGGAGCCCGGATCGGCCCGGCAACGTGTCCGGTACCCCGCTTGATGTACTCGCAAAGCAGGGGAAAGCCGTCGGCGCGCCAGATCACGTCGTCATATCTGAGGCTGTGCATACGCGGCTCTCGGCAGCTTTGCAGTCACGCTGCTCGGCGTACTGCCGTCACAAGACGTTCGGTCAAACGCACATTGTCGACGGTGAGCGGAGCTACGTGCCAATTCAGCGCAATAATCTCGTCTCCGATGAACTGCAATCGTGGATATCGGCAACGGTTCAGCAGCAACGCTTTAAAGAGCTACTGTATTTCGGGTACACTCTCGAGCGCCTCAACGACTTCCTTGGCAAGCTATCCAGTGTCGACGAGATACGGATACTAATGCGTAACTGGCTGCTTGAGAAGGATGAAGAGGATACGTTTAATGAGAAGCGCCAACCTACACCGGAGTGGCGGCCGTGGGTGAAATCACCTGTGATTCGCGGTATGGCGGCAAAATTTGACGATCTGGCGCGCTGCGGGCGACGCCTAGACGTGCGTTTCTACGACGGGTCCCCGACGTTCGCTGGCGCGATTCTTATCAGCGATCGGCCCGAGGATGCGATGGCGCACGTGGGCTTATACAAGTGGGTGAACAATTCCGAGACGGGAGGATCACCGTACAAGCTCGGTATTTGGTCGGGGTTGTGCCTGCAAGGGACAGACGAACTGCACGCCGGCACTATCGAGTGCTTAAGGGGTAGGTTCGAGGAGGCGTGGTCGCGGTCGCTTACGTATCAACAGGTCGCTGAGGAGGAGCGGCGTCGTGAGGCGGCCGAGCCCGCGATGGTTGGCCGAATATGGGCACTTGACGGCCGTAGGTACCTCATCGTGTATCCGAACCGCATGGTCGCGGGAAGAGCATTCCCATTGGTGGCGCACGAAGACCTTATGGCCGTACGCTGCACCGAGGCATTCCTGGCTCGCTACAACGCGAAGATTGAGCTGCTTGGTATAAATGTTGCGGCCGAGGCAAGCGCGGACTGGAATCCGCCCGCCGCCCTACCGGAGATCGAGAAGTGGGACGGGCATATTATCTACGTCTGCACGAAGGTATTGCCCAGGTCAATACAGCAGGAATTGGGAAGCCGGGGATGTCCATTTGAATTCGATGGGATAGGGACCGCCAAGCCCTGGATCCTGAATCGAGACACGGGGCATCGCTATGAATCACCCTTAGATGCTCCGAGTCCAGAGCCAAAGGACTATTCGCTGATCGCGAAGTTCGGGGGGTCCGAAGCGGGTAGGTTTAGATACGTACTGGCTGGGATTAGAGCAATCGGAACCTGGGGAGCGGCATCGTTTCTGACCGACCCTAAGAGCTTGAGGGGATTGGCAGCGGTGGTGGGTGAGCAAGCGTTTGCGGCGATGATCCAGGTGAAGTTTGATCCTGAGAGACACGATCTGGTGTCCTGGAAGGTGGTGCTTCCCCCGGCAAGTCTGGAGCCGGAGTAGTACCTACTGACGTATTACCCACATCAAAGGGTATCCGCGCCGTGGGTCGGGTGCGGAAGCAAGCGCCAGACTGAAGGCATGGTGCCAATGTCACCTTTAGCGCGATGACTGGTGGAACTCCCAGGCCCACCTCTGCGGATGGCTTCACCGGCTTCGACTTCAACGACGACCGCGATGGCGTCTGGTTCGAGGGCACTGGTCAGATGGCCGTCGCCTTCGCCGCATCGGGCCGGCCTCTGAACTGGACAAAGCATGCGCTGACACTCCGGGTCGCACAGCAGTTGTTCGCGGGCGGCGGGCTGGCGGCAGCCAGTTATGACAGTGTGACAGTGTTCCTTCGGGCTTCGGCTTTCGGCTCCTCCGAATACCGCACGTCGAAGCGACCGCGTGGAACGCCTTCGCGCAACGGCGGTTCAATCCCTACTACCAGAGCGGAAATACGCCGGTGCCGACGATAGGGCACTGATCAAGGGTCGAGAACGTATGGCTTCAACTTCCTAGCGGCTATGGGGCGGCGTACGGAGTTCAGTTGTGAAATGGAGCGGTAGGCCCACATTGTGACCACGGCCTCTTGAAGGTGTGGTCACTGACGACGCAGGTATGCTGCCGACGTTGACGCATCCCTGAGAACTGAGTAGAATGCTAGCGTATGATGATGGCTGGTGCACCGAAATACCGCCGGCAATATCAAGAGTCCCTCGACGCCGTGGAGCACGTTCTACGTCTCATTGACGCGATCCTCGCCGATGCTTCACCGCTGCTCGGCCTCGACGAGGAGGATCCGAGGCGGCAGATCGAGCAGCTGCGAGAGGCGAAGGTAGCACTGAGTATCCTGGGGCACTTCCTACGAAAGGGTGTTGAGGATACATCTCCGCCGAAACGGTGAGAGGTCGTCTCGCTAACGGAGCGACCGGGAGCTACGCTGCCATGGCTTCATCCGTCTCCGTGTCTCGGCGATCGGTATCCTGACGCCCACCGGAGAGCCTTCCGAGCCACGGGGCGGGGTTCTCCGCGAGCCAACGCCAGACGTCGCGGACGACGCGATCCCAAGTTCGAGTCCTGTCCCGATACGGGCTACTGGAAGAGACAGACGCGCGTTCCGCGATCAAATTGAACGGCGGAGCCAGCGTAATATCTACACGTTTGCCCTCTACCAGTCGGTTCGAACTCACGATTTGGAGCAATTCGCGTTTTTCCGCAGGAAGGGCCGTTTCGTAGAGGGAATACGCGCTTCCGGCGAGTTCGAGGAATTTCCGGAGGCGTCGAGGCAGCGGGGTACCCTGGGCGGCAAGGGCCGCCTCCCGTTCTTGTAGTCCCCTTCGCTCGAGGAGCAGGGCTTCTTTGCGTTCCAGGAAGAGCTCCCGCTCCAGCACGCCGTCGAGATAGGCATCGGTCACGCGGCGGAGCCGATCCTCGATTCGACCCCGCGAAAGGCTGAGTGTCGCGCGGTGTTTCTCCTGCGCGAGCTCCCATGTCCTTTGCAGATGGTCGACGCGGGAGAGCGCATAGGCCCGCTCCCCATCACTGAGAATCAGCTGGGAGAGGGTTGCACGAAGCGCGTCAGCGACGGCCTCTTCACGGATCGCCTTCGTCACGCAGCCGCCCGTGTGGCAGCGATAGTAGGTATGCCCCTTCTGGGATTCGCCGACGAGGACGCGTCGGCAGTAGCGGCAGGTAAGGAGCCGACGGAAGAGAAAGTCGTGGCGGCGGACCTTGGCATGCACCTTACCGGCGAGCACCTCTTGGACACGCTCGAAGAGCGCCTTCGAGATGAGCGGTTCGTGGATGCCGGGAAACATCTCCCCCGTCCGCCGCAGTCGGATGAGCCCCATGTAGAAGGGGTTGTTCAGCAGGATCGAAAGGCCATTCCGCGAGAGCCAGCCGCCCGTCCGGTTCCGGAGGCCCCGGCGGTAGAGTTCCTCCGCGAGCGTATCAAGCGTGTAGCGTGCTGTTGAGTAAAGCTCGAAACCGTGGCGAACAAGTCCCGCCTTCGCCGGATCAGGTTGCTTGGGTTTCCCCTTTCCGCAGTCGACATAGCCAAGCGGCGCCGGGAGCGGATAGAGACCTTGCTTCACCCGCCCGTAGAAGCCCTTGCGCGTCTCCTCACGCAGGTTCCGGATGTAGTCCGCGGCGACGACGGCCTGGATGTCCGCGGAGAGCCGGCCCCCGCGTGTGTGCAGGTCGAGACTCTCGTTCGCGAAGTGGACGCCAATGCCCCGGTCGATCAGTTCCCCGAGGTCGGCCCAATCCCGGAGATTCCGCGCGCTTCGGTCGATCTTGTGGATGATCACGCCGTCGGCCTTCTTCTGAATGAGAAGCTTGAGCATGCGGGAGAAGACCGGGCGGCCGCGCTTGGCAGCCGTCTCGCGCTCCTCGAACCACTCGGTGAGCGCCAGGCCGTTTCGCTCCGCATGGCAGATGATGGCGTCGCGTTGTTGTTGCAGTGAGACGCCGTGTTCACCCTGGCGCGGGGTTGAGACCCGGATGTAGGCGAAGACGTGTTGGGGAATGATGACGATGAAGTGGGGCGCGACCTTTCAGTGGGATCTCATGGTATAGATCTACGACGTTCCTCGTCAACGGCGTCCTGGGGATCCGCTGGGGATCCGGCGATCACGCGTTGGGAGATTCGCCAGGCGAGCCGCACGTAGCGTTCGAGGTTCTCGTCGGCCGGTGTCCGGTCGGCATCCGTCAGCGTGGGGTAGAGTTCCTCCAAGCTCGGTATCGGCTTCCCGTCGCAACGGTCGGTCATCTGAGAAGCATACGGCTTCGGTTTCGACGTGAAAGAGAGTTGCCCGTGCCGGGGACGGCAACGATTCCGTCCTTTGCGTGTGGGACGACGGCGCTACGCTCAAGGGATGCAAGACGCCTCCGATCCCCTCGTCGCCGCCCGGCTCTTCCACGACGCGCTCCCGATGCGCATTCGCGAGTACTTGAACCATCGCGGGATTCGCGACGCCGTGATCGACACGCACCTCCTCGGCTGGGACGGCCGCCGGATCACGATTCCGATCTTCGACCGTGACGGCCGCGTCGCGTTCTTCAAGCGCGCGAAGGACCCGGACGACGACACGCCCGGGCCGAAGATGCTCACCCCGGCCGGCTGCTCCGCCGAGCTCTACGGCTGGGAACGGCTCCGCGGCGAGCCGCCGCGCATCGTCATCTGCGAAGGCGAGTTCGACCGCCTCGTGCTCGAAGGTCACGGCCTCGCCGCGGTCACCGCGACCGGCGGCGCCGGCGTCTTCCGCCGGGAGTGGGCCGCCACCTTTGCTTCGGTCCCTGAGGTCTTCATCTGCTTCGATCGGGACGAAGCGGGCCGGCACGGCGCCGTGCGCGTCGGTCAGCTTATTCCCCACGGGAAGATCGTCGAGTTGCCCGCAGAGGTCGGCGACGGCGGGGATATCACGGACTTCTTCGTTCGCCTCGGAAGGACGAGCGAGGACTTCGAGGAGCTGCTCGCATCCGCAGAGCCGGCACCGGCGCCTGACGAGCCGTCCCCGGATCACGCGATCCCAAAACGGAACGGTCGCTCGCGGGACCGCATCGAACGGATCAAGCGCGACGTCTCGATCGTCGACGTGGCGCGCCAGTACGTAGCTTCTCTCCGCGGGACCGATCGGGTCCTCACCGGTCGCTGCCCCTTCCACGACGATCACGTACCCTCCCTCGCCATCTACGCCGACCGAGGTGGCTTCCACTGCTACGGCTGTGGCGCGCACGGCGACGTCATCGACTTCGTGATGCGCGTCGAGCATCTCACCTTTCCCCAGGCCCTCGACACCCTCGACGCCTTGCGCCTGAACCATGGCCGAACCGCTCAAGGAGATCGCTGAGCGCGCTCGGCAGGAGCAGCCAATCCCGACGGTCTCGGCGGTTCTCCCCGACGGCTCGCTACTCGAGACGATCTACGACGGTGAGCGTCGTGAGACCGCCTTCCTCCGATGGCACGACGGGCAGTGGACACGGGAATCGAGCGTGAGCCTAGAGGATAGTACTCGGCAGCTCGTGCCATACTCGCCGCAGAACAACCTCCTTCGGAACGGCGTCGTCCTCTTCCCCTCCGGGGCCGAAGACTACGGAACGGAACGCGAGCTTGTCGAAGCGATCCGAGACTTCCTGCACCGTTACGTGGACGTCTCGCCGCTCTTCGAGAAGCTCGCGAGCTACTACGTCCTCTTGAGTTGGGTCTACGACGCCTTCAACGAGCTGCCCTACCTCCGCGTCCGGGGCGACCCGGGAAGCGGGAAGACGCGTTTCCTCCTCGTCGTCGGCTCCGTCTGCTACAAGCCGATCTTTGCGAGCGGCGCCTCGACCGTCTCGCCGCTCTTCCGCCTCCTCGACACGTTCCGCGGCACCCTCGTGATCGACGAGGGTGATTTCCGCTTCTCCGACGAACGAGCCGAGATCGTGAAGATCCTGAACAACGGGAATGCCCGCGGCTTTCCCGTCCTGCGGAGCGAGGCGACCGGGAAGCGCGGCGAGTTCAACCCGCGCGCCTACCACGTCTTCGGCCCGAAGCTCATCGCGACGCGTGGCTTCTTCGAGGACCGGGCCCTCGAGAGCCGGTGTCTCACCGAAGAGATGGGCGGCACCGGCCTCCGCGAGGACATCCCGATCAATCTCCCGGCTGGTTGGGAAGCCGAAGCGCTGCGCCTGCGGAACCAACTCCTGCTCTTCCGGTTCCGAAACCTTTCAAAGTGCCGGCCGGACGAGCGCCTAGTCGACCGCACGATCGAGCCGCGGTTGAACCAGGTCTTCGTCCCGCTCCTCTCCGTGGTCGACGACGCGACGACGCGGGCGGAGCTGCGTGATCTGGCCCGCCGCTACCACCGCGAGCTCGTCACCGACCGTGGCATGGAGATGGAGGCGCAGGTCCTCGAGATCGTGAACGAGCTTGCGCTCGCAGGCGAATCAGGGATTTCCATCAAAGATATTACGCAGGCATTCATCGCGCGCCACGCCGAGGACTACGAACGGAAGATCACGACCAAGTGGATCGGCACGATCGTCCGCAGACGACTCGGCCTCCGGGCGGCGAAGGTTCACGGGGTTTTCACGATCGGCGCGGGCGAGCTCCAGAAACTCCCGCGGCTCCGCGAAAAGTATGGCCTCGGCCACCCGGATGAGTCTTCCGAGTCTGCGGGGGACGTCGGGTAGACATGGGGACATTGGGGACGTTGGTCCGGGGTCTCCGCAAGCGCGGACACCGCCATATAAATGTAGCTGGCACGATGGCTCTCGCGATCGGTCCCCCGTTCTGGACGTCTCCGACGTCCCCACGTCCCCCGTGGTCCCTCGTGAAGGCTTCGCGGACGTTGCGCACCATTCGTCCCCAGGTTGTGCCGCAGAGGGCATCTTTTCCAGCCTACGACTTCACCGGGCACGACCGACAATGGAGGCATGGTCGACATAGTCACTCACTCGTCCGATGCCGCCGGGGCGCCTGCCTAACTACCTCCGCATGTATCGGAAGCGGAGCGGCTTCTCGCAGCGCGAGGTCGCGAACCTCCTCGGCATCCAGAGCGCGGCGCAGGTGTCGCGCTACGAGCGCTTCCGCCGGGAGCCGACGCTGCGCACGGTGCTCATGTTCGGAGTGATCTTGAATCAGGCACCGACGGAGCTCTTCGCTGGTCTCCATGAGCACGCAACCGGTATCGTCCAGGAGCGCGCCCGCCTCCTGCGCCGACGCATTGACCTGCGGCAGAACGATCCGCGCCTCGCACGGAAGGTCGCTGCACTTCGTGCGATCACTCAGGAGGGCATCGACGAGCTGCACTACGGACCGGTCACGCCATGAACGGACAGACGCACCGGCGCATCCTCGCGATCGACCCGACCTCGCGCGGGTTTGGCTTTGTGGTCCTCGAAGGGAAGGACCGCCTGGTCGATTGGGGGCTCAAGAGCATCCGCGAGAACAAGGACGAGGCGACGCTTGTCGCCGTCGCGGACCTCGTCCACATGTACGCCCCGCACGTCCTCGTCCTAGAGGATTGCGCGGACGGCTCATCACGGCGGGGCCATCGGGTCCGGGATCTGATCGGCGATATCGCCGCGCTCGGAGTGGCTGAAGGCCTGATCACGGAGTTGGTCTCCATCTCCGCTGTACGCATGGTGTTCACGGCCGACGGAGCGGAGACGAAACACGAGATCGCCGGCGTGATCGCAGCCGGCTTCCCGGAACTCGTACTGCACCGGCCACGATTCCGGAAGCCCTGGATGAGTGAGGATGAGCGGCAGGCAATATTTGATGCGATATCTTTCACCATGACGGCACTTGGGCATAGCTAAGCAAATGCACTGCCTCCTAGTACGCCAGAGGGATTCTCGTCCCAGGATTGAGACTGGAGATGGAATCCAAAGGAAGCGTTATGTCTGACGAACTATGGCTAGATCGAGGGTGTCCCTAATGGACTCTTCACACGCGCGTCTTGATCGACTACTCCGCCGCCAACGCGGATCGGGAGCCTCTCTATTGGTGAGGCCATCCGCCAATCGCCCGTAACTCTTTTCGGCGTCAGTTTCGTCATAAAGCGGCCGCGGTCGCCTCCAGAGCCGACGATCTCAGGAGAGGAACGCGGAATGCCTGCGCTACCCCGTCCCGGATCGGTTGCCGAAGTACTACTCCAGCGACGAGATGGCGGTCGTGGCGACGACGGGGATGACCGGCAGAGCGACGACGAACAACTCGCGCGCAGCTTCGCGGATTTGATCTACCGCTCGTCGAGGAGGGTCACGCGCACGCGGGACCGTGGAGCCGTGTCATTTCGGAACTCCACGCTCATCCCGGGCCTGCAGGTGTCGAACTTGTGTGCCTCAGCCCTCCGGCAGGGGTAACTGCGCTCAACCCGTCACACGGCCGCGAGCCAAGGGGATGCTCGCGTTCACGCGGGGGAAAAGTCGCGGAAACCGACGGGACGTGTGAAGCGGAAGTTTTCCACGTCCAGCCGCGGCGCTTTTCGGCGGCCTCCGGGCCCGGCTTTCTACGGCCGTGTTCCTCATGGTGATGGGCGCCAAGCGCGGCTGCATCTGGACTTCAATAGATTGCGAAGGTTTGGCTCATCGCGTTGAGCATGCTCTTGTCCCCGACCCATGAGACAATAAACTCCGGCCGTTGATCCCCGGTGCAGACTGAAGACACCGTATAATCCGCGATCACGGCGACATGGCCAGGGCTGTCGGGCCGAGAGGCGACGCAGAATTCGATCCCCCGACGGTGCAGGAGGTTCGCCACGGCGGTCGCAGGTCGCCAGGTCCCGAACTCGCGTTCACGCTCGCTGACGGCGGTCGGATCGGATTGAAGCATGATCAAAGCGACCCGATCGCCCTCGGCGGCGATCTGGTCCAAAAGCGGGCGGGTTTCTTCCTCCAAGCGCGACACCATCATCCAGTGTGGGTTGAGCCCTTCATGATAGCGGGGGGCGAGACCCGGGAGGGTGAGGCATGCAAGTGCGGCCATTCCGACACACCCGGCGAGGACCGGACGGCGCCGCTCCGGAAGAGTCGCCGCGGCAAACACGATGACGCCGGCAACGATGCAGGCGAGGCCGATCCGCCCGTACAGCCCGGCATGGAACGCGACGTAGTCCGCTGGCATCACGAAGCGGTAGGTCACGAACGATGCCGCAGCCGTCAGAACGCCGACGAAGACGAGGGCGCCTATCGCCGATCCTTCGATCTCGGCCGGCCGCCGGCGCCTCAATCCCATCAGGAACAGCGCCGATACCGCTGCGGCAAGCAGGTAGGCTTCCGTGGATGGCGTCAGGAACCAGTTCTCGATGAAAAGCCGCCATGCTTCGGCAGTGCCGGTCCGTCGCTTGCCCACATTTCCAGCGGCGTAGCGCAGTATGAGTTTCAGATTCGTGCCGCCGGTCGCGAGGAGGTCGAGCACGATGGGATAGACCGTGAGAGCGAGTGCCGCGTAGAGGGATGGCCCTCGGAACATCGCACCCCAGCCGCGAACGCCTCGCCGGGCGAGACCCGCCGCGATCGATCCGGCCATGACGGCGGCAACCCCGAAGGACATCACCAGCGACGACTGCCATGCGAGCGAGCCGAAGATGATCGCGGCCGGGATGAACGCGGCGCGTCCGCTCGCGATGCCCGTGGCCGCGAGCGCGAACGGCCAGAGGAAGTGGACCGCGCTGTACGGGCACCACGGCACCACGAGCACCCGTGCCTGCTGGGCGCCGAATGCGACGAGGAACACGATGAACGTGAACGCAACACAGAGGGCGAGGGCCACGCTCCGAAAGAGTGCGTGCGCGAGGTAGTAACTTGCGAGCGTCACTACCGGGAAGAGGGCAAGATGAAACAGGAAATGTTCCCGAGCCGGGGCGAGCACGCCGCCCGCACGCGAGAATGCCGCGCGCATGTAATCGAGCGTCGGGCATAAGAAATACCCGTTCCACGATCTCTGGCCGTACGCCGTCTCGAGTTGCAGCGCCCGCCAGGTGACGATGCTCTGTGCTGCCAAGTCGCCCGAGAGGATGACGTGGCGGTCCATCACAGCGCGGTTCGCCATGAGCGCGGCGGCGATGACAACGACGCTCAGACCAGCGGTCAATCCAGCCCCTAGATGTTTTCCGAGCAACTACGACCTCTCGGTCGGCGAGCGTGTAAACCTCTGCGCGACACGCTCTTCGCGTTCGCCAACGCGATCTTGCCGCTCAACGACGATGCGGGTCCGCTCCCACCTCATTCGCACGGCGGGGCCCAAGCGAGCTCTTATTGAGGATCGCATAATGCTTCCAGCGGCGCGTCGCCGCTCGTCCTGCTTCAGCGCGCGACCCGTCGGCCGCTCGCTCTCCAGCCGAGCTGCTTGAGCAAAGCCGCCAGACGTGGCCCGAGTTATACATCACGCCGCAAGTCTCCTCGATCAGGACGCCGATGCCCACGCGGTCCGGAGACTCGTGTGGAAGCCGGGTGTCTCGGCACCGCGCTTGAGGCCCTGCTCGACGCGCCAGAGCTGGACGCCGATGAGCTTTGGCTTGCGCCCTGCGCGGCCCGCCTTCTTCAAGCTCGCGCGGCCGGCCACCACCAGCTGCCACGGCCACCGATTCACCTGCCGATGAACACCAACTTGCCGGGCGACTTCCGCCTCGCTCAGGCGCTGCTTGAAGAGCGTCGGCTTTGAAGCGCCGCACCCCGAGCGCCTCGAAATCCCGCCGCACCCCCGCCGGATTCCGCATTCCGGTCGTATAGTATGACGCAATCGCTTTGTCACTATATTACGCGGTAGTGAATGGCCCCAAACTCGGCGTCAGCCACGTCTTGCTATTTTGCGCGCGTGCTCGGTCCAATCAATTGGAGGAACGCACCAGCACGTTGTTGATGAAGGAATTGGCTTGAACCATTGCAGTCGGGAAACCGCAATAAAGAGCGTAATCAGTGGCACGCGCGATGCACCGGTTGGTATCGTTCTGTGCATTCTGGTATTCATCATAGATTACGGAGGGTTGATACACGGCTTGGTCATAGTAGTTGGGGCAGCCTGCTGGCTTGAGCACCTGACAGCGATTGGGAACGCTCGAGCCGCCGCCGGCGGGTAGCCAGTCGTGAGTAGACAAGCTCAGCACCGGTGACTGAGACCCAAAGCCACAGAAGGCGGCCCACTCAGAAGCCCGTGCAGCGCATCGGGTGGGATCAGTATCGGAAGATTGGTAAGCATCGAGCACGGCCGTTGGCTGAAAAGACGTTAGATCAGGATGGTTCGGGCAGCCGGCTGGTTTGACGATCTCACAATAATTCCCAACACTCGCCTCCTCGCGTACCAACTTATTCCCGCGGTAGGCGCGCGCCAAGACGGGCTGACTCGTATCGAACCCACAGAACAGTTTCCACACGGATGCCCGCACCGCGCATCGGTAGGGATCTGGGTCGCTCGCGGCACCGTCCTGCGTATCGAAAATCAGCGCCGGCAGCGCGTCGACTGTAGTGGGATGCAGTGGACATCCCAGCGGCTTCGTCACCTCACAACGATCGGGATCGAGCGCGCGACGACCCGCATTAAGGCGCTCGCTACCCTCCCAATACATAGGCGCGATGAATCCGCCCTCCCCAAACTCGTTCCACGCGTAAATCAGAAGGGTATCGGCCTGTGCTAGGGTCGACTGCGATCCATGGTTGCGCAGCCAGCGAATCGAATCGCTCAGGTGGTCGGCCAGCTGCTCGGGAGTGGCGCGCTCGCACCAGTCATCTTCCCGTGGTCGCGGGCCGTAGGGATCGCCGACCCCAGATCCGGGGGCCCAACTCGCACAGTTGTCAACCGGCGAGAGGTTGCAGTTATTGATAATTCGCGTGTCCCAACCCGAGCTCACGATCGGCACGATGCCGAACTTCGTCGGACTCGCGTCGTAGATCGCCTGCATACCGTCACGCCAGGCGCGACTCAGGTTCGCGCAGTAGTTGAAGTCGTGTCCGGTGCTGTTCACGCTCGGCGGGTTCGAGTAGCTACTCACAGCATCAAGCCCCAACTGGCTCAACAGCTCGTCAGCACAGTGGTGACCTTGTTGAGTCAGCTCGCTCGAACAGGTGCTCCACCAGCTCATGATCACAATATAGGGGTTCCCTAGGCCCGCCTGACTCGACTTACTGCGAATAAGATCGAGCTTTGCTTTTGCCGTCTGCCAAGTTCCGTCCCAGTGTTCCACCCAGTGTTCAAAGTCCGCGAAGAGGAACAGCAACGGGCGGTTCCCTAGCACCTTCTGGTAGGTCGGCTGCTGAAACCGAGCGATGATCAAGTTATTGATGGTTTGGTCCCACTGGTCCTTCGGGCCGACATCGGCGAGACCGAGAAGAAGTGCCTGATTTACATAAGTCTTGTAGGCGCTCGCCTGGTACCGATCGTAAGCGCGGTCCAAAAGTGTTCCTTCGGTTCCGAACACGGCA
>JACXTT010001372.1_pt1 | contig 40488 bp, 44 predicted proteins | sample 9270951 | NCBI WGS metagenome assembly JACXTT01 (sample SAMN15532306, study PRJNA645909) | rock metagenome | isolation source: weathered quartz diorite | place: Puerto Rico | collected 2017-06-21
CAAGTTATTGCCAAAGCAAAAAGTAATTCATTTGTAAAAATATTCCCAGGTGTAGATGTAAGTGACGAAGAAGGAGTCTCAAAGATGTTTGATGAGCTCAAAAAAACACATGGTGCTGTAGATATTGTAGTCAACAATGCAGGAGTTTCAGGACCTGTTACATGTTTTGCAAATGCACCCATGTCAGAATTTAAGAGTACAGTTGGAATTCATCTTACAGGTACATTTTGGACATCAACTCAGGCAATAAAGACAATGAAGCCTGGCTCAAAGATTGTTACAATATCCACATTCTTTACTGAAGAAAGGCCATATGAGCAAAGACCATACAGATTCCGTAGTCCATATACTGCATCACAAGGTGCAAAGAACAGACTTGCAGAAGCCATGTCATGGGAGATTACTGACAAGGGCATCATATCAATAGCAACAAATCCAGGACCAGTACATTCTGATAGAATTTACAAAACCGTATATCCAAAAGCAGCAGCAGAATTTATGAGAGTAAGTGGTTTTGAAAACTTGACTCCAGAGGAAGTAGAATCAGTAAACTCAGACATACTTCCTTTGCTTGGAGAAAATGAAAATACAGTTAAGGAAGGAATTGTAAAGGCATCGTTAAAACTTGCAAAATCAAAATCAATCACATCAGAGACAGACATTCAAAAACTAAACGCAACAGTAACTGCATTACTTGCCAAGATACAAAACATTGCAGAAAAAGTTCAAAACAACACAAGTAAGATGATTGCAGACGAACAATTTCTGACACAACAGCAGGTTGCAGAAACTGTTTTGATGCTAAGTGATGATAGTATATCAAAGATTCTAAATGGTAAAGTCATACCTGGCGATAGAGTGTTTTATCCAGTCAAACCTCATATTTCATGTTCAATACCAGAAACCCAACCAAACTTTGGTTCCAAAATTGTAGTATTTGCATTGGATGCAACAGATGAAACAGATATAGCAAGAACAGAATTTCTTGCACAAAAGATTGAAAGTGCAGGAGGAAAAACTGTCATCCTCATTTCAAAAACAAGTCCCAAGATTGCAGAAGAACGACTATCCAAGTTCCATTCTCATGTAATGGATCTGACAAATCAGGAAAGCGTGAAAAGAATGTTAAACACTGCTACTCAAAAGGTTGGCCCAATAGGAACTATAATTTACATAACAGGCAAAGTACCACAAACCAACAAATTAGTAGATTTGTCAAGAAGTCAATGGGACGGTCTAGTTGACAAGTTCATAAACACACCAGCAATATTTTTGCAAGAATCACTTGGTACATTTGTTCCAGGTGGAGCCAAGAGTCCACCGCTATTCAAAAACAAGGATGGCAGCATGATAATAATAGGACCAGATATGCCCACAGGAGGAAAGGTATCAGGAGCGGACAGAGCAAGAGTAGAAGTATTCAGAGGAGCACTCAGACCATTTGCCACAACAGTAAACCAAGAGTTAAGTGATGTACTAAAATCAAAACTCAGAATATATTTGGTTTTACCTGGAAGTGTTGACGGTACAGAACCAAATAATGAAAACATTATGAAAGCAATAAGTTATCTTACATCTGGAAAATCTGTAAATAATGCAGAGATAATTTACTATCCAGATGAAATAAGATCCTGATGAAAAAGTTTTCACAAATAAATGTAGGTGATGAATTTTATGCAAGATGTAGTATATCATCACCTGATCTTGACGCATATCTTTCATTTTCAGGAATTAAAAATATGGTCTATGAAAATACCAAGTCTTTTAACCAAGAAAAAAGAATGGTTTCAGGAAGAGCAATACTAGCAAGAATGGAAGGAGAATTTACAAGATTAGACGAGATGTATGGCAATCTTTTAATTTTTTATGGCATGGATGGGGACCCGAATTGGAATAATAGACAGACAAGATTTCTAAAGCCTGTACAGACTGGAGATATTTTAAAAATAAAATTTAAAATTTCAGAAAAACGTGAACTTGATGAACAGTTTGGGCTTTTAGGAATAGATTTTGAAGCTGTCAATCAAGATGATAGAACAGTAGTAATATCAAATAGAAACTTGTACAGAATCAAAAAGGACCCACCAATGCGTCAATAACCAGCTTGGCTGCAGTAATACCAAGTATTATAGTTACAAATAATCGTAGTTTTCTTTCATCAACACGAGTAGAGAGTCTACTTCCCACCATGCCACCAATAAATGAGCCTATTGAGAGCATTCCCGCCTCAAAATAGTCCGGATGTCCTAGAAGAGAATGTACTATCATTCCAGATGCTGCCGTAAACATGAGTATGAATTGTGATGTAGGGGCAGCAAGTCTCATAGACAATCCAATTGCAATTACCATCAACGGTACAAAGACAGTTCCTCCACCTATTCCAAACAGGCTTGATATGATACCTCCAAAGAAACTTGCACCAGCCACAAGCACCATTACTTGTTTTGATAAATTGCGCTCTTTTGACTCCATTTTTCTTCTCAGATAAATGTAAACTCCTGATGCTACCAGTACAACTCCAAACAATAATTTGAACAAGGGCGGTGACACTACATCTGAGACATATGCACCAAGAATTGTACCTGGAATAGACAGTAATGCAAGTTTTATTCCAAGAGAATATACTATTCTTTTTTGTCTAGCATATGATACAGAAGATGCTACAGAATTGCTAAAGGCTGCAAACAAACTATTACTTGCAGCAAGAGTTGGAGAAAATCCAAAAAATGTGAGCACTGGAACCACAACAAAACCTCCTCCAAGTCCTATCATAGAACCAATTACGCCAGCTACAAAGCCAAGCGGTAAAAGCCACAAATACTCAAACAACTAACCACCCAAAAGTATCTCCCACAGATTAAAGAGTCACGTCAACCTTCGTAAACTAAGATATTGAGTTAATTACTTGGAAACAAGAAGTTTCCAGAGATATCCACTTGTATTTGTACTAAGTTCGATCTCAAAATGCTTTCCTCCCAATAATACAGAATGTGTTGTACTATCAGGTTGTTTTCCATTTATGTGAAAGTCTCGTAATGCATCAACCATTGCTGACAGAGTAGGATAGCCACCAGGGCGTTCCTTGTCCCAACACTGACAGATGGTACTATTTAGAACAACGCTAAAGACAGTTTTGATATTATCATAGTTTGTCATTAAAGGATTTGATTGTAATGCCACTACCACAAGCCCTGGCACATCAGGAGAGCCTACCATTGTTATATCACCTAGATTTCCTTGTTTGTCTTTAAGTACTGTAGAAGTACAATAGGTTACAAGTGCTTGTTTTTTAGGGTCAGTCAAAAAATTACAGTACTGACTAACATCTGAGGCACTGCTTAATCTAATTGGTTTTGTCATGTTGATATTATGTAGCACAAGAGTAGAACGAAGATCAGAGTTTTCTTCATCATATGAAAAATCAAGAAATGCAATTTGTTGTTGTGTAGAGGTTTTCCCCATCATTGGAAGTACAAATTGAATAACAACAAAAATAGCTATTACAATAGCTAGACCGGCAATTCCTGCATACAAGTACTTGGACTTCATATGATGATTTTTCTATATTGCTTTAATAAAGCAATCTCAGAATTCGTCAATCTTAATTAATGCCAAAATATGTCTTGTGAATGTTGCGAATAATATTATCTGGGTTTGGGGTGGTAGGACAGAGTTTTGCAAAACTATTGCTTTCCAGATCAGAAGATCTTTATGCAAAACACGGATTAAAACCAAGAATAGTCGGAGTCTTTGATTCAAAAGGTTCTGCAGCGTCGTCTGCAGGTCTTGATCTAAATAGATTGTTAGAAGTCAAAAAAAAATATGGAAATATCCGAAAATATCACAATAAAGAAAAAGATGCAAATGGTCTTGACATGATAAATGGTTTAGATGCAGAGGTCTTGATTGAAACTACTCCAAGTAATTACAAAGATGCAGAACCTGGCATGTCACATATTGTTACTGCCATGAAAAAAGGTCTTCATGTTATCACAGTAAACAAGGGACCATTAGCACTTGCATTTCCATCACTGATAGAGCTTGCAGCATACAACCAAGTACAATTGAAATTTAGCGGTACAGTAGGTGGAGGAACTCCAATACTGGACTATGCAAAAAATAGTCTAAGGGGAGAAAGAATAATTTCGTTTCAAGGAATACTAAATGGAACTACAAACTACATACTAACTAACATGGCAACAGGTCTTACATTCAAAGAAGCTCTTACAGATGCCAAGAAAAAGGGATATGTTGAGGCAGATGAATCATTAGATATTGACGGATTTGATGCAGCAGCCAAGCTAGTCATACTGGCCAATTGGATAATGGATATGAAGGTGACCATAAAGGACATCAATAGAACAGGAATTAGAAATGTCGTAACAGGCGATATAAAAAATGCTGCATCTCACAATTGTGCCGTAAAACTAGTCGCTTCCTGTGATAGGGAACTAGTAGTAGCACCAAAAGAGATATCAGTTGACGACCCAATGTGTGTCAATGGCACCTTAAATGCCATAACTTTTAATTCAGAACACTCTGGTCAGCAGACAATAACAGGACGTGGAGCAGGAGGAATAGAGACGGCAAGCTCGATTTTACGGGATTTGTTAGATATCAAACAGGAAATGTCAAGAATTGAAATCGCATAATCTATCTAAAAGTGATATAGCAATTGTGACTGACAAGATGACTCAGCAATGGCATGTTGATATTCCAAAGACAAAGACATTGGCAATCCATGAGATTGATGATAGTTCTAGTTTGATAACTGGTGATAACATAACAGCAATACAGATGGGAGAGACCTACATACCATTTCTTTCTGAGACAGGCTTACTAGAAAAATTTCCAAAAGCAACAGTTGATGTTGGCGCAATAAAGTTTGTGTGTAATGGAGCAAATGTTATGCGACCTGGAATTAAAAAATTCACAGAGTTTCAAAAAGACAACATTGTATGCATAGTAGAGGAATCCCATAACAAATTTCTTGCAGTTGGCAAAGCTCTCATATCAAGCAGTGAGATGCAAGAGATAAAAAAAGGCGAAGTTGTGAAAACCTTGCACTACATATCAGACAAATATTGGGAAAGTGCAAAACTGATAAAGAAACCTAGTTTTCAGTAAATTCTCTTGTTCCGTTCTTATCAACGACTAGAACATCAATTCCGTCGCCACTTGCATTATCTCTCATTATTGCAGATTTGATTGATTTTACTGCAAGTTTTACTGCATCCTTTTCATTCATTTTTGGTTTGAACTCTTGATCAAGTACTCCAAGTGCCATCTCTGCACCTGTACCGACAGAAGCATAATCATCTGGTAAAACTGAGCCCAGTGGATCCAATGTGTAAATTACAGGCTCTCCATCAACGCCTCCGACTATAACCTGTGTCAGTAGAGGATAGTATCTTCTTTCATACATTAAACTAGACATCATCTTTGCTACAGAATTTGGAGGAATTTCACGTTTGAGTTCCATTTTTCTTATCTTTGTCATGGCTCGCATTTGCATTGCCAAGACCTGCATGTCTGCAACCATTCCTGCACAGCATGCCCCTACAAAGTCAGTAATTTTGAATGTCTTTTTAATATTCTTGCTTACTATGAAATTTCCATACGAAATTCGTCTTTCACTTGCCATAACAACACCGCCGTCATAGGTAATTCCTACTGCAGTGGCTCCTGGCATGTACATGTAAGCCATATTTGCATTGCAAAACGAGCACAATAAAGGCTTTTCCCTACAATTGCGGATCAGACACAGACAAGTTCTTGGTGTTAGACCCTCTACAGTTTAAAAAAATACATCATAGTGCAAAGTTTCGAATTATCTTACACATGCATTTTGTTGTCTTTTTGAGCAGATCAATCCTTGCAAATTCATTGGGTGAATGAATTCTTGAAAATACGTATGTGCCCCCTACTGCAATACATGGAGAATGTAAGAATTTGACGAACGAAAACATTGGACCTGTACCTGCAGAAGATACACTGAGAATAGAACTTCCAAAGGCGCCATCTGCTGCGTCTTTGACAATTTTAACAAATGGATCAGAAATATCAGTTCTTGCAGCAGCTTCACCATGAATCAATTTTACATCAATGTCGCCAAAGTCATTTTCTTTCAAATGTTTTTTGAGTCTAACTAGTTGTTTTTTAGGATCCATTTTTGGTACAAGACGAAAATCAATTTTGACAAGTGCTCTGGACGGTAGTACAGTCTTCGCTCCAGGTCCCTCATAACCTGATGTAAATCCAGCAATGTTACATGTAGGATCTCCAACAAGTGCTTTTTTAGCTGCTAGCCCTTTTTTGTCTGCAACAAATTTTCCTATTCCATACTCTTTTTTGAATGATTTTTCATCAAATGGTTCTTTTGAAATTGTTTCAAGATCTTGTTTTGTAAAGGCAGTGACATCATTGTACCAATCTTTTATCAATATTTGTCCATTTTCATCACGAAGCGTTTTTAATGCATTAACCAATCGCCATGCTGGGTTTTCTATTAATACTGCCAAGCTAGAATGTGCGTCTCGAATAGACTCTGTTTTTGACAATTCCACATACAAAAGTCCTTTCATGCCAAGACTGATTACCGGTCTATCTTTTTCATCAACATAGCCAAATTCCCAAATTACTGCATCGCATGATAGTTTTGTACTATATTTTTTCAGATAATCTTCAATGTGAACGCTACCAATCTCTTCTTCACCTTCTATGAAAAATTTGATATTGCATGGTACATCACCGATAGTTTTCAAAAATGCCTCTACTGCCTTGATTCTTGTTATTAGTTCACCCTTGTCATCAGCTGAGCCTCTGCCAAAAATCTTGTTACCCCTTACCTTTCCACTGAACGGTTTATCATCCCATAGCTCAAGTGGTTCTTCAGGTTGAACATCATAGTGATTATAAAATAGCAATGTTTTGTCGGGATTTAGTTTTGATTTAACTTCGCCATATATTGCAGGAGGAACGCCTTTTTTTACATAAAGTAATTCTGCGTGTATTCCAGAATTTTTCATCATGTTTACAATCAATCTTGAGCATTCTTCTAGTCCAAGATTTTTTGCAGATACGCTTGGTTGTCGTATCAGTTTTTGTAGGTCTGAGATTAGACTTGAGAAGTTTTTATCGACATAATTTTCTTGCATTATTTTATCACTTTATCAAATGGCTTGATTGCAAATGGTATAAAATCCAACAGATCAGTTGCAACAATATGCAAGCCGTATTTTTTCTGTGCCAAAAATCCAGCCTTTCCGTTAACAAATGCTGCTGCAGATGCAGCCTGTACAGGGTTTTTGTTTTTTGAAAGCATTGCAGCTACAACGCCTGAAAGAACATCACCTGTTCCACCCACAGTCATGGCTGCAATATTCTTTGGATTCAGGTATGTATTGTTACCATCCGATATAACATCCGTTGGACCCTTCAGCAATATTGTAACATCATATTCTTTTGCATACTTTTCTACTATCAAAGATCTTCGCTTTACATTATCAGGAGGCATCTCTCCAAACAATCGCTTGAATTCACTAGCGTGTGGGGTAACTACAACTTTCTTGCCCCGTATAGAATCAAGAATTTCAGGTATCAATGCACTTGCGTCAAGCGACATCATTACTGCTCTATCTAAAAGAGAGGTGACAAGAATTTTTAGTGCTTCTTTATCCTGGATTCCAAGACCCATACCAATTGTTGCAGAATCAAGACCCGTAGGAATTATCCCAAGCAGTTTCTGTACCGAGCCTCTTGTTAGTTTTACATCAACTAGAGGAATGACTATCAAGTTTGGAGAATAAGCACGAGTAGATTCTACGTTGATCTTTGGAACACAGGTGTATACAAGATCAGCTCCGGAACGTAATGCTGCAATAGAAGACAGGATAGGAGCACCGTGATACAGATAGTTTCCTCCAAGAACTAGTATCTTGCCATTATCTCCTTTTCTTGAAGATGTTTTGCGTGAAGGTATGAATTTTTGTACAGCAGTAAATTGTAGAACTTTACTCAATGTTCGTTTTATTTTTTAAGAGATGATAAACTTTCGTCTTCAATAGAATCTAGTTCTTCAGATTCAATCTCTTGTGGTTCAACAGGTGCAAGAATTTTACGCATGCTTGCAGGGGTTGTAACTTTGCGTGCAAATGCGACATATGTTGTGTGTCCTATGGCTCTAAACGAGTGTCTAGTTTTTCCAGTTCGTGCTTCTATTGTTCTTACTATTTGCTCAGTACACTCAATATCAAAAAAGTCATTTTTTCTTAGTGCAGAAGCAAGATTTTCTAGTTGATTCATTGTAGGACATATTGCAACAAATGCACCACTGCCTTTGAGCATTTTTCTTGCTTGTGGTACAACAACCCATGGATCTCCTAGATCAACAATTATTGCATCAGCATCTTTTTGTGGCATTTTCTTGGCAGTCTTAAGATCGAGTTTTGTCATTGTCACATATTTTGACATTCCAGCTTTTTCAATATTTTTTCGTGCAATTGCCATAAAGTTTTCATCTACATCAAAAGTGTACACGTGGCCCTTTGGTTTTACAATGCTTGCAAGAAATGTTGTAAAGGAACCACTACCAGTACCAATCTCAACTATTTTTTGTCCGCTTTGTAATCCAATTCTTGCTGCTATATACCCCAGATCCTTTGGGTATACAATCTGAGTACCACGTTGGCTTTTCATTACATAATCATAGACTGTAGGCTCTAGTGCAAAAATTATCTTGCCTTTGTTTGTCTTGATTGCGCTACCAAATGGTTTTCCTATTACTTTTTTGTGATCAATTATTCCAACATGAGTATGAAATTTTTGTTTTGGTGTAACCTTCATTAGCCATTTTTTACTATCATTGTAGAAAAACAATACATTATCATTTTGTTTTATTTTTCGCACAACTCAACCTGTGTAGATGTGGATAAATATCTTGACCCTTTAGTAACCAATTCATCTCTGGAAGAAATTATTGTTGTTCATCAGTTTTTGTTTTCTTTTTGAACATTCTTCCAGATACTACAGATGCGACCCAGAATCCCACTCCAGTCCAGACCATCTCTTTGTGGACTGTGAACATGCCCGAAACTGTAAAGACCAACCCAATTGCTGCAAATATTACAGGAATTATTGCTTTTTTTGAGGGCAAATTCATCTCACATCCGTTCAGGTGCATCCATTCCTAAAAGATGTAATGCTTTTGCAAGTGTTTCCTTGAAGGAATAAACTAGACACAGTCTTGCGTTTACAATCTCTTCAGAATCTGCAGTGAGGACTTTCACATGTTCATAAAAGGCATTAAAGGATACTGCAAGTTGATAACAGTATTTAGAAATTATTTTTGGAGACAAATTCTTTGCAGCATCTTCTACTTGCAAATCAAATTTGCCAATAACCTTTGCCAGATCTTTTTCATACATAGTATCCATTAGAGCAAAGTTTGCGTCAAAATTCGGATTTTTCCCTGATTTTTCAAGAATTCTCAATGCACGGGCATGTGTATATTGTATGTATGGTCCTGTATCACCCTCAAGACTGAGTGACTCTGTAAGATCAAATGTGATTATCTTGTCAAGGTCTTGCTTTATCATGGAATATCGTAAAGCACCAATTGCTACCTGTTCAGATATTTTGACAAGACTGATTTCATCAAGTTCCGGATTTCTTTTCTTTGCTTCTAAAAATGTTCGAGAACTTAGAACATCAAGGACATAATCTGCACTAACATAGATTCCTTTTCTTCCAGACATTTGGATAGACTTTCCACCGGTGTCAAGATCAAGTGTATTGGCAGTTGCTGGACTTAGTGTGACAGATTCATAACCAAGATGAATATATGAATCAGGTTTTGATTTAAAATCAGACATTATTCTAGTTATGATTTTCTGTAATCTTGATTGTCGTGAATCAATAACTGTTATTACTCGATCTCCTGTAAAATGCATCTTTGTATCTTTATTATCAAGTGTAGTCTGCCACAACACCCGCCCTGTTTTTTGAATTGCATAATGCTCGTAGTAGAATGGATCTTCTAAAATGCCAAGCTTCCAAGCAGCATATGGAATATCTTTTGCAACATATGTGGCAGTTCCATTGCTTCGAACTAGAACTTTGTCCTCTTCAGTGTCTGCCTTTATCACCCAACAGCCAGAATTTTTTCCTTCGCGTTCTAGCTCTGTTACTCCCATTGATTTCATTTTTTCAAATACCATAAACCATAAATGAGAACGAATTATCTGTGACTCAAAGTTAAGACAATCATAAGTTACTCCAAGTCTCCAACAGGTCTTTAGTTGTTCTTCAAGAACTCTACGAGTTATTTCATCACCAAATTTGGCAATCTCAGATGTACCCTCCTCAAGTTCCTTTAATACATGCGAACGCATCTCTGCAAGGTGTTTGTCAGTTTCATATCTTTCAGTTATTTTGACATAGACCACATCTCCACAATAGTGATCAAATTTTTGACCCTCAGGAGGTTTGTCAGAATATCCGCCATACTTGAAACCGACTATTATATCTGCAACTTGCAACCCAGAATCATCCACATAATTTAAGACACTTACATCATAAGATGCCTTGTCAAGAATTCTAGCAATTGTATCGCCTATTATGATATTTCGTACATGTCCGACATGCAGTGCTTTGTTGGGATTGACACTAGTATGCTCTATTACCATCTTTGAGTTTTTTCCAAGATCTACTTTTCCATAGTTTGTATCAAGTGATGATTGGATTATTTTAGGAATTAACAATTGATAGTTTGCAATAAAATTGAGATAGCCTGAATTGTGTGCCGATACATCAAATATGTAGTTGCCAAGATTTTTTTTACATTCTTGCGCAAGAACTTGTGCGATATCAAATGGTCTTTTCTTTAATGCTTTTGCAAGTAAGAATCCAACATTGCAGCTTACATCACCAAATTCTGGTCTTGATGCTTCAGAGATATCAAACTCAGTTTGTGTATATCCAAGGGTATCACATGCTTGTTTAACATCAAGTCTTATTTGATCAAAAAGTAGTCTTAGAGTCACTATATCATCATTCTACCAATAGTTTCAATTGTATTGCTTCAAGTGCCTCAATCATTCCATCACCAGCATGACCTGGTACTGACATGGTTGCTTGAGACTGTACATCTTGAGGTGCGTTTCCAAGTGCTACACTTGTTCCTGCTAATTTGAATAATGGCACATCTGTTTCACTATCCCCAATTGCAATTACATCTTCTTTTTTTGCAGAAAACATATTCATCACTTCAAGAAAACCATTTGCCTTGTTTACACCTTTTGAATTAATATGATAAGCATATTGGCTATCAGTTAGTCGTACGTCAAGATTATTTTCGGCAAAAAGCTTCTTGCCCAAGTTTACGTCAAAGTTTCTCTCAAGTACCACTTCTGTAATCCTTGGAAATACTGGTTTTTCTATTGCTTCAGGAATTTTTGTTTTGAGAAATTCAAATGCCTTGATACATTCTTCTTTGTTTCCAATTAGTTTGTGTTCATTTGGTCCAGAGGTTATAATTCCGCCATTTTCTCCCACTGCAATTCTAGTTGTTCCCCCAAAAACAGACAAGACATATGCCTCAATCGATGATCTTCCTGTAACATAGATTATCTTATGACCCATTTTTACCAGATACCTCAAAGCGGCAAGTGCATCAAGATCAACTCGCCCTCCTTTGTTATCGGTTATGGTACCATCGATATCTATTGCAAAGATCTTTGGCTTCATTGAAAACACGTTATGAAGTTGGGCATAATAACTGCTATCTAAAATAGTTTTGAATTACAAGATAATCATGGTACGGAAGGGAAAGATTGCTGAAATTTTTAGCAAGGCATTGTATGATGATGATCCCAAATCATATCAAGTTGGGTATGTTGATCTGGGAATTATCAAGGAAACAACGCTTGTAAATTTTTTGAAATTGTCGGAAAATTTTGAGGTCATACCTGCTACAAGAATTGCATATATCAAAAAAGAGAATAAGACATTATACATCAAAACGTGGAACAAAAAAGCACCTGACTGAGTTTGAAGTTTGCCATCCCATAGAATAGTCAAATATGCACGAATTTGAGTAAGATTTTATTCCATAACACATCATAAAACTTCCAGAATGGGAATACCGGAGAAGATTCAGGCTATCAAAGATGAAATGTCAAAGACTCAGATCAATAAAGCTACTGAACATCATGTCGGTCTGCTCAAGGCCAAACTTGCCAAACTTCGCAGAGAACAAGAAGAGGTAAAATCAAGATCAAGCGGAAGCTCGGCAGGTTTTGATGTAAAAAGAACCGGAGATGCTACAGTTGTATTCATAGGTCTTCCAAGTGTTGGCAAATCAACACTGCTCAACAGGCTAACAGGTGCAAAATCAGCAGTAGGAGCATTTCAATTTACTACAACTACAGTAGTACCTGGAATGATGGAACATAGAGGTGCAAAAATTCAGGTACTTGATTTGCCAGGAATTATCAAGGGAGCATCAACTGGAAAAGGACTTGGTAAAAGAGTTCTAGCAGTGGCAAAAAGCGCAGATTTGGTATTGATAATACTTGATGTATTTCAGCCATATCACGAGGACGTTATACGAACAGAACTTGGAAACATAGGAATTCGGTTAGATCAAAAACCTCCAGATATTGTAATAGAAAAAACAGGAGATGGAGGAATTTCAGTAAGCCAGCAGGTTCCACTTACCAAGATGTCCATCAATTTAATGAAAGACATACTACGAGTATATGGAATGAACAATGGTAGAGTACTTGTAAGAGAAGATATAGATTCAGAACAACTAATAGACTTTATCTCAGGTAACAAATTTTACGTTGAATCTCTAACCATTATGAATAAGATAGATCTTGTAAACCAAGGTTTTGTAAATGAATTACAACAAAAATCAAAATCTAAATTCATTCCAATATCAGCAGACTCGGATATTAACATAAACGCACTAAAAGACGCAATCTTTGACAGACTTGATTTCATCAGAATCTACATGAGACCAAAAGGAGGAGAAACGGATTACAAAGAACCTTTGATAATAAGAAACAAATCTACAGTACTTGATATTTGCAACAAGTTGCACAGAGACCTCAAAAAAGATTTCAGATATGCATTGGTATGGGGCAAGAGTGTGAAATTTGGCGGACAGCGTGTAGGTATTAATCACACATTACAGGATGAAGATGTTTTAACAATAGTAAAAGCAAGATAGAATTTTGTTGAGAGAGACATTATCATGATTGAAGAATCAGAATATCGGTGGTGCAAGAAATGTTTTACAAAAACAAAACAAGCGATAATTTTCATGCCAGAAATTCCAGCGTATAAACGAAGAAGGCAATACAAGTGTACACAATGTGGTCTCACATCATGGCTTCAAGGAAGAAGACCATCTGCAGAATCGGTGTACTAAATTTTTGATCAAAATCTAGTTTTTATGAAAAAAATTGTGTGTATATTACTCATCATTTAGTGTAAATTTCTTAAGCGTCACGATAGAAAAGCCAGTAAATTCATCAAATTAACAATGGCAAAACGATCATCACGAGCTGTTAAAAAAAGATCAGCTCCAAAGAGAAGATCAGCTGCAAAGCGATCAGCTCCTAAGAGAAGATCTGCTCCAAAACGTAGTGCTCCTAAGAGAAGATCAGCTGCAAAGCGATCAGCTCCTAAGAGAAGATCTGCTCCAAAACGTAGTGCTCCTAAGAGAAGATCAGCTGCAAGAAAAGCAAAGAGAACAGCTTCAAAAAGACGAAGATAAAATTTTAAACAGATTATCGCTTCACAGTAGGCGATAATTTGTAATATTTTAGCTGAACATTTGACCTGGCGGTGAGTTGGATTTTCCTTTCACTGCATCAGGTTCTACGAAAAATTTTCTTTCACTAGGAATTATAGATAACTTGAGTGATGCATTCACTGCATAATGTGGTGTGCCATCAGGATTTTTGTAATTTATTGCAATTCCAACTCTGTCTAGATCAACTTTGACCTTAACCATTGTACCGTCTTCAAGTTTGAAAATGACGTGTTCATCTCCAACACGTTGGTGATCTAACATCTTGAATTCTATTTTATCTTTTGGTGCGTTCATGTAAAATAAAAATAGATTAGAGTTATTTGAAGATACTCGCTAGTACAAGAAGCTCATCAATTTTATTTGTTGTTCAGTTGTTATGACATTTTTTGATGACAGTATCTCAAGTAGCTGAGTTATCAAAGCTCTTTCTTGTTCAGAAAATCCAGTGGGACCCTTGTCACCAGGAGGACCCGGTGGACCTCGTGGGCCTTGATCACCTGGAATGCCTTGTTGTCCTTGCGGACCCTGTGGACCCTTGTCACCTGCAGGACCTTGTGGTCCTGTTAATCCTTTGTCTCCTTGTGGACCCTGTACACCTTGTGGGCCTTTGTCACCTGTAGGACCTGGTGGACCTGGTGGACCTACAGGACCAGGCAATCCTTGGATTCCAGGAGGACCCTTGTCACCAGGAGTGCCTTGTGGACCAGTAGTTCCTTTTTCTCCTTGAGGACCTTGAATTCCTTGTGGACCTGGTGGACCTACAGGACCAGGAGTGCCTCTAGGACCTTGATCACCTGTAGGGCCTGGTAGTCCTCTAGGACCTTTGTCACCTTGTGGACCAGGAATTCCTGTAAGACCTTTTTCTCCTGGAGGGCCTTGTGGACCTTGTGGGCCTTTTTCTCCTGGAGGGCCTTGTGGACCTGTTAATCCCTTGTCACCTTGTGGACCTTGTGGGCCTGGCAATCCTTTATCTCCAGGGGGACCTGAGGGACCCTTTTGACCTTGTTCACCATGAGGACCAATGATTCCTTTATCTCCAGGGGGACCTGATGGACCAGTCGGACCCTTTTCTCCAATTGGGCCAATCTCTCCAGTTAATCCTTTATCTCCTTTGTCACCTTTATCGCCTTTGTCACCACGTTCTCCTTTTTCTCCTTCTGTTCCACGTGGGCCCTTGTCACCTTGTGGACCCTTGTCACCTGTAATTCCTTTATCACCAATTGGTCCCTTGTCTCCTCTATCACCTTTATCACCAATTGGTCCATGTGGGCCTTTTTCTCCCGAAGGACCAGGAGGACCTGGTGGACCCTTGTCACCTGTAATTCCTTTATCACCAATTGGTCCCTTGTCTCCTCTATCACCTTTATCTCCAGGAGGACCTGGTGGACCCTTGTCACCTTTATCTCCAGGGGGACCTGGTGGACCCTTGTCACCTTGTACACCAGCAGGACCAGGCGGTCCTTGCACTCCAGCTTGGCCCATTGGACCGGGTTGTCCCATAGGACCAGATGGACCCATTGGACCGGACGGTCCTCTAATTCCTCTTTCACCCACATAATGTTCCACCAGAGGTTTTTGTCTTGTCAGAGATTCGTCAGATTTTGTAAAACGTGTAGTTTCAGGTTCAGATTTGACATGCTCTACATATTCCAAGTTAGTTCTTGGAACATCAATCTGAAAACTAGTATGAATAGATGAGAATTGATCAATTACTACAACCCAAACAGCTCCTCGTTGAAATACAGAATCAGGTAGTGGGTTTTTTGAAGATCCAATAACTTGGGAGAATTTCTTGTCTTTTACCCTCAGATGAAAACTGTCTTTCCATAAAGAATGAAAGCTTCTTCGCTTTATATCATCAAGAGAAGGAGGAGTATCACAAAGAGCAATTTGAACTTCAAAGACACCAGACAATAGCTTGAAAGGCGATTCCCCAGTAATTTCCATAGTGTTATCTTTTGATGACATATACTACGTGTAATCCCTAAGTATTTTTGTATTTTCAATACGATATAAAGCCCAGTTGTGAATTTTTAGATACTTGGAAATCTGTTTTCTACCTCTTGGTCTTACCTATCTTTCAAACTAATGTATTTATCTACGGTAAAACCATATTTTTGTGACCGTGAAGAAATTATTTAGAGACAAAAAGGAAGAAGAGACCAAGATAAGCAAGGTAGATGACAACCTACCAGAATCAACCAGTACTAAGATAACAGATCCAAACTATGCCAGAAACAAACATTACAAGAAAGGAGTATCGCTTATGGCCGATGAAAGAATGGAAGATGCAGCTCGTGCATTTGAAGATGCTCTACGAGTCGATCCTGGCCATGTAGATTCTTTACTCAAATTAGGCTACACACGTTTTCATATGAATGACCTTGCAGGTGCAATGGAATCATACAACAAAGTACACGAAATTGATGTTACAAATGCTGAAGCCTGGAATTTGAAAGGCTTGATTTACTATAGACAAAAAAATTATGACAAAGCATTAGATTGTGTAGAAAAGGCAATTGATTCAAATCCAACAGACGGAATGTCATGGTACAACAAGGCATGTTACCATTCTCTTTTGAATCACATTCCAGAATCAATTGAGGCACTCAAGCGTTCTATTGAAATTGATGTGAAAAATGCCAAAAAGGCAGTAAAGGACAAAGATTTTGAAAATATCAAAGCAGATGAAGGATATAGAAGAATTGTTGAAGTTGTAGTTTTAGAATCAGTCAGACAAGGATATCACAAAGTTGGACAAATAGTTTGGACCACCATGATAGGCAAGCTCGAGGTAGAAGATGCTGCAAGAAAACTAGTTGAAAAAGGTCTACTCATAAAGACAGAAAAAAGTCTAGGATTGCAAAAAGTAGAAGAATACGAGATAGTTCCAGAACTTGCTGAAAAGATAGGGGTTGAGAAGAAGAGCTTTTTTGGAACTGCAAAAAAATCCCAGCCCGTTGTAATTCAAAATCTCAAGGAAATAAACGAGGCAGTATACTCTGTAAAATTAGCAATTGAAAAAGGAGATATCAAAGAAATAATTTCAAACTTGGATATATTCATAGAACCATCAAAGAAAGGCGGACAGATGATTGAATACTTTTTTGAAGAGCACAGAGATATCAGACTCTACAAAGTAAGACTCACTGACAAAGGCGCAGAATATTTTCAGGCAAACAAGCAAAAGATGATAGATCTTTTCAACAATATAGAAATGATGATAACAAAGAAGCTTAGAAACGAAGCGGCTCAGAATTCATAGATTTATTCAGCAGACAAATCCCAATAGTTGGCATCTTTCTGTTTTTCTATTGGCTTTTCAAGTGACTTCCATTCCTTAAACGAACGTACATAGAGTTTCACGTTATTCATTCCAAGAGATTTTAGTGCATAATAACCAAGGCCAGACAGAGTGCCTACACTTCCACAGTATGTGATTATCTCAGAATCATGACCAATGTTTCTATTTTGGAATATTCTTTTGAGTTCCTCTTTTGGTCTGAGTATATTTTGTCCAGATGCCAGCATTCGGTATGGAATATTGATTGCGCCTGGAATATGTTGCTCTAAAAAGTTCAGCCTTTCTCTGTTATCTACCAAGATTGCGCCTAGTTCCTTTGCAGGCACTAGATAATCAGAAGTTGCAAGAATCTGAGGCTGTAGTTTTATGGAGTGGTTGGTCTTGCTCAAAGAAGGAGTATCAGAATTTGTCTCAAGTCCAAGTTTTTTCCATGTACTATATGTTACATCAAGAAGAGAAACATCTTCATGCCCCACATATTCCAATGTCCATGCAACACGAGATGCAAGTGCTCCAAATGTATCGTCATATACTACTACGGGTGTTTCATCGCCAATTCCAAAAGACTGGACATATTGCAAAACTTTTTCAGGACTGTCATCAGCAAGAAGGCTTGCAAGTGGAAGATTAATTGCACCTGGAATGTGTCCTTGTTTATAGTCATCTTCTTTTCGAATATCTAAGACCTTGACGCTCTTGTCACGTATTTCAGAACGTAATCTGTCAGTATCAATTGTTATACGAGTAGATTTTTCTTTGCTCAAGCTGCACATTCGCCCCTTCCTGTTTTTGTGTGATAGCTTCCGTCGCTTCCATAGTCTGCGTAAAAGTCTTCATCTTGATCTTTTGTTGGAACCATTACAACAGGTTTGAGCAATTCTTTTACATCATCAATTGATTTGACATTTTGACCACCATGTCCATCAAGTATTCGTTTCATCCACATATCCAGTGTCTCACCAGATACTTTTTCAGATTTGAATATCTCAATTATTTTAAGAATTGCAGGAATTACGCGTTTTGCAGGGATTTTAGTGCATTGGTGACCAAGAGTAGTGTTTTCATCAAATCTTCCTCCAAGCGACATGGTATACAATGGATACATATCTTTTCCAAGCCTTCCCCCTCCACCGTAAAAGCCAATGGTTGCAATCTCGTGCTGGCCACAAGAATTTGGACATCCACTTATTTTTATGGTAGAGTTTCTAAGATCATCGTCTTCATCAATTTTGAGTTCAATAAATTTTCGTTGTACTTCTTTTGCAAGCCTATGAGAATTTGTCAAAGCCAAGTTACAAGAAGTAGTTCCAGAGCATCCAACAACAGAAGCCATAGTTAGTGCTCCAGGATTTGCAAGACCCACCTCTAAGAGTTTTGAATACAACCTTGGAAGGTCTTCATCTCGGACCCAGCGAAATACCATGTCCTGTGTAAAGCCATTTCGTATTTGGCCATCTGCTGCGAACTCTCTTGCCATCTCAGCAATTGCGCGGAGTTGATTTGCTGTAACATCACCTGACTCTAGTGTAAGAAATACAGAACTAAATCCAGATTGCTTTTGTTTTACGGTGTTAGATTTTACCCATCTAGAATATCCTTGTGGAATGGATGGTGTTTCAGAGCTGATAGATATTTTGCGCAATACTTCAGGAGTCTTGTCAATGTCTAATTTGACAATTACAGATAAGAGCATCTTTACCATTGCTCTTTCTTTTAGGACAAGATTTTGGAATTTTTCCCATCCCATCTCATTTACAAGGTAACGCATCCTTGCCCTTGCCATGTTTTCTCTATTTCCTAATCTGTCAAATATCCTTATTACTGAAACTATGGTATACAACAATTCTTCTTCTGAGGTAAATGGTTCAAGTTGGTGTCCTACAAAGGATTGTGCACCAAGTCCCCCTCCAAGAAATATCTTGAACCCTCGCTGCATGCTGCCGTTTTCTTCTACTTGTTGCGGGATTAGTCCAATGTCTACCATTCTTGCCATTCCATGTTTTTCACAACATGTAAAATTGATCTTAAATTTTCTTGGGAGTGCTTGGCACAACGGATTCCTTAGAAGAAATTTTGTTGCACCGCGTGCATATGGGGTAGGGTCAAATGCTTCATTTTGACACACACCTGCAAGAGGACTGCACATTATACTTCGTACAGAATTTCCACATGCTTCTCTTGTTGTCATACCAGATTCAGCAAGTCCCCTTAGTACCTCAGATACATCCTCTAGTGCTACCCAGTGAAGTTGAAAGTTTTGTCTAGTAGAAACATGTGCACTACCTATTGAAAATTGTTCACTCAGATCTGCGATTTTTTCTAGCTGTTCGGAATAAACTTCACCTGCAGGAAGTTTTAGTCGCACCATGCTGTAATCATCAGTCATTCTGCTACCATATGCACCATGTTGTAATCGGAATCTTCTAAAGTCATCTTTGTTAATTTTGCCCTGTCTGAATAATTTTACCAGTTCTGCAAATCTTTCTGCCTCTTCTAATCTACCCCAATTGATTTTATGTTGAGGAGCATCAGATTTTGACTGGCTTATGCTAGTATTGCTCAATTATTGATAGCTAGTCTCCAGAACGCATATAAATTTTGTATTATGGGAATTTTAGCTAAATCTAGTACATTCGTGGCAAAAGTTGCATGTTTTGTTAACCAAACAAATAGAGTAGAGAAGACAGAGAATCAGAAAAGAGTTAAATGCTGACCGCCAAAGAAAAAACAGCGTGTCAGGTAAGATAAGTCTTGCATTAGTAGGCATAGGCAATGTTTCCACCACACTTGTCAAAGGTTTCGAATTTTACAAAAATTCAACAGATGGTTTGTGGCATCCCAAGATAGGAGGACTAACACTAAATGACTTTACAATTTCTGCGGTATATGATATTGATGTGTCAAAAGTTGGAAAAAACATAAGCAGCATTATAAAAGGATCTAAATCAGATTATGGCAATCTCGTAGTTCAACCAGGAATATTAGAAGATGCTGTTCCACAACACATATCACAAAACGGGCAAGTAAAATCATCAAGCTATGATGAATTTGTAAATTCATTGAAAAAAATAAAACCAGATTTTCTTGTGAATTTGATTTCGTCAGGAATGGAAAAAAGTAGCGAAAAATATGCAAAAGCTGCACTAGATGCCGGATGCTCTTTTTTTAATGCCACTTCAGCAAAAACTGCCACAGATCAGACAAGAAAGGCATTTGAGTCAAAGGGCACCATGATACTAGGTGACGATCTTATGAGCCAGTTTGGAGGAACCGCATTTCATAGAGGCATGATAGATTTCATGGCAAGCAGAGGAATTTTGTTACGCAAGGCATATCAGCTTGATGTTGGTGGCAACCAAGATACGCAAAATACAATGGCAGAAGAGACAAGAGAAAGGAAACGACAAATAAAGACAGAGTCAATTGCAATAGAATCCCCCATTCCATTCATGTCAACAGCAGGTACAACAGAATATGCAGAGCAGTTAGGAGATTCCAGAGTCAGCTATTATTGGATGGAGGCAAGAGGTTTTCTTGGCTCCCCAGTAGAACTAGACCTTTCCCTTAGAACAAATGACAGCACTAATGGCTGCAATGTCATAGTGGATACCATAAGAGCAGCAAAAAAAGCAATATCCAACAAAGACTTTGCAAAATCAGAAATGATCTCGGCATATGCATTCAAAAACCCACCAAAGAAGATGCACATTAGGGAATGCATAAAAGCATTTGAAAATGCGTTTGCAAACTGAGCAAACTATTAATGTGCTAAACAAAGGATAATTTTTTATGCAAAAAGCAACCCTTAGGGAAGATGAAGCCCCAAAGATTTTTGCAGATTCAAGAGAAGTAGACATAACAAGAGCTATTGCTAATGAATTTCATTCAGTATTAATTGACAGAGCAGAGTGTGATGTCATAGTCATAGGTGCAGGACCTGCAGGCCTTACTGCAAGCAGAGAACTTTCTTTGATGGGATTCAAGGTACTAGTAATTGAACAAAATAACTACCTAGGAGGAGGATACTGGCTTGGAGGATACATGATGAACCCGGTAACAGTAAGAGCTCCTGCCCAAAAAATTTGGGATGAGTTGGGCATACCATACAAACAGATTTCAGAAGGCCTATTTTTAACACCAGGCCCACATGCAGTATCAAAATTAATAGCTTCAACATGTGATGCAGGTGTCAAGTTTTTACAGTTAACCAAGTTTGATGATCTAGTTTTGAAAAACGGTCGTGTATCAGGCATAGTTGTGAACTGGATGCCAGTATCTGCACTTCCAAGAAATATCACATGTGTTGATCCTGTCGCATTAGAATCCAAGATGGTAATTGATGCATCAGGACATGACTCGGTTGCAGTAAAAAGACTAGTAGACAGAAAACTTGTAGAATGGAAAGGCATGGACCCAATGTGGGTAGATGACGGAGAGAACAGAGTAGTATACAAGACAGGTGAAGTTTATCCTGGTCTAGTTATCTCAGGAATGTCAGTTACGGAGACATACGGACTCGCAAGAATGGGTCCAACATATGGCTCCATGCTATTATCAGGTAAAAAGGCAGCAGAAGTAACGGCTGCAAAATTAAAAGAGTTAAGAAAATAACTACACTGTCGAAAAATACTAGTTGCAAAAAATATCAAAAATCTTTCTTTATGATGAACCATCAGTTCCAGAAATAAAGATATACGAGCTTGCCAAGTTTCTAAATAAGACATTACAAATTCAGGTAGAAGTACGCAAAAATTTCTTTGAACATTTCATATTAAATAAGACTATTGCACATAGATTAGCATCGTCAAGAATTTACAACATATACATACCATTTGAAAAACATCTCCCTACAGAAGAAGAGATTAATTTTGAAGAAACGTACACAAACAATCGAGATTCCAACAACATAGTACTTTATGACGGTTTTGAAATTCAAAAGATTTTACAAGATTCAATCCCAAATGAAGAATTAGAAAAAGATGTATTTCATCTCATTATCACTACTATGCTTGGATGTACCTATGATTATGAAGATTTCAGATATCATGGAAGAGCAGTTATTTGCTCAAATCCATCAATGATATCCACCACCGGAATTATTGAGGCACCAGCAAAACCACGTGAGTACTATTTGTACATGCAACAGAGAATTGCACAAGGTTTGAATTTGAATTCATTAAAGGAACAATTCAAAGGAAGATTCCTTGAGTATCATGACAAAAATCTTAGTATTGTAATAAGAGGCTATGCACTTCAGGCTATTTTTTATTACATTACCCTAGAGCCATTTTGCCATCTCAAGGAATGTATCTTATACAATTCTCACTGGCAAGAAGATCTGATATATTCACAGATAGAAATTGGCAAGCTCTGTGAGAGACACCAGAAAATTCTCGAGTCAATTAAAAAGCATGAATAATTTAAATATGAACCTGAACGAATTTGTCTTGTGCAAGCAGAGATAAGAGAAGAGAACAAGAAACCGGAAACCAAAAGAAAGTTTGATGTAATAATTATTGGAGCAGGTCCTGCAGGATATACAGCTGCAATATACACATCACGTGCAAAGCGTGACACTCTGATAATATCAGGAATTTTACCAGGCGGACAACTAATGCTTACAACAGAGGTGGAAAATTTTCCAGGATTTGCAAAGGGAATCATGGGTCCAGAACTAATGACAACTATGCGACAGCAAGCAGAAAGAATGGGTACTACTATTATTGATGATGAAGTCGTAAACGTAGATTTCAGGCATAAACCGTTTAAGATACTCACATATTCTGAAGAATATGAAGCAGGTGCAGTAATTATTGCAACAGGTGCTACCCCAAGAAAGATAGGTGCTAAAGGAGAACAGGAATTTAGTGCACGAGGAGTATCATACTGTGCTACATGTGATGGACCGTTTTTCAAAAATCAGGAGATAATGGTTGCAGGAGGAGGAGATTCCGCTATGGAGGAGGCCATATTTCTTACCAAATTTGCAAACAAGGTTCATCTAGTACACAGAAAGGACAAGCTTCGTGCAAGCAAAGTTATGCAAGATAGAGCCTTTGAGAATAAAAAAATTCAATTTCATTGGAATACCGTAATTGAAGAGATAAAGGGCAATCAGAAAGTAAATCAAATAACTGTAAAAGACGTGACAACTAACAATGTCAAGACATTAGAAGTTGGTGGCTTGTTTGTTGCAATTGGACATGAACCAAATACGAAATTATTCCAGGGACAGATTGAGTTTGATTCTCAAGGATATATTGTATTAAAGAATCATACTCAGACAAATATCGAAGGAGTCTTTGCTGCAGGAGATGTACATGACCACAGATACAGACAGGCAATTACAGCAGCAGCTTTTGGTTGTATGGCAGCAATAGATGTAGATAAATATCTTGCAGAAAACAAAAAATAATCAAACAGCCTGTATTTTTGATATATATTTTGAGTCTTGTAGCGCAGACTCGAATTCTTCTTCTGAGAATATTTTTTGTTGAGAGTATAGGCTTTTGAATTTTCTGCCATCATCTGCAAATATTCCAACCGCACAACCATTTTCAATATTGTATTTTTTCATTGCAGTGTATACAGTAGCAGAGGAAGGACTAACCAACATTTTCTCTTTTATTAATATGTCCTTTACAGATACAAACGCCTCTTGATTAGTTATTGTTATCCAGTCATCAACAACTTTTTCTCGTTTGATAAACAAGTCAGGTTTAGCAGATTCCTCAAAGTTACGTAACCCTTGGATAAGATGATTTTGTTGTGGCTGTACTGCAATAATTTTGATACTAGGATTTTTTTCTTTTAGATATGCCCCTATTCCTGTGATGGTACCTCCGGTTCCCACACCAGTGAAAAAATGTGTTATCTTACCTTGTGTTTGCTCCCATATTTCAGGGCCAGTCCCTTTGTAATGACCCATGAAGTTTGCTTCATTGGCATATTGATTTGGAGAATAATACTTGTCTGGTCGTGCTGATGCAATAGATCGTGCCAATGCAATGCTTTGGTCTGTGCCTGCTCCAACTTTGGGACACAAGTCATCGGTTGTCTGATATAGTTTTGCTCCAAGCGATTCAATTATTTTCTTTGTCTCCTCACTTGCCTTCTCAGGTATTACAATTTCGACTTTGTATCCCAAGAGCTTTGCAATTCCAGCAAGTGCAATGCCAGTATTTCCAGAGGTAGGCTCGATGATTATTGTATGTCCTCTTTTTATTAGACCGTTTTCTTCTGCCATCTTTACCATCCAATATGCAGCCCTGTCTTTCACAGAGCCAAATGGATTGTAAAATTCAAGTTTAGCATAAAAATCGGTTTTAGCATTTGATAATGATTCTAATTTTACAATTGGCGTACCACCAACTTTTATCGGCATGTCAGAATCTACTAGTGTCTCAGCCAAAATTAGATTATTTCACCTTTTTAATGGTAAACTCTAGATCCTTGTCTGTTTTTTTAATACCAATCAATTGGTGACCATTTCTATTTACCCATCTGGTTATGTCTTCTTCTGATGCAGGATCATCTGCAGTAATTTTTAGAATATTTCCTACTGCCATCCTCTCCATCTCTATCTTTGTTCTAAAGACAGGCTCTGGACAGAACATGCCTCTTACATCAATAGTCTTTGTGGGAGTTTGCTCCGAAATATCTGGCCACCTAGAATCAAAATTCACTTGTGCAATATTAAAATCTATTCATAGAAATTTGAGACAATCTATCTCTTCAGAATCATTGGAAGTATTGCTCTGAGATTTCTTTCATACAAAACGGTATGATCTTGGTCTTTGAAATTTATCTTGTTTGAAAGTTTTGTAATTAGACGTACTGCTACTTTGTATGCAGTTGTCCACACTATACTATCAGGATTTGATTCAAATGCATTAATCAAAAACCTACACAATCCAGTCATATGGGGATGGTTTTGTTCAAAATACAGTATGATATCTTCTTTTGAGTTTTCAATTTTATACAATGCATGCTCTATCATTTCGCGGCTTGTAGTATATCCAGTATTTTCTATGATTATTTTTCCATGTTTCATAGCATACAAAATGTCATCTAATCTGTTTTCAGAATCTATAGCATTGATGCATCTTCCAAGCGTTGATACAACATGGGAATCACTTCCAGATACCTCAATCAAATTATTTGTCTTGGCAAAATTATAGGCCCTAATGTTGGAATATCTGTCTACATTATTACTGTTAAAGACTTCAATCAAATCACAAAGTATTGCTTTTTCGCGTAGACCATTACTTAGACCAAAAGGATGAGGAGCGCAAGATATAGCATCTTGTGATTTTATCTCATCAAGAATTTCTTCCAATCCTTGTCCTGCTTTGATTGTTTTATGCAAACCAAATGCAAGAACATGTATCCCAGTATCTGTTGTAACTTCTTCACCGGGGTATACCTTGATGTTTTTGTATTTCGCATGATTTTCTCTATACTCTAAAAGGGAATGATATCCATTCAGAGTGTTATGATTTGTTATAAAAAAGGCATCAAGCCCTGTTTCATATGTCTTGTCTAATTGTTCTTGTATAGTTACACCGCAGTCATATGGTGTTTCTTTTGGTCCAAGTTGGAAATTTGAAAATTCATTATGACAATGTAATTCAACTTTTAATCCAGTCAATGCTTATCGAATCCAGTGATCAATGCATATATTCTTTATTTCATAATTTTTACTTATCTGAATAGATCAAGGGATTTGTCTCGGAGTAGATCGTCAAGACTTCCATTCTTTTTACCAAATTCATAGTTTCTAACAATCGCAATAGGAGTATTAGACATCTTTCCACGTACCAGCTCACTTGCAGAACAAAGCTCGTCTGCAATTGCAATCTCTGTAACTCGAAGTATACGTTTGAAAGTGTCTTGTTTTCCCCTATAATCAACAATAGGAGACATTCCAGAAATCCCTATTGTCACATCTGTTTGCCCCTCTCGAAATGGCCTACCAAATGTATCAGATATCAAGATAGCAACATCTTTTCCAGTCTTTGTCTTTATTTTTCTCCTTATTTTCTGAGCTGTCTTGTCAGCGTCTTTGGGCAACATTGTTGCAAATCCCATTTCTACATTGCTTTCATCTATGCCAGCATTTGCGCAGACAAGCCCTTGATGTGTTTGTGATATGATTATACCATTTTTCATACGTACAATTCTTTTTGTCTCATCAAGAATAAGTTGTACAACTCTTGAGTCTTTTTCATAGGCACTTGCAATACCAACAGCAAGAAGTGATGGGTTGATATCAGACAGGTCAATTTTACGACCTTCCTGTTTTGATATGATTTTTTGTGTAAATATCAAAATGTCATCATTTTTTATGGTTCTACCTGTTTTTGTTTGTAGTAAAATCTCTACTAGGTCATCCCCAGGCAAGATATCTTTAGGGATAATTACAGGAATGATTTGCAATGACATGTCTAATTTCGTATTGGTTAAAAATAATCCTGTCTAGGCTATTGTCTGCAGTGGAATTTGCAATCCATAATGCTTGTTTATCAGGTCAATTAGTTTTGCAAGATTCTTTTCTTCAAGTGTTACAGTTGCCAATTCTTTTACCATGTCTTGTGCCCTAAATGCAACACCTAGTCCACAGATATTAAACAATTTGATATCATTAGCACCATCTACAACCACAACAATGTTTTCTTTTTTCTCGTTCCATTCTTTTATTTTTATTATAGCTGATTTGGACTTGTCTGAATCAACATCAATTTTCACACCATCAAGTTTTTCATCTTTGAAGATGAGTTCGTTTGAGAACACATAGTCAAGACCTAGTTCTTCTTTTAACCTATCAGTCATTATGGTAAATCCTCCTGATATAGCCATTATTTTCCAGCCTGCTGCTTTTAATGCTCTACATGCCTCTTTTGCCCCAGTCATTATTTTGAGTGAGTCGGATACTTCTTTGCAAGTTTGAAAATCAATGCCTCGAAGCAAATCAATTCTTTTCTTTAGTCCTTCTTCCCAGTTTATCTTGCCTTCAATACCTAGTCTTGTTATTGCCCAGATTTCATCTTGTTTGCTAATTTTTTCGGCAAGTATTGGAAGAAATTCTGCGTCAAGTAACACGCCTTCAACATCAAAGATTGCTAACATCAGTTTCTTCTTTCAAACCACAAATCAGATTATATTAATCTTGAGCGATCTTTGAATTGATTCACCACTAGCAATATATTCAAGTTTTTCAAGATTATCAACATGGCTGAACTTCCACACAAATACGAAGTACCAGTAAAGGTTGCTGCAAAAGCAATCAAGTTGACAGATGAAACAAAGAGCGAACTTAAATCATCAGGAATGATGGATGAAAAAGGAAAACTAAAGCTAAAAGGTGTCAGCCCAAAAATGCTCAAACGCATGAAAGAGGAATCAGTTGATTGCCCAGTTTTGAAAAAAGAGGTGGCATTCATACAATGTTTTATTTGTCCTAATTTCCAAAGCAGGGTATCAGGTCAAGTACTTTGCAAAGGCGATGTACTCTAGACCAGAAAGCTCATTAGTACAGCAATAAGAAAGATGAGAATTGAGCAAAGAGATAGGAATTACGACCAAGAAAAATGAAAATTTTAGTGAATGGTATACTCAAGTAGTACTAAAAGCACACCTTGCAGACTATGCTCCAGTTAAGGGTCTTATTGTTTTAAGACCATATGGATATTCGATATGGGAATCACTCAAGTCATCACTTGATCAAAAATTCAAGGCAACAGGTCATGAAAATGGTTTTCTTCCAGTACTGATACCAGAGTCATTACTTAGTAAAGAATCTGATCATTTTGCAGGTTTTACTCCAGAGGTGTTCTGGGTTACTCATTCTGGAGAGACAGAGATAGGAGACAAACTTGCTTTAAGGCCAACTTCTGAAGCATTAGCATATTCGATGTATTCAAAGTGGATTAAGAGTTGGAGAGATCTTCCAATCAAGATTAATTTTTGGAACACTGCATTAAGAGCAGAGATCAAGGCAACCAAGCCTTTCCTGCGAACATCAGAGTTTCTTTGGCAAGAAGGCCACACAGTACATACAACAAAAGAAGAAGCGGAAAAAGAAGTGATGGAAATACTTGAGATGTACAAAAAAACTGTAGAAGAGGAGCTTGCAATACCAGTAATTACTGGCAAAAAAAGCGAGAAGGAAAAATTTGTTGGTGCAGTGTATACAACAACAATGGAATCAATCATGCCAGATGGTAAGGCATTGCAGATGGGAACATCACATTTTCTTGGTCAGAACTTTTCAAAACCATTTGATGTAAAATTTTTAGATAAACAAAACGTTGAAACTTTTGCATGGCAGACATCATGGGGCGTATCATGGAGACTTATAGGTGCACTCATCATGATTCATGGAGATGACAAAGGATTGGTTCTACCACCCCGTGTTGCTCCAATACAGACAGTAATTGTACCAATATACTATTCACCATCAGATATGAAATTAGTACTTGACAAAGCTTCTGAAATAAAAGACATGCTTACAAGACACAATCTTCGTGTTCACATTGATACTAGAGACGAGGTAACTCCTGGATACAAATTCCATGACTGGGAAATGAAGGGAGTCCCATTAAGAATCGAAATAGGACCAAAAGATATCGCAAAAGGTAAGATAGTTCTAGTACGACGGGATAGTCTCAAGAAAAGCGATCTTACATTTGATAACGTAGAAAGAGGCATTCTTGATATGCTAAATGACATCCAGAATAACCTATTTGAGAATGCCAAATTTTTATTAAAAGAAAAAACAAAACATGTAGAAGATTTTGATCTGTTCAAGACAGAAATTGAGAAAGGTGCTTTTCTTTATTCCCCGTGGTGTGGTCAACCAAAGTGTGAAGAAATAATAAAAGAATCAACAGGTGCAGACATTAGAGTAATTCCATTTGATGCAAAAAATAACAATTCCAAGTGCATTGTTTGCAAGAATGCAAGCATAACAAGTGTGATTTTTGCAAGAAGTTACTAGATATGTTAAAACCATGACACAAAAATGGTAAGCAGATATTACATACATAATATCATGGTGATATGACAAATGTCAGGATCAAGTTCATACCGAGACAGAATTTACATAATAAAAGATATCATTATCACTCTAGTCCAATACGGAGAACTAAATCAAACTGCCCTGGTGAGTTTTTGTGGACTGAATTTAAAAAAACACAAATCAATACTTGCAGAATTAGAATCAAATAACCTCATCCAAAGCGAAGAAAGACATCTTGGTAAACGCATAATCACAATGTACAAGCCTACCTCAAAAGGAATAGAGTTTTGCAGAACAATATTAGAGCCATATGAGACATTATTTCCACGAAAGAAGAACGGACAAAAAGAAACCTAGTCTTGATCTAGTCCATATTGTGACGCAATCTTCTTGTCTAGCTCATCTTTTTGTTGCAAATATTCCTGATATTTTGTGTTCCAAGATTTTAATGCAATATACTGTCGTATTCCAGTAATCATCCATACCACAGATAATGAGATAATTACGCCCAACAAGATGCCAAGCACAATACCAAATTCATATTCACGTTCAAGTACGATGAAAAAATGAGGATGTGTAATAAGAAATATCGATAGACCTATAGCAAAAGGAGCCAAAATAAAACCAGAAAGAGAAACACCAAGAAGTATTTTTCTTATTTCAAGTATTTTACTAATGAAACTATCCATTAAATCAAGTACATCGCGACGAGAAGAATGAGTATTATCATCACTCATTTACATACAGCCTTTCACTAGTAGTTACAAATTTTGTAAAAAGCATTTTGGAAGTCAATTACGGATCCACTGTTATAGTGCCTTTCATTTCAGGATGAATTGTGGAATAGTAAGAGTATGTCCCTTCCTTGTCAGCAAGGAAGTTTATTGTTTGTGCTTCAAAGTACTTTAGATGTCTAGTATGAACATTAAACGCATCAATATTGAGGTCTTGATCAGAGCCTGTGTCTTTATCTTCATTTATTACATGTAATGCAACCAAGGTCCCTTTTTGAATATGGATGGAAGGATCAATATTTACACCAGAGATACTCTTCTTACCTGTTTTTGTTGATTGTTCATCATATGCATATCCTTGATCATTGTGTATTGCCAATATGTAGACATTAGAAGCTGTTGCAAATACTGGATGATCTACATTAACAGGTACTGCAGACGTCCACAAATAATAGACTCCACCTGCAATAGCAACTGCAATAACTGCAACCGTGATTATAAGGCCCTTTGAGATTGGACTAGACTTGTCTTTTTTCTGTTTCTTAACCAACAACAAAATCAGTGATAGGTGTGTATATTTATGTAATGATTACCCAAGTTTAGCAAAAGATATTACTGAAAAGATCATTTTGTCAAATTGACAATTTTGAAGGAACAATTGATAGTAAAACATAATATTTTGTACAAGGACATTTGGCCAGAGGTTTTAGCATGAGAAAACTTGAAGCAGTACTTGTAGGAGTGATAATAATACTTGCTGCCACATTGGTATTGCAATATGACAATAATAGAATGATAAGTGATGTGTCACAGGCGACAACTCAGGGACCACCTGGACCTCAAGGTCCTCCAGGCCCACAAGGACCACCCGGGCCACCAGGATCTGATGGTTCATCAAGTACCATAGTAAGAGATTCCACGTTGACACACATTTTCAAAGATGCTGAAAATTCAGTGGTCCAGATAACAAGCAGAGTGTCTTCAGCAGACAGCAGCATCATAATCAATGGCCAACCCCTAGAGAGTCAATCTACTAGATTGGGTTCAGGTTTTATCTATGACAAGGAAGGAAGAATAATTACCAATAATCATGTTGTAGAGGGTTCAAAAACAGTTAATGTATCATTTATTGATGGAAATACATACACTGCCAAAGTCATAGGCACTGATCCAGGAAATGACATTGCAGTAATACAAATAATTGACAATTTTTCAGACGAATCACTTGTTCCTGTAACTTTAGGAAATTCATCAAATCTAGATGTTGGTCAACAAGTTATTGCCATTGGCAATCCTTTTGGATTAAGCGACACCATGACAACAGGAATAATCAGTCAGATAGGCAGACTACTTCCAAACGAAAATGCCGCAGGATTTTCAATACCTGATGTAATTCAGGTAGATGCAGCCATAAACCCAGGCAATTCAGGTGGACCGTTATTAGACCTAGATGGTCAAGTAGTAGGAATGAACACTGCAATTAAGACAAGTACGGGAGACTTTGCAGGAATTGGATTTGCAGTGCCATCAAACACCATTAGCAGAATAGTACCAGCGTTAATTCAGAATGGAAACTACTCCCATCCATATCTTGGAATATCAGGAAGAAGTCTTGACCCAGATGTGGCCCTTGCAAATGGACTTGCAAGAAACTTCAAAGGAGTAATCATAGAAAACATAGTCAAAGGAGGGCCTGCAGACAAGGCTGGCATTACACCAGCAACACCTGATCAAAACAACATACTACATGGAGGAGATATCATAACAGCCATAGATGGTCACCAGATGAAAACAATTTACGACGTAATTGCATATCTTGATGAACAGAAAAATGTAGGAGACAAAGTTGTTCTTACAGTCTTCAGAGAAGGAAAATCGGTTGATCTAACAGCTACACTCGGTGCAAGGCCCACACCATCATCCTAGTGCAGTAAGAGTATTTTCAGCAATTTTGAAATTCCATAGTTTATCATTTGCTTTTTTTATACCAATTCGTGGTCTAGATACAATATCAGATTTTTTCATCGGAAATCCCTCAACAATATACAAATTAGATTTTTTTGTCAGATCTTCACCATATTCATTTTTAGTTATGTCTAGTGCTTGGGTTAGTTTAGCTGGACCATTTGTAAGGTTATGAATATCAGATGTTTTACGTCGTTTCAACATAAAATCAATTCCTTGTTTTGGTACAAGAGAGCGCAACAATACTGCTCCTGCTTCATAATCAGGGCTTCGTGCTACCGCATTTACGCAATAATGCATGCCATATGTAAAATAGACATATGCCATTCCTACCTGGCCAAACATAGCCTTGTTTCTTGGAGTAATTCCTCGATATGTATGACTTGCAGGGTCGTCCTTGTACCTATAGGCTTCAGTCTCAACAATTATTCCAGAAATTAATTGGCCATGAGTTTTTCTTACCAGAATTTTGCCAAGTAGTTTTTTTGCCACATCAACAGTATCATATCCATAAAATGACCGTGGCACTAAACTCATTGAGAATATTCCACTTCTTGACCCTTTCTTAGATTATCCAAAATACTTGCAAGAAAGACAAAATCATCTTTGAGTACTTGACGTAAAGATGGATTGTATATTACTGCTGCTGGATGCACCGTAATAAAATAGAATTGACCGTTATTTTTTATAATCTTACCACGATTTTTCGTGATAGCACTACCACCTAGTAATGAGCTATACGCAGTATTTCCTAAAATACAAATTATTTTTGGTTTTATTATTTCCAGTTCTTTTGACAAATACGGTCTGCAAGCAGATCTCTCCTCTGTCAATGGTTGCCTATTATTTGGCGGCCTGCATTTTACAACATTTGTGATATAGACGTCTTCACGCGAAAATCCCGCATGGGCAAGTGCCTCGGAAAGAATTTGGCCTGCCGTTCCTACAAATGGTTTTCCTTGAAGGTCTTCATTTCTCCCAGGAGCCTCTCCTACAAAAACAACATCGGAATTACCATTTCCAATACCAGGTACAGCATTTGTTCTGGATTTGCATAGATCACACTTTGTACAAGATATGACCATTTTTTGTATATTACTTAATTCAGACATTTCAGAGCTCCACACTTTTTACAGTTGATTTTCCACGCACATGTGGTCCTCCATTACCCATCCTCATTATTTGCATAGGATCTCCCTTTCCACAATTTTCTATAGGTCTTACTTGAAAATCATTCCCACATGCGTCAATAGATTGGAAAAATTCAGGCGAGTTACCCATTACAATTACATCCCTGAGTAATTGACCTAGCTCACCATTCTCAATTTTTATGGCATACTGACAAGAGATGCTCCAATTGTATCGCATCATGTCTATTGAGGGGATTTTCATATTGCAGATCAAAAATCCATTTTTCACATCTTTTATCATTTCATCTGGAGTCCATTTTCCAGGAGCAATACACGTACATGCCATTCTCACAAGAGGCATGAATGAATAGCTAGTTGCACGCATTGAAGAATTTGGAGTGGTACCAAACAATGAAGCTGTTTCTCTACTCTGCATATGGTTGCATAAAATACCATTTTCTACAAGAGTCTTTTTTGTAGCAATCACTCCCTCATCATCATAGCGGTACCATCCAAGACTTGAGGGAATCGTAGGATCATCAATCACATTTAGTTCCTGAGAGCCTACCAGGGTTCCAATTTTTCCTGCCCACCAAGCACCTCCTGCCCAGGCCATTTCTTTTCCTAATACTCTATCGGCTTCTGATGGATGTCCAAGAATTTCATGGGCAAGTAATGCAACAAAATCAGGATTCATGACTACGGTGGCTTTTTCTTCTTTGACTGTCTTGGCATCAAGCAATGCAGATGCTTTTTCAGATATAGAAGCAGCTACATTACTTATGTCATTTGTACCAGCAATCATTTCCATCCCACCTCTACCACCCTCTGTAGTATTTACTGATTCCGTGAGCCCACCATAATACGCAGTTGCAGAGAGATTTGTAATGACATCATCAAAGTTATGAGTTATTTTTGAACCTTCATTGTTTACAAAATATTTGTAGAATTTATCATGTCTTATTGACACAGAAGACTTGATAATGTTTTTTCTAGCACGGATTATTTTATCAGATTCCATTCCAACATTAATCATGTTTTCAATAGTCGGCTCAATTTTTGTTTGAAAATTTACATTATCGGTAAAAGAACGAACTTCAGCAAGTTTGACCTTTTGTTTTTTTCTCTCAGCATAATACCTAGTTGATTTTACAACATTTACAATGTTTTCTTTTATGTCATCAAATGATTTTGGTTTTGATACAGAATAGAATCCCCATGCTCCATTTACAAGTACTCGGATTCCAAGACCAGAGTCATTGGAAGAGGTAAGATTTTCAACCTCTCCATTTTCAATTACAAATCCAGTTGTTTGCGTGTATTCTGCTCTTACGTCACAATATTGTGAACCAATATCTAGTGCATTACTGACAGCCCTATCAGCATAATCCTCAAGTGACATTTCAATCCATGATCAAATTTGGTTTCATATAGGAGTTTTATTTACGACTATTTTTGGGATGGAAAATGAGAATGTTGTTCCAGGCTGGTCGTTTTTCATCCAGATATTGCCACCGTGTGCTTCAACAATTCCTTTACAGATAGACAAGCCAAGTCCACTACCCCCTTTTTCCCTAGTACTAGTGGTGTCAACCTGATAGAATTTTTTAAATATATTACCTCTTGCCTCTACAGGAATTCCTCTGCCGTTATCTTTGACAGACACTACGATCTCATTTTCTTTTTCTTCCACAATTACTTCTACTTTGCCAGTCGTGGGGTTTGTTGCCTTGAGACTGTTTTTTATAAGATTAGTAAGTACTTGCTTTATTCTTTCATCATCATAAAATGCAGTTACATCTTTTTTTGGTCCATAGGTGAGCAATATACCATCAGATAATGCCTGAGGCTGCATTCCAACTACTGCTTTTTCCACAGTATCTTTTAGATTATTTACTTCCTTTTTGATACGAAGTTGTCCTAGCTCTAATTTTTGAGCATCAAGAAGATCAGAAATTAGTTGCAACAAGGTAGATGCACTAGAACTGATTATTTTCAGTCTCTCTTTTTGAGTTGGATTCAAAGTACCAAGGTGCTCTCCAAGTAGTATGTCGGAATATCCTTGAATTGGAACAAGTGGAGTTTTTAATTCATGAGTGACCATTGCAAGAAATTCATCTTTTGCAATTTCGATTTTTTTTGTATCTTCTTCTTTTTTCTGTATTGTAGACGACATTTCATTTATTGTACCAGCAAGTTCACCTATCTCATCTTTTGCAGAGTAAGTTATTTTTTCACCGTAAAATCCTTCTCTGATACGAGATATTGCTTTTATAAGCATACCAAGCGGCAACAAAGATTTTCTAATAGATAATATCACTATGACAAATACAGCAATATCTACCATGATAAAGGACTGAACAATGAGTACTTTGTCATGAAGTTGTGAATCTATCATTCCATTCCATTGATTTACAAAATCAGATGTTGTGTTAAGTAAGACACTTCTTTGGGAGTTTAACTTTGTAAGTGCAGCCCCAAAGTCTTTTGAGAGCAGAGTGTTAGATTCAAGATAAATCATTTTTACACGCACAGACTCCCAGAGAGGATCAAGTTGTCGTATGGAATCAGAGTTTTGCCTCGGGATTTCTGCTAAATTTTCAGGTACAATTCCATAACTTGCAAATTCAGGATCATCCAAAGGAAATCCTTCTAACTTTTTCAAATCAGCATCAAAAAACACTCTATCTTTTTTTAATGCAGAAGTGACATTTCCTCCCTCACCAATAGAGTATAGAAGAGTCTTCTCACCAATATCTTTAGCAAGACTTACCATGTCAAGTGCAATCATTTTGTGTTTGTTATAATTTCTATCAAGCGGTGTGAGATCATTTACAACGTTATTTGTAAGTGATATCAATTGGCCGTTATTGCTTAGAATATATGTCAGATCGTCCCTGGCTCGAGAATCAAAAATATTTTCTTTTTTTATTTTTTCAGCATCTTCTTTATATGGAGTCCATGCATCTCCAACTTTTTCATATGCAGATACCAACGAAGATGGAACTGCAACAATATTGAGTCCCCCAATATTTCCTCCAGTTCCAAGTGTCTGATACGTTACATCAAAGTTAGATATTTGATTTTCAAGTGTTATTCTGTCATTTTCATTCCCACTTGCAATAGAATTAGCTATACCACCTATTCTTTCGACTATAACTTTGAGATCACTTGCATAGCTAATGGAATGTAGTATATCCTGGTTTTGTTGTGAGGTAAATATTAAGAGATAAAAATTAATAGCTGAAACCCCAATTATCACACCTAATAAAAGATAGGTCTTTTGAGTTAGTTTCACAAGAGAAAAACACAGAATGGACTCGTATAAAAGTTAGTATAAAAGATGTGCAGTAATTAGTTAAATGTCTGATGAATTTTTCAAGATTGCCAGGCAAGAGATCGAATCTGAGATAAACAGTTTGCAAGAGATATTTCATACATGTAAGACTGATCAGCAGTTCTACGATAGAGCAAAAGACATCGAGAGGCACTTACACAAGATAAAGGGGTTAGCACCCATGATAAACGAAGAAGAAATAGGCAAGATAGCCAGACTAGGCAACTTAGTTACAAAACATGTTTTAGATCATGGGGTGTTGAATGGTTCACATGATGTAATTACAGATTCCATTCAGAGGATGCATCAGACTTTCAATAGTAAGTTAAGTGGTAGAATTGAAGACTTTGAAAAACAAGTAAAGAAAATACTTCCAAGCTTTAGATGAATAGAATACTCCTGATTATATAGATGAATATTACAGATCATGCAATGGTCAATGTTATGATAGTTGATGATTCAGACGCAATACGAATGGTGTTAAAGGACATATTGGTCATAGGTCAGCACAACATGGTTGCAGATCTCTCAGGTGGAATCAACGTTTTAGAAGAATACACAAGAACAAAACCGGACATAGTTTTACTAGACATGGCAATGCCAAAAAAAGACGGTCTGATGATACTTAAGGAAATAATACAACACAATCCCCACGCGAAAATCATTATGATTTCAGCTAGTGACAATCAAGAAACAATAAAGGATTGTCTAAAAGCAGGAGCTCGCGCATACATTTTGAAACCATTTAATTTTCAAGATGTGTTAGATACAATTAACAAGGTAGCAAAAAACACTAGCTAACTAGTTTGTATCCAGTACTTGTTATCCAACGTGCATTTTCTAGTTGAAATTTATTATTACATTTTGTACAGAGATAATTTTGATAAGGCTCAGAAAATTTATTGCCGCAATCATTACAAGTGTAATAGTTATCCATGGTTTTGTAATCCACTCCTAGAATTTTAATTTCTTTCTTACATTTTGGGCATTTATTTTCTTTATAAGAGCCCTCAATGGACACATTACCACACTTGAAATGTTCAATCAACTTTCCTTGGATAAAATTGGAGTGGCCACAAGAAGGACAGAAGAATTGTTGGGATATTTGTACTGAATTACACTTAATACATGAGACCTCTTTTACATCAGAAATTTTGATTACCATATTTTCTCGTTCCAATTGCGACAAGTAACTTTGTACAAAACCAGATTCCATTCCAACATATTCAGCAATCCTTGCAGAACTTGCATTTTGGATAGATTTCAGATACAAAAGTATGGTATTTGCAGTATCAGACAGCTTTTCTTCAAGAATAAATCTCTCTTTTTCCAATGTTTCAAAAATATTTTTTAAATTTTCATATCTAATGGGTTTTTCAATGTAAAGATATGCTCCACTACGAAGAGCATTTTTAATTGGTTCGTCGGATTTAGAATCTGCGGTTTCAAGTATTATTTTTGCATCAGGTCGTATGTCAAATATTTGTGCCATCACCTCATTTGCATCCATATCAGGAAGATGAAAATCAAGCAATACAACAGGATCTTTCCCAGCGTTTTCAAGATCAGAGAATAGTTTTATCCCAGTTTTTCCATTATTGCATGTCTCAACATCTTCATAGCCTAGTTTTTTTAGAAAATCTCTCAGCAAAATGGTTGTTGCAACACTGTCTTCAATAATCAGAACGTTATTTTTACTCTGATTTGGATGCATGATATGTGTATCATATTATGCTATTTTTAAATACAGTTATGATTAATAGGTGTGAAAAACGAGTACACATATGGAAAAATTCGTAGTAGATACAAGCATCATAATAGATGGAGAAATTACAAAACTAATTGAATCTGGCATCATGTCTAATTGTGAGATAATAATACCAGTAGCAGTACTAGATGAGTTACAATCACAAGCATCACAACATAAAGACTATGGATTTGTGGGTCTTGAAGAGATAAAGAAGATTCGTGAACTTGCAGACAAACACAACATAACATTGAGGTTTGAAGGTGAGAGACCAAGTATGGATGACATCAAGCTTGCCAGGCATGGCAGAATTGACGCCATAATAAAAGACATTGCAAAAAAAAATGGAGCCACATTTTACACTGCAGATTATGTTCAGGCCTTGGTTGCACAAGCAGAAGGAGTAAAGACTAGCTATTCCAAACCACAAGTAAAAATTTCAGATTTGGAATTTGAGAAATATTTTGATGAACAAACTATGAGTATTCACCTCAAGGAGGGAACACTTCCGCTTGCAAAGCGCGGAAAACCAGGAGCATTTTCACTTGTAACAGTAGGAGATACATCATTGACAAAAGAATACCTAGAAAGCATTACAAGTGAGATCCTAGAGGCATCAAGGGCCACACAGCTTGGCATGATAGAAATATCAAAATCAGGAACATTAGTAATTCAGTATAAAGATTTTAGAATAGTAGTAACACATGCACCATTCTCAAATAGTTACGAGATTACAATAACTCATCCTATTGTTAGGATGTCATTAGATCAGTACATAATTTCTGAAAAATTGATGCAGAGATTATCAGAAAAAGCAGAGGGCATACTAATTTCAGGATCGCCTGGTTCTGGAAAGAGCACCTTGGCATCAAGTCTTGCAAATTATTACTCTAGCAAAGGAAAAATAGTAAAGACATTTGAATCTCCAAGAGATCTCCAGGTAAGCAAACAAGTTACACAGTATACACAATTGGAAGGAAGTTTTGAAAATGCTGCAGACATACTTCTTCTTGTAAGACCAGATTATACAATATTTGACGAAGTTAGAAGATATCATGATTTTAGAGTATTTTCTGATCTTAGGCTTGCAGGAGTTGGTATGATTGGAGTAGTTCATGCACATGCTCCTCTTGATGCAATTCAAAGATTTATTGGCAAGGTAGAACTTGGTATGATTCCTCATATTTTGGACACAGTTGTATTTGTAAAGGCAGGCCAGATCTCCAAGGTATATGAATTAGAGTTCAAGGTAAAAGTACCTACAGGTATGACAGAGCAAGACTTGGCAAGACCGGTAATTGAGGTTAGAAATTTTGAGGACCACAACTTGGAGTACGAGATTTACACATATGGTGAAGAAAATATTGTTATTCCAATTTCAAAAGAAAACAAGAGTGGTGGCATTGAAAAATTGGCAGAGTCAAAGATTAGAGATACGATACGAAGATTTGACTCTGATGCAGAGATAGAGATTTTATCAAATAACAGCATACGTGTGCGCGTAGATAAAGAATCTATTCCATCAATAATAGGTCGCGGAGGCTCAACTGTAAACGAACTAGAAAAGACACTTGGAGTGCATATAGACGTAGAACCAAAAGATGGAGGATCTTCACGAGGTGGTGAATGGTTTGAGATGTCTGAATCTGGAAATAATTTCATTTTAGAAGTAGACATATCAAAATCAGGCATGGATGCAGAGATTTACGTCAGTGACAAAAATATTGCATCGACAAGAGTTGGAAAAAACGGCAGGATAATAATTGCAAAAAAATCTGCAGCAGGAAAAAGACTGATAAGTGCAGTAATGTCAAAAGATGATATCAAAATAACAGTACACGATTAGCTATTCAAAATTTTCAAGAATTTTTGGATTGGATTTTAGAAATGTGACAAACTTGCGTAGTTGTTTTATGGTTTGTGGATTTAGATGATGTTCTATTCCTTCCACATCTTGGTTTGCAATATCATGATTTATCCCCAACATTTTAAAAAACTCAAGCAGTGTACCATGCTTTTGTCGCACTGCTTCTGCCAAAGACGCACCTTTTTGGGTCAAGCTTATTCCACGATATTTTTCATATTCTAAATATCCTCCCTCAGCTAGTTTTTGGAGCATTTTTGTGACAGAGGGCGCGCTAACTGTTAGATATCGCGATATGTCTATAGTATTTGCGTATCCCTTTAGTTCCACAAGCTCTGATATTACCTCTAGATAATCTTCAATTCTAGAAAAATCAGTTTTTGCGGATTTATGTGCCTCTTTTATGGATTCTAGCCGTTCAGCACGCTTTTCTTTCATATTTTTGGTAAATATACTTGAAATCATATAACCTAATCTCTTGATCAGAAATGTTTACCCAGTTGTGATTGATCTTTTGCATGGAATCTTAACTATCTTCTCTAAAATGAGGGCTACATGGATGAGGG
>JACXTT010001373.1_pt1 | contig 40485 bp, 38 predicted proteins | sample 9270951 | NCBI WGS metagenome assembly JACXTT01 (sample SAMN15532306, study PRJNA645909) | rock metagenome | isolation source: weathered quartz diorite | place: Puerto Rico | collected 2017-06-21
CACGTGCGTCATCGCCGCCGTCAGCGTCGTCTTGCCGTGGTCCACGTGACCGATCGTCCCCACGTTCACGTGCGGCTTGGTCCTCTCAAATTTACCCTTCGACATGATGTGGTCCTTCCTGCCGTTACACTGATCCTGTGGTGCCGTTGGTGCGGATTGAACGCACGACCTCTCCCTTACCAAGGGAGTGCTCTACCACTGAGCTACAACGGCGGCGTGCGCTTCGATAAACTTGCTTCGCAAGAAATCTGGAGCGGGTGAAGGGAATCGAACCCTCGTCGTAAGCTTGGAAGGCTTCTGCTCTACCATTGAGCTACACCCGCGCCGCGCGAGCCATTTTTCGCGACCGAACCCTTCGTAAGCCTGCTTGAGGTGACCGATGACCTGGTGGAGGAGGTTGGATTCGAACCAACGTAGGCGCAAGGCCAACAGATTTACAGTCTGCCCCCTTTAACCGCTCGGGCACCCCTCCGAACGAAATCGCCAATTATGCGTAGTCTTCAGAGGGTTGTCAACGCTCGCTGGCACGCATTTCGCTTCGGCGCCGAAATTGGGACCGCCGACCGATAATTCCGGCATGACTCCCCGCACAAGACAGGGCCTTGTCCTCGTTCCCGGTCTGCTCTGCGACGAGCTGATGTGGCGGCCGCAACTCTCCGCGCTTGCCGCAGTGGCGGATTGCTGGGTTGCCGACCATACCCGCTCCGAGACGATGGCCGGCGTAGCCGCCGACGCGCTTCGGGACGCACCCTTCGAGAAATTCGCTCTCGCGGGACTCTCGATGGGGGGCTACGTCGCGCTCGAGATGATGCGCCAGGCGGCGCAGCGCGTCCTGAAGCTCGCGCTGCTCGACACCACCGCCCGAGCCGACACGCCCGAGCAAACCCTGAGGCGCGGGGACTTGATCTCGCTTGCCGGGCGCGGGCGCTTTCTCGGGATCACCGACATCCTGCTCCCCATGCTGATCCACCGCTCGCAGCTCGCGAACCGGGAGTTAGCGTCTACTATCAAGAGGATGGCCAAGAATACAGGCAGGGAAGCCTTTATCCGCCAGGAGCGCGCGATCATCAGCCGAACCGACAGCCGGCCGCTGCTGCCGCGCATCGCCTGCCCGACGCTGGTCATGTGCGGCAGGCAGGACGCCCTGATACCGCTAGCCCTCCACGAGGAGATGGCCGCGGGAATTTCCGGGTCCAAGCTCGAAATCGTTGAAGAGTGCGGCCATCTCTCCACGTTGGAGCGCCCGGCTGAAACGAGCGCGGCGCTGGCCCGCTGGCTCACCCCCTGAGATCCTCCGTCAGACCAAAATCAAGGCGGGTAAAATGCACGCATGCTCCGCCTCACGCACGAGCGACCCAACTTAGGAACGCATGAACGCTCCCGCCCCCCACCACGAAGTCACCCTCGACGATAAATACGCGCTGCAATCCGGGCGCGCCTTCATGACCGGTACGCAGGCGCTGGTGCGCCTGCCGATGCTGCAGCGGGTCCGCGATCTCGCCGCGGGCCTGAACACCGCCGGATTCATTTCCGGGTATCGCGGCTCGCCGGTCGGCGGATTCGACCAGGCGCTTTGGAAGGCAAGGAAGTTCCTCGACGCCCACCACGTCAAATTCCAGCCGGGCGTCAACGAAGACCTTGCCGCCACCTCGATCTGGGGCACGCAGCAGGTGAACCTGTACCCGGACGCAAAATACGAGGGCGTGTTCGCAATGTGGTACGGCAAGGGACCGGGCGTCGACCGCTGCGGGGACGTCTTCAAGCACGCAAACTCCGCGGGCACGTCCAAGCACGGCGGCGTGCTCGTGCTGGCGGGCGACGACCACGCGGCCAAGTCGTCCACCCTCGCGCACCAGAGCGAGCACATATTCAAGGCCTGCTGCATCCCGGTTCTCAATCCGTCGAGCGTCCAGGAATATCTGGACCTCGGTCTGCACGGCATCGCCATGTCGCGATTCTCGGGATGCTGGGTGGCGTTCAAGTGCGTCACCGACGTGATCGAATCGGGCGCGGTGGTGGAAATCGATCCGCAGCGCGTGAGCATCGTGATTCCACCGGACTTCGCCATGCCGCCGGGGGGTCTCAACATCCGCTGGCCCGACGCTTTCCTCGAGCAGGAAGCGCGGCTGCTCGACTACAAAGTGTACGCTGCGCTCGCGTACTGCCGCGCGAACCGGCTGGATCGCATCGTGTGGGACAGCCCGAAGGCCCGATTGGGCATCGTGACTACCGGCAAGTCCTTCGGCGATACCCTGCAGGCGCTCGCCGACCTCGGAATCGACGAGCGCGTTGCCGCGGACGCCGGCATCCGTCTCTACAAGGTGGCGATGTCCTGGCCGCTCGAGCCGCAGGGGGCGCGCCGCTTCGCCGAAGGGCTCGAGGAGATCCTCGTCGTCGAGGAAAAGCGCCAGGTCATCGAGTACCAGATCAAGGAAGAGCTCTACAACTGGCGCGAGGGCACGCGCGCCCCACGCGTGGTCGGCAAGTTCGACGACAACGGCGAGTGGTCGATCGCCGAAGGCAAGCCCGCCGGCAACTGGCTCCTCCCCGCTCACTACGAACTGTCTGCCGCGCTGATCGCCAAGGCGCTCGCGGGCCGCTTGGCGAAACTCGGGCTCGACCGGCGGATGGGCGATCGCTACCGTGAGCGCCTTGCCTACCTCGAGTTCAAAGAAAGGGCGCTGGCCAAGCCGCGCGTGGTCGAGAGCCGCCTGCCGTACTTCTGCTCGGGCTGCCCGCACAACACTTCGACCAGGGTCCCCGAGGGCAGTCGCGCCACGGCCGGCATCGGGTGCCACTTCATGGCGGTCTGGATGGACCGCAACACTTCGACGTTCACCCACATGGGCGCCGAAGGTGCGCCCTGGATCGGGCAGGCGCCGTTCACCGAATGCCCGCACGTGTTCGCCAATCTCGGCGACGGCACTTATTTCCACTCGGGGCTGCTCGCGATCCGGGCGGCCGTCGCGGCGGGCGTAAGCATGACCTTCAAGATTCTCTACAACGACGCGGTGGCCATGACCGGCGGTCAGCACTTCGACGGTCCGCTCGACCCGGCGATCATCTCGCGCCAGATCGCCGCCGAGGGCGTGCATCCGATCGTCGCCGTCGTGGACGAAAAAGAAGCGCTTCCCGCCAGCCTCGACTGGGCGCCGGGGGTGACGATCAGGCCGCGCGAGCAGCTCGACGCGGTGCAGCGCGAGCTGCGCGAGAAAAAAGGCGTTTCGGCGATCATCTACGTGCAAACCTGCGCCACGGAGAAGCGCCGGCGCAGAAAGCGCAAAGAGTTCCCCGACCCGTCGAGGCGCGTGGTCATCAACGAGATGGTCTGTGAAGGCTGCGGCGATTGCAGCGTCCAGTCGAATTGCCTATCGGTCGAGCCTCTCGAGACCGAGTTCGGTCGCAAGCGCACCATCAACCAGTCCTCCTGCAACAAGGATTATTCCTGCCTGAAGGGATTCTGCCCGAGCTTCGTCACGGTCGAAGGCGGCACCCTGAAGAAGGGCAAGGCGGCGTCGCCGCAAGGGGAAGCGGAATTCGCGTTACTGCCGCAACCCAAGCAGAGCGCTCTCGATCACCCGTTCGGCATCCTTGTCACGGGAATCGGCGGCATGGGCGTGATCACCATCGGCCAGATCGTGGCGATGGCGGCGCACCTCGAAGGCAAGGGTGCCACCGTGCTCGATATGAGCGGCCTCGCCCAGAAATTCGGCCCGGTGATGTCGCACGTGAGGATCGCGCCCTCGCCCGGGGAGCTCCACTCGGTGCGCGTCGGCACCGGCGCGGCGGACCTCGTGCTCGGCTGCGATCTCGTCGTGACTTCGGGCTCCGAGGCCCTTTCGAAGATGAACGACAAGCGCACCAAGGTGCTCGTCAACGCGACGGTATCGCCGACCGCCGATTTCGTGAAGAACCCCGACTGGCAGCTTCCTGGAACCAATCTGCAGGCGGACATCGTCGATGCCGCGGGCGCGAAAAACGTCGATTTCATACCGGCCGGGAAGCTCGCCACCGCGCTGATGGGCGATGCCATCGCCACCAACATGTTCATGCTCGGCTATGCCTTCCAGGAGGGCCAAGTACCGCTCGCCGAGGAGTCGCTCGTTCGTGCGATAGAGCTGAACGGGGTTGCAGTCGAATTCAACAGGAAGGCTTTCCTGTGGGGGAGGCACGCCGCAACCGATCTTGCGCGGGTGGAACGGCTCGCGGCGCCGGCGGAGATCATTCCGATCTCTCAGGCGTTCTCGCGCAATCTCGACGAGCTGATCGCGCGCAGGGTCGATTTCCTCACCGGCTACCAGGACCGCGCCTACGCAGAGCGATACCGGAAGCTGGTCGAAAGAGTGCGCTCGGTGGAAGCGCAGAAGGTGGGCGCGAGCGAAGGAAAATTCCCGCTCACCGAGGCCGTAGCAAGATATCACTTCAAGCTGATGGCCTACAAGGACGAGTACGAAGTGGCGCGGCTCTACTCCGATCCCGGGTTTACGCGAAAGATCGAGGGCATGTTCGAAGGCGGCTACAAGCTGAAATTCCACCTGGCTCCGCCGATCTTCAACAAGCCCGATCCGCGCACCGGCGAGGCGAGGAAGTCGGAGTTCGGTCCATGGATGATGGCGGCGTTCCGCATTCTCGCGAAACTGAAGCGCTTGCGCGGAACGCCGTTCGATGCCTTCGGGATGAGCGCAGAGCGCAAGGCCGAACGGCAGCGGATCGGCGAGTACGAGGCGACCGTCGCCGAGCTGCTTGAGCACCTGGACGGCGAGAACCGAAAGCTCGCGGTGGAGATCGCGAGCGTACCCGAGCACATCCGTGGCTACGGCCACGTCAAGCGGCGCCACGTGGACGAGGCGAAGAAGAAGGAGGCCGGACTGCTCGCCGCATTCCGCGCGCCGCGGCCATCGGTGAGAGCCGCCTAGCATGGCCCTCACCCGCACCGACCTCGAGAACGACCTGCTGCGCGCGACGTTTCGCAGGTTCAATCCGGAGGTGAGGGTGCTCTCCGACGCGGAGCAGGAAGCCTCGCTCCGGGAGATTCTCGAGCGGCATGAGCGGGGCGCGGACGTATGGCTGTTCGGGTATGGCTCACTCGTCTGGAACCCGATCGTCCATTACGAGGAGCGGCGCGTCGCCCGGCTGCACGGCTTTCACCGCAGCTTCTGCCTGTGGTCGCACGTCAACCGCGGCTCGATGCAAAGGCCCGGGCTCGTGCTCGGCCTCGATTCGGGCGGCAGCTGCCGCGGCGTGACCTACCGCATCGCCTCGCACCACGCTGCGGACGAGCTGCGCCTCTTGTGGCGGCGCGAAATGGTGCTCGGCGCCTACGCGCCGCGCTGGGCGAAGATCGACTCGGCCGGGCAAACGCTGCGGGCAGTAGCCTTCTTCGTCAACCGCTCGCACCCCAACTACGCCGGCAAGCTTCCGCTCGAGACCGTCATCAAGGCTCTGGTGAGCGCGCGCGGCCAACTGGGCACGCCGGCGGAATACCTGCTCGAGACGGTGCGCGGATTGATCGAACACGGCGTGCGCGACCCGTACCTGCTCGAGCTCCGCAAGCGCGTGCTCGCCGTTCACCCCGAGCTCGCCGCCTCGCACGCGCGTTAGCTTACCGCGCGCTGACGCATGGGCCCACGGGCGTAGTTGCTAGATTGCGCGTCCGCCCCGTGGTACGCTGGTTTCTCTCAGCTTGCGAGAAGAGCGATTGGCCAAGATCGTAGTCATCGAAGACGACCTTACGTTCCTGGACCTCTTGCGCGTGCACCTTACGAGCGCGGGGCACGAGGTGCTGACGGCGGAGGACGCGGTTCTCGGTTTGCGCGCCGTCATCGACAACGCACCCGACTTGATCCTCCTCGACCTCTCGGTGCCCTATCTCGACGGATTCGAGATGATCGAGGCGCTGCGCACCGATCCGGTGACCCGGAATATCCCGGTGATCGTGCTCACGGGACGCGGCGACGACGAGACCTACACGCAGGCGCGCAAGCTCGGCGCCGCCCAGTTGCTGACCAAACCGGTATCACGCGACCTGCTGATCAAGGCGATCGACGGGCAGATCAATCCAGGCAAGCCGCATTCCGGAAAAAAATAAGGGAACCCCTAGGTTTTCGCCTCCTCGCGCAGGGCGCGGCGCAGGATCTTCCCTACGTTCGTCTTGGGCAATTCCTTCCTGAATTCGATGTACTTGGGCCGCTTGTAACCGGTCAGGTTGGCCTCGCAGTGGTTTCGTATATCGGCTTCGGTGAGCGATGCGTCCCTCTTCACGACAAAGAGCTTGGGAACCTCTCCGGAATGCGGGTCGGGCACGCCGATGACCGCGCATTCGAGCACGCCGGGGAGCATCGCGACCACTGCTTCGATCTCGTTCGGATACACGTTGAACCCGGACACCAGGAGCATGTCCTTCTTGCGATCGACGATCCTCAGGTAGCCCTTCTCGTCCATCGCGCCGATGTCTCCGGTGGCGAGGAACCCGTCGGGGCCCAGCACCTTTGCGGTCTCGGCCGGGCTGTTCCAATAGCCTTTCATCACCTGCGGGCCGCGCACCCAGATCTCTCCGGGCGAGCCGAGAGGGGCGTCCTTTCCGTCGTCACCGCGCAGTATCACTTCCGTCGATGAGATCGGCAGCCCGATCGACCCGTTGTAGTCCTTGAGGTCCAGCGGATTGATGGTCACTGCGGGGGACGTCTCCGACAGCCCGTAGGCCTCGATGAGCGTGCAGCCGGTCATTTTCTTCCACCGGTCGGCCACCGCCTTCTGCACCGGCATGCCGCCGCCGAGCGCGACCTTCAGACCGGAGAAATCGATCTTCGCGAAATCGGGATGGTTCATGAGCGCGTTGAACAGCGTGTTCACCCCGGTGAACATAGTGAACTTGTGCTTCTGTAATTCCCTCACGAATCCGGGGATGTCGCGCGGATTGGTGATGAGGATGTTGCATCCGCCCGACTTCATCATGAGCAGGCAGTTGGCGGTGAGCGACAGGATATGATAAAGCGGCAAGGCGGTGACGATCGCCTGCGGCTCGTCTTCGCTAACAAACGGTCGCAACCACGCGGCGGCCTGCTCGAGGTTGGCGAGGACGTTGCGGTGGAGGAGCACCGCGCCCTTGGACACACCGGTCGTACCTCCCGTGTACTGAAGGAACGCGACGTCTTCGTGACCGACGACGACGCCCTTGAGATCGCGCCGCTCGCCCTCCAGGATCATGGCGTTGAAGCGGATCGTGCCCGGAATCTCCCAGCGGGGGACCATTTTCTTCACGCGGCGCACGACGAAATTCACGATCGCCCCCTTCGCGCCGAGCAGGTCGCCGAGCGCCGCGATCACCACGCGCTTCACGGGAGTTCTCGCGATCACCTGCTGGAGCACGTGCGCGAAGTTCTCCAGAATCACGATCGCCTCGGAACCGGAGTCTTTTAGCTGGTGCTCGAGCTCGCGCGCGGTGTAGAGCGGATTGACGTTGACTACGACGTAGCCGGCACACAGGATGCCGAAGACGCACACGGGATACTGCAGACAGTTCGGCATCATCACCGCGACGCGCGCGCCTCTTGCGAGCCCCTTTCCCTGAAGCCAAGCGCCGAAGGCATGCGACATGCGCGCGAGGTCCCCGAAGCTGATCGTCTTACCCATGTTGGTGTAGGCCGGGCGGTCGCGGTACTTCGCGGTATTGCTGTCGAACAGCTCCCCGAGCGAGCGGTACTGGCGGTAGTCGACCTCGGCGGGAACGCCCGGCGGATAGTGCTTGAGCCAGATTCTGTCCATACCTCCCCCTTGTGCCGCGCCTTCTGCCGGGCGCCCGGTCGCCGGGGTCTGGGAGCACGCCTCAGCCCCGAATCACCCTTAGGTTATCGCATTGGCGCGGCGCACGCTCGCAATCATGCTGCTCACCAGCAAAAACTCTCGCCGGCCCTCCCGGCTCCCCGCCTGCCGGCGCAGCTCGTCGAAGTTCTTCCTGCGCCCCTCTTCGGATTTCTCGTTGAGCCGCCTGAGATTCTTGATCGAGTGCTCCTGGACGTATTCGAGGTTCACGGTGCGGCGCTGGCGAACGTAGAGGTCGAGGAGCGATTCGTCCGCCTCGCCGCGGCACACTTTCCCGAGCTTTTCGGTGAGGTTGAAGGAGTCGTGTATCCCTCCGTTCAGTCCGAAGGCGCCCATGGGGTTGTTCAGGTGCGCGGCGTCGCCGGCGAGCAGGACGCGCCCCGCGCGGAAATCCTTTGCCACGCGCTGGTGCACCCTGTAGAGGCTCTTGTACTTGATCTGGTAGCGCTCCTTCCTCCGCAGGAAACTCTGCATGCGTCTCTCGACCATTTCCTCGGACAGGGTCAGGGCCTCTTCCTCCTCGGGCGGCACCGGGAAAATCACGCGCCATATTCCCGGCGGTCCTTCGTCGGGCATCTTGAATATCGCTGCCCATTCCTCCGGATCGGCGAGGTACGCGTTCATGGCGTAGCCGTGCGGCGCATAGTCGTAGGTTGTGCTCGCCACGACGAAGCGCTCGTCCCAGGTGAAGCCGTCGAACCCCACGTCGGTGCACTTGCGCACGGTGCTGCGGCCGCCGTCGGCGCCGACCAGCCAATCGGCCTCGAATATCTCCGTTCCGCCCGGCGTCGCGGCCGTCACCGTCACCCTCTCGGCGCTCTGCGAAACGTCGGTCACCTTATGCGAGAAACACACCCGGGCGTTCGGGTATTCCATGAGCTTCGAAAGAATGATCGGCGTGAGCCGATGCTGCTCGAGATGGAGACGGTACGGATACGGCGTGAGGTCGCCGATTTCGGTCACATCCCACTCGACGATGACGCCTTCCCTGCGGTCGCGGATCTGCCAGCGCGGCACCTTGAGCGCCGTCTTGTGCATCTCGTCCGTGATGCCGAAAGGCGCCATCAGCTCGAGCGAAGGCGGATGATACGTGCCCGCGCGCAAGTCGATCGTGAGCGCCGGCTCGGCTTCCAGCACCAGCACTGAAACGTCCTGCTTCGCGAGCGCGAGCGCCGCCAGCAGCCCGACCGGCCCTGCGCCCGCAACGACGACCTGAGCGTTCTTTGCCATTCCCCGTTGCAGGGATTCTACGTCACGGCCGTTCGGCCGAGCGCACTCGGCGAGCGAGCGCGATGCAGGCGAGCGTCCCCGCCGCAGAGAGGACACCGATCATCCAGTAGCGGGTCAGCTCGCCCTCGGCCGAACGGCCCACGACCAGGCTCGCAACAAAGGAGGCCGCCCCTGCGGCGAGCTGCTGGATCGAGGAATTGAAGCTCATCACGCTGCCGCGCAGGCGGGACTCGGCACCCGAGGTGATCAGCGCCATCGCGGGCACCATGCGCGCCGAGGACGCCGCGAACATGAGCATCGAAACGAGCACCGCGACGAAGAGCGGCGAGCGCGGCAGGCTCGTAATCGCGAGCGCCGCGATGCCCGTGGCCACGGCGGCCGCGGCAAAGACCGCACGCCGGCCGACGCTGTCGCTCCAACCGCCGACCAGGCGCGCGGTGAGCAGCGCTGCAATCCCGGCGACCAGATACACCAGGGGCAGTTGCGCCTCGCTCACGCCTACGTTGGTCACCAGGTACGGCGCGATGAACGGAAACACCAGGAACCCCGAGAACACCAGCAGCGCCGAGAACGCGAAAATCCTCAGATGGTTGGCTTCGCCGAACACGGCTCTGAGCTGGGCGACCGCCTTGCGCTTCCCGCCTGCCGCGAGGTGTGCGCGCACAGGCGGGATGGCGAACCGGGCCGCCAACAGGATTGCCGAACAAAGCGCGGCGAGGAACACGTAGGGAGCGCGCCAGGTGAAATGCAGAGCGAGGTACAGGCTGATCGGCACGCCGAGGATCGAGGCGAGCGAGAAGGCCGACATGACCGCGCCGAAGGCCCGGCCGCGCCGGCTTTCCGGTACTACGTCGGCGACGATGGTAAAAATATTCGCAGCGACCACCCCGCCGAAAGCGCCGGCCGCCGTGCGAGCGGCGAGCAGCGTCGCGTAGCTCGGAGCGAGGGCGCACGCCGCCATGGTCGCCGCAAAACAGGCGTACAGGGCGAGCATCGCGGTCTTGCGGTCGAAGCGGTCGATGACGAGGGCGGAGAAAAACCCCGACAAACTCGCCGCCACGGCGTAGGTCGAGACGAAGAATCCGAGCTGGGTAGGCGAGATGTCGAACGCTCGCATGAGCTGCGTGCCGAGCGGCATCAGCACCATGAAATCGACCATCTGGCTGAACTGGATGCCCGAGAGCACCAGCAGCAACAGCCACTCTCGCGGCGCGGGTCGGGTCTCGGGGGTCATGGCTCAAGCGCGTACGCGGCGCGGCGGCGGATCGCGCAGGCCATTGCGATCGCTCCGGCGCCGAGGCTCGTGAATGCCAGGCCCCAGGGCCGATACGCGCCGCTGATGAAGCCGGCCTGCGAGTTGTTCAGGCCCCACTCGTGCTGCAGCCTCGGGAGGAGCGTCGCGTAGGTGGAGAAGCCCGCCATGCTCGTCACGTGCGCGGCGCACATCCAGGCGATGACCCGCCAGGGCTTCACCTGTGCTTGAACTTCGGCTTGCGTTTCTCGATGAACGCCGCCATGCCTTCCTTCTGGTCCTCGGTCGCGAACAGAGCGTGAAAGAGGCGCCGCTCGAAGAGCATCCCTTCCGCGAGCGGCGACTCGTACGCGCGGTTGACGGCTTCCTTGGCCATCATCACCGAAGGCAGCGAAAACTCCGCGATCTGCGCCGCGCAAGCGAGCGCTTCGTCGATCAGCTTGTCGGCAGCGACCACGCGCGAAACGAGGCCCGCGCGCTCGGCCTCGGCCGCGTCCATCATGCGCCCGGTGAGCACGAGGTCCATCGCCTTCGCCTTGCCCACCGCGCGCGGCAGGCGCTGCGTGCCGCCTGCCCCGGGGATGATGCCGAGCTTGATCTCGGGCTGGCCGAATTTCGCCGTGTCCGCCGCGATGATGATGTCGCACATCAAGGCGAGCTCGCAGCCGCCACCGAGCGCGTAACCCGCGACCGCGGCGATCACGGGCTTGCGGATCGACTTCATCCGCTCCCAATTGCGCGTGATGTACTCGCCCTTGTATACGTCCATGTAGCCCCAGTCCTTCATTGCGCCTATGTCGGCGCCCGCGGCGAATGCCTTCTCGCTGCCGGTGACGACCATCGCGCCGACTCCCTCGTCTGCGTCGAATTTGGCGAGCGCCTCGCCGAGCTCGTTCATCAAGGCGTCGTTGAGCGCGTTCAGCGCCTTGGGACGATTCAGCGTCGCGAGGCCCACGCGGCCGCGCGCTTCGACGAGGATGTTTTCGTAGGCCATGCGAATTCCCGGACGGAGGATGGAGATCGAGCGAACCGTATCGAGTCGTCATTCTATCAGCGCGAACCCGCGACCGGCCTCCGGGGCGTGTTTGAGCGAACGCCGGGGACACACTCATCGCTGCTAGAATCGCAAGCGCGGGTGCAGTGAAAGCCCGGAGCCTGGGCGCATCAGCGGAAACCGGACATGAAACGCGACGTCGTTGAAATCGGAAAGCCGGGGCGAGCGCTCCGCGAGCGAGTGAGCGCGGAGGAGTGGCGGCTGCGCTGCGAGCTCGCCGCCGCCCACCGCCTGATCGCGCACTTCGTCTCGGTCGATCTCACCTACAACCACGTCTCGGCGCGCGTCCCGGGCGAGCCGCGGCATTTCCTGGTCAAGGCGGACAACGTCTTCATGGAGCAGGTGACCGCCTCGAACCTCGTCAAGTACGACCTAGGCGGCCGTCAGGTGTCGGACTCCGGCTACAGGGCGAGCCCCGCCGCGACCAACCTGCACTCGGCGGTGCTCATGGCGCGCCCCGACATCGTCGCCGCGGTGCACACGCACTCCCCCGCGAACCTCGCGGTGTCCGCGCAGAAGGGGGGCCTGCGCCCCATCACGCAGCAGGCGATGCGCTTCTACAACCGCGTCGCGTACTACCCGAACGTGGCGGACGACACCACGCCCGAGGGCACGGCGCAGCTCGCGCGCGTGCAAGGGGACAAGTGGACCATGATTCTCGAGAACCACGGCGCGCTCGTGTGCGGCACCTCGCTCGCCGAGGCCTACATCTACCATCACTTCTTCGAGCTCGCCTGCCGCGCGCAGGTCGGAGCGCTCGCGGGCGGCGCCGAGCTCATCACGCCCTCGCCGGAAGTGTGCGAGGAGCGCGCGAAGAAATTCGGGCGCATCGGCCAGTACGACCATCAGAGCCGCGACTGGGTGGCGGGCATGGCGCTCGCCCTCAAGCTCTTCCCCGATCACCAGGAGTAGCCGTCATGGCAGCGAAAAGGAACGGCAGGTTCGACGTCGGCGGCGTGCTGCTCGCGCAGCCCTTCAAGATCCGGCGTCTCGGACACTTCGGCCTGAACGTTCCCGATCCCGCTGCCTGCCTCGACTTCTACTGCGAGGGGCTGGGCTTCCGCATCTCCGATCCGCTCGACGTCGCCGAGCACCATCCGAAGCGCGACGAGCTGAAGAAGCTCGGCGACACCAACATGTATTTCCTGCGCCACGGTACCGACCACCATTCCTTCGTCCTGTGCAACGGCACGATCTACAACGCCGCGGGCCGCGGCGGCGACATTCCGCAGGATGTCACCGTGAACCAGATGACCTGGCAGGTGGCGAGCCTCGCCGAGGTGTCGAACGCGGTCGACTGGCTCAACGCGAAGGGCGTCCGCATCAGCCGCATCGGCCGCGACATGCCGGGCTCGAACTGGCATTGCTACCCCTACGATCCGGAAGGCCACCGCAACGAGATCTACTACGGCATGGAGCAGATCGGCTGGACGGGCCTTTCCAAGCCGCGCGCGATGCACGAGCGCGGATTCCGCGAGCGCCCGCCGCTGCCGCAGATCCCGGAATACCAGGAAGTGGAGAAGAGCCGCGGGCAGGGGGTCGATTTCAATTCGGGCTTCCGCCATCCGGAAAAGATGCCGGCGAAGCACGACGTCGACGGCATCCTGCTGCCGCGGCCGTTCAAGGTCGTGCGCCACGGGCCGATCCGGCTTTTCTGCCGCGACCTGAAGAAAATGGAAGACTTCTACACCCAGGTCATGGGCTTCACGCGCACCGAAGCGCTCACCTGGAAAGGCCACCGCTGCGTGTTTCTCCGCTGCAGCACCGAGCACCATTCGCTCGCGCTCTATCCGATCGCCCTGCGGAAAAAACTCGGTCTCTCGCCCCACACCACGGTGATGAGCTTCGGCGTGCAGGTCGCCACCTACCGGCAGCTGCGCGCGGCGGTCGATTTCCTCAAAGGACGCGGCGGCAGGTTCGTCGAGATCCCGCCCGCCCTCACCCCCGGCATCGACTACAGCGCCCACGTGCTCGACCCGGCCGGCCACGCCATCCAGCTCTATTACTACATGGAGCAGGTCGGCTGGAACGGAAGGCCGCGCAAGGGAAGAACCCGCGTGCCCGCGAGCCCCGCCAAATGGCCCGACGCGGTCGAGCCGAAGTCCGATACGTATACAGGCGAGCCTTACCTGGGGCCGTGGGGATGATCGGAATTCCCGCCCGGCCCCCGGCGCGAAGGAGCGGGGGTGCGATCGCGGCGCTCACCGCGCTCCTCGTCCTTGCCGGCTGCACCCCCCTCAAGCGCTTCGCCTACGAGGGCTTCGGCCGCGACGGCTGGCAGAAACCCGATGAGGTCGTCGCGGCGCTCGCGCTTCGAGCGGGAGATCGCGTCGCCGATCTGGGCTCGGGCGGCGGCTATTTCACCTTCAGATTTTCGCGCGCGGTCGGGCCCGCGGGCAAGGTCTACGCGGTGGACGTCGACCGCGGCATGCTCGACTACGTCGGCGCTCGCGCGAAGGAGGGCGGCTACGGGAACATCGAAACGGTCGCAGCGAGTTACGACGATCCCCTCCTGCCCGAGTCCGGGGTGGACCTCATCTTCGCGAGCAACGTCTATCACCATATCGAGGGGCGGGTGAAGTACTTCGCCAACGCCGCGAAGTACCTGCACCCCCGCGGCCGCATCGCCATCGTCGACTTCGACGGCAGGCACTGGTCCGCGAAATTCATCGGCCACACCACGGCGCCGGAGACGATCAAGAAGGAGATGCAGGAAGCCGGATATCGCCTGGAGCGCGACTTCGATTTCCTCGAGCGGCAGTCGTTTCTAGTGTTCGCGCCGCAGAAGCGCTGATCCCGGAGAGTTTACCTGCCGCGAGGCGTTCAGAAGAACGCGTGCCACTGAAGGAAGAGCTCGGTCGCGTTCTGCGCGTTGTTCTGGGGAATGCCGTTGCTCTTGCGCGCGCCGAGGCGGAATTGCGTGAACTGGAAAGGCACGTATTCCCACACCGCGCTGTAGCGCTCGCGCTGGTCCTCCTTCACGTCGGCGTTGGGATCGTAGTATTCGTAGGTCAGCTTCAGGTTGTGGCCCTTGGCCGCCTCGTAGTTGCCTTCGACGAGCGTCGCCCATTGCTTCAATCGCCCGGTCGGGGTTCCGTCGTCGGTGATGTACACGCCCGAGGCGAGCCAGCTGACGGTGCCGGTGCGCAGCCCCGCGAAAACGCTCTGCATGCGGCGGTCGGCCGCTCCGTTGAAATTGGTGCTCACGGAGAGGCCCGCGCGCCAGGAGTTCTGCACGTAGGCGAAGAGCGAGCTGATCTGCTTGCCGCGGTTGGTCTCCGTGCCTCCGCCCGCGCCGTTCGTCACGGAAACCTGGGCGGACCACGGCCCGAGCTCGAGGCCCCCTTCGACGCCGTCGTCGGATGAGTTGAAGCTCGTGCCGGTCGCCTGGCGGATGAAGGCGCTGTCGTCCTCGATGCGTAGCCCGAACGGAACGAACATCCGGCCCGCCTTCACGTACGCGGTCCGGTCCGCGAACCAGAGCAGGGCGTAGGTCTCGCGGTTGGTCGCGGCGCCGGGCGAGACGCGCTCGTCCAGGTAGATCGTCAGGCGATCGGCGATGGGCTTCACCTCGAGATAGCCCTGTGCGCGCGGGGTGAAGGCGAAGGTGTCGGTGTCGTGCGGGACGGCGACGTACTGCGAATTGGCCCGCAGGTCGGCGCCGACCGCGAACTGGTCGTTGAGCTTTCCCGTCCACGACGCCGGTTCGGATCCGCCGTCGGGAACGGGCTGGCCCGTGCGCAGATCGAGACGCTCCGCGGGCAGCTCGGTCTGGCTGTAAGTGCTGCCGAACTCGTTGCGCTTGCCGCCGCCCGTGGGATTGACGTGGCAGACCATGCACTTGTTCCCGGTGCGCACCGCGAGATACGGCTCGGCGAGCGAGGCGGCGGGCGCGAGCAGCGCCGCGGCGAGCAGCAGCGGCGCGATGACCGATCCGGTTTTCACTGCGGCGCGCCGTCCAGGATCCACTGGCGGATCACGTTGACCGTCGCCGTCGTGAGGTAAGGCCCGCCGTCGGGCATGCGGTCGCCGAGCGTCTGCGTGCCCTGGAGCTTCTGGACGATGAAGCTCGCGTCGGGATCGCCCGGGACCACGCGGATCAGGTTCGGGTCGCGCGGGCTGGGGACGTTGATCAGGTTGCCCGCGGAGAAACCCGGATCGAGCCGCAGCCCCTGCTGCGCCCCTGCCCCGCCGTGGCAGCCCGGGACGGCGCAAGTGACCGTAAAGACGTTGTCCTGGATGGAGGCGAGCGTCCGCTGGAGCCCGGTCGGCGGCGAAACAATGGGGCGCCCGTTCTGATCGAGCCCCTCGCCGCTGCCGGCGCCGCAGGCGGCGAGGGCGAGGGTCACGATCGCGATTCCACCTCGCACGCGCGCCGACGCGGGACTCGCCGGAAGCCTTATGGGAGGACCGTGATATTCCCGCGGATCTCGCCGGCTCCGCAGTCCACGGCTGGAGCGCAAAGGTTGTTGCTGCTATGAATGTTGAAGTAAAGATAGTTGGCGAGCAAATCCGTGATGTTCTGCGCGGTCATTGGAGTTCTTGCCGGCGCGTAAGCGAGGTTCGTCCCGAGGGTGAATCCGACGATGACATTTCCGTTGGATCCAGGACCGGTCGGGCTCGTGTGGATGTGCGCCATGGTGACGTTGGTTACGTTGTCGGTCACATAGGAAATGAGGATCACGTGGGTCGCCGCATCCACCAGCAGCGTTCCCGTGCCGGTTGCAGTGCTCGTCGACGCAGGCACTTCCTGCGTGCCGTCCATGTTGCTGCGCGCCGCCAGCACGCCTCCCTGCACGTCGATCTGGCCGCGGATCTCGCCGTTGGGATTCATCGCCGTCTTCACGTTGAAGTAGAGGTTGCCGGCGAGCAGAGCCGTGAACTGCGGGGCGGTGAGGATCGTGCCCGCCGGGATGGTGGCGGTGGCGTTGTCGGCGGCCAAGACCAGGGTGATGAAGCTGCCGACGGCATTCGCGCCGGGCGCGGCCAGGTAAACGCCGACATCGGTGGGAGCCGCGGTCAGGCCGCTGAAGGTGATGCCGCCGGTGATGGAGTTGTCGGCCGGATCGACGATGACCCCGCCCACTCCGGTACCCGTCGCCGCATTGGCCGGGACTTCCTGCGTCCCGCTCAGCGACGCGGTGCGGATCACTTTCTGCGTCGTCTGCATGCCGCAGACGACCGCGACGTTCGTGACGCTCGTCAGGCCCATCGTCCCCGCGCCGCGGGTGACCGTGCAGCGGTCATTGGCGTCGACCACCTGCACGTTGTAGAGGGCGAGGTAAGGAAGCGTGGTGCCGAAAGTGAAGGGGCCGTTGGACATGGTCATGTTGCTGGCGCCGTTGAGCTTCAGCACTACGGTGCCGGTGGCGCCCGAGAGGGTGCCTCCGACAGAGTACATCGGCGTGGTCGAGCCACCGTTCGATCCATACCCCCCGCCGCCACCGCCGCAGGAGACGATGAACTCGGCCACAAGGGCGGAGACGACGAGCCCTATCAGAACATTTCGGACGTTCGTCATGATGATTTCCTTCTCGAAGCGTTTGCGAGCCTCCCGACGTCACTGTAAACAGAAACTCTGCGCGATTATTCCGCTCGACACCAGCACCGTTACGCTCTGTTACAAGAGCGCCGCGTGAGGAGAGTCGGTGTATCAGCGACCGCTTATATTTCGGGTGCGCAAACTGACTGGCGCCTTACGCGCAGTTGGGCGGCAGCCCGATCGGGTGCGCCTCTTCGGCGAACTTCGCGACCGTGAGGATCATCGGCTCGGAAAATCTCGGGCCGACGATCTGCAGCCCCACCGGCAGCTTGGCAGCGGTGAGCCCAGCGGGCACGCTCGCCGCGGGCAGCGCCGCGAGCGACACCAGGAACGTCGGGCCGATCCAGTCGATGTAGTGCTGCATCTTCCTGCCTTCGACCACCTCGGGATAGTTCTTTTCCACCGGAAACGGCGGAACCGGCGCGGTCGGCGTGAGGAGCGCGTCGTAGCGCTCGAACAGCGCGCGCCAGCGGTGCCAGATCTCCGCGCGCTTGCGCTCCGCGCGCGCGATCTCGCTGATGGTGAGCGCGAGCCCCGCGCGGATGTTGCCGGCGAGATTGTCGCCGAGCTCGCCGATGCGCTCCAGCCGGTCGAAATGATTGCCCACCATCGCTTCGCCGCGCAGCGCGAGAAACGCATCGCGCCCGTCCGCGAGGTTGAATTCGATTTCCTCGAGCGTCGCGCCGGCGGCGTCGCGCAGGTCGCGCGCCGCGCTCCGGCAGATGCGCTCGATTTCCTCGTCCACGCCGATTCCGGCGATGTCGGGCGCGTAAGCGAGGCGCAGGCCCCTCAGGCTCCTCGCCTTCGCGACCGCGTCGCGCGCGCTCTTCCACGGCGCGTGAGCGGAGAGCGGCGACTTCCCGGAAAGCCCGGCCATCGCATCGAGAAGCAGCGCGCAGTCCTCGGCGGATCGCGCCATCGGCCCGGCCACGCTCTGGTCGTGCCAGGGCATTGCCGCCGGGTGCTTGGGAACGAGTCCCGCGGTGGTGCGAAGCCCGAGCACGCCGCAGAAGGCGGCGGGAGTGCGCAGGGAGCCGCCGAAATCGGAGCCCTCGGCAAGCGGCGCCATGCGCGCGGCGAGCGCCGCCGCCCCGCCCCCGGTCGAGCCCGAGGCCGAAAGCGCCGTGTTCCAGGGGTTGCGCGTCGCGCCGAACACCTTGTTCACCGTGTTCGCGCCCGCGCCGAACTCGGAGGTGTTGGTCTTGCCGAGAACGATCGCCCCGGCCGCCTTCAGCCTGCGGACCACCTCGGCGTCCTCGGTGGGCACGTGGTCGCGGAACAGCGTCGAGCCGAAGGTCGTGCGTATGTCCGCGGTGAGCGTGAGGTCCTTGATCGCGACCGGGACGCCGTGCAGGGCTTTTAGCTTCGCGCGCTTCTTCACCGCGCGCTCCGCCTCGCGCGCCCAGGCGAGCGCCTTCTCGGCGGCGACGGTGCAGAAGGCGTTGACCGCGGGGTTGATCCTCTGGATCGCCGCGAGATGCGCCTCGACCACCTCGACCGGGCTCGCTTTTTTCGTGCGGACGAGGCGCGCGAGCTCGACCGCGGAGAGATGAGTCAGCTTGTACGCCATGTGCAGAATCCCGTTTTCGCCGGAATGATATCTCCCTTACTCCGCCTTCGCTCCCGAGCGGCGGACGATGTCCGCCCACTTTGCGCTCTCGGCGCGCACGAAATCGGCGAACTGCTCGGGCGTCATCGGGCGCGCCTCGACGCCGAGGTTCGCCATGCGGCGCGCGACCTCCGCGCGCGCGAGCGCCCGCGAAGCGCGGTCGTTCAGCCGGTGGATGATCTCGCGCGAGGTGCCCGAGCGCGCGCCCAGGCCCAGCCACGGCGTCGCCTCGAACCCCGGCAGACCCGACTCCGCGAGCGTGGGAATTTCGGGCGCGGCGTCGATTCGCTTCAGCTCGGCCACCGCGATCACGCGCAAGCGGCCGTCGCGGACGTGCTGGAGCGCGGCGCTGGTGTTGACGAAGCTCATCGCCACGCGCCCCGCGAGGAGGTCGGTCGTCGCCTGCGCGGCCGACCCCCTGTAGGGAACATGCGTCGCGTCGACGCCCGCGAGCGACTTGAGCAATTCCATCGCGAGGTGCCCGGTCGAGGCGACCGCCTGCGAGGCATAGTGCGCGTGGGCGCCCTCGCCGCGCAGCCAGGCGAGCAGCTCGCGGAGATCCTTCGCCGGCACGGAAGGGTGCACGACGAGGAGCAGGGGCGCGACGCCCAGCATCGCCACCGGCGCGACATCGGTCGCGGGATTGAACGGCATGAAGCTCAGCAGATGGGTGTTGATGGCGAACGGCCCGGGCGGCGCGACGAACAGCATGTGGCCGTCCGCGGGCGCCTTCACCACCAGGTCGACGCCGATGTTGCCGTTCGCCCCCGGCCGGCTCTCCACCACGAAAGGCGCGCCGAAGGTCCTGCTGAAGTCCTCGGCGAGCGCGCGCGAGAGGAAATCCACCGACCCTCCCGGCGGGCTCGTCGCGATGATGCGCACCGTGTGGCTCGGCCAGGGAGGCTGGGCGGGCGCCGCGAGGGGCAGCGCCGACGCAGCGACCAGCGTCAGAACGCTTGGCGCGCACTTCATCGAACGGGATTATCGCAGCAGGATCGAGCCCGCGGCGAGCGTTACAGCGTTACTTGCGTGCGCCCGCCCTGACCTCCGGCTCGGAATCCTGGCAAGTCTTGTGCGCCGTCTCGGCGCTCGTGCCTGCCCCGCCGACGATGTCCCGGATCACGCGAAGACAATCGTTGCGGTCGTTGACGATCAGCTCCACGGCAGTGTCGATCGCACGCCGGTCCGGGTCGGAGATCTTCAGGGAGGTCGAGATCCGGTCGAGGCGTTCGGTGAGCCTGATTTTCACGGGGTTCCCGTCCTTGTCGAGGTCGTCGATCTGCGCGTCGCCGGCGTCGTCGAACCCGATGTGATAGAAGACCAGGCGCTTCGCGACGCCGAGCCGGCCGTCGAGCGAGCTGCCCAGCTTTTCGATGGCTTCGCACAGCCGCTTCGGAAAGGTGCGCAGCTCATGGTCGCATTCCTTCCAGGTAAACGCCCGGTTGCGAAACTGCTCCAGGTTGTTGGCCCGGTTTGCCTGCAGCAGCGAATCGATCGCGGAGGACAAGTTGGTATCCAGGAAGAAACTAAGGAAATCGCCGCGCGAATCCGGATTGATGCTGGGGGTCCCGGCCGGCCGGGTGAACGCATCGATCGAGATCACGACGATGCGATCGAACTTGGCGATCCTTCCGTCGAGCGCCGCCTCGAGCAGCACGCGCTTCAACGTCGCGAGACCCAGGTTGTCCGAGTTGCCGCCGTCGAACACGTGCACGTACCGATTTTCCTTGCCGGGCTGCGGACGGTAGTCGCGCAGCGTCATGCTCGCGAAGACGACCGGAAAGGACGCCGAGGCCATGACCGCGCGCGCCACCGAGTAGCTCGAGAGATCGGAAGCGATGCGTTCGCGAAAATCCTCGGTGGTGAACGTAAACACCGAGCCGAACGGAAACCCGTCCCCGCCGGCTCCGGCGCTGTAGCCTCCGGTGGCGTTGGTCGAATTGATGATGAGGTAGGGGCGCTCCGGGTTGAGCTCGGCGAAGGTCAGGTTGCGGGAGATGATCCCGACGTCGTAGAGATTGTTCGCGAAGGTCTGCGCCATCAGGTCGGAGCGGTCGAATGCGGTAAACCAGTATTTGACGATGTTCGTCGGCCAGAACCAGTTGCCGATCCAGCGCCACACGTAGTCGCGGGTCATCAGGTCCTTGACCGTGGCTTCATCCCAGACGCGATCCGAGGTGGCGCCCGCCTGCCGGCACAGATCCACGACCCTGCGCGCGCGGTAGGGATCTGTACGCGCGCCGAGCCTACGCTCCTCGGCCGGGCTGAGCGCCGCCGAGCAGGTGAGCGAGCCGTCCTGCTCCCGTCGCAGCTTGTCCGCTGCAACCGGCTCGCCCGGTGCGGGCGGTGCGACCGCCGCGGCAAGCGCGCCGTCCTCGATGCGCGCATCCTTCGAGATTGCGTAGTAGGCGGCGGTCATCGAGCCGCCCGACACGGAAGAGAGCACGTCCACCTCGCGCAGCAGATCGCGCTCCGGAAACAGCTTCTGGAGCTTCAGCATCACCGCAGCCGAAAAATAGGCGGCGCGCGATCCGCCCCCCGAGAGCGCGAGCATCACCAACACCTTCGGGTTGCCGCGTTCCGCGGTCACCGCGAGCGAAGCGCGGCCGGCTTCCGGCACCGAGGGGCGCGAGCCGAGAGGGTCGTTCGTATAGGAATTGAGAGTCGTGCATCCCGAAGCCAGTGCGCACGCTCCCGCAAGGAATGCGCGGCGGATTGCCCTCATGTGCCCCCCCGAACCAGCGAACGCCGAAAGGACGATATTGTCCGCCGCTCGGGCGGCTTCGACTAGCTGTGGGAAATGACAGGGGTTAGACGCGGGCGGGAGTGCCAGGTATCTCGTTGCTCCTCTCGAACACAAACATATTCCTTATTGCCAGTTGGTCTGGTTCCAATTGCCCTGGTCCCAGTTGAGCTGCGAGCTTCCGGACGCAGGAGCACCGCTACTGTCTCCACTGGCTCCACCTTTGCTGCAGGCGGCAAGACCCAGCATGACGGCAAGAGCGAGGAGAAAAGAGAGACGTTGCATGACAGTACCTCTTAGATGTCGACTCTGGTATCGAGCGATCGGCGTTGTTCGAGAGCTAGTCCCGGTGCAGCACGACTCTCTGCCACGCCGTGCTCCCGTTGAGGCCCTCGGTTGCCCCGCAGCGCCACCCACTATTCAGATTGCCCCCGCTCGTATGCCAACACAGTCTTGACTCGTTGGTGAAGTTAGCTCCTCCAAAATCACAGCTATTTTTATTCGCCGTGTCACTTGCTCTGAGGAATCCCCACGAATAACTATTGTTGAAATACCAGGCGGAACCGTTTGCGACGTGGACGGTTGTAGCATCGGCCGGCGTAGCAAAGATCACGTCCGCGCGCGGGGCCTGCGCCAGCACGGCGTACGTATTGGTCCCTACCGGACGGCAAGCGAGCATGAGATTTGCCTTGTTGCACGTCGCGAGAATGGTAGCTAGCGATCCTCCGGGAATGGGAGAATAGAGTTCGCTGTAACAAATCGTCCAACCTCCCAATGCAACCTGTAGAGCCATGACATTTGTCTGCGGCCCGACCGGCCTGTAATCGGTGACCCCAAGAAGACCGGTTTCGATAGTGGTGACCCTGTTGTTCAGGTTCGTGTCGCAAGTGACCGTGCCGTTCGCCGCTATGGACAGAACCGCCTGTCCGGGCGGGCATGTGCCGGTTACGCGGTCCTGCTTGCTGTTGACCGACGTGGCGGTGGCGCTGAAATTCTGGTTAACGTCGGCGGCAGTCGCGGGCGTCCCCGGCACGAAGGTCTTGGGTATTGTCAGATCCGCCGACCAGGCGAGCTGCGGCGCGAGAACCATCGACCCCAAGGCGAGACACGCCACAGTAGTGCGCAAGGCTACCCTACGAATTGTTTCCATGGGTCCCTCCAAAATTTCAGGTGAAAACTCTTCCATTCTCAAGTTCAATCAGTTGCCCGGCGGCGCGCCGTTCTGGATCCAGCTCAGGATATTGTCGTGGGTGGCCGTACCTGGCCCTAAGTTCTGCGTAGGCATGTTTCCACAACCCGACTGCGGGCATGTCACGAGCAGGCTGCTCGCCGGGCTGGCGAGATTCACCCTCTGCCGGATCCGCTGATAGAGCGTCACGCCATCCGCAGTGCTTGCGTTGTCCCACGCCGGCGCAGTTCCCGATTGCGGGGACGTATTGAAGATGCTCGACAGGTTGCCGTAGAGATGGCAACCGCTGCACGGAGAGTTGGTTACGATATTGATGATGGTTTGGAAGGACGTTCCCCCGTTCAGGGTCACGCTGACGGTCCTCGATGCCGTGGCAGGGCTCGAGCCATTGTCCACCGTAAGTTGAACACCGTATGCGCCGGTCGCTCTCACGGTCATCGTGGTGGTGGCGGACAGGCTGGGCGCAGTCTTCGTTGGACAAATCGGAATCGAAGCAGGAAAGTTGCTTGCGTCCGGCTGCTGACCCGCAAGAATGCACCAGCTGTAGGTGAGTGTCCCCGTCGGTGTCGTGCTCGCGCTGCCGTTGAGAGATACGCTCGACGATACGTTCGGAAATGTAAAGGTGCTCGCCGTACCCCCGCCAACGATGCTGGTGTTGGTGGGTATGGTCGTGCTGGTTCCGCTGTTGCCGAAGCTAACCGCTTGGGGGGTGGTCGTGTTGTTGAGATTCGCCGTCGGCGCGGAGCTCGATACCGTGAGCGAATGGGTGACGGGGACGCTCGTACCCAAAGCGGAAGCGGTCAGCTGAACCTGATAGACACCCCCCGACGGCGATGTCGGGATATTGAGTATTGCGTCTGTGCCACAAGCCTTCGTGACATCGAGTACCGCCGAGCCGTCGAGCAGCGCGCCCGCGGGCCCGGACAGAACCTGCCACCGGCAGTTGACTGGAGCGCTCGCGCCGTAGGTGCTCGTGCTGGAAAGGGTGACGTTTCCCCTTCCGAGAGCGGGAGACGTCGGAAGCACGCTGCCCGTCTGCGGGTTGAAGTTCGCGACGATCGTAGGTTCGCTCACGGTGACCGTGCGCTGCACGGCGTCGCTCGAAACACCGTCGTCCACGTGCAGTTGGACAACGTAAGTTCCAACGTTGGGCACGTTCAGCACCGCGGTCGAAGCGGAAGTCGGATTCGAAATGACTGGGATCGCCCCGGTCGGTCCGCTCGGCCCGGCTACAGACCACAGGAAGTTCGTCGGCGGGCCGATGCTCGTTAAGCCATCGAGGGAAATACCGGTTGAGTACAACGGCGACCCGGAGAACGTGAGCGGCGGGAGTGGGCTGTTCGCGTTGACGATCGGGTTCGCCGCAACCCCGCCCGGCTGCATTCCGGCGAGGATCCAGTTGTAGAGAATCGAGTAGTTGCGCAGGCCGCCATTGCTGTTCGTGCTGGTGTCGGTTGTGTCGATGACCTTCAGGCCGTTGTGATGGTTGCCGGTAGGTTTGCGCAGTAGCGGGCTTGCTCCGATCTCGGTGAGGTTCACGCGCCCCGCCATAGCTTTAAGGAACCAATCATCGTCGGTCGGATTTGGCGCACCGCCGCTGCCGTCCCGGTCGAAGTTGGTGTACCAGATCGGCGGAACACGTGTGCTAGTGAAGACATTGACCACAGGCGTGTGGCAGTCGGTACAACGAACCGTTCCGCCGTGAAGGACGTTCTGCAGCACGTTCTTCACCTGCGCAAACCCGATGTTCAGCGGATCGGGGAAATTGTCGTCGACCGTGATCGTTACATCCTTGAACGCAGTGCTCGCGCCGTTGCCGACCGTGAGTCGCACGACGTAGTTGCCGGCGACGCCGGCGTTGAATATCGCGACCATTGCGTTCGCGTTGGTGATCGTCGCGGAGCCGGCGACCATCGTCCAGCTGAACGTGCTGGCGAACAAACTGTTCTCCCCGGTGAGAACCGCGTTCGCTCCCGTCCTCACCATGCGGTCCGGGCCCGGATCCGCGATCGGACGCCCCGGCATGAGCGGCGCGCCGTTCGCCGTCGCGGTGCCCGCGCCGAGCTGCGCGTCGACGAAGCTCGCCAGCATCTGCGGTGCCGTGGAATTCCAGAAGTCCGAGTGCGGGATCAGCGCGAGCGGCATGTTGCCGCGGTCGAACAAGTGGACCTTGATGCGGTCGGCGTAGCTCAGGAATCCCGTAGCCGGTGTTACCCCCACGGCCGGCGTACCCAATTTCATGTAATCGAGGTCGTCCTGGTTCTTGGTCCCGCGCAGGATGTGGCAGGTGCGGCAGTAAGGCGCGACCACGTTCTGGTACAGCGCCGTGTCCGTAAAATTCGTTCCGGGAATCGCCGTATTGGTGTTCCAACCCGCCGGCACGTAGGTGTCGCTGAACGTAGCCGCCGGCATTCCCGGCCCGCCGTACCAGGCCTCGATCATCGGCCCCGCCGTGCCTTGCCATTCGTTCGCTCCCGCGGTCGACCGCGTGCAGGTGCCCCAGGTGCCCGTGACCATGGTCCCCGGAGCGGGGCTCGGATAGGTGCACAGGATCCACTGATTGAAGTCCTTCAGGAGAGGCTGCATATCCGACTTGGCAAAACCCGGCTGGGTCGTGGAATACGAGAAGCTGTCGACGTTCATGCCGTGCAGCCGCGCCTCGACGTCGCCGCGTTTTCTCGACACGCTGTTCTCGACGAGCGGGAATCGCGGGTTGCCCGTGCCGACATCGGCCCGAGTCAGAGGATCGCCGCGTCCGCCGTGGCAGGTGATGCAGGGCCCGGGCATGGCCTTCTTGCCCTTGCCGTCGAGGTCGACAGCGCTCTGGCGCGTGCCGTCCGCCGAGGAAAAGTTGTAGTACTTGGCGAACTTGACCGTGCCGTCGCAGTCCGGTGGATCGAAGTTGGAGGGGCCGATCGCGACGTTGATGCACGGCGTCGTGCTCCACTCTATGGCGTTGGTGCCGACGTGCCACTGGGTGTCGCGCCGGATCGCGGCGTCGACGTTGAGGTCGCTCGAGTATTGGGTGCTTCCGCCGGGGGTGACGTTGTAGTTCTCGACGTAGAACGCGACGCTGTTGTCGTCGCTGTTCCTGCGGCCCGTCATGCGCCGGCCGTAACCGAGGTCTTTGACATCGCGGAATACCGCGAGGTGCTCGGTGCCGGGGCGGGCGGGCGTAGCGTAGCCGATGAAGCCGTTCTGCGCCCGCCATTTGTCGATCGTGTCCTTGGCGCCGGTCGGATCGATGGCGCGGTAATAGGCGGCCGCGTACTCGTTGGTGTTGGTCTCGAACGTCCCGCCGTCCAGCGCGAGCGGGTCCAGCCCGATCGGGTTGGGAAAGAGCAGGAAGCGGTCGAGCCCGAGGGCGACTGCGGCGGCGCCGGCTTGATTTCCCTGCTGCTGGTCCGCGGTGTTTGGCTGCGTGCACGCGCCGAGCAGCGCCGAAAGCGCAAGCGGCACGGCGAGTCGACGGAGGAGTTTTCCGGTCATGATCATCGACTAAAAGCGCGCCAGGTAGGCCAGCGAAATCTGGTTGACGGTGTAGTTGAGATCGGAACCCGACGCCGGCGCCACCGCGTTCAGCACCGACGACTGCGCGCGGCGCCAGGAGACGTCCAGCGCGTGCCGCTCGCCGAACGCGCGGTTGTATCCGAGCGTCGCGATCAGGGTGTGGGCCTTGAGGCGATAGGCGTCGCGCGGCGTGTCGTTGAAGGCATCGTCCTGAATGATGTTCGGCGTGGCGGTGTTCACGAATCCCAGCGTCCGTATCGGGTCGTTTCGCGATACGGTGGATATCGAGTCGCCGGTCCGGTACTCCGCGCCCAGATACACCGTGTCCCAGCGGCCGAGCGACCAGTCGGCGTTCCCGCGCAGGGCGGTGTTGCGCGCGTCGAAGACTCTGCTTTTTCCGTCGCTGACGTTCCGGGTGAGCGCGCCGAAGAGCTGCACCCGGTCGGTCACCGGCTTCTGCACGGTCACGCCGAAGGCGTGGCGGTAGCCGTCGCGCAGGGTCGACTCGTACTCTTCCTTCGCCGTGCGCGCGAACGCGCCGTAGGTGGCCGCAGCGAACTCGCCCGAAGAGCGGAAGAAGAAGTCTCCCTGCGTCCCGATGAAATTGTTCGACAGTCCCGTGTAGGTCCCGAACTTCTGGATGCCGGCAAATCCCTGCACCGCCGCGCGCGTGTGCGTGGTGAGCGGAATCACGCCGCCCGCGCTGACGCGCACCCCCAGTATCCGGTCGCGCAAGGCGTCGCCCGCGGGAGCGCGGGTCACGTTGCTGTCCGTGGTATAGCTCGCCTCCGCGCGAAAGCCGCGGAACTCGATGGCGTCGAGGAATTCGGAGTACCCGGCGCTATGCGCGGATGCGCCGGCCCACAGGGCGAGCCCTGCGGCGACGGTCCCCAGCTCGCGCCGGTGGAATGCCGCGGGTCTGTTGGGTCCGCTCACCGAACGCGCCCGCGACCGGCTACGGGTAGTCGCGCCGCGGCGCATTGTAGGTGTCCACGGGGAACACGAACGGAGGCGTGCGGCCGACCAGCGATTCGATCAACGCGAGCTCCTGGTCGGTGTGGTTGATGAAAGGCGCGCGGCGTATGGCCCCGCCCGGCTTGCCTTTCGCCAGGATGTAGAGCGGCTTGTCGTGGTGCTTCGCCGAGACCGTTTCCCTGCTCGATGGATCGTTGCTGGCCGCGATGTCGGCGACGCCGTAGCAGGTGCAGAAATAAGTCTGCTCCGGGTCGGTCTCCGCGTACGCGCCGGTGCCGCGGATCCCGATGGTTGAGGTGGCGGTGATGATGCGGGTCGGCCTTCCCCTGCCGAACACCGACAGGACCTTGCCCGTGACCAGCCGCAGAGCGGTCGTGAGCCCCGAAGGCGGCTTCTCGATCACCATGCGGCTTCCGCCGCGCAGGAGAAATGCCTCTTCGGCGACGGCGAAAATGACTTCCCCGTTGGGCGCCGTCTCGACGGTGTCCCCGGGAACGATGCGCGTCTGGAGCGTCGCCTGCAGCGCGTTGACGGTCACGCCTCCCGAGACGCGGTAGATCGATTGCCCTGCGGGAAGTTTTGCGGGCGCGCGGCCGAAGAGCTGCGCCGCCGCGTTTCCGGCCGAAGAAAAGAAGCCCGCCGCCAGCGCCTGAATCAGGATGCGGCGACGCGGATCGTCCAGTTCCCCCCACGGTCTCACAGCGGCAGATCCCCCCCAATGCGCCCCTGAAACCCGGCGCATCCCCTCCAAGTATGCGCGGTACTGCGACCGGCAGAGGTGGCGTCCCCCCTGCTTCGTGTCGTTCACGCGATGCTAACACATAATATCGTGGACCCGGCCAGGGCCCGAATCGCGGGGCCGAGACTTCTCCCACACCGTGAGGTTCATATGAAACCGTCCGTCTTGCTGCGCACCGCCTCCGTGCTCACCCTGATCTTCTGCGCCGGGCACACCTACGGAGCTCTGGGCTCCTCCTCGGCGGACCCGGAACAGGCCGCGGTGTTCATGGCGATGCAGGCGTATCCGTTCGAGATCATGGGGGCAAGGCGCACGCACTGGGATTTCTACCGCGGTTTCAGCCTCCTTTTCAGCGTGACCCTGCTGCTGCTCGCCGTGCTGCTGTGGCAATTGGCCCGACTGGCGAAACGCGACCCTGCCGGGGCGCGGCCGTTCGTCGCGTCCCTGTTTCTGGCCTACCTGGGATTCACGATCCTGAGCGGGGTGTTCTTCTTCATCGCGCCCGCGGCGTTTTCCGCGGCTGCGGCGGTCTGCCTCGCCCTCGCGTTCACCTCGGCGAGAACCGGCTGATCCCCTAGGGGCGAGGCGAAGCGCTGGGGTAGAATCGCGCGAATCCCCGCGAGCCCCATGTCCGCACCTTCTCCCAGGAAGCAGCACGAAGCCTCGCACTCGAACTTCATCCGCCAGATCATCGAGGCCGATCTCATGGCGGGCAAATACGCGAGGCGAAAGTGGAACGGGAGGCCAGGCTCGGTGCTCTCGCTTCACCAGGCGCCGACCGATCCCGCGAAGATCCGCACGCGCTTCCCGCCGGAGCCCAACGGCTATCTGCACTACGGCCACGCCAAGGCGATCTGCCTGAACTTCGGCCTCGCGCGCGACTACGGCGGCGTCTGCCACCTGCGCTTCGACGACACCAACCCCGCGAAGGAGGAAACCGAGTACGTCGATTCGATCCGCGACGCCGTGAAGTGGCTCGGCTTTTCCTGGGAGGACCCGGACGGGAACAGGAACGAGTACTACGCCTCTGATTACTTCGAATATCTGTACCAGTTCGCGGAAGAGCTGGTGCGCCGCGGCCACGCCTACGTGGACAGCCTCTCCGCCGAGCAGATGCGCGCGCTGCGCGGCACGCTCACCGACCCCGGAAAGAACAGCCCCTACCGCGAGCGCCCCGTCGAGGAGAACCTCAAGCTCTTTCGCGAAATGCACCTGGGCAAGTTCGCCGACGGCGAGCACGTGTTGCGCGCGAAGATCGACATGGCTTCGCCCAACATCAACCTGCGCGACCCGGCCATGTATCGCATTCGCCACGCCGCGCACCACCGCACCGGCGATCACTGGTGCGTCTATCCCACCTACGACTGGGCGCATGGCGTGTCGGACGCGCTCGAGAACATTACGCACTCCCTCTGCACGCTCGAGTTCGAGGACCACCGCCCGCTCTACGAATGGTTCAACGAGCGCCTCGCCGAGGACTGGACCGGATACGACGGCGTGAAGAGGCCCGCCCTGTTGCAGCGGCCGCTGCCGCGGCAGATCGAGTTCGCGCGGCTCAACTTGAGCCACGTCGTGCTTTCGAAGAGAAAGCTGGTCCAGCTCGTCGAGGACAAACACGTCGAGGGCTGGGACGACCCGCGCATGCCCACGCTCGTCGGGGCGCGCCGGCGCGGCTTCACCGCCGAGGGCTTTCGCCTCTTCGCGGAGCGGATCGGCGTGGCCAAGGCGGATTCCTGGATCGACTTCTCGATTCTCGAGGACTGCATGCGCGAGCACCTGAACGAAGTCGCCCCCCGCCGCATCGCCGTGCTCGATCCCGTGAAGCTCGTGATCGAGAACTACCCGCGGGGGAAGGAGGAGGAATGCGAGGCGCCCAACCACCCGCAGAAGCCGGAGCTGGGCAGGCGCAAGCTGCCGCTCTCGCGCGAGCTGTGGATCGAGCGTGAAGACTTCTCCGAGAGCCCGCCGAAGGGCTACTTCCGTCTCTTTCCCGGCAACAAGGTGCGCCTGCGCTACGGCTACGTCATAGAGTGCACGGGCTGCGACAAGGACGCGGGCGGCAGGGTCACCGCCGTGCGCTGCAGGTACGATCCCGACACGAAATCGGGCACGGCGGGCGCGGACGCGGTCAAGGTGAAAGGGAACATCCATTGGCTGAGCGCGAAGCATTCGCACCCGGCGGAAGTGCGGCTGTACGACCGGCTGTTCAAAGTCCCGCATCCGGGAGCGGGAGACAGCGAGCTCGTGCCGGACCTGAATCCGGATTCGAAGAGGCTCGTTACCGCGCAGCTCGAGGCCGCGCTCAAAGACGCTCGGCCCGAGGAGCCGTTCCAGTTCGAGCGCCACGGATATTTCACGGCCGACCGCGTCGACTCCAGGCCCGGCGCGCCGAAATTCAATCGCGCCGTCACCTTGAGAGACAGCTGGGGGAAATCCGCGAGCCCCTAGGCGAAAACCGAGGTCCCTTTGAGGGGAAGCTCTGTGTCGCCGGACCGCGACAGTCCGAAACACTGCAAGATCAGTGTCCTAGCATCTCCCTGCTCCCCCGGCCGTCGTTTCGCAGCGACAGAATGAAAAGGCCTGCCGACCCCCAGCAATGCGCTAACTGCTTGATCAACCGTGGATTCGATGGTCCGGCACGGAGGTTGCGATCATCAGCTCATACGCGCGGGAGGAGCGGCGACACCTGCGCCTAAAACACACGGGAGCGACCGCTATGGACCGCAGGCTGACTGTGACTGCCGAAGATATCGATTGGCTGCGCAAGCTGCGCAACGCGAGAGCGGCGAACCAGCCTTCCCCCGACATCCCCACGAGCGTAGTGCGCAAGCTGACGCTGCTCGCCTGCGCCGAGGTCAAGGGCCCCAGAGAACGCTCGATCAGGTTCAGAGGCCGCGACGAGCTCGACCGGAGGAAGCAAAGCGGCTGAGCCTACGCGAGCCACGGTGCCGCGATCGGGGCGCTTCGTGCGCCCCGAATTCGTTTACGGCGTCCGGCCTCCCCTACTCCAGCGGCTCGACCTTCACGATGCTTGCGTGGTGGTTGTTTCCCACCCAGAACGCGGGCGGAATGGCCGAATCGTCCACGAAAACGCGCCGGATGTTGGTCTGGCTCGGCAGCGGATACTCGGTGAATTCGCCCGTGTCGAGGTCCATGCGCAGCACGCGATCGGTGTTCATGCCCGCAGTCCACACCTTGCCTGCCTTGTCGAGGACGACGTCGTAAGGCGCGGTGTACGGGGTGGGCACCGTCCACTCGCGGAATTTCTCCGTCTTCGTGTCGAACATGCCGATCCTTTCGGCTCGCCACTCGGCGAACCAGACGCGGTCCTGGGCGTCCATCCTGCCCCGGCGCGGCCTGGAGCGAGGCGTCGGCGTCGGGAAGAGCGTCAGCTTCCCGGTGGCGGCCTCGATCTTGCCGACGTTCTCTCCGCCGAAATCCATGAAGAAGATGTTGTTCTTCGAATCGGCGTAAATGCCGTAGACGGAATGTGGGCCTTTCATGTTCTGGTATGGCTTCCAAGTCTCGAACTTGCCGGTCGCCATGTCCAGGCGATGCAGGCCCGGGATTCCCGCGTCGTTCAGCCACACCTTGCGGTCCACGGTCCAGCGCTGCGGGCCGACCATGGACTGCTGGGAATTCGCGTCGACGACTCCGGATGGCAGCGGAAACGCCTGGAACTTTTCGGTCTTCTTGTCGAATTTCACGATGCCCGACTGGAACATGTGCGAGAGCCAGAGATTGCCCTCGGGATCGACCTCGAGGTCGAGCGTCCCCTTCGGGTAGTCGGGCCGCTGCACGGGAATCGCGAACTCGGCGTGCTTCAGCGTCTTCGGATCGAATTTGCCGAGGAATTGCTGGTCGAACTGCGAATACCAGACGACGCCGTCTCGATCGACGATCACGTCGTGCGGCATCAGGGGCCGGCGCGGAAGGTCGTATTCGGTTATGACGACGCGCGTGCCCTTGCCTTTCACGCGCGGCAGCGTCCTGAGCTCGTACGACCAGGCGCCGGCGCTCTGGTTGAGCGTGGCGAGATAGGCCGCCTGCTTGTCGGAATCGGGGCCGAAGTCGCGCATGGGGTCGCGAGCGACCACGCGCACCTGCGGCCGCTCGACGTGGCTGTTGTTGGCGTAGGTCGCCATGCGCTTCATGACCTGCATGAAGCCGGTCGCGTCGTGTTTCGATTTCGCGACGCGCTCCAGGGTGTGGCAGCCTACGCAGCCGTAGAGAAACTTCTTCTGGTCGGGCGAACCGGGAAAGCTCGCGATCCATTCGGCGTTCGTCATTTGTGGCGTGATGTCGGCCGCCTTGCGCAGCTTCAGATCGACCAGTGCGGGCACGGCCAGGTTGACCTCCACGAGGTCCGGCGCATCGAGCTCGTATCCGGTGGCTCGTATCCGGAGCGAATAGACCCCGGACCCGATCTTTGCCGAAGGAAAGCTGAAACGCCCCTGGTCGTCGCTGACGACGCTGACCGTGACCGTCGAACCGGCTTTTTTCGCGCTGACGACCACGCCTTCCATCGCGCCTTCTTCCGCCGAGCTCACCCGCCCAGTCAGGACGGTGGAGGTCTGGGCCGCGGCGGAAGCGGGGCCGAGCGCTGCAAACCAGACGACGAGAGCGACTCCCACGGCTGCACCGAGCAAAAAACGCCTTGTCATGGACAACCCCCTCCTTCTGCCTCGTTTCCGAGCTGCCCCCTCCCGCTTCGCTCATGCAGAAGAGCGATTGCGCAATCGTAGCACCGGAAGGCCTGCGGCGGCTCGCGATCCGGTATACAGTGCGCCCCTGAGATCTTTCGACAAGTGAGGAACCCATGATCGAACTTTACGCCGCCGGAACCTCGAACGGCATGCGCGCGCGCATCGGGCTGGAAGAATGCGGCCTCGCCTACACCTTCCATCCCCTCGACCTCACGAAAGGCGAGCAGAAGTCGCCCTCGTTCCTCGCCATGAACCCGAACGGGCAGATCCCGGTGATCGTCGACAACGACGGCCCGGGCGGTAAGCCGGTGACGGTTTCGCAGTCGGTCGCGGTGCTGTTGTACTGCGCCGAGAAATCGGGCAAGTTCCTGCCGAAGGAACCCGCGGCACGGCCCGCGTTCTGGCAGGCGCTCGCGAGCGCCGCGAGCGACATGAGCGCCATGGTCACCGCGATCTTCACGCTGTCCCGCACCAAGGACCAGCACGGGCCGGCGATCGACGTTTTCAAGTCGATGTGGAAAAACTACATGAAGGTCTGGGACGACAAGCTCGGCAAGCAGCGCTACGCCGCCGGCGGCGAGGTGACCATCGCCGACTTCGCGCTCTACGGCGTGGTCGCGCGCGTCAAGGCCGCGCAGCCCGATCTGATGGAAGGATTTGCGAACGTCGCGCGCTGGACCGACGCGATGGCCGCGCGCCCGGCCGTGCAGAGGGCGATGAAGTTCTGAGCGGGACCGGTCAGCCGACGACCAGGGCCGCGTGCTGGCTCTGGCCTTCGGTCATCCCCCGGGCCTTCATCCAGTCGTAGGCGCGGTTGAACAGCGCCGGGTCGTAGTAGTCGACGTGCTTGTAGTGGACGAAGGCGCGCAGCAGCTCGCGCGGCTGCAAGGCGCCTTTCGCGGCCGCGGCGACGTGATGGGCGTATTTGTAGAAATCGCCGTTGATGAGATCGACCGCCCGGTTTTCCGCGTCGTAGTAGGCCTTGCGCTCCTCGGCCGTCAGGTCGGCCGCCACCACCTCGCCGCCGCGATAGAACGAGGCCGCGATGATGTGCGCGCCTTCTTTCAATCCTAGGCTGATAAAGGGCTCCATCACCGCGGCGGCGCGGTAGTCACCGTTCCTGAGACCCTCCCAGCGCTTGTAGGGCAGGCTGCCGTTCTGGATCCTGACGTGCTCGCGTCCGACGGCGCTCTCCAGCATCTGCAGCGTCGTGTAGTGCGAGCCCGTGAGCTCCTGCACGACGACGGGAACGTCGGACAGGTCGCGCGGGGTCTGCAGCTTTTCGTCGAAAGTCAGGATCGCCTGCGCGGCGACTGCGGCGCGCAGGGCCGCGATGCTGCCGCCGCGCTTGCCGCGCTCCAGTCGATCGATGCTCGCCCACTCGCACACGTTGTAGCTGTCGGCCGAGCCGCATTCGAACATCTGCTCCTTCAAGCGCGACAGGACCGGCTTCTCCGCGCTGTCGCGCTCGCGGTCCGCATAGGTCGCGGAGAAGCTGACGTCCAGCCCCGCGTTCTCGAACAAGCCCTCCTCGATGCCGACGATCACCGGCAAGTCGAAAACGGGATTATTCGGAGCAATCCTTACAGCGGGTCGGGTCGCGGATGCCATGATTTTCCCTTGCGATTGTGAGCGTCCGCCGTAACGGCGGTGCGACTCCAGATAGGATACTACGGCCGGGCCTCGCGGCTCAACCGGCGTCGAGCAGAGCGAGCGCGCCGAGCAGCGCAAAGCTCGCGGCGGCGGCCCGGTGCACAATCTTCGCCGGCACCCTTCTGAGAGCGCGCTCGCCGAAGTACACCGCCGGGACGTCGGCGCCGCGTGCCGCACATGCGTGAGTCTCCGAAACGAAAATATTTCGGGAATAAATCCGCTGCCGCCCCAGTCTTGCAAAGTACGGCCCGGTATTTTCGGACCGGACGATACCTAAGGAGGCGGCAATGGGCAGACCGATCGTTCGCAGAGATTTCCTCCAGCTCGCGGGACTGGGCGGCGCGGTCTTCGCCTCCGGCCTCGCCGGCTGCGCCCGGCTCGGCCGCGCCGAGCAGGACGACTTCTATTTCGTGCAGCTCTCCGACACGCATTGGGGGTTCAAGGGGCCGGCGCTGAACCCGGACGCGGAGGGGACCCTGCGCAAGGCGGTCGCCGCGGTGAACGCGCTTTCGTTCGAGCCGGATTTCATCGTCTTCACCGGCGACCTCACGCACACCACCGACGATCCCAAGGAGAGAAGGCGCAGGCTCGCCGAGTTCCGCGAAATCGTCGGGGCCTTGAGGAACCGGAACGTGCGCTTCATGCCCGGCGAGCACGATGCTTCCCTCGACAACGGCCAAGCCTGGAAGGAATTCTTCGGGCCGAGCTACTACAGCTTCGATCACAAGGGCGTTCACTTCATCGCCGTCGACAACGTCTCCGACGCCTCGGCGCGCATCGGCGAGGCCCAGCTCGCGTGGATCAAGGCGGATCTCGCCAGGAAGGAAAAGGACGCGCCCATCGTCGTCTTCACGCACCGGCCGCTGTTCGATCTCATGCCGCAATGGGACTGGGCGACGCGCGACGGCGCTCAGGCGATCGAGCTGCTCATGCCCTACCGCAACGTTACGGTGTTCTACGGCCATATCCACCAGGAGCACCATCACATGACGGGGCACATTGCGCACCACTCCGCGAAGTCGCTGATCTTCCCGCTGGTCGCGCCCGGCTCGAAGCCCAAGCGCGAGCCCGTGCCCTGGGACCCGGCTCAGCCCTACAGGGGACTCGGTTTCCGCGGAGTGGATGCGGAAGTCGAGAAGTCCGCGTACCGCATCACCGAATTCCCGGTGGCGAAGGCCTGAAGCGATGAGACCCGGGCGCCGCCGCGCTCTGGCGGCAGGAATCGCCGCGCTGACCTGCGCCGCGTTCGGCGCCGCGGTCCTCGCACAGTCGCAGGACAAAGTGATCCGCGTCACCGCCCGCAAGTTCGAGTTCGTGCCGAAGGACATCGAGCTGAAGAAGGGCGAATCCGTGGTGCTCGAATTCACGGCCGCCGATGTCTTGATGGGTTTCAACGCGCCCGACTTCAAGGCGCGCATCGACATCGTCCCGGGGCAGGTCGTGCGGCTGCGCCTCGTCCCGGACAAGCCCGGCGACTTCGAGTTTTTCTGCGACATCTTCTGCGGCGAGGGTCACGAGACGATGTCGGGGAAGATCCGCGTCGCGGCATGAGTCGGTGCGCTATCATGGCGCCCACGACCGACGCCGCGCCGCGGATGAAACCTTGAGCGAACGCAAGCGACGATTCGAGCAACGGGTGCTGCCACATCTGGATGCGGCGTACAACCTTGCGCGCTGGCTGACGCGCAACGATCACGACGCCGAGGACGTGGTCCAGGAAGCGGTGCTGCGCGCCTACCGTTTTTTCGACGGACTGCGCGGCGAGGCGCGGCCCTGGCTGCTCGCGATCGTGCGCAATTCCTGCCTCTCCTGGCTTCAGGTCAACCGGCCTGCAGAGCTCGCCGGTTTCGACGACCGCGCGGCCGAGCCCATCGAGGAAACCAGCCCGGAAGCGCTCGCGGCGCGCCAATGCGACCGGCGCATGCTGAACGAGGCCCTCGCGGCTCTGTCCGCGCAGTTCCGCGAGGCCCTGATCCTGCGCGAGCTCGAGGACCTCTCCTACAAGGACATCGCGCGCATCACCGACGTGCCGGTCGGCACGGTGATGTCGCGCCTTGCGCGGGGGCGGCGGCTGCTCGCCGAATCGTTGCAGGCCATTTCGAACGCTGTCGCACCGCAGGTGCACAAATGACCAGCGAAGAAGCCCGCAAACTGCTGCATGCCTACGTGGACGGCGAGCTCGATGCCGCGAAGACCCTCGAGCTCGAGGCGCATCTCTCGGGGAACCCAGCCGCGCGCGCGGCCTGCGAGCGGCTGCGCGAGATGTCGGCGGCGATCCGCGATCGCGCGGACTATCACGTCGCACCCCCCGTGCTCGCCGCGCGCCTGCGCGCTTCGGTGCCTGCCGCACCCGGAAAAGCGCCGCGCCTTGCCTGGCAACGGTGGCTCAAGCCGGCTGCGGCGCTCGCCGGGGTCGCGCTCCTCACCTGGGTGGTCGCGGTCCAGACTCTGCGGCCGGGCGAAGACGAGCGCATCGCGCAGGGCGTGCTCGCGAGCCACGTGCGCGCGACGCTCTCCAAGCGGTCTTACGACGTCGCGTCCTCCGACCGGCACACGGTCAAACCGTGGCTGAGCGCCAGGCTCGCCTTTTCGCCGCCGGTCGCGGATCTTTCCGCGTCCGACTTCGATCTGGTCGGCGGGCGGCTGGATTACGTCGGAGCGCAGCCGGTCGCGGTGCTCATCTACAAGCGGCGACAGCACCTGATCGACGTGTTCGTGTGGCCCGTCGAAGAACAGAAAGCGGGGCAGACGCTGACGCGCGACGGCTTCAACATCGAGCACTTCGCCGAGAACGGCATGGGCTTCTGGCTGGTTTCCGACCTCAACCGAAACGAGCTGGACGATCTCGCCCGGCTGCTCGCCGAGCGCAGCGCCGCGCCCTGAGGCTAGTCCTCGGTGTCGGGCGCGCCGCCGACGTTCGCGAGGTCTTCCTGCTTGATTCTCTCGGTGTTGAATTTCGCCGCGCGCTCGCGCATGGTCTTGAGGACCTCATCGAGCGGCGGCGGCTCGCCCTGGATCCAGCGCAAGGGGTTGATGCGCGCGACGACGAAGGCGCGCAGGTAAGGGCTGACGAAGCCGCGGGCCTTGAGCTTCGCGATGACCTCGGCGACGCGCGCATCGAGGTCCATCAGCATGGCGGCGTGCCTTTCATGCTCTTTCACGGCCTTCGACAGAGGCTCGCCCGAAAACTTCTCCAGCCGCCGCACGATCGGGTTGTAGGCGCCGCCGGCGAACTTGCCGTTCTTCTCGTAGCACACGCCCAGCGTGACGAGCGAGGCTTCCTCCAGGTAGAAAGCGAACTCGGTTTCCGCGCGCTTCGCGTCCTCGTCCAGCAGGCCCCGATAGATGCGGATCACTTCGAGCGACTTCTCGCGCAGGTTGTGCGCCTTTTCGGTGTTGAGCGCGAGGATCTGCCAGGCGATTTCGCGCTTGGGAACGATGAGCGCCGTGATCGCCCTTGCGCCCAGCCTTCGCATCGCCTCCAGGCGGTGCCGGCCGTTCGGCGTCCAGAAGCCCTCCTTGGGCGCGGTGACCGCGATCACCGGGTCGAGAAAGATTCCAGTGCGGTCGAGGACATCGGCGAGCTTCCTGTGGTGGGTCTGCGAAAGATCGCGCTGGAAAGGCGTGGGCTCGATGCGGGCTATGGGCAGGATCGCGAGAAGCAGCGCGCTCTTTCCGAGCGGATCGCTGTAAGCTCCGAGCACGAGGCCTCCTTCGCGCTCGATTCTCGCGCGCACCTCCTCCGCTTCGACGGGAAGCGAGTCGAGCCGGCACTCGGCGGGCGAAAGGCCGCGCGTGCCCGGCTTCGCCTTCCGCGGCGTGCGCTTCGCCGGCGCGCGCTTGAGGCCGGATTTGCGCCTGGGTTTTGCGGTTGCCATAGGCTAGGATGACCGCATCGGCGCGGGGCCGGGCGCGACGCGTTTTCTCTTCTCGAAGAACTCGAATACCCCGTTGCCGGCTATCACCGCGGCGAGAAAGGCGAGGCCCTTCGCCGAGCCGGCGCCGGCCAGAACCAGCGCGGGCCCCGGGCAGATGCCCGCCAGTCCCCAGCCCACGCCGAACACGAGGCTGCCGAGGATGAGGCGCGTGTCGATGCGGCGCGGACTCGGGAGGAGCACCGGGGCGCCGAGCAGCGTGCGCGTGCGTTTCTTCATGAGCGCGAAGGCGCCCGCTCCGACCGCGACCGCGCCCGCCATGACGAGCGCGAGGGAAGGATCCCAGGCGCCGGCGAGGTCGAGAAAGCCGAGCACCTTCGCCGGATTCGCCATCCCGGCCGCGAGGAGTCCCAGCCCGAAGACGAATCCCGCCGTGAAGGAAGCGACCGTATACAGGGAGGACTTCACGGCGCGATCAGGTGGCGCGCGACGAAGACGGTGGCGAATCCGGCAGCCATGAACGCAACGGTCGCCGCGATCGAGCGCGGCGACGCTCGCGAGATGCCGCATACGCCGTGGCCGCTGGTGCAACCTCCGCCGTAGCGGGTCCCGGCTCCCACCAGCAGCCCCGCTGCCACCAGCGCGGGGACGCTCGCGTCGACCCGGATCTCCGGCAGCGCGGCGAGGAGACGCCAGGCGAGCGGTGCGGCGACCAGGCCCGCGACAAAGGCGATACGCCAGGAGACGTCGCCGGTCCGGGGACGCATCAGGCCGCCGAGGACCCCGCTGACGCCCGCGATGCGGCCGTTCAGCACGACGAAGAGGGCTACCGCGGCGCCGATGATCGCACCGCCGATCAGGGCCGATGCGGGGGTGAATGCGTTCCATGCGATCGACATGGGGCCTTCCTCAAGAGCTCGAAGCCGCCGGCAAGGCATCTGCCGGTTTGTCCGAGCATAATACAATCGGAGGCGGTATGAGACTTGCCCGGATTCTCCTCTCGGCGGTCCTTTCGGGATGCGGTCCGCTCGTGCTCGCGCAATCGGCAGCCGACTATCCCCATCGCGCGATCCGCATCATCGTTCCGCTCGCGGCCGGCGGCAACGTCGATATCGTCGCGCGCACGCTCGCGGACCAAATTTCGAAAATCCTGGGCCAGACCGTCCTCGTCGAGAACCGCCCGGGGGCGTCGAGCCTGGTGGGCACGCAATTCGTCGCGAGATCGGCGGCGGACGGCTATACGCTGCTCGCGATGTCGAACACCTTCGCCACGGCGCCCTTGATCGTGGCGAGTCCCGGCTACGTTCCGCTGAGGGACTTCACCGGCATCACGCTCACCTGCCTCGTGCCGCAAGTGCTCGTCGTCAATCCCTCCCTTTCCGCGCAGTCGGTGAAGGAACTCGTCGCGCTCGCAAAATCGCAGCCGGGCAAAATCTCCTACGCGAGCTCGGGGAACGGCTCGACCGGCCACATGGCGGCCGAGCTCTTCAACCGCCAAGCCGGCGTCACGATGCTGCACGTCCCCTACAAGGGCAATTCGCAGGCGCTCGTCGACGTGATCAGCGGCCAGGTCGCGATGATGTTCGATCAAGTGAGCACGTCCACCCCGCAAATCAAGGCGGGCAAGGTGCGGGCGATCGCGGTCACGAGCCTCGCGCGCTCGCGGCTTCTTCCCGACGTCCCGACCGTGGACGAGGCGGGCGTGCCGGGCTACGAGGACATCACCTTCAACGGGATGGTCGCGCCTGCGGGAACACCTCGCGCGGTTTTGATCCGCCTCAACCGGGCGATTGCCGAAGCCGTGAGCGAGCCCGAGCTCTACAAGCGTTTCATCGAGCGCGGCGTCGAGCTCAAGGCGAGCGCCTCGCCCGAGGAGTTCACCGAGCACATCAGGGCGGAGTTCGAGAAGAAGGCCCGGCTCGCGCGCGAGGCTGGAATCAAACCGGAATAGCAGGATGATTGCGGCGGGTGGGTGCTCAAAAAGCGATGCTGACTCCGGCGAGAACACCGCCGCCGCCAATCTTCACGTCATTCCCGCTTTTCCCGGTCGTCGCGGCGAGATACTTGTATTGCAGCAGCACGCCGACCTGCTCGAACCGGAACTCCATGCCAGCCATGCCCTGAAAAGCCGCACCTCCCGCGGTCCCTTTCAAGTCCCCGCTGTAGACGGCGTCGGCGAAGCCCACGCCGACGCCCACGAAGGGATGGAACCAGTCTGCCACACGGAGGTAGTACTTTCCGTTGACCAGCAGCGCGAGAGCCTGCTGCTTGGCAACGACTCCGGTCGCGACCAGATCGTTCTTGTAGTAGAAGATCTCGCCGCCCACGGCGAAGCCTGACTTGTTGCGCAACTCCGCCTCGATGCCTACTGCCGGCTTGGACGTGGCGTCGAAGGTGCTTGCAAGCCCGGCGACCGTCTGGTTGGCGTTCGCCATTTTGAACGCACCCCCCTTTGCAATGAGCGCAAAGTTCCAGTCGCCGCCTGGCTCGGCGGACGGGGCGCTCACGCGTGGAGCGGGTTGGGGACTCGGCTGCACCCGCGGCGCAGCGGCTACCGGCGGGGGCGCGGCGCGCGGTGCGGCGGCGA
>JACXTT010001374.1_pt1 | contig 40456 bp, 31 predicted proteins | sample 9270951 | NCBI WGS metagenome assembly JACXTT01 (sample SAMN15532306, study PRJNA645909) | rock metagenome | isolation source: weathered quartz diorite | place: Puerto Rico | collected 2017-06-21
TCGTATCGCGTTGTTCAGGACCTGCTTGAACGGCTCTCCGCGGCGGCGCACTTCGTTGCGCAGCTGCCTCTCGACGTCGGGATCCAGTGTAACGGTGGTTCTCATGAGGCATCATGATGCGATATAGGATGCTGTCATGATGCTACACAAGCATCCGGGCGTCAACAGGAGAGCCCTCGGTCAGCCCGTGGTTCCCTCACGTCCGTAGCGATCCTCGAATCGCACGATATCGTCTTCGCCCAAGTACGACCCCGACTGCACCTCGATGATCTCGAGCGGCACCGTACCCGGGTTCTCGATGCGGTGCTTCATCCCGACCGGGATGTAGGTCGACTGGTTCTCCTCGAGGAGAAAGACCTCATCGCCTCGCGTCACGCGCGCGGTGCCCGCCACCACCACCCAGTGCTCGGCGCGGTGATGATGCAGCTGTAAGGAGAGCGTGGCCCCGGGGTTCACCTTGAGACGCTTCACCTGGAAGCGCGGCCCGTTCTCCAGGCTGTCGTAGCTGCCCCAGGGACGGAACACCTCGCGATGCAGTGAATGCTCAGGGCGCTTGAGCTCCTTCAGCCGCGCCACCAGCTTCTTCACGTCCTGCACGCGATCCTTCGGTGCGACCAGCACGGCATCCTTGGTCTCGATGACCACGTGGTTCTTGAGTCCCACCGCCGCCACCAGGCGGCTCTCGGAGTGCAGGTAGCTGCCGCGGGTGTCCTCGCTGATCACATCGCCGCGCGCCACGTTTCCCTGCGCATCCGTCTCGCTCACCGTGTGAAGCGAGGCCCAGGAGCCAACGTCGCTCCAGCCCGCCTCGAGCCGCACCACCACCGCATCCCGGGTCTTCTCCATGACCGCATAGTCGACCGAGTCAGCGGGACAGGCCTCGAAGATCTTGGCATCAATGCGCGTGAAGTCGAGATCCGCCTTCGCACTGCGGAATGCCGCCGCGCAGATACACGCCATCTCCGGGGCGAAGCGCTCGAGCTCCTCGAGGTAGCGCCGCGCGCGGAACATGAACATGCCGCTGTTCCAGTAGTAGTCCCCCGCCTTAACGAACTCCCGCGCGCGCCGCTCATCCGGCTTTTCGACGAAGCGCGCGATGCGAAACGCGGCGCCCATCGGGGCACCGCGCTGGATGTAGCCGTAAGCGCTCTCCGGGCTCCCCGCGACGATGCCGAAGGTCACGAGCTGTCCGGACTCGGCCGCACCGAGTGCGGTGCGGACCGCCTGCCGAAAAGCCGGGATGTCGCGGATCACGTGATCCGCGGGCAGGACCAGCAGGACCGGATCTTGCGCATCTGCCCCCGCAGCGCCCCCCCCGAGCGCCGCGTGCGCCGCCAGCGCGATCGCCGGGGCGGTGTTGCGTCCAAAGGGCTCGAGGAGGGTGGCGCGCGGCTCGACCTTAACCTGGCGCAGCTGCTCTGCCACGAGGAAGCGATGCGCTTCGTTGCAGACGATGACCAGGGCCGAGGCGGGAAGGCCCTCGAGGCGCAGCACCGTCTCCTGCAGCATGGTGTGCGCCCCGGTAAGCGCCAGCAGCTGCTTCGGATAGAGCTCGCGCGACAGCGGCCACAGGCGCGTGCCGGACCCTCCGCTCAAGATGACTGGAGTGAACATCCTTAACCTTAGGGAGAGCGGCCGCTCAGCTCACCAGCAGTGGCTTGCCGCGGCCGATGGCATGGTAGGCGAGGCCGAAGCGGCTCACCATCGCGGGATCATAGAGGTTGCGCCCGTCGAAGATGACCGGTGTCTTGAGGATCTCCTTCAGGCGCTCAAAATCGGGGCTCCGGAACTCCTGCCACTCAGTGACGATGGCGAGCGCGTCCGCACCCCGCGCCGCCTCGTAGGCGTTCTTTGCGAGCGTGAACTCTGCTTTACCGGCGTAGATCCTCTGCGCCTCCGAGGCAGCCACGGGATCGTAAGCCTGCACCCGGGCGCCCGCCCCGAGAAGAAGGTCGATGAGCGTGCGAGAGGGGGCCTCGCGCATGTCGTCGGTGTTCGGCTTGAACGAGAGCCCCCAGAGCGCCACTGTGCGTCCTTGGAGCGCGTTACCGAAATGCCGCTGCATCTTGTGAAACAGCACCTCCTTCTGATGCGCGTTCACCGATTCTACGGCGCCGAGGATCTTCGGCTCGTGGCCCACATCATGGGCCGAGCGGATCAGCGCCTTCACGTCCTTCGGGAGGCAGGAGCCGCCGTAGCCAGTACCGGGATAGATGAAGCTGTAGCCGACGCGGGGATCCGAGCCAATGCCGATCCGCACCTTCTCGATGTCGGCGCCGACCCGCTCAGCGATCGCCGCCAGCTCGTTCATGAAGCTGATCTTCGTCGCGAGCATGGCGTTCGCCGCATACTTAGTGAGCTCGGATGAGCGCACGTCCATCACGATGAGGCGGTCGTGGTTACGGGTGAAGGGCTCGTAGAGCGCCCGCATGAGCTCCGTGGTGCGCGGATTGTCCGTGCCGATGACGACCCGGTCGGGCTTCATGAAATCCGCGATGGCCGCCCCTTCCTTAAGGAACTCGGGATTCGAGACCACATCGAACTCGACCGTCACGGCGCGGGCATTGAGCGTGCGCTCGAGTTCCGCGCGCACTCTGTCCGCAGTCCCCACCGGCACCGTGGACTTCGTGATCACGATGCAGTAGCGACTCATGTGGGTCGCGATCGTGCGCGCGACCGCGAGCACGTAACTTAAGTCGGCAGAGCCGTCATCGCCGGGGGGTGTGCCTACGGCGATGAGCTGAAACAGCCCGTGCTCGACCGCCTTCGGCGCATCGGTCGTGAACTCGATGCGCCCGGCTTCCGCATTGCGCTTGATGAGTGCTTCGAGCCCCGGCTCATGAATCGGCACCTCGCCGCGATTCAATCGCTCGATTTTGGCCGCATCCACGTCCACGCAGATCACGTGATTGCCGGCATCCGCGAGACAGGCGCCGGTGACGAGGCCCACGTAGCCGGAGCCAAAGATGGTGACACGCATGACTTAAGTTCTTGAGTGGTAAGACAGAAGGGCCCGAAGCCTAAAGGAAGGCCGCGCGCCGCTCAAGCGCAGCGGTCGCAGAGTGCGGTGCGCGGACTTAGCTGAGCGGATTCTGCCCCGGGGCGGGCTTGCCGCCCTCGGACAGGCGGCGCTTGGCGGCGAAATCGGCGATCTTGGGGACAGGCGCATGTGGCAACAGGGCTTTGCGCGTCCACACATGGTCACGAATGTCCATGTCCGCTTGATATTCCGCCACCGACGCGGTCAGCAGCTCGAGCGCGCTGTGACAATCGAAGCTTGCCAGCGCCACCAGCAGATCGTTGAGGATCTCCTGCATCTTCGCCCACGGTAGGCGGTGCTCCATCGCGCGCATGATCATCGGGTGATCGGTGCCGGTCACGTTCGAGCCGATGAGCAGTTCCTCGAACAGCTTCTCCGCCGGGCGCAGCCCCGTATACTCGATCGCGATATCCCCCTCGGGGTTCTGCGCATCGCGCACGGTCAACCCCATGAGATTCACCATGCGCCGCGCCAGATCGTCGATCCGCACCGGACGGCCCATGTCGAGCACGAACACGTCCCCTCCCTGAGCCATGGATCCCGCTTGAACGACGAGCTGGGCTGCCTCCGGAATCGTCATGAAGTATCGAATGACGTCCCGATGAGTCACCGTAACAGGGCCACCGCGGCGAATCTGCTCCTGGAAGAGCGGCACCACGGAACCGGAAGAAGCCAGCACGTTGCCGAAGCGCACCATGCAGAAGCGCGTCTGGGTGCTTCGCTCCTGCAGCGCCTGAAGGACGAGCTCGGCCAGCCGCTTGGTCGCGCCCATGACGTTGGCGGGATTCACGGCCTTGTCGGTCGAGACCAGCACGAAAGTCTCCACGCCGGTCTCGAGCGCCGCCTCCCCCGTGTACCAAGTGCTGATCACGTTGTTGTGAATGCCTTCGACCACGTTGTACTCGACGATCGGTACGTGCTTGTAAGCGGCGGCGTGGTAGATCGTCTGCACGCCGAAGGTGGAGAGAACCTCGCGCACCCGGTGGCGATGATGCGCATTCCCGAGGAGCGGAACGACCTCCACCGAAAGCTTCTCATGAGCCGCGAGCTCCTCGAGTTCTCGCTGGATCCTGTAGAGGGCCAGCTCGGACATTTCGAAAAGCACGAGCCGGCTCGGGGACAGTCGCAGGATCTGCCGGCAAAGCTCGGAGCCGATAGACCCTCCGGCCCCCGTGACCAGCACGCATTTGCCGCGGATGCAGGCCCCAAAGAGCATCGGCTTCGGCGGCACCGGATCACGCCCCAGCAGATCGCTCACATCCACGTCACGCAGCTCGTTGATCTGCGCCTTGCCGGAAATCAAGTCAGAGAGATTAGGGAGCGACTGCACGTGCACCCCGAGAGGCTCGAGCTCCGTCAGGATCTCGCGCCGCCGGCGGCGGGAGGCGGAGGGCAGCGCCAGCAGGATCCGGCCTATCTTGCGCCGCCGCACCAGCTCCGGCAGACCATCGGGGCCGTATACCCTGATGCCGTTGATATTGCTGCCCTGCAGCGATTTCTTGTCGTCGATGAATGCCACGGGCTCGAAGTCCGGGCCGCCGAGCAACGCCGAGCAGACGCGCGCTCCGGCATTGCCGGCACCGTAAATCGCCACTCGCGCGACGGGGTTGCCGTTTCCGCCCTTGTGCAGGAAGAGGTAGCGGGCCACGAACCGGCTGCCCCCCACGTACAGCAGCGCCAGCGCCCAGTAGATGCCAAACGCCGATAGGGGAATCTGGTGGCTCGCGATGAAGCGATCGAACACGGCGAGCACCAGCACCGAGAGGCTCACGCCCGCGATCACGGTGACCATGGCCTTCGGTCCCATGAAACGGATCACCGCACGGTACAGGCCCAGCACGGAGAAAAAGAATAGGGCGGAGACCACCGCGACCAAGAAGTAGGCGAACGTTCGATCGAGGGCGGGATCGAAACGATCGGATTTCAGGACCAGGGCAGCCCAGAGGGCGGTGGGGATGGCCAGCGCATCGGCTGTCGCCATAATGAGACGTTTGGCTTCGCGGGGGAGTGCAAGAATCGCTTCGGCAGCCGCAACACCCATAGATCCGGATCGCGCGGCCGCGTGCGTGTCCTTCATGGAACCTCCCCCATCAGAGACCGTTTGCGTCCCTGCAACTTTACCTGTGGCTCGGGCCTAAAAGAGGCGCGATTGTATAGGAATCACCCAAAGCAATCGACAGCAATTCAACCGCTTTGGACGGATGCGATGCGTCACTCGCCTCGCAATGCGTGAACGCGCGGACTTGGGTTTAAGTTGACTTCGCAGATAAGACTCACGCCCAACTCATGGATGGATCGCGTGGGGCTGTCGTAAGTCCGGAACATAGATGCATTCGCGGGGCGCCTCGACGGGTTCGTGACTCGGCCGCTCAAGCAGGAAGCACCAAATAATCCGCCGTACATGAACCCGCGTCACCCCGTCGCTGTTTCAGAGTTCGCGTTCTCACGCCGGCCAGATCCGGCCGCGAATGCCAGGACGACAAGGGGAGCAAGAGCCACGACAACGATCGCGACCGCGTAGTTCGGGCGCAATGTCGCCAAGAAAGCGCAAGGCAGCAACCAGATCAAGTTCAACATCATGACTGCGACAGTAACCTTTCGGTGATTTCCCCACCGACGCGCGAGCCACTGGTACCCGTGGCTGCGGTGCGCCATATAGATTCGATCACCCCTGACCACTCTCCGCACGATCGTCACGGTCGCGTCGACAAAAAATACTCCGCCAAGTATTAACCATATCCATAGGGTGACTGGCTCGTCGCGCGCAGCAGCCAACGCTAGAACGGCTATAACGTACCCAAGGTATCCGCTCCCAACATCTCCCATGAAGATCTTTGCCGGCGGCCAGTTCCATAGCAGAAACCCTGCACATGCGGCGGCGACCACCAGTGCAGCAACAGCGACACCGCTTGTAGCAGCCCCGGTGACACTCAACAGTGCTCCACATGAGGCAACAAAAACCGCTTCCGACGCAGCAATGCCATCAATGCCATCCATGAAATTGAAGAGATTGAGCGTCCAAACGAGCGCCAATACCGCGACCGCGTAGCCGACCCAGCCCAAATGAATAGTCTGCATCCCGATCCGAAGAGCCGGAAGTCCGGCGAGCCAAGCTGCAGCCCAGAGCGCTGCCCCCACGTGGACGACGAGCCTCACGCCGGCCGGCAAAGGCCGCCGATCATCAATGTAGCCAACTAAAGCAACTGCGCCACCGCCGACGAAGAGCACCGCGAGCAGATCCGGTCGCAATTCGCCTGTGGCCGCAAGTATGACCATACCCAGAGTGACAGTCAGCACAATCGCAAGCCCACCCCCACGTGGGGTCGCTTTGCTGTGCGAGCTTCGCTCATTCGGCAGATCGAGCACGCCTTGAGACAAGGCCAGCTTACGCACAGCTCCTGTCAAGAGCGCCGAGACTACAAGCGCCGCAACGCTGATCAGATAGGTATCAGGTGTTCTTTCGAAGAAGCTCACGGCAGGTGACCTCGAGCGCGCGCTGGGGCTCGATCGGCGGACTCCAGCTGAGCTCCGTGCGAAAGCGGGTGCCGTCCACTACTTGAGAACGCGTCAATCGATCAACAGTGTACGAGTCGAACGGCAGTGAGCGCCCCGTGAGTGAGCCGACAATATCCGCGCCACGAGCCAGCCAACGCAGGACCTTTGTTGGCACCGGAAGCAACCATGCACGTCTTCCGCTGAACTTCGCAAGCGTCATGACGAGGGCCGGAGTGGATATCTCGGTCCCGTCAGTTACTGCAAATGCTGCGCGAATTGGCCGAGGAAAGCGCAGGACCGTGATGATTGCGTCGACGAGATTGTCCACAAAAACGAAGCTGCGCAGATTTCGAATGCTCCCAAAGGGAAGCGGAACTCCCGCGCGAATGAGGCGGAACAGACGCTCCATGTTCCCAGGATTCCCGGGGCCGTACACCAGAGGAGGCCGAAGAATGCACCAGTCAGTTGAGGTGCCTGCAAGCTCGCGTTGGAGGGCCCATTCAGCTTCGAGCTTGCTGCGACCGTAGTCGGACTGGACATCGCGCACAGTTGCAGGGTCACCATGCGAGCTCGGTAAAGCGCCCGTCGCCGCGATGCTACTCAGGAAGACCAGTCTTCGAACGCCAGCCAAAGCGCAGGACCGCGCAAGCGTCTGTGTGCCTTCTACGTTCGTGCGCCGAAACTCTTCCCAGCGACCTTCCCCCGCTCGACCTATCTGGTGGGCTAGCGCAGCCAGATGGACCACGACATTCACGCCCAGCAACGCGCGATCCCACACGCCAGCATCATCGAGCTGACCGACTCGGACCCACTCGAACTCCTGCTCACGATGTGACTGGGCGCAACGGGAGGTTGCGCGCACGTGAAATCCCTCGGAGGAAAGTCGGGCGCTCAACCGTCGACCTATGAAGCCGGTTGCGCCCGTAACCAGAACGATCAAACTCGTCCCCCGATTGCTCTGCGTAACACTTCCAGCGAGAGTTCGGCCTGACGCTCTCTTGAATACATGCTCGCAGCTGCGGCGCTGTTTCGAGCAAGCAGCGCTCGAAGAGCCGGGTCCTGCTGCAAGCGGGTAACTGCAGCGGCCAGCACGGTAGGTTCTGCCCCGGAGACGTACAGCCCAGCCTCGTGCTTCACGACAATATCGCTGCCTTCACTCTTCGGTCCGCAATAAACTATCGGAAGACCCATGGCCATCGACTCGAATATCTTAGAGGGTATAACCGTGGCAAACACTGGATCGCTCTTGAGATGGACGAGCGAAACGTCGCAGACACTCCAGAAACGCGCGACGTCCTCTCGTTTCTGACGCGGAGCAAACGCGACGTTGTCGAGACCGCGCCGCGCAGCCTCAAGCTCGAGGCGTTCCTTCGCTGCACCGACACCTACGAAAAAGAACCGGATCGGCGTTCCGCGCAGCAGTTGGGCGGCTTGGAGGACGTTCTCCAGCCCGTGTGAGAGTCCGAGAGTTCCGATATATCCGACGGTGAAACAATGCTCCAGTTTGTACTCTCGAAGCACCTCGGGATCACGCTGGAGCGTTGGCGCAAACAGCGAGAGGTTTGCGCCGTTAATGACGACATCAATCTTCTCGCCCGAAATCCCACGATCAACGAGATTTCGTTTGTACGCCTCCGTAAAGGCAAGGATCCGACGGGAGCTTCTGTACAGAGCCAGCTCTAGTGCCTCAAGCAATCGGTACGCAACGCCGCCTTTGACCCGAGTATTGACAGCGATACTTGCCGGCCACAGATCGCGCAACTCAAAGACGTGCGGAACACCGCGAATTTTCGCGTGAAGACAGCCGCCCGCAGCGGCGAATAGGTGCGGCGATGTCGAAATAACTACGTCCGGAGCAGGTTCGCCAAACGCCATCAAAAATGACGACGCCATATACGAGAGATAGTCGACGGTGCGCCGAAGGAACCCCTCGTTGCGCGCGATGTATGTCTTCACTCGGACGACACGAATCCCCGAGAGCTCCTCGCAGAATCGCCAGGCATTGCGATAGCCCGAATATACGCGCCCTTCAGGAAAGTTCGGTGCGGCCGTAATGACGGTGACCGAATGCCCACAACGCACCCAATGGGCTGCTCGCTCGAAGACGTGTGCGGCCGGAGCACTCGGCTCAGGATGGAAGTGGTCCGAAAAAAATAGAATCTTCACCGCCCTCACCCTCACCCGACTGGACTGCGACTCCTCAAGTGTGCTTCCGATGCAAGACTCTCACGCTTGTACTATCCAGTGCACACGCGTTACCAACGATTCGCGCAAGAAGCGCGCCACCACACAGCAATTTGCCACGCTGACCCCAAAGTACGGGTGCCACGTGGTGCGACAGATCTGCACCTTCGACGCTCCTTCGAAATGAACCCTAGCCCGGAGGGCTCCTGGTCCCACTATCTCTACTTCGTGCTCGCCGGATGCGTTCACTTCGACAGCCGGATGCACATGGAACCGGGCCTCCGCGCTCCCAAATTCACCCGAGACCTCGTCTTCGATACGAAGACAGTTCTCAGCGAGGATCCATCGCCGGCGGTGCACATTCCTCCCCGGCAGTCGGCGGTAGCCATCGTGACTAGCTTCGATCACGTTGGATTGCGGCGTTGAAGCGATACGGTGAATGCGCGCCCGAGCTCGGCGCGCGACTCGAAAGCTGCCCCATACCTCGGTCGAGTCCGATCCGTCTATGACAACAGTGTTGTGAGCGGCCGTACCGCGCTGGCGCTCGCGCTCCGTACCGGTGCAGTATTGTGATGTGCCTGAATTCACGAAGATGCGGCGCTCCCCCAAGCTGAGCTCGAAACTCAGCGTGTCTGCGTGCCCGTGGCCGGGCAGATAGTCGGGACCGACTGCGGCACAGTCACAGATGAGGTGGGCGGAGCCGGCGAGCGCTCGGACGTAGCCGCTAGCTTCGAGCACAACAAGTGGCGCTCTGTCATCCTTCAGCTCGGGGAGCCCGAGTCGCAGCGCATACCCCTCCAACTCCCCCGGCGTAGGAGTCACGCCGAATGCGGCATCATTAAAAAACGGGATTTCACCGTCCGGATGACACATGGTGATAAGCCATCGCCGCATCTTGGCAATTGCTATCAACCACTCTGCCGCCGGCTCGAGGCCAAACGCGTATGAAACGTTGACGAGATCGAGCAGGTCTTCGAGAACTGCTGCGTGATACATTGTGCTGAGCTCAAAGTGCCCACCATCCGGCAGCACCTGCTCACGCAGCTGCCGGGCGATGATCTGGCAGCCGCGGGCGTGCCAGCGTTCGGCCTCGTCGCCCTCGAAATACAACCCTGCGTATATCAGCGCTTTGGCGTTTGCCAGAAGGTGATTCCCCAAAAGGTGATACTCGAGCCGTGGCACGAGCCAACGTACCTGGGCTGCCAGGCTCGCACGGCAAGTCAGCGGTAACACATTGCGCTGCGCCGCCCATTTAACCCAGTTCACGGCCCGTCGCGAAACTGGATATGGCTCCCAACCATGACCGCTGCCCGGCGGGTTTTCGGCAACCCATCGCTCGAGTAGAACTCGATGCCATCGAGCGCGTGCGGCAGCGTCTCGACTGTTGAGATCATCGAAATAGTGCAGATTGTAGACCCAGAGTTTCGAGACGTCCGCCGGTCGCCAGTCTTGCGCGGCGGCGCAACGACGCTCGACGTTCAGGAATCGAAATACGTCAGGGCCAATCAGGGTCGGCGCCAAACCGATCGGTGGCCGGTACTCCCGAGGCATTTGCCGCGGACGCGGAGCAGCACGCAGATCGAGGCGCGGCCGGCGCAGCTTGTAGCGCGCCCTCGCCGCCACTTGAAGTGGTCGTATGTAACGGAGCGTATGAAAGTAGCGAGAGAGCGTACAAAATCTCATGCGTCCTGAGCCAGTGCGATAGTGATACGTGCGACTTCCAGCAGCTCCTCGGGTGGTATTGGCGCCGCGCCGCTGTTGAGCACCGCCTCAATGAACGCCCGCGCACAGGCCCTTTGCCCCTTGTCCTGCCGCCACAAATTCATCGATCTAAATCCTGGCCAACCGTAGCCGGTGAGTTTGCGAAAATTGTCGAGCTGCAACACCCTGCCCCCGGCGAAAACTTCCAGCCGCTCCTTCGGGAAGGACTTACTGCCGTTGGCGAAATAGTGAATCGCGCCGATCGAGCCGTCAGCGAATGTCAGCGAAATGGTCGCGGTATCCGTAGTGCGAGACTTCAATTTCACGATGGCGTAACTGTCGACTTGAGCTCCGGCGAGAAAGCGCAGCAGGTCGATGAAGTGGCAGGCTTCACCTACAATACGCCCGCCCCCGACGGCAGTACTCTGGGTCCAGTGTTCGCTCGGAATCGCCCCCGCGTTCACAGTCATGACGAAAGACTTCGGACCTTGCGCACCGCCAAGCAGCTCTTTTACTTTGCACACCTGAGGGGCAAAGCGACGGTTAAACCCCACCATCAGTACGGGAGGTCGCCCAGCCGTTGCGGCGCGACGATAGATCCGTTCGATCGCGCTTAGTTCGCTCAAGTTCAGAGCCAGCGGTTTCTCGACATACACGTGCTTTCCGGAACCCAATGCCTGGCACACGAGGTCCGCGTGGGTGTCGTGGCGAGTAACGATGACCAGCGCTTGAATCTGCGGGTTAGAAAGGATGCGATCGATATTGGTAGTCGTCTCTTCGAATCCGAACTTGCGGCCGGCGTACAGGCCACTGACGCCCGTGCTTGACGCGACGCTAAGCAGCCTAGCGCCCGCCGCTCTGAATGCGGGAATCAGCACAGCAGTCGCATAATTGCCAGAGCCGAGGAAGCCGACAGACACCGACCCAGCAGCCTTGTCATGCGAGCCTGACAGAGTCAGCGGTTGCAGGCTGACCGTCTGCGTGTTGACGCCAAACTCGAATCCAGGATACCGGAGCAGAATTCCCAGCGACGGCCCCGCTCCTCCGATCAGCTCGTATGCGGCTGCCGCGTCGTCGATCGCTAGTCGGTGCGAGATCAGCGGCTTCACGTCCAGGCGGCCGTCGGCCATCATGTCCAGAATCGCCTCGAAGTTGCGCTGCTCAGTCCAGCGCACGAATCCGATCGGGTAGTCAAATCCTTCCTCCTCGTAAGCCGGGTCGTAGCGACCGGGGCCATACGAGCACGAAACCTGGAGGGTCAGTTCCTTTTCGTAAAAATCGGCGCGCGAAAGTTCTAGGCCGGCCACGCCGATTAGTACAATGCGTCCGCGCTTGCGGCACATCAGCGCCGCCTGATGGAGGGGCTCGCTACTCTGGGTAGCCGCAGTGATGATCACGGCGTCGACGCCCCTCCCACGAGAGAGTATGTGAGCTGCGGCCAGCGGATCCTGCTGACGGGACAAATCTACCACCTCGGCACCGAAGCGCCGAGCTAGCGCCAGCTTGCCAGGATCGAAATCCAGTCCTAACACGCGGCAACCGTGCGCGCGAAGCAGTTGAACCGTAATGAGGCCTATCAATCCCAAACCTGTCACGACAACCGTCTCGCCGAGCGTTGGCTGCATCAACCGAATGCCATGCAGGCCAATAGCGCCGACGACTGTAAAGGCCGCCTCATCGTCGGAAACGCCGTCAGGCACTTTCGCGCACAGATTTGTGGGAACGGCTACGACCTCCGCATGTCTACCGTTCGATACGACGCGCTCGCCCAGGGTGAAACCGCTCACGCCCTCTCCGAACGCCTTGACCACACCGACATTGCAGTAGCCCATTGGCAGGGGCTGATCGAGCTTGTTGAGCACTGCCTCGATCGTCGGCAGCAGCCCGTCCGTCCTGATCTTGTCCAATGCCATGCGGACCTTGTCTGGCTGCTGGCGAGCCTTGCCGAGCAGGTTCGCCTTGCTGAATTCAACCAGCATACGCTCGGTGCCACTAGACACGAGGGTCCGCGACGACGCGATGAGCAACTGGCCCTTCCTGATAGCCGGGGAAGGAACGTCCGCGACCTCCGTATATCCGTTCTTCAATGACTGGAGCAGCTGCTTCACCTGCCTGCCCCCTTCTCACCACCGACTCTGGAGCTTGCGTCGGAATTCCGCACGACAAGTCCGTCCTTTTCGGCGCGATTCGGGTAGTTGATCAATACCGCCCGATAGAGTCCCTTGAATACGAATAGACTCCCCGCGGCAGCGCCTATAACGCCGAATCGGGTAATAAGATCGCGGATGTCTTTGAGGGATCCCGCGCCACCGAGCGCGGTAATGGGAAGGGTGACAGACTGCCGCAGTCCGGCTATCAGCTCAAGATCATAGCCCTTCATCGCGCCATCATTGTCTATCGAATTGACGACAATCTCTCCGGCACCACGCTCTTGCATTTCCCTCGCAAAGTCAAACGGAGACAGACCCGTCGGCTTCGTCCCATTGCGTATCCAAATTTCGTACCCTCCGTTCTTCGCGTTTCTCCTGACGTCGAGGACGACGACGACGCTCTGGCTCCCTATGACCTCGGCCATTGCAGGGACGAGTCCGGGTTTCTCAACGGCGGTCGAACTGATTGCAACTTTCTCCACCCCCAAGCCGATAATCTTTTCCGCCTCTTCAGCGCTCTTTACCCCCCCGCCGTAGCATAGAGGCATCCGACACTCCCCCGCGAGATTCCTTATCATCAAATAGTCAGGCTCCCGACCGAGAGTGGATGCATCGATGTCGAGCACTATGAGCTCGTCAACCTCCTTCTCGTTGAATATACGGACTGCATTGATCGGGTCACCGACATATTTCGGGTTTGCGAACTGCACGGTTTTGACAAGCCCACCATTCTTGACCAGAAGACAGGGGATCACCCTGGGGCGCAACATGGCCTAGAGCTCCGCGAAGTTTTTTAGCAGTCTGATACCCCATTGATGACTCTTCTCGGGGTGGAACTGAACACCGTGGACGCTCCCTGATCTTACGCTCGACGCAAACCTTCCACGATAGTCCGTCAACGCAAGCACGCTGCGCTCATCGTCAGGCAAGAAATAGTACGAGTGGAGAAAATAGAATCGCGCACCGGAATCGAGCTGCTTGAACAAGCCTGTGTTCTCACGCGCAGCCACGTCATTCCAGCCCATGTGCGGGAGGTGGATCTCGTGGGTAAAGGTCGAAACGTCGAATCTCCGAACGACACCGCCGATCCACCCAAGCCCCGACAGCTTGCCTTCCTCACTCTCGCGCGCCAGCATCTGCATGCCGACGCAGATGCCCAACAGCGGCTTTCCTTGCGCCCGCACTGAATGCTCGAGCGAGTCCCTCATGCCGGAGTCATTGAGGCGCCTCATGGCCCAGTCGAATGCACCGACGCCGGGAAGGATGATCCGGTCAGCGAGCCGCAAATCCTCCGGCGTGGTCGCCATGCTCACGGAAACGTTGAGACGCTTGTAGATATTGGCAATGGCCTGGACGTTTCCGGAGCCGTAGTCAACGATCCCAATCATCTCTTTCCACCCAGCTCGAGCCCCAGAAGGTTCATCAGCTTCGCACCGGCCGCGTATATGGTCTCCCGAGACTTGTAGTCCTTGTGTGATCTGTTTGGCGCGTCCATATAGCTCTGCAACTCTGCCACTGAGATACCAAGCTTCGTCGCCACATATTCGAAGTCCTGAGCGATTGACGCGTCGTCGTACGCAGGCTCACGCAGTTTCTCAAGCGCCTCGTGTCTGGTCATCTGCTGCGTCAGGATCACACTCGAGTACTGAACCCTGCGGGTGTCATATCCGAACTTTCTGATAAGCCAATAGCTCTCGTAGAACTTCGTGAATCTTGACTCAAAATGCTTCTGTGGATAAGGCTGCCAACCGAATCTCTCCCGCAGAAAACGCATCGCGTGTTCCTTTGCGTAAGGCACGTAGTTCAACGGACTGACGCGGCTGATTCCCTTAAAGTACCGCAGATACACTTTGTGCCGTAGCGCGTTCGTGATCGGGAAGGTTGCAAGCGGACGAGTGCCGAATTTCCTATGAATGTCGCGCAGCTGTGTTGAATCCGACTGGTAATACATCCACTCGAGCGGATTCCTGACACACTCGGTCGAGTAGTTCGCACCCGTGAGGATGTATTTCACTTTGTGGCGCTCCGCGAAATTATACATCGTCGCAAAGAACGCGTGATCCTGCGGAGTGTCGACGTTCGGAACGCCCGCCTTAAAGTAGGCGAGCTGTAGGTCCTGCATCTCGTTCCAGTCGATCACCTCGGTGTACAGATCGAGGCCCAATCCATCCACTAGCTTCTCAATGTTGTTGACTGCGACCTGTGAATTCCAACCAGCGTCCACGTGAAAGACCAGCGGTCTGAGCTTGAAGCGCTCCTTGGCGAGGTAGGTGAGGTAGGAGCTGTCAATTCCGCCACTCACCCCAATGATGCAGTCGAAAGCCTTGCCAACTCCAGTGCGCTTTATCTGCGAAAGCAGCGTGTCGAGAGCAACCTGACCCTTCTCATCAGTGTGCCAGTTCGGCAGGATTTTCCTGTAAAACGTAATGCAGTGATCACAAAAGCCCCGATCATCGAACGTAATACCGGGATCAGTCGTGTCCATGACGCAGTTCGTGCAGACTTGGTACGGCCTTTTGTTCATCGGTTCCGGTAAGTCCGGCAAGGAAGCGCCGCCTTGTCAAATGACTTGAGTCCGAGGCGAGAAGAGTCGCACGCAGAGTATCGCTCGAGAGGTTCGCACGGGTACGCATGCCGCAGAGCGGCACGCAATGACGTTTGCACTTAGTGCCGCCAGCTCGCAACTCGCTCCACGGGCTGAGTCTCTGCTCCGAGAATGGCTCTCACGCGACAGCAGCCGCCAAGAGTCTCGCCGGGTTGCGCGTATGCGTCAATTCCCTCAACCATCGAGCAGCATCCTCGCCAGTGAAACGGGAGCTCACCACCTTTATCTGCCGCTCGAGCTCACTGGTCTCGACTGGGCCATCTGCCTGAAGTAACTCTGCTAGCGCGTAAAGCACGTCCTCATCCCCCGTTGCTCGGGCCGCGAGCCTGGCTGCCAACCACGGGAGAAGTGCCGAACGATACATGTCAGAAACCTGGTCAATGATCCCGCAGGCCTGCAATCCAGGACCGACATCGAGCCGTGCGTCTTGGTCACCGCCCGCTGCGCAGTTAAGGAAAGCAACGAGCATGCGGGACACGGGGCGCATACTGGAATGCCAATGCGAGTCACCCGGAACAACCGCTGAACCCCGTCTGATGGTTCCGGGCTCCGTCGAGAAATCCAACTGAAACATCTCGCCTGCGACAGACACGCGACAAATGCGTCGACGCCGTTCCGCGTTTCGCTCAAGCCGGACAACGCATGGAACGCTGCCCGCGGTCAACTCAAGTTCGAGCGCTGCTCCTCCTCTGCGGACTTCCAATTTTCGGCATGCGTAAGGCAGCTGGGGCAGACAGGCGCCGGCAATCGATACAACATGCGGGAGCCAGTCCGAAAACACTGGCAGACTGGGATCGTACTGCTTGCGTTCACCATATCGTTCTTCCATTGCCGGATCTGCCCAATCAATATGCAGCAAGTCAACCGCTTCCCCATCGACAATCAGCTTTGAGAAATTCTCCAGATACCTTGCGAACAGGAACACGTGGGCAGCTGCAAGCAGAACATCGCGATCCCGAGCAAGTTCCGCAAGGCGCCGCGCTGCAATTCCTGTGAGGGCAATGGGTTTCTCTACCATTACAGGAAGGCCCGCATCGAGCGCCCACGCCACTGCCGCCTCGTGATCCCTCGCAGCGTTGGCAACGATGACTGCACCCGCCTCGGCTGAGAGTCGCTCGGGCCACGCAGAAGACAATTGGAGGCGTCTAGTCCACCCATGTGCATCTGCCCACGCCGCGAGTGAATCAATGTCGTGACGCGAGTGAACGGATACGCCCACTGACGGCGCAACGAGCCGGCAAAGGCTATCTGCGAGCTGTCGGGCCCATCGTCCACCGCCAATAATTGCGATGTGGTCAGGGCATCGCGTGGTCCCGTTCTGAGTCTCAACTACGGTCATTGAGCATTCAAGGCACCGGCAGAAAATCCGTGGTGCTGACGATGTCGATGATCGGCCCCGCATAGCCGTGCTGAGCCAAGTAGACCCGGATTTCCTGAGGAATGTGCCAAGCCAGATTGACCAAGGGCTTTGAATTCTCTCTATTCGCGAAAAGTGCGTCATCCGACAAGATAGGCACGCGTGTGCCAGGCAGATAGTGCCCGATCTTCATCGAGCCGGGTTTCTCGTATACAGCGGCAATCGACTCATGGTCTAAGCACAGCAGCTTGACCAGAATGGCGGCACGTCCTGGGAACGCCTTGGCCCTCAGTTTCCCATGTTGCTTTACTTGCTCCGCGAGGACCGCTCTCTTATTGATGCGCCAGCGATCAATGTTCCTTCGCAGCAAGTCGAAACGTTCGACGAATCGGTGCTCGCGTTTACCAAATTGGCTTAGGTCGACGGCATTACCTGGATTCTCAGCAGTCCCACCCAGAAACACCCGGATGTTGCCACCATAGCGAGATGGAAACTCCACGTGTGACAACGGAACCTCGAGCGATCGCGCAATGTGCGCAAACGAAGTGCAACTGTAGGTTCGCGGATGCTCGTGATAAAAAGTATCGAACTGGTTACGGTCTAGCACAGCTCCCAGGTAGTGGTTCTCGATCACGATGACGGTGTGGCGTCCCATGAGCCGCTTCAGCGACCGAAGAACCTCATGTAGGTTTTCGATATGCGCGAAGACATTTGTGAACGCGATGATATCCGGAGCGCCGTGTGTGGCTAAGACATCAGCGGCGAGATCTTCGGAAAGAAACGCGTTGTACGTCACGTGACCTTTCTGCTCTGCATCGCGACAGGCGTCCGTCGGCTCGATGCCCAGGGTGATGGCGCCCTTCTTACGGAAGAAATCAAGCAGGCTGCCGTCGTTGCATCCGACATCGAGAACCCGCTTGGCTGCGAGCTCGCCGACTTGTCGCTCGCAGGACTCGACCAAGTCAGCCATTCCGTTCAGAACATCGGCAGTGAATCGCGATCGGTAATGATAGGAGCTCGGAAACAGCTCCTGCTTTGGGACTTGAAAACGCTGGTGCGCTGTGCAGCAAACCGCACAGAAGAGAATCGCTATGGGATATTCGCGGCACGTTCTATCCTCGCCTACCCTGACGAGATCATCGCACATTGGGTGCGTGCCCAGATCAAGGACCGGCACCAATTGCCGATTCCCACACACTTCGCACGCCCTCACTTCGTGAAGTACCGTCTTCATGGACACCAACTTTTCGCGGGCATTGCAAATAGCGTTAGATCGCCCGCAAATGGACATCCGGCAAAGTGAGCTGCGTTACCAATTTGCTTGATCGAATTGACACAAACGTAGCTCGAATCATTACCCAGCGAAACGTTCGCTGTGGAGTCATCCCGCTGGGCATCGAGCGCCTCGCGTCGTGAAGTCTGCCATTTGGCGTACAATTACTTTAGGAAGCGTCGTTGTATCCGCAATATAACCCTCGTTAGTCCAGGCCACGGTTTCTTCAAACGTCAAGCGCGGTGTCCAACCGAGTATTTTACGCGCGCGGTCGATGGAGAGGGAGAGGTAACGCGCTTCGTGTTCCCGAGCAGTGCCGGTGGCCGTCCAGCGCCGACTTGAATCAAAGGCGGCCATTGCCCGGACTAACGTCTCTACCGTTCGTTGGCCCTCGGCACCAGGCCCGAAGTTGCACGCATCAATCGCTGTGTGCGCTGTGCGCGCGTGCGCGGCGAGCGCCATATAGCCAGAGAGCGGCTCAAGCACATGCTGCCACGGCCGTGTCGCACCCGGCTGACGGAGCTGCACGACTTCCCCTCTCCTCCAAGCTCGAAAACAGTCTGGAATAATTCGATCTTCGCTGATGTCACCACCACCGAGCACATTACCGGCCCGTGCTGTAACAACTGTCACACCTGCTCTCGAGCCGAACGACGCGCGCCACGATGCGACCGCTATCTCGCACGCCGCCTTTGAGCCACTATACGGGTCATGCCCGCCAAGTTCATCGTCTTCCCGATAGGCGAACTCCCACTCCCTATTCCTGTACACCTTGTCGGTCGTAACAGCCACGACCGTAATCGGGCGCGCCAGCATTCGCGCAGCTTCGAGAACATTTAGCGTTCCATCGACGTTAGTCTGCCATGTGACCAACGGCTCCCGATAACTGCGACGAACCAAAGCCTGCGCAGCCATGTGGAATATAATTTCTGGGTCCGCGCGCTGGACTGCGGCATAAACCTCAGCGGGCGTGCGAATATCGCAAACCGCATGATCGAGCCGCTCCTGCAACCCCAGTGTAAAAAAAAGCGCATCCCGAGACTCGGGCGGCAGCGCAAGGCCAGAGACCCGTGCCCCTGCCTGGAGGAGCCATTCACACAACCACGCTCCCTTGAAGCCAGTGTGGCCGGTCACGAGCACTCGAATGCCACGGACATCAAGACGTACCGCGCTATCCCTCACCAAATGCTCCACTCCGCCCGCCCTTCGGCCCACAGTCGGTTCAACAAGATAAACTCCGGATAGGTGTCCATTGGTTGCCAAAATCCATCGTGAGCATAGCATCCAAGTTGACCATCGCGTGACAGCGCAGTGAGCGGACCCTGCTCAAACACAAGACCCGGATCATCATTAAGGTAGTCAAATAGTCTTCGATTTGCCACGAAAAACCCACCATTGATTCTCCCAGCTGATGCCTGTGGCTTCTCGAAAAACGACGTCACAACGCCGTCCGTAATCTGCAGCTCGCCCCAACGCCCCGGCGGACGAACACCTGTGAGTGTTAGGATTCGCCCACTCTCCCGGTGATACTTGATCAATGCCGCAATATCTATGTTGCCCACTCCATCCCCATACGTGAGCAGAAATTCCTGGTCGTCATCGAGAAACCTTTCGATGCGCCTAATGCGTGCGCCGGTCATCGCGTTCTCTCCAGTATCCGCCATCGTCACGCTCCATCCCGTCTCTTCCATTTCGGTGTAGAAATCAACCACGCTGGGTTCCCCGATTCTCAGTCGCACATCCGAGACCATCCAGCGAAGGTTTCTAAACCAATCCTTAATAACCTCTCCCTTGTAGCCAAGGCACAGAATGAATTCAGTGTGTCCATGCGCAGCATATATTCGCATGATGTGCCACAAAATCGGTCGATTCCCAATTGGCACCATCGGTTTTGGACGGTATTCCGTCTCTTCCCGAAGCCGCGTGCCCCTGCCACCACAGAGAATGACAACTTTCATGAGAGTGGACACCTGTTTAGAAGATTAGAGGCCATCACAAGACGACTGGGATTAAGTCACTGGAGTCGATCAACCAAATGCGGAGGTCAATCTACAACCGTACTATCCAACGGCCTAGCGTTTCCAAGCGAATGCGACAGCCGACTTCCAAGCGAACTTGACTCCACGCCGAAAGTCCCCATCGATTACTCGGCCTACGAGCGTGGTTGCCCCACCCCAAATAATTGCTAGCGGCCTCGGCCACCGAATGATCGGGGCCAACCAGTACCTAAAGAGCCACCGGTCCTGAAATCGACTGGCGAAATGGTCGAACGTCAGTTTCAAGTCTCCTCGTCGAGACAAGCGCAAATCAAACAGATAGAAGGGGTAGTAGGAGAGCATCCTGCGTCTTTCAATCACGCGAACAGCTTCCGGCTTCAGGCCAAAGACGATATGGGCGTCAATGATCCGCCAAAATTGCCCGACATGCACCTCGGCGAATTCGTAGTTGGACGAATTTTGACGTTTGGCGGCTATCAGGTACCTATCGATGAAGAGGTTCTCCTGAGCAGCAAGCGCAGCGCGTAACACAAAGTGAAAGGCGGCCAGATCGGCTGCCGAAAACCGTTTGCTTTCGATTCCGGGCAGAAGCGACTTATTCAACACGCATGCTGAAGTCAAGGTAAAACATCGACTAATCGCTACCAGAAACTGGTTTGCGTCTCGAAAAACGCGTTCACGCCCTCCACCGCCTGGAAACTCGCGGCGAAAGTCTTTGTCGAAACCATAGGGACGGAGACAAACCACGCCGTAGTCCTTCTGGGAAAGACGACCGATCAACAGCGAGAGGGCGCCGTCAACGAACAAATCGTCGTCCCCCAGCAGTACCACGTACTTTCCTAGTGCGAGATCGAAGCATTGGGCAAAGTTTAGCGCCCACCCAACGTTTTTATCGTTGCGAACGTAACGAATTGGCAAGCCGGATTTTATTGCGTCCTCGACGACCATGGGTGTGGAGTCTGGACTGCAATTGTCGGAAACCAGCACTTCGATGAGCCCAGCCCTGATCCGCGCCATCTCAGTTCTGAGCTGCTCAAGGTTCTGCGCCAAATAGGCCGCTCGATTCCAGGTCGGAATGGCAATTGTCAAAAGTGGCGACGCAGATGTCGAATGCACGTTGGTCACGAGAGTAAACGCCTGACCTTGCCGCCAGGCCTCACTTCCTGCTCTGCAGCTTTAACTTGACCGCGTTATCGCGACAGGTTGGCCGGACTCTTACGAACTTCTGGTGGTACCGGATGGCTAATTTTCCGACATGCAGCAGTGATCGCGCCTGACCAGAATCCGGGGAAGCGTCGACGCAAGATCTCCAATCCAAGCCAGCGAAACCGCTCCCCATAGCCACTCCAATGCCGTGGTTCCCATCCACAACCTCTTAAAAGAGTTGCAAGCGAGGATTTCGTGAACGTATGAAGGTGCATACCATCCCAGCCAATGTTTCTCCAGTTTTCCACCGGTTGATTCGTACCAGTCCTAGGTTGTCTACCAAACATCAAATACACCACGTACTTTACGTACGCGTAGTTTGGCACACTAATGATAAAAACTGCATTGTCACGGGCAATCCTATGTAGTTCGTCGATCACAACATAAGGATTCAAAACGTGTTCAATCGTATCCAGACTTAGGATAACGTCGGCAGAGTTGTCGGGTATTTGAGGCAAATGGTCGTCATGCGGCACCACGACTGATACCTTGTCCGCACTGACGTTCGGCAATTCGTTCCAAGCTTGCTTAACCGCGACAAGCGCTTTTTCACTGATGTCGACCCCTATACAACGATCAAAACGATCTTCCTTAGCCAACGCCAACAACAACGATCCGGCGCCACATCCGTACTCAAGAACAGTACCCGAGAGCCCCTCCAACAATGGATAAATATGTAGATCTCGCCCGACCATTCCCTGGCGAGGATCCCAAAACCGCTGGGAGGAATCCTCGTAATACTCTTTAAGTTGATGGACACTCATAATCACTCCCATTCCAAACTACTGCCGCAGAGGCTCCCGTGAACCGGCACCTCAGCGGCCAAACCCATGGGCCGACAGCGCCAAGCCACCCAGCGTCAGCGCGACTCCAATGAGAATACCGTCCCAACTGATGTTTATCCGCAAGTTGCAGCGCACTCTTGCTACGATCAATGCGCCCGCAGAACGCAAGGCCATCTGGGCCAGAAACCCAATGTAGATACCCAACGGACCCAGCAATGAGATGGATCCCAGCAGTATCGTCACGCCAACAAGACTGGCCCCGACCAGAATTCTCATCACGATTGGGCCCTCGTCGTAAGCCAGGAAATAGTTCTGGCACTGCCACCACGGAACCAGCACTACGTAAGCCGCCACCAACAGAGCAAGCTCCAAGCCGATCGACTGATACTGCGCAAGATTGCCACCCAAGACTCCCACGCCCACCGGAAATAATGCAATGAGCAAGCCCCCCGCGAGCCCCAGCACAACGGCTTGTAGGCGAAAGAAGCGGCGGTTCTGTCGCTCGACTTGATCGAATGGAAACTCATGGATCAAGCGATAGAAGCGCGGACTCCACACCTGATTCATCGCGGTTGCGATCAGCTGCATGATCGAACAAATCATGAACGCCAAGGTAAACTTGGCTACTTCCGCTGAATCAAAGAAGAGTTTGATTACGTAATTGTTACCGTATCCGCCCAGCCAGCCGAGAAACGTCACGGCGATAAACGGACTTATTCTCGACAGGATCGGACGGCACTCGGTTGTCGAATGCGCGAACCGGTAGAATCCAAGCTGGCACATCCTAGCTCCGACCAGAGAGACTGCAAGCCCAATAGTCGATCCAATAAAAAAAGACTGAACCGTTCTTTGAACGGCAACGACGATAACGCTCCCCACCAGTCCGGCGAGCGGTATCACGAAGTTGAAGAACAGGGACGCGGTATGCCTTTCCTCCAACCTGACAATCTGAGCTTGCAGCGACGAGTAGGCGAGTAGAGCACCAGATGCCACAACCCACGGGATGGAGAGAGGCGGACTGTCCGTGCGCTCCACGAATGCGGCGAAGATGATAGTCGCAAGCACCATTGAAAATCCCGAAGTCACCAGAAATGCGCTATTTGCCACAGCGAACAAGCGGCGCTGATCGTCAGCCGTCCGGTGCACCTTGAACAACCCAACCATCGCCTCCACGATACCAACAAGGCCGAATGACGCCACCGCTGTTTGCAGCGCATACAGAAGTCCCCAGGTCGCATAGTCATTGATCGACAATGTCTGCGCCAACCACAGAAAGAATACGAATCCCGCGAACTTCAGAAGCGCCGCCGAACCCGCATAGAGGCCGGAATAGTAGACCAGCGGATTCACAATTCCTTTGATCGGGCCTGGAACCAACCGACAAAATAAGGAAGAGCGGCGGAGATGATTCTCCCGCTCGTCACGAGCACGTCGCGCTGCTGTCGCCCGCCCAACCAGATTCGCAGACTCACGCTCCATGCACGTCGGCCGTAGTTTCGGCCCGCGCCGCGACGAGTCCCGCGCCGGTGGTCTCTCGCGACGATTGCGACAGCATCCCTAGCAGAAAGGTTAGTATGAATGCGCCTTGGGACTCCTTGAACGTCTCGTGGAACATCCCGTATGCGAGCACTGCGATGAGTCCCCAAAACAGACTTCGTTCGCACCGATTCAAGGACCGCAACAGAAGAAACAACAAATAAAGGTAAGCGAGAACACCTGGGAATCCCGTTCTGAACAGAACATCCGCATATTGATTGTGCGCTGATGCGACGAAATCACCGCCGAGTCCCGGGAGAATCCAGACCCCAAGGTATCCAGAACCCGTCACTGGATTTGCAAGTACGAAGTTGAGAATCGCTTGCAGCAGAAAGACACGTGTCCCACCGCTTGAATACATGTCTCCGAGATCCTCGCGCACGGCATCAGAGTTCGCGAGAAATAAAAAGAGTCGCTCTTGAAAAAACGTAAAGGCGAGCGGCAGGAGGGCATACAGCAGCCCGAAAATGCACCCCGTCACCGCTAGCACGGCAACGGCCTTCAGCAGACCTTTAAGATTTGGCCTCCGACACCAGTCGAAGGTATTGGCGAGCGCGAACAGGCCGAAACTCAGAAGTAAGCCCATGATTGACGCTCGGGAGAAAGTCAAGAACAAGCCACTGAGAACGACTAAGAGGATCGCGTACCTCAAGTATGTGGACAGAAGATTGTGTGTCTGGCGTAAGTAGATCAGCCAGAACGCAATTAGGTGAAGGAAGCCAACCCGTTGACTGCCCACCAGATCCTTTGCTTCGAATCCGAGGGCTGACGATGCTCCGGACGTGAAAAACACGTACATGGCGTGAGCGGAAAGCAGCAGGCTTATTGCGACCACCGCAGCCTTAAAGGACTCAATCATCTGTGCGTCGATCCTCACGAACATGTACGAGAACATGGTCATAAAGAGGATGAAACTGATGATTCGTCGCGTAATTTGATCAAGATATTGAAACTGGTATGCGGCCGCGAAGACAAAGATCATGACGTATAGAGCCATGATCGCTAAGAACTGGTCCGGGGGGCGAGTGACCTTGCCGACGACCGCAAGGTACCCGAGCGGGAGCAGGAGCAGACTGTAATTGTAGCCGATCCCTTCTATCTGGATCGGGAGCAGGAACAGCGTGAACAACGCAATCAGGAGCGCCCTGACGAGCGCCGCGTTCAAGTTCAGAACACTCGAATGTGTGACTCGAGTGACCATGTTTTTAGGATCGAGCTGGAGGCGACACGTACAATTCCGACAATCACTACGCACATTGATCGGCGCACTGTCGCTCGACTATCAGCGCGAGGACTATGTTTGCAACGCGGCTGGGCATCTCGTGTGCCGGAAGCGGGCCGATATTTTTCTCGATCCACTTCCGGGTCCGTTCGACATCCAGCTCGGCACCCTCGGTGAAAAGCAGCGTTCCAAAATCACGTAAGTCTACAAGGCTCCGCGCTCGCGGATAACTGTGCAGAAGTTCGCCAAATGACTGCCCACGTAACTTCCCGTACTTGGCGAGAAACAGGGGCAGACCCAGCAAAGCCGGTATCAGAGAGGCTGTGGAAGGCTCCGTAATGGCGGCACAACACCTCTGCAGGCGAGAAAGAAAGTCTTCCTTCGTACAAACGTCAATTCCGGCGTTGGCTATTGCCGAGACTACCGGCGGCGCCTGGGCAGGGTGCGGCTTGAAGACTAGGCGTTTGTTTTGGAGGGCCAATTCCGCAGCTGTATCGAGGACATGTTTGACAAAATCGGCCCGCGATTCGTATACGAACCCATATTCCGTGAGCGCCGTTTCGATGTACATGACGTCGTTATAGTCCGAAGTCTGGCGCGCACAGGAACCGACCATGGGAGCGGTCAACCCAAAGGAGACCAGATCCGGATTCCCAACCGCAAATACCTCGCGCTCAGAATGGCCATATCTCGTCATTGCGATGTCGATATCTGAATCGATATACACGCATGCCCGGTCGGTCTTGGAGTCGCTCGCGGCAGTCCTCGCCCTGACTCCGCGCATACGTGCACCGATGTCGCGTACAAATTTACGCCATTCCGCTAGGGACGCCTTCGTTTCCCACAAAGATCGAGCATAGACGGGAAGGAAATATCGAAGTAGCTTTCTGACGTGATGTCTCAGGCGCCACAACCGTGGGACGGGCTTCGTTTTGAAGGGAATTTCCATCAAGTGCTGCAGTCCGTGAAAGAGATGAAGTGTCGGCACGTTACCTGCACGGCAGTACCGATTGAACGCGCGGTGAGCAAACGCGTCTACCGAAGTGAAAATTACCGCGCGGGGTTTTTCCAGCTCCAAAATCTCGCGAAGGCTTCTTCCAGCGTAGAACGAAATGTCCCGCACTGAGAGAGCTCCAATCAACTCTTCTGCCGGCCTCCCTTTTTCATCACCCCAGGAACCGAGATGAATGAGAGTCAGCTGAAGCCCTCGTGCCCTAAAGGACTCTACAAGACGTTCATAGTGGCGAGCGCCCACAGTCCAGCAGTCGAAACCGATGACCTTCACTTTCTCCGGCTCGCGTTTGACGTCTATGCTATCGGACCTAGCCGTTCGCGTTGGGCGACTCCTCCCTCAGACGGCGGTCCAGCCGCCATCCACAACTAGGTTCGCGCCGGTCATGTACGAAGAGGCCTCGCTTGCCAGAAAGACCAGCGCTCCGCGATAGTCGTGCGGACTCGCCATGCGGCCCAAGGGAGTTCTGCTCGCATAGTTTTCAACGAAAACACTGTCCTGCGCGTTTTCGACGCCACCCGGGGAAAGCGCGTTCACGCGCACGCCTTTTTTTCCCCAGTAAGCAGCTAAAAAACGTGTGAATGCAATGACGGCGCCCTTGGTGGCCGGGTAGGCAGCGGACTTATAGAACATTTGAGTTCCATCGGGACGTCTGTACAGCGACTGATCGGGTGCAACGATTCCGTATGTGGAAGCGAGGTTGATGATGCTCCCACGTCCCTGCTGCGCCATCTGTCCGCCGAAGGTCTGCGAGCAGAGAAACATTCCCGTGACGTTGACATCGAACATCCTGCGCCACATTTCTTCTGGGTAGTTCTCGAACTTCGATTGCTCTCCCGCGACAGTGGGACTCTCGAACATGTCATTCACGGCGGCATTGTTAACCAGTACGTCGACCGCGTGATAGCGCTCCATAACTGCGACAAGTCCCGCATCCAACGATGCGCGCTTCGTCACGTCCATGCCGATCCCCATCGCGCCGTTGCAGAGTTCATGGGCGAAGGCTTCGCATTTCTTGGCATCGAGATCCGCGACGATTACGGAAGCACCAGCCGAGCTCAGGGCGATGCAATGTTCCTTACCGAGAAGCCCCGTGGCGCCGGTAACGACGGCGACCTTCCCTTCGAGACCGAATGCATTCATCTTTTGCCTGTCACCGTTCGGAAGACCGGTTGCACTGGTTCACCCTTCAAATATTTCGCCGGATTTCTCTCCGCCACGGCTCTCTTCAGAATCGCAAGAACCTCGCGGTAAGCCGCCAAGGTATAGTCAATGTCCTGGACGTTGTGCGAGTGGGAGATCGCATGCATTCCCTGCCACAGGATGCCGCGCTTCAACAGCTCCTGCTGCACGAGCGACTTCATCTCCAGCGTATTACCCGCCCCCGGCGCAAATGTGACCATGCTTCTTGCGCCCATTCCAATGCACTTCGTGTAGTCCATCGAGAGTTCGTGAGCCAGCGCATTGTAGCCGTCCACAAGTCGCCCGCCGATCCCTCGCAGCGACGCTGGCACATCCTTTTCTCTCAGCTCATGGATGGTCGCCACCGCAGCCGCTAGAGAGAGGGCCTCGCCACCGAACGTCGTGTAAAAGAAGACGTCCCTTTCGAGGAGCGACATTACGTCCGCGCGCCCGGTGAGCACTGAGAGCGGCATGCCGTTCGCAATAGCCTTTGAGAACGTCGCGAGATCCGCCTTCACCTGGAAATATTCCTGGGCGCCACCAAGTGCGACGCGAAAGCCAGTCCACATCTCGTCGAATATGAGCAGCGCGCCGTGCCGCGTGCACACATCGCGTACTTTGTGGAGGAACTCGTCCTTCGGAAACTCAAACAGCATCGGTTCCATGATCACAGCGGCAGTCTTGTTGTCGAGCTGCACTGCCAATGAATCGATGTCGTTGTAGTTAAAAGTGCTCGTGAGCACCCGGACGGCTTCTGGAATGCCTCGATTCCGGTCAGTCGTTCCAATCGTCCAGTCGTGCCAACCGTGGTAACCGCACGCGAGCACTTTCTCACGGCCCGTGAAGGCGCGCGCGAGGCGAACTGCAGCGGTCGTTACGTCACAGCCCGTCTTGCTGTAGCGGACACGCTCGGCGTTCGGAACGACGGACGACACTAGTTCGGCGACTTCGACCTCGAGCGGGTGCATGAGTGAAAAGGTAATGCCCTTCTCGAGCTGAGCCCTGATGGCATCATCGACCCGCGGGTAGCAATACCCCAGCGAGATCGGGCCGATACCCATATTGAAGTCCAGGTATTCGTTACCGTCGGCATCCCAGACACGGCATCCCTTGCCGCGCTCGAGATATTTTGGTGCGACTCCCTTGACGTATTGAGTCGGCCCCTTTGCAAGAGTCTGCGTGACCGAGGGAATTGTCTTCCGCGCTCTTTCGTAAAGCGCTTCCGATTTTTCGATCACCGGAAGGTTCGGATTCGACCTTACGCCGTTCGGCATGTTCGTCAGGACCTCGCGAGTTCGGCGGAGATGCGTGCCGCGATTTGGGGACCGGTGAAGCCCTCGTATTCCAGGACTTCGTTGAGGCGTCCCGCCTTGAACCACCTATTGTCAAGCCCGATCGGCATCACGCGCGCCGCGATCCTAGTCCTGAGACACAGCTCGGATACGATTGAGAACAGTCCGCCGGTCACGAAATGGTCCTCGATAGTCACCGTGAGCCTGCTCCCCCGTAAAGCATCCATCACGGAAGCGTCATCCAATGGCTTCACGGTACGGAGATTGACAAGCCTGACTCCGACACCCTTAGCCTCGAGAAGCTGCTTCGCCTCCCAAGCTTCCTTGAAGAGCATTCCATAGACGAGAATCGCGACGTCGGTGCCTAGTGAAAGCGTTTCGGCACTTCCGATCTCGAAAGTTTTCGAGTGCTCGACCACGCGCGCGCGGGTGTTGTAACGCACGTACCAGGGGGATGGATCGCGGAGGATTGCTGGCAGGCCGGCGACCAGCTCGTCGTGATCAGCCGGGCAAAAGATCTTAAGCGCTGGAATTATGCGCAGAAGCGCGATGTCCTCGATAGCCTGATGTGTCGGTCCGTTGCCGTCGGAAAGAAAGCCTGGAACGAATCCCATGAGCTTCACCGGCAGATTGCCAATTCCTAAGTCCGTGCGGATGAACTCGTACGCTCTCAGGACTAGAAACGTCGCCAAAGCGTGGGCGACGACGATGCGCCCTCTCAAAGCGAGCCCTGCGGCGGCACCGATCATGCACTGCTCGGTTATGCCCGTGTCGATGAAACGATTGCCAAGCACTGCTGGCAATGTGCGAATCGTCGCGCGATTCTCGGCGGTCATGACAATGACTCGCTCATCCGCCAAGGCAAGTTCTCTCAAGGTCTGCTCGTAGTTCATGGTCATCTTACGGTAAGCGTTTCCGATACCAGCCTCGCTCCGGCTTCGCCGTGCAGCTCCCTCATGAGTTCTTGTATTTCCTGGTCGGTAAAATTGCAGAACCATCGATCGGCTCGTGCCTCGATTGACGGGAGTCCCTTGCCCCGGCGTGTCTTCGCAATGACGACACTCGGGGATCCGGCGCGGTACGGAATACCTTTAAAGGCTTGCTCGAGGGCCTCGAAGTCATGGCCGTCTACCGTTGTCGGAACCCCGCCAAACGCTTCGAATTTCGAAGCAAGAGGCTCCAGAGGAATCAGCTCCTCCGTGCGGAGGTTTGCCTGAAACTCGTTTCTGTCGATGACGACCGTCAGGTTATCGAGCTTGTAGGCGCTCGCAACCAGCATTGCCTCCCAATTTGAACCCTCGTTGAGTTCCCCATCGCCGGTCATGACTACGACACGATTGTTGGCCTTGCGGATCTTGACATCAAGCGCCACGCCGACGGCAACGGGAAGAAGATGTCCAAGCGATCCCGAATGAAACTCAACGCCAGGAATCTGTCGATTCGGGTGCCAATAGATAGAGTCGTGAGGCGAGAGATGATTCCTGAGCCTGGCGCGATCGATTCCGCCAAGCTCTGCGAACAAGCCGTACAGCGCGGGGACGTCGTGGCCCTTTGATAGAAAGAAGTAATCGCGATTTGGGTCATTCGCTTCTGGTATGACGAGAAATTCCCTGTATAGGTAAGTGATCACGTCCACCGCCGAGAGGCTCGCACCTATGAAGCAGCCGCCGTTGCCGGACATGCGAACTACGTGCTCCCGAACCTTAAGTGCAAGAGCTTGTAGATTTTGTTTCTGTGAAGTATTCACTAAATCAGCTTCGTCTGGTCGGGTCGAATTGTCTTTAGGGCATCGAGATGATGTCGGTACCAATTCACGCCGGCGTACTTTGAATTTAGCGCGCGAATTTCCGGCCGCCGATGGAGGAGATCCATGATCTCGGCAAGGCCGAACAGCCGATTCCTCGGAAAGAGGCTTTCGTAGATCTGATTGATTGCCTCATAGTCGTCCGGATAGTCGATGGTCAATCGATGAGTCATGGACAGATCCTCGCCCGTTTCCCACAGAACGTTTAGCAGCCGAAACTCTTCCGGACGTTCCCAGATATACGGAGTAGTGTGCTCCCGTTCGAAGTTCTTATCCGCCCTCGTCCACGCCCGCTCCAGGGCGGGAAAGGCGATGACCTCCACGTCCTGCCCATCGGGGTACGATGCGGGGTGCAGATTGCTCGCATAATCGACCTGAACACTCAGAAATCGCTCGATCACTCTGTCGATGACGCTCGGATCTATCAGAGGGCAATCCGAGGGAACCTTGAGCACAACATCGGCGTTGCGGCTCTTCGCACATCGGAAGTGTCGGTCAAGCAGGTCCGTGGGATGCCCCCTGTAACAGGGTGTGTTATTTACGCGGCATAGCTCTTCGGTCCTGTCGTCAACCGAATCCGTCGTCGAAGCGACCACGACCTCGCCAACCAATTTTGCCGCCCGCACTCTCTCCACCATCCTGACCAGCAAAGGCTCACCCACCAGCGGAAGAAAGATCTTCCCCGGTAACCGGGTGCTGGCAGACCTGGCCTGAATTACCGTGACAGTCTTTCTCATCGGCTTCGCTCGGCCGGCGCCAGCGTCTCTCTTTGAGCCACAAAGTAAATGTGACGCCCTAGTGGATCACCGGCATAGTTCGTATCAATATCGTTGACGACGTCTAGCGTTAGGCGAAATCTCAATCCGTTGGGCTCAAACAGCGCTTTGGCATCTTCCAGACTCCTGATGTACCGGCCGAAGCTCATTTGCTTTGGAAGGTGGTAGCCTATCAACAAGTAAGCACCCACCCCTATAAGGCGATACAGATTACGCACGACGCGCTCTATTTCCTGCTCGGTAAAGTAATAGAGGACATCGAGAGCCACCACGATGTCGTAGGTCCGATCGGGCAGTGACGTGCCCTTCAGGTCGAGCGGAAAGAAACTGCACCCCGGTGCATTCGCCGCTGCTCGCTCAACAGCAGTCGTGGAGATGTCGCAGCCCGAGATTTCCGCGCCAGGGAACAGCTCTTTCATGTGCGCCGTGAAGTACCCCAGCCCACATCCAACGTCCAGGATTTTCAGTGGCCGCGCGTGCAACCTGAGTGACTCGACTACTTTCATCAGCACCGTTGAGACGAGCTGGTAGTCCAGACGCGCAAGCTGTTTTGATTGGCCATGGGGATCTGCGCAGTTCCTATACATCTCCTCAAACCGCCGCAGAAACGTGAAGCGGCCATCGGTGGTGGAGAAGATATAATCATTGTGATTCACGGTGCGACGCTTTCGGCGGCAGGAGTGATTCGTAGATTACTTGAGCCTCTCGCGGGAATCCTTCAACGCTGGCGCGCACTCATGCGATCACAAGTAGGGCTCCAACTTGGCGAGGGCGTACCAGAATCCCTGCCCCTCATTCTTGTGACCTTGCCAGATCTCCGGAATGAATGATGCTAGCGGCGCGGACTCTTTCAGCGCTCTCCCGAGCGCGGGAATGTCCAATTCGCCTTCACCTATCTGCAACCCTTCACCGTCAGAACCTGCCGCATCCGCGACGTGCAGGTGAGCAGTTACCGGCCCAACTGTTCTGATGAACTCGTCGAAGGACCACTTGTGATGATTGCACGCGAGCTTGGAATGGGAGATGTCGAGGCATACGCGGAAACCGTTCTGATCACAGAATTTCCGTGTTTCGGCCGCGTCGACAAAGAGATTCTGATAGCGCTGACCGCCGAAATGCCATGGAAACGGAGGCATGGTCTGCGGAATGAGTTCCACATCAGCAAGGTCTAGCTGACGCAACGATTCCAATATCACCGAGTAGTACTGGGCACGACTGGCAGCCGGCAAAGGCTCGTCTTGGGTGAAGCCACCCGCATTCAGCACGATCCGGGTACGCTGAGCGCGCGTAAAATGCCGGCGCAATTCGCGGGTTACGTCAACGACGCGTTGCAGTAAGCCGATGGATTTGGTCCGGTACGTGGGCTCAGGTGAGCATAGATCCAGCACATGATCGCCTGCAAAGAGTTCCGGCGCGTGGACGACAAGATCCATGTCGAGCTCGCGATCAAAGAACTGCCACAAATCCACTTCCAGGTCTTTATAGCTCAAATGGAATTCGAGCAAATCGAAGTTGGACTGGTGCGCGAGCGCACGAAGATCGTGGTAACGGACTGGAATTCCGAACGGCCGCTTGAATCGATACGGCCGTGGCTTGGATACCTCTTCACCGAGGTCGGAGGGGCGGAGAACATCGCCACGCCGCAGATTTCTCCGCGCCGGCTTTCCGACCAATTCCGCCTTCCGATTCGGCTGCAATCCTCTGCCTGGGCTACGCACTTCGAGCATGTCAGCTGTGATCAGCTCACCAGTCTTGAGATCGGTATTAATGAACAGACTCTTCCCCAAAGTCTCCCTGTTCATGAGCTCGCCCTGGCTGAGTTCACGGGACTCACCGTCCCCCAGGGCCAACTCGACCTGACGAATTGCCTCTACCATTTCAGCAAATTCCCCCGGTAGCAGACTCACGCGATGATCGTTCCCCTCGAGGCTTCGGTCCAGCGTGAAGTGCTTCTCGATGATGCTGGCTCCGAGTGTCACAGCGGCTACGGAAATATTGATACCGCGGTCGTGACTCGAGTAACCGACTGGACATTCGCCCGCCACTCGCAGCCGCTCCATGTACTTCAAATTGATGTCCTTGAAGGGAGCCGGGTAGGTCGAGTTGCACTGCAGAAGCGCGAACTGCGCACCGTGGTGACGCAGCACACCGATGCCTTGCTTAATCTCGGAATCGGTGCACATCCCGGTTGAGCAGATCATCGGCTTACCACACGACGCTATCGCCTTAAGCAGTTCGTGGTTGGTGAAATCGGCAGACGCTGTCTTGTACGCGGTGATTCCGTAGGATTCGAGCGCTTCCACACTGGGAAAATCCCAAGCGGTGCACAGCGGCTGAATTCCCTTCGCACGACAGTAGTCGAAAGCTCTAAATAGATCGTCCCTACTCAACTGGAAACGACGCAGCAGATCGAGCGTGTACTGAGTCCCCAGATCCTCCGCCAGGTAGTTCGTACCCGCGTCGGCTCTGTACAGCGTGCTCAGATCTCGCATTTGGAACTTCGCACAGTTAGCTTTGGCCTTGACGGCTTCGTCCACAAGTTGCTTAGCCATCTCAAGACTGCCCTGGTGATTGTTGCCGATTTCGGCGATCACGAAAGTCGGATATCCTGGTCCGACCTTGCGTTCACCGATATCGAGTCTGGGCCTGCGTCTAGAAGCCATTGCGACGCAGCAGCCGTGCTGGTCGACTAGTGGAATAATCTTGGGCGCCCCTTTGAGCAGCGTGCTGATCCGCTCAGGCCGATCGTTGATATTTGCCGATACACATTGACGGTTGATGATGTTGCCTACCGGCTGTTGCAGGTCCGGGCTGCGGACGGAAATCAGCCACCGCCTCAGATCCCCATCGGTGAGGACACCGAGAAGAAGCCCCCTCTCGCCGACGCAAAACACGATTCCATCCTCGTTACTGTCAATCTTGCCGAGCGCCGAACGGATCGTGGCGAACTCGGAGATCAGATAACGGGAGATCTCCTTCCTGATTATCATAAGACCTGTGCGCAGTTCAGACAGAGTTGTTGCGATAGCCGCCCTCATCAACGCGTCCGACAGTGCAGGCCAAAGCGATGCCAGAACAGCGACGTCGAGAGGTAAGTCGTTATGGTCACTCAGCCGACTTGCTGAAGGCACTCGCGACCAGCGCCGCAATCGCGCCGAACATAAGTCCCAGAACCGGCCCTACAGCCAAGAGCAGTGCCTTCGAGGGTGTCGCGGTATCCTTGCGATCGGGAGGCAGCGCCCGGTCGACTACCCGGAAGGCGAATTCTTCCGTGACGTTTGCCAGCATTCGCCGATTTATCTGCCCTTCCATCAATCGGTTGATCGCCTGCCTCGTCTCGACCTCCGAGGTTTTCGCGAGTTCCCTTTCCAAGTAACCGACCGAGGCATTCGTACTCGCAATCGCCCTCGATCGCATCTCCGCATTCAGGCGCTTCACGAGCGTGTTGACCCACGTAGTTGCCGTGACAGGATCCCTCCACTCAATCTGCAGAGTGATCAAGCCGGTCAGCTTGTCTCGAGACACGGTCCGCACGTGCTTATTGAAATACTTGGAAGCTTGCGCCAGTGTTGGCCACCCCGGGGGTTTTCCCTTCCATTGTTGGGTGTTCTGATCCCAACGCTTCCGGAAGAGTTCGGGCATGAGCCCCTCGTCGCGGATAAAGGCCTCTGTAAATTCGCGTGATCGCAGCACCGCAAGTGATTCTTCAGCCTGCGCATCTGCGGAACCGAGGTTGATTCCAGCCAGCGAGGCCCAGGCGCCCAGTTGCCCAATTGCCGGACTCATCGAGCCCATACTGCCGCTGCCAGCATACGCGGGGGCAAGCACCGTAGTGGCGCGATAGGTCGGGATCATCAAGAATGCTGCGGCGGCAAATCCTGCGCTGAACAACAGAACGCTGACGAGGATCCACCGGCGTCTTGACCAGAGCCGTACTCCTACCAGCCGAAGATCGATCTCTTCCTCTATGTCCGCTGTCCTGATCGCTGTATCCACAAAGACGGAACCTCGTATCCCGGGCGAAACGCGAGAGAGCACTCTAGCGCCCCGCAACGAAACCTAGGGCCCGGATTCACTGCCAACCCTTCCTGTCTCACGGCACTTGCGCGGCCCAAAGCGGTTCCGCGCCGAGTGCAGTCGCACTGATCTCAAGTACGACGTTCGACGTCACGTCGCATCTGCTCGATCTCAGCGTGCAACTCTTCGTACTCGCGCATCTTAACCTGCAAGAACTCCACCGCAAGCTTAGCTCTCTCTTCAATCCCGCGCGGCGTCAGCAGATACATGTAGAGACTCTTATTGCGGCTATTCTTGAAACGCGTGGCCCTCACCCAGCCCTTACGAACTAACGCCTGTACGCAGTAATTCAGTTTCCCCAAACTGATCCCAAGCTCGCGAGCCGCGTCTCGTTGGCTCATCCTGGGATTCGCCTCGAGTAGCCGCATTAACTTCAAGCGCATTTGATCGGTGAGCATTGGTCGCTACCACATAGCTGCAGTCGGCAGCATCAGTCTCGCCGGTACGCGCGCTGAGGCTTCTTGGCCGAGCAGTTTGAGCAACACCCGGAGGCCAAACGACTCAGAGTAGGTGCATTGCTCCGGGACCACGTTCAATGACTGAACGCATAGCGTAAGCGCGCTACTACGGTGTGTCAACTTGCACTCCGGCAACCTCGCGGTCGAATCAAGAGCGAGCGGCTACAAAGCATGGTACTGCCGCCGACGTCAGTGCCTGCCGCAACGGCAGCGGTGCCATACGCTCGGCATTGAGCGGCACGACCACGGTGTCGTCGGGCCTCTTATGAGTATCCGAGAGGCGGCGGAACACCCCGCTTCGTTCCTGACCACGCCGCCGTCCGCGCGCTTCACGCATATGCGGCTGCTATTGCAGTAACCGCCTGCTGGAACTTGGGCACGAAGAGTCCGTTGCCGCCGCGGAGAATGACCTCGGACGGCGCTCCAACAGGCGAGCGCAGCATGCGTGGCAGGTTGATCACGCGTCGGCCCACCGTTCTCGACTGGCGCAGCCGGGTCATCAGAGATTGGCCCGCTGTCACTGCGGTAGCCGCTCCGGCTTGGTTCGCGGCAGTAACCTACCGTGCTAACAACGCGATGTCGTTCTGCACGCGAGCGGAGAGTAGATCGAGCCATTCTGCTCGCGATCGCGCAATTCCCTACGTGTGAACACGGCGACTTTCGCCCTTCTTACCGTAACGAGTGCACCGCTGCCGCCGCGATCGCGACGTTATAGAGGATGCTGGTCACCGCCTGCCACATCGGCAGCGGCGGCAGCCGCTCCACGTTGAGCGGTACGACGATCGTATCGCCTGGCTTGATCTCGGCTCTCGAGCCCCCCGTTCGGAACCACCTGCTGCCCTCGCCGGCCACGACGCTGCCATTGGCGCGCACCACGTAGACCTGACCCCGGTCGGCGCGCCGCGTCATCCCGCCGCTCTGAGCGATATAGTCATCTCGTGCAAGGCGCGGGTTGTAAAGCAACGAGGTCGAGTTCTGAACTTCGCCCAGAATCGTGACCTGCTGCTGGAACCGCGGAACGAAGAGCTGATCTCCGCCGCGAAGCACCACATCGTTGGTTGACGCCACTGGTTCGCGGATCAGACGCGTCAGGTCGATGACCACCCGGCCCACGGCCCGGGTGCCCCGAAGCTGGCCGAGAAGCGACTGCGCCAGCGAGAGGGTTGCAGCGCCGCCCGTTTGCCCGGCGCCTACCGCTCCTCCCAGCGCGAATGAGGTGATGTCACGCTCCATGCGGCCAGCGAGCTGGTCGAGTTGTTCCTGCTCGCGTTTGCGCAGCGTTTCGCGTGTAAAGACGCTACCTTGTGGGAACGCGTACTGGGTGAGCCCTCCTGCCCGGTCGATTACGGATTTCAGTGTCTCGCCACGGCGGATGGAATAAATCCCCGGAAAGCGCACCTCACCCCTGAGCGTCATGCTCTCCTCTTCTCCCCAGAGCGGGACCTGCTTGACGCTTAGCCTGTCGAAAGGCTGCAGCGCAACGTTCGCGGACGGGTCGCCGCGCAACGCCCCGGCGAGATCAACCGTGATGAGCTCCGTGCGCCTCGATCCGCCCGCCGTCACCGTGTACCTCGTGAGTTCCGCTTGGCCGACATAGGCTGGATCCGCCGGGCCGCCACCTGCGCGGATCAGATCACTCACCCTCATTCCTGGCTCGAGCGGATACTCGCCTGCCACCTTGACCCGCCCGTCGACGTACACTGTCTCGGTTGGGTGCGCAGCCGTGCCCTGCACCCGCAACTCATCGAGCAACGGCTGGATGACGTGATCCCGGCCCGAAGCCAGGTCGAATACCGTGACCCGGTCGCGCGGCATCAGCTCGAGGTCGGCCGCGGAGCCCGGTTCTCTCAGCGCTGCCGAGAGGTCGGCGGACAAAACGGTGATCCGACGGTCCGGCAACAGCTCGCGCCGTATCACGAGGTAGTGGATGTCGGCGTTCGCCCGCAGTTCATCGACCGATCGAATCACGTCGGAGAGCCGGATGCCCTTGCGGTACGCGAATGTGCCTGGAGTGTACAGATACCCCTGTACCGCGATCCCCGAATCGAGCGTCGGCCGCAGGCGCATCACGCGCAGCAGATCGCCGTTGCGCAACGGTTCGCTGCGCGCCGCGGCCGACAGGTCGATGGGTATCACGATGCGTCGCTGGCTCTCATCGATTCGGGTCAGCATGGCGTTCGATCGGTCAGCTTCGGGAGTGAGGCCCCCGGCGAGCTGCAGGAGATCCGCGACGGTCGATTCCCTCTTGATCTCGTAGGTCGCCGGCCGCCGCACCTCGCCATCGATGCTCACCGTAGGACCTACTGGCGGAATGAAGATCACGTCTCCCTGAAGGAGCTTCGCGTCATCCGTGGTATCGCCGCGGATCAGCAGGTCATACAGGTCAAGCTGCCGGATGAGAGCTCCGCCGCGCTTGAGCTCGAGGTTGCGCAGCGAGCCTGCGAGCTTCGCACCCCCGGCGGCGTAGAGCGCGGAGGTGATGGTCGCGAGGCCGCTCACGGTGTACGAGCCTGGGTACTTCGCCTCGCCGACTACGAACACCCGGATCGACCGCGTGTCCCCCATGGAAACACTCGCGCGCACGCCGATCATCTGCCGCTGAACGCGCGATTCGATACCTGCCTTGACCTCTTGAAAGGTCTGTCCCGCAACACCTATCGGGCCGAGTTCCGGGAAACTGACGTGCCCGTCTCGGGCGACCACCAGACGCAGGTACCGGTTCTGGTTGCCGTAAAGTTGCACATCGAGCTCATCTCCCGGACCCACGATGTAATTCGAGGGGACCGGAATGTTGGTGATGGGTGCAAAGGTCGATACCCCGTGATCGAAGAGGTCGTAGCCGAAGGGTTTGAGTCCTTCGACCCCCGTCTTCCTGATGGGCAGGCGCGTGAGCCGGATGTCGATGCCCGTGAAGGCGGGCTCGACCCGGAGGCGCAACGTAGCCTGCTCTTCGGTCAACCCGAGGAGCGCCATGGGCGGAAAGCCGGGAAGCGCCAGCGCCCCATCGAGCGAGAGGCGGTAAGGGTTCTTCGAGCGAATGAGCGTCATGAGCTCATCGAGCTTCGAGCGATCTGGGTCCGAGAGTTGCGCCTCGAAAGCGGTCACGGGGGAGCCGTTGGCATTCGTGATGCGCTCACCGCTCGCCGACCTCATGCCCGTCGCCGCGGTGGGACCCTGAGTTGATGCCGGCACGCCAGTCTGTGCCGCGATCTGCGCGGCAGCGGTCTGCGCGGAGGTCGCGAGGCCGCTTTGTTGTGCGGCGGCCGACTGGGCGGCTCCTAGACCCGCCTGCACCGGGCTGGAATAGACAGACTGAAGGTATGGCGGAACCTGGCGCGGAGGCAGCTGGTAGTCGATCTCGACGATCACCCAGTCCTCGCCTTTGAGGCGTGGGATCAGGGGTTCGGTCTCCTCCTCGGCCTCAGCCGCTTTCAGACGCTCGCGCCGGATCTGATCCGCCAGTTCGGCGGGGCTCAGCGTGCCAGCGGAGCGCTGTCCCGCGTTGTACGCTCCCGTGATCTGACCCGATGCGCCGGCGCTCCCGAGTGCGTTACGAAGTGCCTGCTGCTGCTCGGGCGTCAGTCCCTGGAAGAGCTGAAGTTCCTCGGCAGTTGGGGTGCCCTGGCCTCCGGCCCGCCCGGCGGTCAGAAGGCAGGACAAGCCAAGAACCAGGAGTGCCCAGGAGCCCCGACGCTGAATCATGCTCATCACGAACCTTACGTTTCTTACGCCGCGGGCCGCCGGGCCGACTGGAACCCCCAGAGCCGGGCCACCCACGTTCAAGGAGCGCGATTGTACTGAATGCGAGCGGGGGCTCTACTAGCGCCCCGCCTCGCGCCGCCATTTGTCCACGGTCGCGAGCAGCTTCATCACCGATGCCGGCGCCGCATGACCCCCGCCCGGGTCCTGCACGGCTTTGGCGAGCTGCTCGGTGAGTCTCTTGCCCAGCTCAACGCCCCACTGGTCGAAGGCATTGATGCCCCAGACGAGGCTCTGCGTGAGCACGCTGTGCTCGTAGAGCGCGATGAGCTTACCCAAGGTCGCGGGATCGAGCTTCTCGAACATTACGATCGTATTCGGGCGACTCCCGGGGTTGACCTTGTGCGGGATCAGGGCCTCAAGGCGTGCGGCCGGCAGTCCCTGGCGCTCGAGCTCTTCCCGCACGGTCTCCGCGGACTGGCCATTCGTGAATGCCTCCGCCTGCGCGAGACAGCTCGCGATCGCGAGATTCTGCTGCGCCTGGTTGCCACAGGAGGAGCGCACCGGCAGGAGGAAGTCCAGTGCAGCGCGAGCCGTCCCCTGGTGCAGCAACTGGAAGAAGGAGTGCTGCGCGTTGTTGCCGGGCTCGCCCCAGATCACCGCCGCGGTGGGCCACTCGACCGGCTTGCCGTCCAGCGTCACGGACTTGCCGTTGCTCTCCATCTCGAGCTGCTGCAGGTAGGCCGGGAAGCGGCGCAGCGAGTCATCGTAGGGGAGCACCGCGAGCGTCGGCAGGTTCATGAAGTTGATGTTCCACACCGCGATGAGCCCCATCAGCGCCGGCAGGTTCTCCGCCCAGAGGGCGGCGCGGAAATGCTCGTCCATCTCATGCCCGCCGCGGAGGAATTCGAGGAAGTTGCGTTCGCCGATGGCGATCGCGAGCGACACGCCGATCGAGGACCACACCGAGTAGCGGCCCCCGACCCAGTCCCACATGGGGAAGCGGTACTCCGGATGCACGCCGAACTCGTCCATCGCTTTGGTGTTGACCGACACGGCCGCGAAATGCTGCGGCACTGCCTTCTCGCCGATCTTGCCCACGAGCCAGACGCGCGCGGCACGGCCGTTGGTGAGCGTCTCGAGCGTCGTGAAGGTCTTGGAGGACGCGATGAAGAGCGTCGTCCGCGGGTCGGCGCCCCGCAGGACTTCCGCCAGGTGCACGCCATCGATGTTGGAGACGAACTCGCACCGCGGCGCATCGCCGGCGAAGGCCGCCAGCGCCTGCACGGCCATGGCGGGGCCTAAGTCCGAGCCGCCGATGCCGATGTTCACCACGAGCCTGAAGGGCTCGCGCGCGCTGCCGCGGATCGCGCCTTCGCGCACGCCCTGCGCGAACTTGAGGACCCGGGCGCGCTCCGTCATGACCGAGCGCTCGATCTCCGCCCCGCCGATGCCGGCGCCGGGCGGCTGGCGCAGCGCCACGTGCAGCACCGCGCGGTCTTCCGTGGTGTTGATGTGCTCACCGCGCCACATGGCGTCGATCCGCGCGCGCAGACCGATCGCATCCGCGAGCTGAAAGAGCTTCGCGAGCGCGATCTCATCCAG
>JACXTT010001375.1_pt1 | contig 40425 bp, 35 predicted proteins | sample 9270951 | NCBI WGS metagenome assembly JACXTT01 (sample SAMN15532306, study PRJNA645909) | rock metagenome | isolation source: weathered quartz diorite | place: Puerto Rico | collected 2017-06-21
AGGGACAAAGAAAAAGGTCAGCGTGTATCGGTCATAGAAGATGCCGTATCCGGCGCGAACGACGGTCTTCGAGTCCGGCGAGTAGGCGATTCCGATTCTGGGCTGGATGCCGTGATAGTCCCCGTTTACGAAGAATCCGAGTCCGGTCTCGAGGTCGTATCGCGCTCCGTAATTTAGAGTGAGCTTTGGCGTGATGCGCCACTGATCCTGCGCGAAAAATCCCCAGTAACTGTGATTGAGATTGACGAAGAAGTTGTGGGCCTGGTCGGGCCGGAATGCGTTTTGCCACGTCGTTCCCACAGGCGGCGAAGACTGTGTTGGATCGAAGGCACCGGAGCCAATCGGCGCGCCCCAGAAAAAGGCCACGATGCATGGGGAATGTAGGGCAGGTGTATTCGGAGGAAACGGGGGCGACGGAAGCGTTGCATTCAAGGGAAAGGGACAAGGTGCTGTGTTCCAATTCGATTTGCCAGAAACCAGCAAATCATCCAGGCTCGCAAAAATGTCCCGAGAAGGTGTGAATCCGGGCCAGATAACAAAGTTCCGAACATAATTGGAGTCAAAACCAAATTTCGCAAAATGCTTATTCTTCACCCAGGAAACCGTGTCCGAGAACTGCACGCGGCTTTCGTTGTAGCGCTCGAAGGCGCCGAAGTTATGGCCGAACGCCAGAAGATTCGGGACGTCCAGGTTTGGCTGCCCAGTAACTCCGATAAAGCCGTAATTGCGGCGCGCCCATTGTCCCAGGAGGGAATTCACCATCTCCGGTGAGACTTGTGAGTTCCAAGACCCAACCAAGGCCTGGTCCCGGGTGAGCCCATTTCTGCCAGCGCTGGGCAAACCGATTCCGCCACCGTCGAGGGTCTCCCCCACCATCAGGTTCAACGCCGTCCCATCTAGAATCGAGTACCGAACCGACAGCCGATTGTCCTTGTCGAACTGGTGGTCCAGCTTGATGAATCCATTGTCATTGTCCGCTGTTTTCAGCACGTTCAGATTCTCTACTGGAATACCCAGGTCTTGCTTCACGGCGTTAATCGCTTGCAGGTTCGTGAAACCCGCGGGAAATAGTCCCGCCACATCCGCGTCGACCGGCGCGAACAACAGCCCCGGATAAGTCGGGGACTGCGCCCTTCTTTGCCCCTCGTAGTTCACGAAGAAAAATGTCTTGTCCTTCTTGATGGGCCCGCCAAGCGTCGCGCCAAACTGATTCTGGCGCAGGGTATTGAAGCCGGGCAGCGTCAGAATGGACCGCGCATTCGTCGAGTTGTTTTGCAGGTAATCGTAAACCGAGCCGTGCAAATCGTTCGTTCCCGATTTCGTCACGATATTCACGATCCCGCCCAGCGCACGTCCGTATTCCGCCCCGAAGCTGTTGTTTACTACTCGGAACTCGCTAACCGCTTCCTGCGAAGGCGTCGCCCGCTGAGATCCGTTCGCGGCCATTATGTTGTCGGCACCATCGACAGTCACAGCATTGTTTAGGTCGCGCTGCCCGCCAAACGAAATCCGTATGACCGTTGGGTCGGTAAATGGGGACTGTGCGCTGGTATGTCCGACCGAAACGCCCGGGCTGAGAAGAGCAAAATCTGTAAAAAGCCGGCCACTGATGGGCAGGGCCTTGATCTGCTCTGTATCCACTACTTGACTGATCTCCGTGCGCGTGGGTTCTATGACTGGTGTTTCCGTGGTGACGACAACCTTCTCCCCAGCCTGAGCGACCTTGAGAGTGATGTCGATCGTGGCCATCTGCGCGACGCTCAGTACAATGCCCGTTTGCGTGTACTTCCCGAAACCCCTGAACTCCGCCGTTAACTCGTATCTTCCGGGCGGTACGATCGCAAACGTATAAAGCCCATCAGTATTGGAAGTAGTTGTAGATACGCGGTTGGTGTCAACGTCACGCAGGATGATCGAAGCATTGGCAACCGCACCGCCGCTCTGGTCGCGGACAGCGCCGTTCAGCTGTGCTTGCGCTGCCGTGGCCTGAGGAAAGGCCGGCCTTGCCCAGGCTCCAAGCATTATCGTGCCGAGGACGGCCGATAGAATTATGTGTCGTCTCATGATTCACCCCGTCAAGGAACGGTTCAACACCCCGGTGGTAAAACATAAACCTGCGGACACACCATTCCTTTTGAGCACCTGTATCGCTTGGGCTGCCTGTTTGTCAAGCCTTTACTCTCGCCTCTTCTCGGATTCCGAAGCGCGAGAAAGACGCGTCAAGCAAATCCCGTTGCCGACTCCCTGCCGACGCGGTACTTAGAAGGAAAGCTTCAGCGACAGTTGAAGTTGCCGCGGATTCATCATCGTCCTGGGTTTCCCGAAACTAGGATTCGGGAAAGACGGAACAAACAGTGGCTCACCCCCGGGTATGGGTGTGGGAGCAAGACTCCCACCCGGAACCGGAATGGGACCCGCCGGGCAGGCCGTGGATGCTGCCCCTTGCTGAATGGCAATGGTGGTAGCGTCATTGTAGTGGCGCGGAATGGTCGGAGTGGTCCCGCAGAAGACGGGCGAGCCGTACACGGAAGTCACCTCGTCCACATTGGGTCTATTGAAAGCGTTGAAGACATCGAGCGCGAGATCCATTCTTGCTTTTTCCCGGAACCGGAAGTATCGGGACACACGCAGATCCCAGGAACGCAGGTTATCGCCAATATAGGTGTTCCTCGCGATCACTGTCTGGCAGTGGTCGACCGAAGGGCATGCGCTCTGGCTGGTGCTGAACGGCGCACCTCCCACGCGGTCCGTCGCTCCGCCAGCCAAATCATTGAAAGTATCCCCCCCGTAGAAAAGCGTAAAGGGCCGCCCGGTTTCGACGGTGATGATACTGCTGAACTGGAAATTCCGGTACCACCCCTTGGTCGGGGCATCCGCCGTAAAGTTGGTCACGAAGCGCTGGCGCAGGTCCTGGTTTGAGTTGGCATGCTCCATCGCATAATCGAACTGGTTCACCGGTAGGTTGATGAACGTGGTGAAGTTCCCGTTGTCAATAGTGTGGGAGTAGGTGTAGTTGGCGTTCAGGTAGAAGTATTTCCCAAGCTTTTCGAGCGCCGAGATTGTCAGACCATGGTAGACGGCCTTGGCCACGTCATTGTTGTAGTCGAGAAGCCCTGCGCTGATCGTTTGCAATCCAGAGTTGAGCGCGCCTCCGAAGAAAGGTCCTAAACCGGCAAGCGCTCCGGCGCCTAGCGTTGGTGTACCCGTGCATGCCGAGCGCGTGCCGTCGGCGTTGAGCAGACCGGGGACCCATTCTCCAGGCCCCCCGGGGAATATCGTTAGTGGGTCCGTCGGCGGCCCCGACTTCGTCGTGCCTACCGGACAGGGGACATTGAGGTTATTTCCGCGAACCAGATTGTGTGCCCCTACGAAGAGGTAGCTGACGCTGAGGGCGAAGCCTCCGCCGATCTGCCGGTCAATTTCAAGGCTCGCCTGCTCGGAATAGGGGATCCTGCTGTTGTGCTCCATCCCCCCGGAGCCAACACCGCACGCTAGATACGGAGGACCAGGAGTGCTATGCGGTAAGAGGCAGGTACCGGCCATGGTTACGTTTCCCCCGGGTCCCGTAAACGCGTCATAGCCGCCGGTTGCGATAATGTTTGCCGCAATGGCCGCCGCTCCATTCGGTGATGCAAATAGCTGGTAGCCTTGGCTGGCCTGTCCCAGGTTGGACTGAATCATCGGGAGCTCTTGCGGCAGGACTCCCGCGGCAGCACAATCGGCGGCCACGATTGTCGGCGCGTGATTGCCGCAGAGGTAGCCCGGGACCACTTTCTGCGTATTCGGTATAAAGAAGAAGGTCATGTTATAGCGGTCATCAAACAGTCCGAAGCCCCCGCGAATCACCGTCTTGCTATTCGGGGAATAGGCGAAGCCTACTCGTGGCTGCCATCCGTTGTAATCGGGGTCTACGTACCTGGACAGCCCCGATTCGTATTCCCACCGCAGGCCGTAATTCAGTGAGAACTTGGGAGTGATCCGCCACTGGTCCTGAATGAATCCGGCCCAATAGCCGTGATCAATCTCGTGGCTATAATTCGAAAACAGCGCAGGTGGGAAGGCATTCGCCCAAGTCGACGTGTTGAGAGGATTGGCGGCAGTGACGAGCGGCTTGCCGCTGGTGAAGCTGGGATCCGTCGGGAGCGGTACTCCAGCGTACACGACCACAACGCCATTACTGGCGGGGGGCAACCCGCATCCCGTGGCCGCCGCCAAAACGTCGACGGGAAGTGGTGCCGCCGGAGTGTACGTTGCGTGATAAAACTTCGCGAAATCAGCCATGCAGCCGAGGCCCGGGATGAGCATGCGCACAGGCGTGAAGCCCGGGAAGTTGTCCAGATCCTTAATGTAATTGCCGTCGAAGCCGAACTTCCAAACATGCTTGCCTTTGACCCAGGAGACAGAGTCCGAAAATTGAACCCGGCTCTCGTACTTGCTGTCGTCGGTTCCGAAGTTGTGGCCCAGCTCAAGGTCGTTGAGTATGCTGAAGTCCGGCTGGCCGGTGGCGCCGGGAAAGTTGTAGTGCCGTCGGGCCCATTGCACGAGGACCGAGTTGATAAGGCTAGGCTTGAGCGAGGAATCCAGCGTCCCGAACAAGGATTGGTCGCGGATGAACAGGTTTCGCCCACCGCTCGGCGTGCCGATGCCGCCTCCGTCGAGCGTCTGACCGACCAGTTCGCCCAGCGCGCGCGTGTCCTCAACGTTGTAGCGGACTCCCAAACGGTTATTCGCACTGATCTGGTGGTCAAGCCTAACGAAACCCCAGTCGTCATCCGCTGTCTTCAAAAAAGCATTGAGGTAGCTGAAGTTCGTCCCGTTGCAAGTGCTGAGGCCCGTGGTGCAGCCTTCCGGTGCCAGACCTAGCACTGCCTTAGCATCGTCAACCAGCGTCAGGTTATTGATGAGGTCTGGCGGGTAAACTGGAGACTCCGCCCGCCGTTTGCCCTCGTAGTTGATGAAAAAAAAGGTCCTGTCCTTCTTCAGGGGTCCGCTCAATGTCCCGCCGAATTGATTTTGCCTCAATTCACGGGGCAGAGGCGCGGGCTGGAGGAGCGAGCGAGCGTCCATGGCGTTGTTTTGAAAGTACTCATACATCGAGCCGTGGAGGTCGTTGGTGCCCGACTTGGTCACGATGTTCACGATCCCGCCGATCGCCCGCCCATCCTCGACACTAAAACTGTTGTTCACCACACGAAATTCCTGCGCCGACTCCTGAGGAGGCGTGGCGCGCTGCACGCCCGTGAGCGCACTGACGAAGTCAGCGCCGTCCACGGTGATTTCATTGCTGAACGACCGCATTCCGCCGAAGGAGATTTGCGTCGTCTCAAAGTCGGTGAAGGTGGTCCCCAGGCTGGTCCGGCTCGTAGCCACTCCGGGGGTCAATAGGGCGAAATCGGTGAACAGCCGGCCGTTGATGGGCAGAGACCCAATTTGTTTCGTCTCGATGACCTGGCTAATTTCGGTCTTTGTCGCCTCGATCACCGGCGTCTCCGAACTGACCACGACTTGCTCTCCCTTTGAGGCCACCTTCAGAACCACATCGATTGCTGCGGTCTGGCCAACCGTCAACACGAGACCGGTTTGCGTGAAGTTCGCGAAGCCCGTGAATGCGACCTTCAGTTCGTAGCGGCCGGGAGGTACATTTGGTATCGCGTAGAAGCCATCGCTGTTTGTGGTCACCGTATAACCTCGATTCGTATCCATCTCCCGCAGGGTAATGTCGGTTTTGCCGACGGAGCCGCCACTCTCGTCGCGTACAGAGCCATTCACCTGGGCGGTACTAGCGCCACCTTGCGCGAAGGAAGGTTTCGCCCAGCCCCCTACGAGTACAACTCCAAGGACGAAAAGCAGACATAGACGTAGCCTCATGATTCACCCCTTCAAGAAACGATTCCACCCGCCGGTGGGATAAAACAAAATTGTAGAGACGCTCCCACTTGGAGCACCTCTGTCGCCTGCGCTGGCTGTTTGTCAATCCTTTGATCTCGCCTCTCCTCGAGCTCCTTGCCCAATCGAGTTGCACTACGTGCTCGCCTGCACCTCAACATGAGCCCTTCTTTCTCCGCTAAACCGCGACTGCCTGCCGGGCCACCACCGACTTGACCGCGGATACGATCTTCTCTTCGCTAGGCAGCACGTAATTTTCCATTGGTTCGCTGAACGGAATCGTTGTGTCCAGGGCCGTCACCATCTTTATCGGGGCTTTCAATGACCTGCCCCCATGCTCGGCGACTTCGGCCGCGATGATGGCTGCTGCCGAAGCATGCCGCGTCGCTTGGTCCACCAGTACCAGCCGCCCCGTTTTCTTCACCGACTTGATGATCGTGTTGGTATCGAGTGGCGCCAGCGTGCGCGGATCAATCACCTCCGCGCTGATTCCCAGCTGGGAAAGCAGTTCAGCTGCGGCCAGCGATTTCTTCACCATCCATCCGGTGGCAACAAGGGTTACATCCGACCCTTCCCGCTTGATGTCCGCCACTCCAAACGGAATTACATATTCGCCATCCGGTACCGGGCCTTTGTCGAGCGTCAGCATGTAGTGGTGTAGATACACCACGGGATTATCGTCACGAACTGCCGCGGCCATCAATCCTTTTGCATCAGCAGCCATCGAGGGCAGCGCAATCTTCAGACCGGGAATTCCCATCATCGCGTGGTAGATGCAATTGGAGTGTTGCCCTGCCCAGCCCGCGGCGAAGCCGTAGCCTGCTTTGAACACCAGCGGCGCTTTCACTTGGCCGCCAGACATGTAGCGCAGCCGCGGCGCTTCGTTGATTAACTCGTCGAACGCCACGAGCATGAATTCGCTCATCCATAATTCGACGATTGGCCGGAGCCCGGTGAGGGCAGCGCCAACGGCTACCCCCATTTCGGCGGTTTCGGAAATAGGCGCGATGCGCACGCGCTTTTTCCCAAACTTTCTCAACATCGGGTCGCGTTCCGTCATTCCCAGATTCTGGCCGAACAATACAACGCTGGAATCGCGAGCCATTTCTTCCGCGATCGCCGTGCCAATCGCTTCGCCGTACATCATGTCGCGTGCCATATCGCTTCCTTTCTACGCGTACACATGGTTGAGCGCTTCTTCGGGCGCGGGTAAGGGGCTGGCCAGCGCGAATTGCACCGCGTCGTCCATCTCGGACTGCGCTCCACTTTCGATGCGCCTTGCTTCGTCCAAGCGCAGCGTGCCTTTTCGGATGAGCAGGGAACGAAAACGCGTGATGGGATCTTTTTTCTTCGCGGCGGCGAATTCCGCCTTCCGCCCGTACACCTCCACTGCCTCGTGCTCCGGGAACTGCGTTGGCACAGGTGGAACGGTGATTGCATTGCCATGGGCACTCAAGCGGTAGAATTTTGCTTCAATCAGGCTGGGCCCTTTGCCGCTTCTTGCGCGTTCGGCTGCCTTCCCCACCTCGGCATAAACCTTGAGCGGATCATTGCCATCCACAGTTACCCCGGGGATGCTGAAAGCTTTCGCCTTTTGTGAAAGCGGGTCACCGGCAATGTAGTTCGCATCCTCCAGGCTGATATGCGTGTACGCTTGGTATTGGTTGTTCTCGAGGATGTACACGATCGGCAGTTTCCATACGGCTGCCAGATTCAAAGATTCGTAAAACGCTCCTTGCTTTGTCGAACCATCCCCGAAAAAGCAGTAGATCACCTGACCGGTATCTTTCACCTGCGCGGTGAGCGCGGCGCCGGTCGCGTGCGCGATGGCCTGTCCGATGATTCCCGATGTTCCGGGGAAATGATGTTCGGGGTCGGCCAAATGCATGGAACCGCCAAATCCTCCGCAAAGGCCGTCCTTGCGGCCGTAGATCTCGGCCATCATTTTTCGCGGCGAAGTCCCAAGCACAATGGGATAGCCGTGACACCGGTAACTCGGCATCACCAGGTCGTCTTTGCTGCGCGTCGCGAGCGCTCCTACAATCGTCGCTTCCGCGCCGTCACCCAAATGCGTGTGTCCGCGAATCACGCCGGGATGTTCCACGAACGTCCGCTTGACACGTTCTTCGAACTCCCGGATCCGGACCATTTGCCTGTACATCCAGATCAGGCGGTCTTTAGTGAGAGATTTTTTCTTTCCCATTGCCAAATCTCCTCGCTTCAAAACTTCGGCAAAGATTCTCCCGGCTGCCCGATGCAGCAAAGAGGGTCACCAACGGGCACCTCGTCGTCTACTTCTGCGATAATGCTGAGCAAAACGCCTCCGACCGGCGAATCGAGTTCGTAATTCACCTTATCGGTCTCAAGTTCCACGACCGGCTCGCCCTGCTTAATTTTGCCGCCTTCCTTCTTGAACCAGCGCACAACCCTTGCCTTGGTCGTTGGAATTCCCCCCGACTTTGGCACTCGCAAAACCGTAACGATGTTAGCCCTCCTCAAGCTGCCTTTGGTGTGCTACGTTCGCCTCGAACTGACCTGCTCGGAATCCACATCGGCGACTGCGCTTTTCCCCTCTCAATGCACCGACCGCTCCACACCCGCCCAAAACGGTTTGCGGAGAGCTTTCTTGTCCGTCTTGGCCGCCGGCGTCTTCGGGATCTCGAGACAGAAATCCACGCTTTTCGGAGACTTTACACTGCCAAGACGCGCCTTACAGTGGCTAATGACCGTCTCCTCCGTCAACACCGCGTCATCGCGAAGAACGACGATCGCCTTCACGGCTTCTCCCCATTTTTCATCCGGCACTCCGATTACGGCGCATTCGCGCACTTGTGGAAGTTCCATGATGACCGCCTCGACTTCAGCGCAGTAAACATTGAATCCGCCGGTGATGATCATGTCCTTCTTGCGATCCACAATGTAGAAAAAACTATCGTCGTCTCTGTAACCTACATCGCCGGTGTGATGCCAGCCGTGCGTGCGAATCTCCGCCGTCGCTTCCGGCAAATTGTAATAGCCGGCGGAGACGAGCGTGCCTCGCGCGACGATTTCTCCAGTCTGGAGTGGAGGAAGAATTCGCCCGTCGTCATCCATGATTGCCAAGCGTACCGCGGAAGTGGGTCGGCCACAGCTTCGCAAACGTTCGGGATGATCCCCGGCAGCCGCAGCGGCTAGCGTCGGTGGATCCAAAAATGTCATGTACATGGGCGCTTCCGTCTGCCCGTAAGACTGGCAGATGCAAGGCCCGAAAACTTCGACGGCTCTCCTCAATTTGTCGGGCGAGACCGGCGCGGCGGCGATCAAAAGTCTTCGAAGACTCGAATAGTTGAAATCACCAAGCTTCGGATGCGCGAGCAAGGAATACAGCGCGGTGGGGGGCAGAAACAAATGGGTAACGCGGAAGCGATCAATACTCTGCAGTACTTCCAGCGCATCGAAGGCCGGCAGAACAATGTTGATAGCCCCGAGCGGGAACATGGCAAACGCGACGACTCCCGCGGCGTGAGAGAGCGGCGCAGTACTGAGGCAGACTGGCTCGATGTCTTCGCAGCGCAGGCATTGGTTGGCCGTCTCTGTCATCGTTCCCCAGGACAGGCTGGTTACCATGACTCCCTTCGCGGGACCTGTTGTCCCGCCTGTCGGTACCAGGCCCACCAGACGCTCCAGATTCCCGCGCGGATCGCCCCACTCAACATCTTCTCCGTCCCGGCCTCGCGCCATAAACATTTCCAACGAGGGATCGGCATCATTCTCGGCGTCAAGGCACACGAAGTGACGCAATGACGTTGACAGCGACTTCATTTCGCGTACCTGCTCAAGAAAGCTGCTGTGATAAAAAAGCCAGGAAGTCTTCGAGTAGTTCAAGTATTGGACATTCGCGTCGAGAGCATTTCGATGATTCACAGGAACCCAAACGCCGCCGGCTCGCATCAGGCCCAACATACAAAGCAAAATCCGCGCGTCGTTCGGCGAAAAAATAGCCACACGCTCTTCTCCACGCAGCCCGCATGCCCACAGGGCACGCGCAATTCGTTCGCTGGACTCACGTGCCTCACGATAGGAGTAGCGAGTCGCGCGATCGATGATCGCGGTCCGATCGGGAAAGGCTTCGGCTCCCTTATCGAAATAATCTATGGCTCGCATCCCGCCAGATTTCCGCTACCGTAGTTCTGTGTTTCCCTAGGGATGACTGACATTTGTTGCCAAGAAAACCGCCACCCCTCTGAAAGTCTCATTGCTTCCATCAAATCATCCTGGCCTTCGAAAGACCATAGTTCTCGAGGGCCTGCAGAAGTTCCCGATGTCCGAAAGCTTCGCAAGGCGAAGCAAATCCGACTTTGCGCGGCGGGGCATGCATCAAATGATGCGCTGCATAGGCCTGAATCATGCCGGTTTGCCGGTAGGCACAGGTTCCAAACATCGCGCACTGGATGAAGCTGGTGCTGCCCCGCCCTACTGCTACGTCGATGGTGCGATGCACTCTCGTGTTCTCCCGAGGAGGCGTGTCGGCTTGCACCGAGTTCGCCATTTCTCCAAGTTGGCGTTGTTGTTCCTGCTTCGGCAATGGGCGGATCTTTTCCTCAAAATGTTTCTCCGTCGCGACCACGGTTTCCATAATCTGCCGATCGAGCAAGCCACCAAGAGTCTTCACGTTCGCGATGTGCGCGTGGCTCTTGAACCACACAGGATGGGGGAATCCTCCCCATGGTAGAGCGAGTTGTGTCTGCACATAACCGGGGGCGACTACTTCGTAGGACCTGGCACGCGGCCACGGTTTGTATTCGTTCTGGTCAAGATAGCAGGCTTCCGCGCAAATACCGGCAAATATAGTTTGCGTGGAGCCAAACGTGGGCATCCCCTTGAACATCGACAGAATCTCCAGTGTATCGATTCCACCTGCTTCCAGGCACAAGCGAGTGGCGATATCGCTTGCTGTGGACATATAGGCCGTGGCGGGCGCCGCGACCAATCCCTTCTCGGCAAACTTCGGCCCCCAGTTTTCCGACACTTGCCTGACCCAAGGCTGCTCGCCGCTAATGTCCACGTAGTGGCAGCCCGCTTTCCAGGCGCCTTCGATGATCGGCGGTCCGTAATAAACGAGCGGGCCAACAGTGTTACAAACGACTTTGGCCCCGGTGAAAAGTTTTGCAAGTTCGTCCACCGAGCCGCCGACTTCCGCGATTTCGTAATCCGCGGTCTCAATTCCCGGAACGCGGCTCAGGACTTCTTGCATTTTCGCGCGATTGCGGCCCGCGGCGATGAATGGAACGTTGTATTCGCGGAGAAATTCCGCCACCAGCCGCCCAGAAAAGCCGCTCGCGCCATACAGGACAACGGGCTTATTGTTTTTCAACGAAAGCCCCTCCGCACCGTTTTCCCGGACTCGGCTGTAAAATCCGCTTGCACTTTTTGTTGAGGCGATAATAAGCTAAAGTTTCTTTTTTGCCAGTAGGCACCTTTCGGTAACCTAGTATCAGGAGCGATGCTAGCGTGGACCCTCTCAATTGTCCGGTTACGATCACAACCCGCATCATTGGCGGAAAATGGAAACCGTCAATCTTGTTTTATCTGCAAGGCAGGGTCCGGCGCTTCAGCGAGCTTCAAAGACTCCTTTCGGGACCGACCAAGAAAATGCTGACGCAACAATTGCGGGAGCTGGAGCGCGATGACATCATCAGCCGCAAGGTGTACGCGCAAGTACCGCCGCGGGTCGAGTACGCGCTCACACGGCACGGAGAAAGTCTGCGGCCCATTCTTCGGTTGATGTCCCACTGGGGAAAGAAACATTGCGCAAAGCACAGCGTCAGATGAAGCCGAGCGAGTTACCGCGAAACTTCTTGAACGAATAGGGTGAGAACCAGCGCATGAAGAGAATCGCAGGCTACCGGCGGCCATATCCGGGAACGCAGCCGAATCACCTCCATCCTCCTTACGTCTCGTCCATCAAGCGATCTCCCCAAAAACTCCTGATCCCAATGCCGCATACGCTCACGGAGGTAACCGGCCCGGTGTTTGGAAGCGAATCCATCGATCTGAAGGCCTGCGACCTGACGCGCCGACATTCCGGCGAGCCGCTCGGTGAACGGATCATCGTGAGCGGACGAGTGTTGGATGAAAACAGCAGGCCAGTTCCGCACGCGCTCATCGAAGTCTGGCAAGCCAATGCCGCGGGACGCTACTTGCACAAGGCCGACCAGCACAATGCCCCTCTCGATCCGAATTTTACCGGCTGCGGCCACACACTCACTGACAGCAAAGGATGGTACCGGTTCGTCACGATTCGGCCAGGCGAATATCCGTGGCGAAATCATTACAACGCATGGCGGCCGGCGCACATTCATTTCTCGGTGTTTGGGCCGGCATTTGCCACGCGCCTCGTCACGCAAATGTATTTTCCCGGCGACCCCCTTCTTTCCTTTGACCCGATTTTCAATTGCACGGCAGATGAAAAAGCGCGCGGCCGATTGATCTCTGTTTTCGATTGGGAAAGCACCATTCCCGAGCAAGCCCTGGGCTATCAATTCGACATCATCCTCGCGGGGCGCGACGCGACTCCGTGGGAAGATTCGCGCTCGCATGGAGGCAAGTGAGATGAGCCCGCAAGCCACGACATCGCAAACTGTGGGACCTTTTTTTTCGATCGGACTCACGCGGCTCAAACAAGACGATCTCGCATGTCCAGGGGTTTCGGGAGAACGCGTATCGATTTCAGGTCGCGTGCTCGATGGCGACGGGGTGGGCGTTCCCGACGCCATGCTCGAGATTTGGCAAGCGAACAGCCACGGCAAGTATGCGCACCCGGAAGACACACAGAGCAAGACCCTGGAAGCGGCGTTTCAGGGTTATGGACGGATTCTCACCGATGCGAATGGCGCGTTTCGCTTCCAAACTATAAAGCCAGGTTCCGTCATTGGCCCGGACGACAAACCGCAAGCGCCGCACATCGTGGTGTCCGTATTCACCCGAGGGTTACTGCGGCGGCTCGTAACGCGCGTCTATTTCCCCGGCGAATCCGCTAACGCGGGCGATTATGTCATCAATTTAGTTGAACCAGCGCGGCGAGGAACGCTAATTGCGCAGAAGCTCTCGGGGCAAGAGGGCCATCTCGAATGGAACGTGATTCTGCAAGGCGACGAGGAAACGGTATTTTTCGATATAGGGCTTTGATACGAAAAGTAGCGAGGGAAGGATGGAAATTTTCCCCCTCTCCCTTCATTAGAGGATAGGATTTGGTTAGCGTTGAGGTCGCATTTTTAGGAGAAGAAACCATGACAACAGCCGCAGGCCCAGCGAAGGGATACAAAGCGCTTGCCAGCCACATCAATTCCAAGGAGCTGCCGTGGTTCGAATGGTTTCCGGGACATTACCTCAAGCTTTGCAAACTTAATCCCATCACCGGCCAGATCATTACCTTCATAAAGTCGCAGACCGGCGTCTCTCTCGCCGTGCATTTTCATCCCGGCACCGTGGTCGTGTACACCATCCAAGGCGCGTGGACTTATGACGAGGGCTGGGTCGCAGAAGCGGGCGATGTCGTCTTCGAAGTCGCAGGCTCGACGCATTCGCCGCGCATGTGTGGAAGGGAAGAGACCATCGTTCTGGCCATCATCGAAGGTGCGCTGGAATTTCGGGACGAGAACGGGAACGTCACTTTCGTTGAAAACTGGCAAACCCTCCTCAAGCGCTATCACGACTTCTGCGCCAAAGAGGGCATCCAGCCTGTCGATATCACCAGCTTCGAGCCCACCTCGCACTAAACGAAGGTCAGGCGCTGGCGCGAACCGTGCCGCCCCACACACGCCGCGCTGTGTCCACGACGAGTTTCAGTTTGGCCCACTGCTCTTGTTCTGAGAGCAGATTTCCTTCCATGGTCGAAGCGAATCCGCATTGCGGGCTGAGTGCCAGGTTTTCGATAGGAAAATACCGAGACGCTTCCTCGATTCTCCGCACCAACTGATCGCTGCTCTCGAGTTGGGGCGTCTTCGAGCAGATCAAGCCCAGAACGATGGTCTTGTCCCGCGGCACAAGACGCAGCGGTTCAAAGGATCCGGAACGGGCATCGTCATATTCCAGTAAGAAAACGTCTACCTTCATCGTGGTGAAGAGTTTTTCGGCGATGGCGTCGTAGCCGCCTTCGGCGTACCAATGACTGCGGTTGTTTCCGCGGCAGAGATGCATGGCCAGAGTGACGCCGGGGCGCCGCGCTGCTTCGAAGCAGGCATTGTCCGCGCGAATCGATTCTTCGAGCAGGGCCTGCGGCTCCACTTTTAACTCCGTGCGAATCCATTCGCGCCACTTTTCATCCATGTAGTAGCTGTAACGCGGCGCATCAATCTGGATGTACTTCACGCCCTGTTGTGAAAGCCAACCGAGCTCCGTCTTCATAATCTCGACGATTTCCCAGAGCAGGGCGGAGTGATCTTTGTAGACTTTGTCCGTGACGCCCCGCTTGAAGGAGATGGCAGGAAACTGCGTGGCGCTCGGCAGAGTCATCTTGATCGCACCCGGAGAATGCTGTTTGAGGAAAGACAATTCGTGTCCCGTAAGGCGCCGCACCTGACGCAATTTTGCGGTGACGATACCCGTCACGCTGCTGACGGAAGCGTCCTTGTCCTTTTCGGCTTTCCAGGCGCGCGAGACGGCATCGCCCAGGTCAAAACCTTCCACGGCGTCGGTGAAGTCGCTCATAAAATTCCGGCGGCGGAGTTCGCCGTCGGTAAAAAGTTCAAACCCAAGTTCCTTTTGTTTTGCGAGGACGCGCAAGATGTGTTGATCTTCAATCGCTTGCAGGCGTGCGGCATCTGTCGAGGGGCGCCTGACCTGGAGCAGCTCAGCAGGCCTCAAGAAGCTTCCGACATGATCGGCCCAGTATTGTGCAGGCATTTCTCTAATTCTCCTCTCAGCCTTAGCCTGAAACGCAAATGCTGGAGCGCATCCGCCGTAAGGACTCGGAGACATTTTTTGCCTAGGCGCGACAAACGGGACGCAAACCCCAGGAAATCTCCTGCATTTTACAAATTGTTTGGCGCTGTCGCCAGCGACAGCAGCTCCAAAGAATTCCTCACAGAGTCGCGAATGCGGAGGTGTCTCCCCCGAGATTTGCAGCGATCTTTGCCGCTGTTCCTTTGGCCATAGCGATTTTCTGGGAAAGTTCCCTTCCCCGGAACCGCGGCGTAGGCCCCGCGATCCCAACAGCAGCGAGGAGATGGCGCTCGCGGGAGAGCAATGGAACCGCCAAACCACTCAACCCCTTTTCGAGCTCCTCTTCATCGAGGGAGTAGCCACACTGCCGAATGAGGCGCAGATTTTCCTTTAATGCCGTCATTCTCGTCAGTGTGGAAGGTGTGAATCGCGTCAATCCATTTTGAAGAAGAATGGCATCAGCCTGCTCCGCAGGAAGAAAAGCGAGCACCGCCTTGCCGGCCGCGGTGCTGTGCGCTGGAAACCGCCCGCCCACGGGCGTCCGCACTGTAATGATCGTTCCCGGGGAATCGACGCGATCGAGGCAAACCACACCTCCCGCGCCAGGCACAGCGAGGCTGACGCTTTCGTTCGACTGTCTCGACAATTCCGATAAGAAGCGGTGCGCTTCTCCACGAAGAGTTCTGGATTCGATAGCCTTGCAACCGAGCTGGTGCAATTTCAGCCCCAGCCGGTAGCGTTCGTTTTCCGAGTTCTTCTCGATCAGTTCAAATTTCTGCATGGCGATCAAGAGCCGGTAAACGGTAGTCTTGTTTAGGCGGAGCGCGCTGGCGAGTTGCGAGACGCCCATCTCCGGCCCTTCCTGGCCCAGGTGAAGAAGAATGCGAAGAGCTTTTTGCAGCGACTTGCTGGACCCGGCATCTTCACCACTCCGCGTGGTGTGCTTTCTGGTGCGCATTGACTTGCGGCCGGTGCCGCCTTTCGCAGAAGGAGAGCGTCCTCAGGAAAATATTTTTACTTGACGCTGACTGCATTGTAGATAGAATCGCGGTTAAGTCAATATGAAACTATATTTCACATTATGAAACACAGAATCAAAGGAGTGCCGTCATGTTCTTGCGGAACCTCTGGTATGCCGTCGCCTGGGACCACGAGATCAAGCGCGCGCCATTCGCTCGCACCGTTTGTTGCGAGCCGGAAGCTCCTCGATTTGAAGATTGATTCCGGGGGAGTGTACGCGCGCCGAATTATCGAACGCGAACTGGCAAGGTGTGTGCAAGAGGCGGGGGCACATTAAGAGTTTGTTCTTCTTATGGGGGGAGATGGTATTCCCCATCATTACGATTCCTGAATTGACAAGCATTATGAAGGAGAGTAAGGATGTCCCCCACCAAGGCCCTTACTATTTGCGACGAATGAAGGCGGCCTTAACAGTCGTTGTTTGTGAATTGAGTTCCAGACGTTTTGAGTCCTGACGCATTTCCCTGGGGCGATTGAGTCCCGCGTGACCGAGAAAATTTCCTTTTACGGCTGGAAGCTGGTCGGCGCGCTCTGGTTTCTCGATTTCCTCAACATGGGATTCCCGCTCTATGGCGGCGCGGTAATCAATACCTACATGTTGAAAGAGATCCCGATGCACCGGAGTACCTTCGGTCTTGGATTCACACTGCTGAACTTATTTGTGGGTCTCCCTTCCCTGCTGGTTGCCGCAGCCATTCACCGCTGGAGTATCCGGCGGACATTCGCAATCGGCTCGGCTTTAATTTTAATTGGCGCGTTATGGCTCTCATTTTTTGCAAACGTGCCGCGGCATTACCTTCTGGGCTTTGGAATCCTCATTGGAACCGGAATCAGCTTCGGCACTATTGTTCCCGCCGCCACCGCGATTACGCGTTGGTTTAAGCGATATCGCGGAAGAGCCATGGCCATTACATTAAGCGCGTCAGGCTTCGCCGGCTTTTTTGGCGCGCCGGTTACGAATAAAATTCTTACCGCCAACGGCGGTAACTGGCGGCAGGCCTGGGAAATTGTCGCCAGCGTGGCCGTCCTGTCTGCGCTCTTCGCTTTCCTTTTTGTGAGAGAAAGTCCCGAGGCTCTCGGACAAATCGTGGATGGAGGCCCCGCCCCGGCGGGCTCTGCTCAGGGCTTGCTCGCCGATGCTTTGGTCACCAAATTTCCTTGGACGCCGCGGCAGGCCTTCGCAACGCGTTCCTTTTGGCTGATCGTCGCCGGAGGCATGGCCTGCCAATTTCCTTTTTTCTTTTTTACCGCTCACTGGCTTTTGCATCTCAAGGGAGCAGGTATCCCACCAGCCGACGCTGCTTGGGCCATGGGACTTTTTACCTTAGGCGCGGTTGCTGGGCGCTTAATCGGTGGCTGGCTCATGGATCGCCTTGCGACTCGCTTTGCCTTCATGACGGGGCTGTGTTGTTATTTTCTCGGCTCGGTGCTGGCGATGAGAGTTACTCCCGATGCGCTCTGGATCGCTTACGCTGCGGCACTCTTGTACGGAACGGGATTCGGATGGACATTTATCTGCATGAATACCGCTACGGGACACTTTTATGGCCCTTCCGCATTCCCCAAACTGAACGGCACCGTAATGTTGCTGACCGCTGTTTTCTGCTCGCCCGCGGGTTTTATCGGCGGAAAGTTGTTCGACATTTTTGGAAGCTATACGTTGGCCTTTGAGTTGAACATGGTGATTGCCGCGCTGGGCGTGATCGCGCTGCTGTTTGCCACGATACCCGTCCCTCCGGCGACGAGGGTTGCGTTTCGTGCGACGGATACCTCGCCGGTCGATTGAGTTCCCCGCGATTGTTATTGCCTGAGCAGGAGGAAGAGTGAGTGAAGGAACGCATTGTGGCAAATCCAAGGCCTGGCCCTGGCCAGATTCCTTGGACGCTCTGAGTGCGGCCCCAAAGAGCAGGCGGAGGGAAGGGGGAGAAGAGCAGTGAGGCAAAACATTGAGTTGCTGGCCTCGTACTGGACGCTCGCAGGCGGAGCGCTTCCGCACACGGACAAGGAGCACAGCACATTCGATTTCAGAGACAGAGTGGAGGCAGCCGCGCGTGTTGGCTTTAAGGGCTTAGGAATCTGGCATGCCGACCTGGAGCACACACTCAAAAAAAGAAGTCTGAAGGAGATGAAACAGATCCTCGACGATAACGGAATGAAGTATCTCGAGCTCGAGTTTCTGCGGGACTGGTTTCTCGATGGCGAAAAAAAGAAACAATCGGATACCGAGAAAAAGAAACTCCTCGAAGCATCGGCGGCTCTGAATGCCAAACATGTGAAGGTTGGGGATTTTGAGCGCACGAAGTGCCCCATGCCACGCCTTATCGAGTCTTTCGCCAAGCTATGCGCGGATGCCGCGAAGTATGGGGCGACGATTGGTTTTGAACTCATGCCTTTTGCCATGATTGATACGCTGAAAGATGCGCTGGCAATGGTCGAGGGCGCAGATGCAAAGAACGGCGGCATCATTCTGGACCTCTGGCACATAGCCAAACTGGGCACCCCCTATGACGAGATCGCGCGGATACCCAGGCGATACATTATTGGCGTTGAGATCAACGATGGAACCTTCAAAGCTCCGTGGGACCTTTATGAAGACACGATCAATCACCGCAGGTTGTGCGGTCAAGGCGAATTCAACATCAAGGGTTTTATTGAAAGCGTGCAGCGCGCGGCCTACACCGGCCCGTATGGAATTGAAGTTCTTTCGCAGGAACTGCGCGAGAAGCCGTTGGGGGAAGTGACGAGCCAGGCTTTTACCACCACCATGGCGCAATTTCGTCCCTGAAGCAGAGTGGTTTAGGTTGGATTATCCTGACGCATTCATTTGCGGCTTGCTTTCGTTTCCGCGAGCCCTTGATTCGCACGCAAAATGACGTAGGCGCGGATCGCCGCAGCGTCGTCGTGGCTCAGTTCCTTATCGAAGGAGACCATGCCGAATTCCTTCAGCGTCCCCCGCAACACGACATCGAACCACTGGTCACTCGCGAGGGTGGTGGAATAGCGCAGATCGGGCAACACGCCGCCACTCACGGCAACATCGCCATGGCACGATGAGCAGTATCGCTGGTACAAGCCCTCGCCCTTCCGCATTGCCTGATTACTGGCCGTGGGCCTCGGTGGCTTCAACTCACGCGGCGGAAGATCTGCCAATGGCGGCAATTTAGCATCGCCACCCAATTTGAGCGCAAGCATCCGGCTGACGTTCTGCGCCCTTCCGGATTTCAGAGCGACTTCTCCGGTAACCAGAGGAAACACGCCGCCCCACCCTACAAGTACCGCGATGTATTGTTCGCCATCGACCGTGTAGGACACGGGAGCAGCGACAACGCCACTTTGCGTTTCGGCCGACCAGAGTTTTTCGCCCGAGTCGGCTCGGTAAGCTTCCAGGCTTCCTTGCGCCGTGCCTTCGAACACGAGATTTCCCGCGGTCGAGAGAACACCGCCATTCACGGGGCTAGTCCGATCCACACGCCAGATTTCCTTCTGCTGCGCCGGATCCCAGGCCGACAGGTGTCCTCGAATACTCTCCAGAATGTTTTTCTTGACCTCACGCTTTTGAGGCATTCCCGCGGCAACGAAATCGATTGCGGGGTTGAAAGCCAAGGTCTTTTGTTTAAAATGTTCGTCGGCTTTGTAGAAGAACCCTGCATCTTGCACAGGAATATAGACCAATTGCGCCAGCGGGCTGTACGACATGGAGTGCCAAGTGTGGCCGCCCAAGGGTCCGGGAACGACGGGTGCTCCTTTGCTCTCTTTCTCATACCGCGCTTGAGTATTCTCGATGGGACGTCCTGTTTTCAGATCAATTACGCTTGCCCAGGTCACCGTCGCATAAGGCTTGGCAGAAATTAATTCGCCGGTGGCGCGATTCAGAACATAAAAGAATCCGTCTTTTGGCGCGTGGAAGAGAACTTTTTGAGTGGATTGCCCGATCGTGAGATCGGCCAAGATGATCGGCTCGGCCGAATCGAAGTCCCACGCATCACCCGGTACCTCCTGGTAATGCCAGACGTATTCGCCCGTATCGGCCTTAAGCGCCACGATCGAACACGTGAATAAGTTGTCTCCGCCCTGGGGGCTTCGGGTCCGTGGATTCCACGGCGTTCCGTTGCCCACGCCGATATAGACCAGGTCGAGATCGGGATCGTAAACGATTGAATCCCAAACCGTTCCGCCTCCGCCAATTTTCCACCACTCGCCAGTCCAGGTTTTGGCGGCCTTCTCGAGAATCGGGCTTTCGAACGGCCTTGAGGGATCGCCCGGGACGGTATAAAAGCGCCACACTAATTTGCCGGAGTCCGCATCGTAAGCGGAGACGTAACCGCGCACACCAAACTCGGCGCCGCCGTTGCCGATGAGCACCTTGCCTTTCGCCACACGCGGCGCTCCGGTGATGGTGTAGCGGTAATTGCGATCGATCGTTAGCGTTTCCCATAGGGGCTTTCCGGTGGCGGCATCGAGCGAGACAAGCCGGCCATCCAGCGTGCCGACAAAAACCTTTCCCTGCCAAACTGCCACGCCACGATTGACTACGTCGCAACACGCGTTGATGGACCACTCCGGAGGCACCTTCGGATCGTAGGACCAGAGTTTCTCGCCGGTAGCCGCCTTAACCGCAATAACTCTGCTCCATGCTGTAGAGAAGTACATTACTCCGTCCACGACGATGGGGGTTGCTTCCTGACCGCGCCGCGTCTCGATATCCACGTACCACGCCAGCCCGAGCTTGCCTACATTCTGCTCGTTGATCTGCTTCAACGGACTGAAGCGCTGCTCGCTGTAGGTCCGTCCATAGCTCATCCAATTCCCCGGCTCTTGATCGGCGTGGATCATTCGCCAGCTGTCCACGCTCGCGGGCCCGACCTGCCGCTTAGATCCATCGTTGTTTTCAGATCCAGGACGACATCCAGCGCTGTCCAACAACACGAAACCAAAAGTGAGAACGAGAAGCTTCTTCCTGCAGCTAGATTCTACGCGGCACCGGCGTTGTTCGAAGCGCCGCACGGTTATCGGAATTTTTTTGTTTGACACTCGCGAACTCCCTCGAAAGTCCCCTTCTTATACTTCATTCCTTCCCATTCTGAGCAGTACAATTTTTCGGTGAACTGGGAGTTTCGCTCCGCCGCGACCTCTTGGGATTGCTAGAAAGAGTGGAAACTTCTAGGCGGCATAGTGTTAAAGTTGGAACCGCTAAATAGGCCGCAAGATTTCCAATCGAGATATCACCGGGCAAGGAGAACGGGACACTATGGACGAATTCATCTCCCTAGATCGCCGGGACATGCTCAAGACCTCCACCGGCTTGCTGGCGGGCTTGGTGGTCGCGGGGAGTCCGCTGGCGATGATTGCACGCGGAAAGGCGTGGGCGGTCGATCTTACCGCGCTTACCAGTTCCGAGGGCGCCACACTTATGAACGTTGCGCGGACGATCGCCCCGCATGACAAGCTGGACGATGCGGCCTACGCCCTGGTCATCCAAGCTATCGATCGCGATACGAGCAAAGAGGAGAGCACTCGCAAGATGATCAAGGATGGAATTGCAAACCTTGGCCCGGGCTTCACCGCAAGTCCGGAGAGCGACCGCGTCGAGACTCTAAAGAAAATCGAATCATCCGCGTTCTTTCAAATGATGCGCTTGAAGACCATCCAGGTTTTGTACGCCTCTCCCATCGCCTATGCCCACTTCGGCTATGAGGGTGAAGCGTTTTCCAAGGGCGGCTATCTCTTGCGTGGATTCAACGACCTGCGCTGGTTGCCGGAAGTGCCGATCCGAGATAGCGGCCCGATGCCGGTGAAAACGTAGCTTAGGGAGAGTTCCGAAATGGCGCGAATAGATCTCAATGATGCCAGCGCTACAGTGATTATTGGCTCCGGCGCGGGCGGCGGCACGCTCGCGCACGAATTGACCCGCCGCGGCATCCGAGTTGTTTTGCTCGAGGCCGGCAAGCGCCAATCGACAGAAACTTTTTCGCAGATTCCCGGCGAGGCGTTCCTCCAACTCACATGGCTCGATACCCGCACCCAGAGCGGAAACTGGGGCGTAGCGCGAGACTTCCCCGCGTTGCCTGTTTGGCACTGCAAGACAGTGGGCGGCACGACGGTTCACTGGACCGCCTCTTGCCCGCGGCTTCAGCCCTGGGAGCTGCGCGCAAGAACGATTTACGGCGAAATTCCAAGTGCATCGCTCATTGACTGGCCTTTGTCGTACGAAGAACTCGAAAAATATTACGATCTCGCCGAGAGGCGTCTCGGCGTAACGCGACGCAACGGCATCCCTGGATTGCCAGCCTCGAACAATTTCAAGGTCATGTACGCCGGAGCGAAGAAGCTCGGCTACAAACAGGTCCACACCGGTCACATGGCCATCAATCCGCGTTCCTTCGATGGGCGCGGCTTCTGCATCCAGCAAGGATTCTGCGTGCAGGGCTGCAAAATGGGAGCAAAGTGGAGCACGCTCTACACAGAGATTCCGCGCGCCGAAGCGACGGGCAACCTCGACCTGCGCGTCGAATCCACAGCGACTCGGATTGAACACGACCCGAACGGACGCGTCAATGCGGTCATTTACAGGGATCATGCAGGCAAAGAACAGCGGCAGAAGGCGCGGCTGGCCTGCGTCGCCGGCAATGCCATCGAGACGACGCGCCTTTTGCTCTTATCCGAATCTTCCAAGTTCTCCAGAGGGCTAGGCAATTCTTCCGATCAGGTGGGACGCAATTACTGTCACCAGATCACCGGCTTTGTGTGGGGATTCTTCGACAAGCCCGTCTATGCGTGGCGCGGAGCGACGCTGGCCGGCGTCGTCGAAGACGAAGTGACCAATCAGCCGCAACGGGGCTTCGTCGGCGGATACCGCATGGAGTTGCTCGCGCTAGACTTGCCAACGCTCTCCACGGTGGGATTGCCGTATGGATGGGGCCGCGACTTTGCCTCTATCATCGAGAATTACAGGAACATGGCGGGAATGTTTATCAACGGCGAGGATATGCCGCGCCCCGACAACCGCGTTACGCTCAATTCCCAATTCAAGGACACATTTGGCTTACCGGTGGCAAATGTCCACGTCGACGAACACGCCAACGACCAGGCTATGCGCAAACACGCGCAAAAACAGATGTCCAGCATGTACGATGCGATCGGCGCGAAACGCATTGTCCTCGGACCGACTCCCCCGGCCACGCATAACACTTGCACCGCGCGCATGAGCGCCGATCCGCGCGACGGCGTAACGAATGCGTGGGGCCAAACCCACGACATCAAGAATCTTTTTGTTTCCGACGGCAGCGTTTTGACCACCGCTGGGGCCGCGAACCCTACGCTGACTATTGTGGCTTTGGCGCTCCGCCAGGCGGAGTATATCGCCCAGGAAATGACCGCCGGCAGGATCTAGATCACCAGAAGAATCAGCGCGCCGCCATTGACCTGCTTCCACCTCACCTGTATCATCCGCGCATCCCAATTTTAATTCGATCGGAGAGGTTCACTATGTCGAAGAGTGCGAGGTTCGTTGTTGCGAAATTCGTCCTAATGATCGCAGTGGCGGTGCTGCTGGCCACTCCCGGTTTGTTGCAGGCGCAGCAGCCGGCAATCAGCCCTGACGTGTACGGGCAGCTCAAATACCGATACATCGGACCGGAAGGTAACCGCGCCACGTCTGTCGCCGGAATACCGGGAAGACCGAACATCTGGTATGTGGGTGCGGCGTCCGGCGGAATTTTCAAGAGCACGGACGGCGGGATCCACTGGGATCCCATCTTCGACTCGGAGCCGGTGGCGTCCATCGGTTCATTGGCCGTGGCAGCGAGCGATCCGAACATCGTGTGGGCGGGAACGGGCGAATCATTCATCCGCAGCCACATCTCCGTGGGACAAGGGATTTACAAATCCACAGACGCGGGCAAGACCTGGTCGTTGATGGGATTGGAGAAGGCAGGCCGCATCGGCCGCGTGGAGATCGACCCGCGCAATCCGGACGTGGTGCTGGCGTGCGCGCTGGGCCACGCATACGGACCGCAGCCGGAGCGCGGCGTCTTCCGTACCACCGACGGCGGAAAGAACTGGGACAAAGTGCTCTTCGTCGACGAAAACACAGGCTGCTCTGACCTGGGCATCGATCCCAACAATCCGCGAATTCTTTTTGCCGGGATGTGGCAGATCGAGATTCACACCTGGGGCCGCACCAGCGGCGGTCCGGGCAGCGGCTTGTTCAAGTCGACGGACGGCGGCGTCACCTGGAAGCGCCTGGAGGGTCATGGCCTTCCGCATTCTCCAGTGGGCAGAATTGCCGTGCGCGTAGCTAAGAAAGACTCCAACCGTGTCTACGCGGAGATTGAAACCGGCGACGGCGTCCCTCAGCTAAACAGCCCCGGGCAGCTCGGGCAACTGTGGCGTTCCGACGACGGCGGCGAGAGCTGGGAGATGGTCAACTCCGACCGGCAGCTCCGCGGGCGCACGCACTACTACACGCGCACGGAGATTGCACCGGACAACGAAAACGAAGTGTTTTTCTTCTCCGCGTCATTTTCGCGGACGCTCGATGGCGGCCACACGCTCACCAAGATGCCCTCGAATCCCGGCGGCGACAATCACGAGATGTGGATCGATCCCACCAACGGGGACCGTATGGCCGTGGTCAACGATGGCGGCGTGAATATTTCCGTGAATCGCGGGAACACCTGGAACCACGTCAATTTGCCCATCGCGCAGATGTATCACGTCACCGTGGACGATCAGATTCCCTACTTCGTTTACGGCAACCGGCAGGATGGCCCGTCGTGGCGCGGCCCGAGCAACAGCCTTCAGTTCGGCGGCTTCTTCGGCAACAGCATCCCACGGGGCGCGTGGCACCCGGTGGCCGGAGGCGAGAGCGGCTTCGCCATGGCGGATCCTGTGGACAACAACATCATTTGGTCCACGGGCACCGGGTCGGGCAGCATCGGCGGGACGGTTACCCGCTTCGACGAGCGCACGCACCAGGACCGCGAGGTCGAGGTATGGCCCGATTATGTGGCGGGCGCGCCGGCCGCGGAAGTGAAGTACCGCTTCAATTGGGAATTCCCCATCGCCATTTCTCCCCACGACCACAACAAGGTCTATGTGGGCAGCCAGTTTGTACACGTTACCACCGATGGCGGCAATAGCTGGCAGATCATCAGTCCCGACCTGACGCGCAACGACAAGAGCCGCCAGCAGATTTCCGGAGGGCTCACTCCCGACAATATCGGCGTGGAATATGCCGGCGTGATTTTCGCGCTGACCGAGTCGCCGAAAGAGGCGGGCCTGATCTGGGCGGGCACCAACGACGGTCAAGTGCAGGTAACTCGCGATGGCGGAAAAAACTGGACGAACGTCACGAAAAATCTTCCCAACTTCCCCGAGTGGGGCACAGTGGACAACATCGAGGCCTCGCGCTACGACGCTGGCACAGCCTACCTGACCGTTGACGGCCATCAAGTGAACTTTCGCGACCCGTTTGTTTACAAGACCGCGGACTACGGAAAAACCTGGACGTTGATCACCGGCGGGATTCCGCACAACATGCTGAGTTATGCGCACTGCGTGCGCGAAGATCCCGTGCGCAAGGGGCTCCTCTATTTGGGCACGGAAGGCGGGCTGTACGTTTCCTTTGACGACGGGAAGAACTGGCAGCCGCTGCAGTCCGGCCTGCCACACGCGCCGGTCTACTGGCTGACCGTCCAGGAGAGGTTCCACGATCTAGCGGTGGCCACTTACGGGCGCGGCTTCTGGATCCTCGACGACATTACCCCGTTCCAGCAGTTCACGCCGGAGGTCGGCACGGCCAAGGCGCATCTGTTTGCGCCGCGCGATGCATATCGCTTCAAGGAGGTGGCGCAACCGGCTGCCGTCGAGTACGACCCATCGACAGGGAAAAATCCGCCGTATGGCGCGTCCATTAATTTCTATCTCAAATCCAATCTGGGAGAGATGGACGTTGCCAAACTGACCATAACGGACGCCAGCGGCAAGAAAGTGCGTGAGATCGAATGCCGCGCGCCCAAACCCGGCGCCGCAGAGGCCAAAAAACCCAGTGAAGAAGAGGACTCTTTTGCTGCCGAACCTCAGCCTTGCGAAACCAAGGCGGGCATCAACCGTGTGTGGTGGGACCTGCGCTCCGAGCGCACCACGGAAATTCGCCTTAGAACCACGCCGCTCTACGCGCCAGATGTTCCGTTTGGACCGGATGGCTGGCGGAAGGCTCCCGCTGTGAGGCGCCTTTCGGTGCTGGCCCTGCCGGGAACCTACACTGTCACGCTCACTGTGGGAGAAGAAAAACTCACGCAGAAGCTGACCGTGCTTAAGGATCCGCATACCGGCGGCTCGGAGAGCGACATTCAGGCGCAGACGCGGGTGGAAAGCGCGCTGTACGATGAGGCGAACGCCATTGCGGCCACCGTGAACCAGATCGAGTCGCTGCGCGCGCAGCTCGTTGCCCTCGGGAAGGAACTGGGCTTCGATAACGCCTCGAAACCCGTCCGCAAAGCTGCGGACGACCTCGGAGAGAAGCTGGCCGGCATTGAGGGAACGCTGCTCCAGCTCAAGCTCACCGGCCGCGGGCAGGACGACTGCCGCTGGTCGCCGATGCTCCTGCAGAAAGTCAACTACCTGTTCAACCAGCTTGAAGGCAGTGCGGATTTTCCGCCCACCACGCAGCAGACGGCCGTGCAGGAAGGGTTGAAGCAGCGGGGCGACAAAGCGGTGCAGGACTTTCAGCAGTTGGTGGTGAAAGACTTGGCGGCGTTCAACGCCATGCTGCGCGAGCATAACATCAGCAATATTTATCTCAAGAGGCCCTGACCCAACTCCGTTGCCCTGCTGCCGATGCCGTCCGCACTGGAAGCTCGGCTACGGGATTACTTCGAACATCACTGGATGGCAAATCCGTCGGATCTGCTGTTCCCGAACCGAACCTGCGCACGTCCACGCAAACGAGAGTCAGTGGTGCAGTACGCGTTGAAGCCCCTATTGCGGAAGCTAGGGATCCCTGAACGTCGAGCAGGGCTACATGCCTTCAGACATGGGTTGGCAACCGAACTGGCTGAAGCGGCTGTTCCGTTCGCGGTTCTTCAACAGCAGTTTGCGCCACCGAGTTGTTGACACATCCGCGGAATCGATATAAACAGAACCGCTTTTCTCAACACGACCTGCGAGATATCGCCGACGCGCGATCTCTTCGATGGCCCGGTGGTTGGCTCTGAATACCGCTAGACCGGCCTTGCCGTTTCCGCCGAAATGATCGTCCAGTGCGCTTCGGGTGATTTCGCAGCGCACATGATCTTCACCGTCCTGTCCCCAGAACTCGACGCTGTCACCTTTGAAATTCTCTTTTTCGTTCGGTGCCGGAAACTTCAGTCATGCTCTTCCGGCACGTTCACCTTCTCGGGAAACAATCCTGGCATCCAGCGTGACGCGAGCGCCGACGGAAAGACGAGACGGAGGGGAGCGCGCACGCCGTCGGCAGTCAGCACACTCCGTTTCGTCAGCGCCGAGACGATTCGCTGCGCGTGACGCTCGGTCGCGCCCACGGCACTCGCGGCGTCCGCGCGCGGCAGTTCTCCGCGATAAAGCACGGCTTCGAGAATGTTGCCAGATTTTGGCGGCAGGGTACCCAGTCTGATTTCTTCTTCTGCCCAGAGAAGGATGCGCGTACGCAGTTTATCCGGCTGCATAAGCCCTTCCATAAACTTGACCTCGTCGATGCACATGCCCAGAAAAAAATTAGCGAACCGGGCCAGCGCTTCCTCGCTCAATACGCCGCGTCCATCAAGGTCATTCCGCCGCGGGCTGTCACAATCGGCTAGGTGTTTTTTGTAATCCTCTACCTTACGGGCCAGGCCCCGCGCGACCGACCAGACGGCACCCGTGTCCAGCGTTTCCAGCAGCGTCGCGTGCGACATCAGGCGGGCGACCCGCCCGTTGCCGTCGAGGAACGGGTGAATCCACACAAGGCGGTGATGGGGCGCCGCCGCCCCGAGAATGGAATCCGTCCGGTTGAGGTGGCCGTATACCTCCTCGAAACGTGCCAGGAAGCGCGGCACCGCGCCGGGGCTAACAGGGATATGGGAGCCGACTCTCACTTCTCTATGGCGCAGTTTTCCAGGGACTACCTTTATCCGTTCTTTGCTCTCTGGGTCCTCCACCCGCAGCAGATCAGGGGGTAGCAGTTCGCAGAAACGGCGATGGATTTCACGGATGCCGTCGCTCGTGACTGGCTTCAAAGGGCCAACTTCCGAGATCCCAGGTTGTCTGAGCGACGACGGGGATTTGATCGCATAACAATGTAGGCTACCTCGACCCGAGTAGACTTTGGTTGCTTGACGACCAAATGCGCCCTAGGTTGCTGCGGTGGTCGGATTCCATGGACCCTCGTGATCCTCAGCGACAAGGATCGTTTCGTGCCGCTACAGGCAAGCTCTTTACGCCACAGCTTGCGCTCTTGCGCGCCTTGACAGCAAAGTGTAGAGTTGATTCACAGGTTTTAGGGGACCGGCCAGCTTTCCGTCCTCCCTGCCAAATCACGCCGTGTGTTGCCTGCTGTCTGGCCCTCCCTGAGGAGGCGAGCTATGCGGCGCTATCAATTTTTGTCGTTACTACCAGTTTTGTTTCTCGGTCTGCAGCAAAGCGCAAGTGCGCAGGACGTTCAGGTTCCGGCCGGAACGCTGCTACGCTGCACACTCAACGAGCCGGATTTTTCCTCGAAGTCCGCCAAGGTCGGCGATCCCGTACTTTGTCACGTCAGCGTGGTGCAGGAATTCGGGCGTGCGGCATTCCCACGCGGCGCCTACACGGCAGGACACCTGGAGGCCGACAAGGACCCGGGACATTTTGGGGGCAAAGGTTATTTGAAATTGACCTTCGACCGGATCGGCCTGCCGAACACTGATGTTCCCATCGATGCCAAAGTAATCGCGGCCCGTGGATTTCACGTCGATCGTGAGGGAGATATCCTCGGCAAGGGCCACGCCAAGCGTGACGTGATCGAGTGGATGTTTCCACCTCTCTGGCCGTGGAAGGTCTTGAGCCTGCCCGCGCGGGGACCACGGCCAACCCTCAAGGGCGAGGAAGTTCTCACCCTGCGCCTGATGGAAGATGTTACGGTTCCTCGGTTGGCGGCATCTGATTGGAGTCCACCCAGACCGCAGGCATCTGCTTCCACGTCTTCAGAACCGTATGCTGCCCCGTCGTACACCAGCCGGTCGGTGTCCCGGTCCTTGCGGTATGTTCCTCCGTCGTATCCTGCGATGACGAATGCTTCCGCGAACGTAGGTCATGTTCTCTCTAGCCCGGAGAAGGCAGTAGGGGCATCTCCCGAAGAGGTTCACGAGGTCCCGCAGTTAACCCTTCTCGCGATGAAAAGCGAGATCATCTATGCCGTCACCCAATACTGGGTCGATGGTGACTACCTTTCGTATGTGCGGCCCAGTGGCGCAAGCGGTGATCTTTCCTTGGGCGAACTCGACTGGGCCAGAACAGCGCAACTCAACTCCGAGCGCGGCGTAAGTGTAACGCTGCATACTAAGCCGCATACTGATTAGCTCTGCTAGAAGTGCTGCCTATCCGGAGGTGTCGGATGGGGCTGACCTTTGCCGAGAATACGCTTTGCCGCAATTGTAGGAACCTTCCGTTTCAAGCCGCGCTGCTGATTGCGGTCTGGCTGGCCGGCTGTAACAGCACCTGCTTCACCTTCAGTTCGAACCCACCTACTGGCACGCTCACGGTCAAAGCAAGTGACCCCAGCCCCACCTGCAGAGTGACAACGGTGAATGGTGCGGTCCGCATTCAACTGGCCACTGAACCAGCGTGCAGCTCTTGCGCTGCATCCGGTCAGGTTCAGCACGTCTTCCTGAGTATTAGAGGTATAGCAGTCCATCCAAGCACGACTGCGGACGACGATTCGCCTGATTGGCTAGAGCTATTGCCCTCGGAGCTTGTGAAGCGCCCGCTTCAAGTCGATCTCGTGGGAGGTACTGCCGGCCGAGGTGCGCGAGAACCGTTGGGTGAGGTCGTAGCAATTCCGGTCGGGATCTATCGCCAGGTGCGCGTGCGCTTTGTGCCAAATCAGATGCCGACAGACGATCGACTTCCAAAAAAGAATGCTTGCGGTAATGGAGTATTCAACTGTGTCGTCATGGCGGATGGCCGCATTCAGCCGCTCCAGCTCGATGGTGGTTCGTCAGAGGTCCGCATCACATCAGATAGAACTGAGGGCGCTTCTCTTCTCATCCCTCCTGGTACCGACACTGATCTGGTCATCGAATTGAAGCTCGTCTGGGCGTGGTTTTCATCTGCCGATGAAGGTGTGCGTCTTCTTCCCGCACTTACCGGTGGCGCGAGGGTAGTACGAGCGGAGTTCGATGAGTTGGGCACGATTGGAGAGCCAGTGCCAAGCGCAAAAGGCCTGCAACCGCACAAGGGACTTTTGCTGGACAAGCAACTTGAGTTGTCTTCTGTCCAGGGCGACGCGGGAGCTCGGGTGCCAGCCTAGGTGGCTTGAAAGGCGATCTAATTGACCAAGCCAAACGCCGAAGCCGAAGCCGAACTTCAGATCCACGTACACCAAACAGACAGTCGTCTCTTACGAACAATCGAGGAGGCACTCGCTCGGATCAAGAAGGGTACATTCCATTTGCACCGCGGAATGCCATCTTGACAACTGTCGGAAACGGTGCAATATGACAGGGAGGGACCCAAACCCTCCAACTCCGCCCGCAGTAGACCAGGCACGGAAGTCCCGCAGGAGACCAACATGAACGCCAAGATTCTGACATTTTCATCCCACGGCGATACAACGATTCTCGAGTACGATCCGGCAACCGCCGACATAGAAGAAGTGAACAAAGTGATTGCCGAGTATGAAGCCAAGACCGGCGCCCAGCCATTTGACATGGCGACCGGTGAACGCCTAGAGAAAGTCACGCGGGAGCAGAACGAAGTCTTGATGGTTCATCCCATCGCTGGCGGCTAACCACGCGCTAGCTGCACCGATACCACCCCGCTGGCAGTGTAAGAATTCGTTCGCATTGGGCTGAATAGGACTGTGGCGGTAGTCCATTTCAAACCCTGCGGTACCTGTATGACGCCTTTAAATCTATCGCTGATTGCGCTCCTCACTCTGATCGCGTGGAGGCTTGTGTACACTGACCAGCGCCGCAGCCCGTTGGCTAGAAGAATTGCCGCACGGCAGCGGCCACGCAACAACCTATTTGAGGATGGCCTCCACATCTTAGCCCCGGGAAGTGTCGAAGTAATCGCGGGCAATCGCTTTGAGAACAATTCGGATGGTCTAGATCCCCTCGACCGAAAGGATCGCGCCAAAAGATATCTGCGCCGCATCGTCGCCCTCACCGGCGCCACGCAAATGGGTGATGCTTATGTCCTAGACGTCGGAAAGACGCGATTTCATGTGCGGGATAGAAACGTCAGGCGGACGCGAGACGTGACCGATCCCGAATGTGGATATGAGCAAACTTGCTTTTATCCCGTGTACAAAGGTATGCCGAAGGCGGAGGAAATTGCGACGGCGCTGCTGCTACTCAAGAACAATCCAGCGCTGTTTGACAAGTGGGCTTCTCAGAGCGGGGCGTTCAAGGCCGACGGTCAGGCCTTCAGCGCCGCGCAGTAATCAACTTGCGATGAGAATGCAAACCAAATACACGCCAGCCCAGCGCGCAACGAAGTACCTCAAGCGCATTGCTGCGCTCACGGGAGCTAAAGAAGTTTGTGGCGAAAGTTACCGCCTGAAAGCTGGCCGCATGCACTTCCTGGTGGACTCTAAATTCGTCCGTGTTATCTCGCCCCGCTCCGAATCGACGTGCTTTTCTGTTGCGGCGGACCCGGACATGCCGAGCGCAGAAGTGGTTGCGTCCGCATTACTGCAACTGAAGCACAATCCGAGACTATTCGAAAAATGGAGGCAATTGCCGGGATATATGATCAAGGCGAATAGCGATGTTTTCGAACACGTATATCAGTTAGCCAGAGACGAGACCTGAAATAATGCAGCGCCGACTCTAGTTGTCGGCTCTGCTGCGCTGTCCCTGAGGAGGTCCAATGTGGCGTAACAAGAAACCGGATACGCCGCAAGCTGCGGACCCGGAACCGAAAAGTGTGCAAACGAATCAGGCGCTAAAGCCCGCTCTGGCATCTTGGGAGGAAACACCCAAGATGAACAAAGATGTTATGCATCCAGCGAGAGCGACAGGGGATGGCGTGACAGCGCGGTTCGGACCGAGCCTAAGTGTGAAAGGCGAAATCTCGGGCAACGAGGACCTGTACATTGATGGAACAGTCGAAGGAGCGGTCCAGCTCGGTGAGGGGAAGCTGACGGTGGGAGCGACAGCGCACGTGACAGCCGACATCATTGCCCGCGAGGTAGTGGTGTGTGGAAAGGTGAAGGGAAACGTGCGTGCGAAAGGCAAGATCGAGATCAAGAAGGACGGTTCGGTGATTGGGGATTTGACGATGGCGCAGATCATCATCGAAGACGGAGCATACTTCAAGGGCTCGATTGAGATCGAGAAGAGCGCGGAAAAGGAGGCCGACAAAAACGTTCTCTCGCGGACGGCATCGGCCACTCCGGCGGCGGGCGCTGGGCCGAGCATTATCTAATCGCGAAGACATGCTTGAGATCCTACGCTCAGGATAGAGACAACAACTGATTTGCTGAGTTCGGCTGCTCTCACGTCAGTTCCGGAGGGGGATGCATGTTCCGTTTTGTTTTGCGTCGCCGCATAATCTTGCCAATGCACAGGGCGAAAGGAAGGGCCCATGAGCATATCCACACGTCTTAAGGGTTTCCTTGACGAAAGCCAAATCCCTTACTCGGTAATGACGCACACCACGGCCTACACCGCGCAGGGTGCAGCCGTTACCATGCAGATCTCTGGAAAAGAGCTTGCCAAGACCGTGGTTCTGTGGACGGGCGAAGAAATGATTCTGGCTGTCCTACCGGCGCCGAATCACGTGAGACTCGATAAGCTCGCTGCCGAAGTGGGAAAGTCTGTGCGACTAGCTACCGAGCAGGAATTCAGCAGTCTCTTCCCCGATTGCGAGCTGGGCGCCATGCCGCCTTTCGGCTCTCTTTACAACCTGTCCGTGTACGTCGATGAGTTGCTGGCCGCCGATGAGGCGATTGTCTTCAACGCCGGGACGCACCGCGACGCGATTCGCATGCGGTACGACGACTTTGTTCGTCTGGCGAAGCCCAGGGTCTGCTCGTTCGCTCAGAAGGGGTGACGCAAACGATTTCGCGTATTTTTCTTTTTGAGGGCTGATACGGTCCACGCGTGGAGGTGACCAGTGGCCTACATCATCGCGGAACCCTGTATCGGGACGAAAGACACTGCCTGTGTAGATGTGTGCCCGGTGGATTGTATCCATCCGGCGAAGGGTCGAACCTATGACGATGGCCGCCCTACTTTCGATGAAGTGCCTCAACTGTACATCGATCCCACCGAGTGCATTGATTGCGGCGCCTGTGTACCGGTCTGTCCGGTGACGGCCATTTTCGCGCTGGATGATCTGCCGGAGAAGTGGCAAGCGTACATTGAGATCAACAAGAATTACGTTGACGGCGGTAAGTTTCAGCCCGACAAGTATCAAAAATTGAGCGATCCACAACAACCAATCCCACAGCCGGACCCGATACCGCAGCCAGCGCCGGAACCGGCCCCCGAGCCTGCACCGCCTACGCCCCAATCTGACTCCAACGTAATAGTCCCGCCTCGGCAGGACACATTGCAAGTATGAGTACGCTGCGCGAAGTCATTCATGAAAACGTTCGCGGGGGCGAACTCTACGAAAAGCTGGACCGCGACTGGGTGCGGTGTTTTGCGTGCGGGCACTGTTGCAAGATCCCAGACGGCCAGCCTGGGGTTTGCAGATGCTGGATCTCCTGCACCAGATGAGAAAGACATCCCGCTCATCTTTTTGGTCCAAGACTTGAAACGCGAAATCGTTGCGGAGTTCATCCTGAAGGGTGTTACCAATTGCATCGAAATGGATAGTATCGGCCATCTACCTATAGCTGTTCATCAGGCTCTCGCCGAGAAAGCGTTGCGGGATCAGCGCGACCGCGCCGAAAAGGAACTGCGGCATTCGGAAGCACGTTACCGTGCCCTGGCGGGAAATCTAAGCTATGGAATTTGCCGCTGCAGTCTCGACGGGGGCTTTCTCGAAGTGAACGATGCGATGATGAGGATGCTCGGCTATGTGTCAAGAGCGGAACTCTTGGCTCTAGACCTTATGAGCGACATTATTCAAGATCCTGTCAGTCGAGCCCAATTGCTGGGTCAAACGGGCGCGGGAGCTCTCGTCGATCCCATCGAAATAGAATGGAAACGGAAGGATCACACGACCGTGAAGGTCCGGCTCAGCGGACAAGAAGTTCTCAGCGAACAGGGGGAGTTGGAATCCTACGAGATCATCGCCGAAGATGTCACCCGGCAGCGAGAGCTCGAGGATCACCTCCGTCGGCAGGCAGCCAGCGATTCGCTGACCGGTTTGGCCAACTATCGCCGCCTCGTGGATGTCCTCGATTCGGAAATCAGGCGCAGCAAGCGCACGAACAGAGAATTTGCCATGTTATTTTTCGATCTGGACGGATTGAAACAAATCAACGACCGCCACGGACATATGATCGGTAGCCAAGCGCTTTGCCGGCTGGCCGATGTTTTATGCTCCTGTTGCCGGGACATCGATACTCCCGCGCGCTTCGGCGGGGACGAGTTTGCTCTTGTCTTACCGGAGACGAACGCAGAGGCTGCCAGCCTGGTCGCACGACGAATCTGCGAAAGCGTTGCCAATGACAGCAAAGGACCAGAGCTTTCCGTCAGTTTCGGTATTGCTGTCTATCCGCAAAACGGCGAAACGATTGAGAGACTCTTGAGCCAAGCAGATGTGGCACTTTACTCCATGAAGCAAAAGAGAATTGTGCCTGCAGAGTCCAGGCAGACCGCCGCTGGGCGGTAAACTTGTTTCGTCATACCGGCGTGGCTTCACTGTATGGATGTATGCCCAAAAAGAAGGCTAAGAAACATTACAGCAATGCAACACTTGCCAGCGTCAAAAGGGAAACGGCGAAGCCGCGCGTGGCAAAGTCCGCACGGGAAAAGTACGCGAACCCCGCCTCGAAGGTAAAGAGTTTGCCTACTCGGTGGTGTTGACCACGGCGGGAGACTCCCCTGGCCGTGAAGCAGTTGAAAAGTCATTTCGGAGGCGAGATTCTAAGGAAGTAGCAACACACAATTGGAGACACTATCCGCGGAGCCCCTGTTCGACAGCACTATTGCCAACTATGTAAAACAATCTTGACTCTAGCCGACTGATTTTGCTAAAAAGCCCATTAAGCGGTGTTTTATGGAAGCAATCGCGAGTTCGGGCAGGGCCAAATCCGAAATAAAACTCAAGGAAAGGCCCGTTTTCGATGCTCAAGCTTTTCTCGATTCGGCCGGTGTGTCGAGGAAAGTTGTGCAGTATCGAAAATCACAGGAGATCTACTCTCAAGGCGATCCCGCCTCGACTGTCATGTACATTCAGGAAGGCGGTGTAAAACTCTCCGTTGTCAATGAGGTCGGCAAAGAGGCGGTCGTAGCGATTCTTGGACCCTCAGACTTTTTTGGTGAGGGGTGCTTGGCAGGTCAGCATATTCGCATGGGAACGGCTACCGCGATTACGCTCTCGGCCATATTAGTCATTGAAAGAGACGAGATGATGCGCGTGCTTCACGCGGAACGCGCGCTCGCCGACCGCTTCATGTCTTATATGCTTTCACGGAATATCCGCATCGAGGAGGATCTGATCGATCAGCTTTTCAACTCCAGTGAGAAACGGCTGGCTCGGACCCTTTTGCTGCTCGCTCGCTACGGCAAAGAAACGCAAGCTCTAAAGATTCTTCCCAAAGTATCTCAGGAGATGCTGGCGGAAATGATTGGCACCACGCGCCCTCGCGTTAATTTTTTCATGAATAAATTCAGGAAACTGGGCTTCATTCAATACAATGGCGGACTTCAGGTCAACAGTTCCCTCCTAAGTATCGTCCTGCACGATTAAGCACCAAATTTCGCGGGGCACCAAAATAGACCCGCGACTGGCCCACTACTAATAATGCGTTTCTCCGTTAACTCTTTCTTTTCTGCCTCTTGCGGGTGTCCGGGGAATCGCCTTGCCACCAGTGATCACCTCTGGCAGCGGTGGGCTAACTCCTTCCATGAGAAGGCCGGTGAGTGTCAAACCTTTTCCTTCATTTTTTCTTTCTTCTTTATTTCTTCTTTTTCCAAATTGTTCCCATCGAGCCGAGCCGCCTCTGTCGCCACCCTTCCATCCGCACTCTTGGTTGAGCGATTGTCGCTCGGTGCAAGTTGGGTGTACTCGGTTCAGTAGGTGCTGCTACCTGATAATCGACCTCTATTCCCCTGTCTAGAAGGGAAGTTGGGCCAGGAGTTAGTCGCAGTCACCTGATCTCGGCGGTCGAGCTCGGCTGTTTGGATGCCATCTCTCCCTTTTCTTTGCTCCTTGTTCTTTCTTCCTGCCTTCCCCACAGAGAAATTTCGAGCCAGTTCCAGAAGGATTTCGCCCGCTTCCTCCAAAACGCAGTAGCACGACCAGCGATCACCGAGGTCCACACCAATCGTGAGCTGGTGTCCTTTGAAAATCATGTTTCCATTTACCCGAACAGTGCTAATCTTTTTCATTGCCGGTCTCCTTTTCATTGTGCCTCGAGCACGTCGAACATTGGGAGCGTATCGCATCCCGCGGGAGACCGGCCTTCTCATCTCATCTGGTAAGTGACGAGACCCTGTTTCATGAGGAGCGCGAGCTCAGCGGGCGTCGCCACGGCCTCCGTCGTCACGAGGTTATACGCGAGCCGCCGCGCCGCGTCGCACTCCGCTTCCTCCGCGGGCGACGGCAGCAGCTTCGGGCAAGCTCGTCCGCGACGGGCTCGCTCACCTTTTGCTGCGCGGGCGTCCACGGGTAGAACTTGTTTTTCTCCTGCGGCGTGAGGAGATTGACGGCCTCGAGATACTCACGCTCGCCCGGCTCCATGAACACGCGGGAGTGCTCGAGAATTTCAGCGACCTTCGGCTCGTCGAGCGCGACACCGCCGTAGCGGAAGCCCACCTCGGCGGCGTGGCCTGTTCCATCCGCGAGCCGCCGCAGCGTTCCAAAAAGTGTTACGGCCCCGATCGAGGCCGCCGAGCCGGTCCCGCCGATTGTCCATTAAGCCGTTGAGAAGAAAGAACAAAATTTGTGCCCGGGGTGGGAGTCGAACCCACATGAGGAAAAATCCCCGGAGGATTTTAAGTCCTCAGCGTCTGCCATTCCGCCACCCGGGCAGCGGCATTACAAATCTAACTAACACAAGAACTTACTGCAACACCAGTGCTTGACCAGCCGGTTGATGGAAGGCCGTGGTGTCAGTAGTGGTGTCAGCGCAGCCATCTAGGCGCCGCTTGGGCGAGGGTCTCTCGGGTCGCTCTTAAGGACGAACTCGCTGACGGGGTGGGGCAGCTCTTGGAGTTCCAAAGGGGCCTTTTGTAAAGGGCCGAGGAAAGGACGCTGTGATTGCTCCTTGAGGCCGTTCTTGTGGGCGGCTATTTGGCGGGCGAGTGCGCTGCGCGTGTTGCCGTAGGTCCACTGAAACAACGCGTAAATCAGGAAGTCAACACCGAGGATACAAAACGCGAGAAATACGTTGAGCGACATCGTTCCCTCTCCAGGGCAGACGTGGAGTCCTGCTTAAGCTAGATGGAGAATCGGAGACAGGGCGTTGAAAAGTCCCGAGGAGTTCATCAGAAAATTGTTAGGACTTCGTTTTGGGGGAATGACTCAAAACCGTGGCGCTGGTGTTTTCGCTTTATGCTTTCCTAATAAAAGGCTCAGGATTTCCTCGAAGCCTTTTCCTTACGATCTGAAATGACTGTTGTTAGGGCATGAGGTGTCGCCTAAGCCATTCGTAGCTGCCTTCACGATTGTCGATCGTGATGGCTGTCCCACACAATAGGCTGAATCGACTCCGCACCTCAACAGATCAATCTGATGCACTCCGAGTTACGAGACATATTAGGAGTGACAAAGAACGAAGGAATAAACTGTCATGTTAACTGGTCCGAAGGGCACCGAGCAGGGTTCCATTGGGCAAGGTAGCGTTTGTGGCCGTATCGAGGAATTATGCGAGCTTCCTGGAAGAACACCCTTTAGTCAACTACCAGAAAGCGGTACGTGATGGACTGTAATGCACTTGCCAGCAATGGCGAAGCTCACCGTCTCGATGTTCACATTATCCGTTCCCGAGCTCGCGCGGGGAACGGAAGGTGGGGATGTTCGTCACATCCCCGCCCGGTGGGTGGTGAGTCTGTCGAAACTCTGCTACTTCAACCCGAAATTAAAGTAGATGCTCGTCCCATCATTCAAATCGATTCGGAAGTAGTAGGTTGTGTTCGCGTTGTTTAAGGGTGCGATCTTAGTGCTCATGTTATAGATCCACTGCTGAGCCGTCGGATCAAAGCGCCACCCCAAGTCGTTCGTTGAATTGTCGATTGTTAGCTCATCAACACTTGCAAGCGTCCCCGCGTTGATCCTGTATAGGAAAAAGTGGGCGACAACCCCAGGAGTCCCGATGGAGTTGCCGTTTACGTCGCAGACCCGGAACTTGGCCGGAACGGTGCTACCCTGCTTCCACACGCTCGTGCCATTTTCGATCGTCCCCGTGCGGTTTGCATTTATCGGCTGGAGGATATCGTGCCCGAGGTCGCCGTGGCAGGAGGTGCCTAGACCCAAGTACAGGGCGCTTATCGTGACGGTTTTGGAAGCGGAGTTGTAGTTCTGGGTTGCTGCTGCCGTGACCGTGACGTAGTTCGGCCCGGCGGGCAAGATGGCCCCCGCCGCCGGAGCATAGGTCAGAGCACCGGGGGGCGTTCCGCCAGTGACCCCAGCAACGGTTGCATTGAGTTGCGTGCTGCTCAGCGGTGCGCCGAACGTCATGCCCGCTGGCGCATTCCATGTAAACGTTTGGCTCGCCCTGGTGATGTTGATGGTAGTCGAGCCGCTGCTGCCGGTGTGGTTCGTATCACCTACATAGCTGTAGCTCGCGGTGCAAGGTGTATCCGGAACGTTCACCGGAGCTACGCTACAAGCGCCGCTGTAAACCGGTGGAGGAGTCAGACTGAGCCCGCCCGCACCCGTCACCAGCACAGTTGCGGGATGCGCCAGGCCGTTATAGACAAATGTGCCGCCACCTGAAACAACCGTCGTGGTCGGAGCCTGGGTGATGGTGATGCTCTTGCTGTCGGAACTGCCGCTGTGGTTGGTGTCGCCGACAAAAGTTGCTGTCGCTGTGCAGCCGTTCGTACTCGTTACGTTCGTGCAGTCCCCGCTATAAACAACCGACACGGGCTGGTTGAGACCGCCCACGCCGGTTACCACTGCCGTGGCCGTGAAAGCCGTTCCCCGGAAGACATATGGTCCACTCTCGAAGGTTACTGCTGTCGTCGACGGGGCCTGGGTAATTGTGATCGTTACGTCGCCACTAGCCGATTTGTAGTTGGTGTTGCCTGCAAAGGTCCAGTGTGCTGTGCCGCCCGGGACATCAGTGAAGTTGGCACTGAGGTTGAGCAGACTAGTCAGGTTCGCCGGAGTCGGAGACTCCACGCCCGCAGCCGAGCCCGTGGCCCCATGCGCGTTGCCGTCATACACACCCGTGTAGCCGCTTACCGAGATGACTGCGTCCGCCTGGTTGATGATCAGAGGCACGGCTTCGCTCTGTTTCTGGTTGTAGTTGGTGTTGCCCGCATAGCGCGCCGCCACCAAGTAGCTGCCCGCATTGACTGGCGGGGACGTCAGCAGGTTGCCCGGTGCCGGGCTGGTGGTGTACGCGACATTGACTGGCGTCAAGGACTCGCCCTTCACACCCGTGGCCGTCCCGGAACCCGCGTGCGGATTGCCGTCATAGGTGAACGTTCCGCCTGTCGCCGTCACGACCGGATCAGCTTTGTCAATTTGGTCAGTGACCGTGCTGCTGGCGTTGTTGTAGTTGCCGGTCACATCTGTGAATGTCCAAGTGTCGGTGTAGGTGCCAGCGTTGGTGTGTGTGGTGCCGCTCAGGTCAAGGCCGGTGAGGCTCTCACCCTTCACACCCGTGGCTGTTCCTGTTGCGGTGTGCGGGTCGCCGTCGTAGGTCACATGGTAAGGAGTGACCGAAACCGTCGCGTTGGCCTTATCGATGTGATCGTGTACCGTGCTGTTGGCCGTGTTGTAGTTGCTGTTGCCGTCAAAGGTCCAGGGGTCGTTCGGATAGTCTCCAGCGCTGGTGTGCGTTGTCCCGCCCAGATGCAGCAGGCTGCTCAGGTCCGCTGGGGTCGTCTCAACGCCAGACGCCGACCCGGTAGCTGTGTGGGCATTGCCGTCGTACGTCACGCTGTAGGGTGTGACCGTGATGTTCGCGTTGGCCTTGTTGATGGTCAGCGTGCCGTTGTTGAAGATCGTGAAGTCGTAGTTAGTCGCCGTCAGCGTGCCAACCGTGGGCGTGATCGCATATGTCCCGGCGTTCACCGCCGTCGTGGCCGCACCGGTGAACCCGGCGCT
>JACXTT010001376.1_pt1 | contig 40413 bp, 38 predicted proteins | sample 9270951 | NCBI WGS metagenome assembly JACXTT01 (sample SAMN15532306, study PRJNA645909) | rock metagenome | isolation source: weathered quartz diorite | place: Puerto Rico | collected 2017-06-21
CGCCTTCGTGGTGCCCACCGACACGCCGGGATTCATCGTGCATGCCCCCGAGAAGAAGCTGGGCATCCGCGCCTCCGACACCTGCGCGATTACGCTGGAAGACTGCGAAGTGCCGCACGACGCGATGCTGGGCGAACCCGGCGACGGCCTGCGCATCGCGCTCTCCAACCTGGAGGGCGGGCGCATCGGCATCGCCGCACAGGCCATCGGCATCGCCCGCTCGGCGTTCGAGGCGGCCTGCCGCTATGCCGGCGAGCGCATCCAGTTTGGCCGCACGCTGCGCGAACATCCGCCGATCGCCAACATGCTCGCCGACATGACCACCGAACTGAACGCGGCGCGCCTCCTGGTGCACCGTGCCGCGCGCATGCGCACGCAGGGCGTGCCGTGCCTGTCCGAAGCCTCGCAGGCCAAGCTGTACGCGTCCGAGCTGGCCGAGCGCGTGTGCTCCAAGGCGCTGCAGATCCACGGCGGCTACGGCTACCTGGAAGACTATCCGGTGGAGCGCCACTATCGCGACGCCCGCATCACGCAGATCTACGAGGGCACCAGCGAGATCCAGCGCATGCTGATCGCGCGCAGCCTCTGACGTTCACCAACGACCATTTCCGCCATCCTTACCTACAGAACCATACGGAGACAACCATGAGTGCCCAGCCGCAAACCGCCAATGCCGTGCCATCCGTCCCGCTGCTGATCAACGGCGAGTGGGTGACGTCGTCCGCCACCGAGTTCCGCGACGTGGTCAACCCGGCCACGCAGGAAGTGCTGGCCCGGGTGCCGCTTGCCACCGCGTCCGAAGTCAGCGCCGCCGTCGGCGCCGCGCACCGCGCCTTTGCCACCTGGCGCCACACGCCCATCGGCGCGCGGCTGCGCATCATGCTGCGCTACCAGGCGCTGATCCGCGAGCACACCAAGCGCATCGCCGCCATCCTCACCGCCGAGCAAGGCAAGACGCTGGCCGACGCCGAGGGCGACATCTTCCGCGGCCTGGAGGTGGTGGAGCATGCGTGCTCGATCGGCACGCTGCAGCAAGGCGGGTTCGCCGAGAACGTCGCGGCCACCGTCGACACCTACACGCTGCAGCAGCCGATCGGCGTCTGCGCGGGCATCACGCCCTTCAACTTCCCGGCCATGATCCCGCTGTGGATGTTCCCGATGGCCATCGTCTGCGGCAATACGTTCGTGCTCAAGCCCTCGGAGCAGGATCCGCTCTCGACGATGGAGCTGGTCAAGCTGGCCATCGAGGCCGGCGTGCCTCCCGGCGTGCTCAACGTGGTGCATGGCGCGAAGGACGTGGTCGACGCACTGTGCACGCATCCCGACATCAAGGCGGTGTCGTTCGTCGGCTCCACGGCGGTCGGCACGCACGTCTATAACCTGGCCAGCGCGCACGGCAAGCGCGTGCAGTCGATGATGGGCGCCAAGAACCACGCGGTGGTGCTGCCGGATGCCCACAAGGAGCAGACCCTCAACGCGCTGGCCGGCGCCGGCTTCGGCGCGGCCGGGCAGCGCTGCATGGCAACCTCGGTAGTGGTGCTGGTCGGCGCGGCGCGCGAGTGGGTGCCTGATCTGGTGGCAAAGGCGAAGACGCTCAAGGTGGGCGCGGGCGTGGAAGCCGGCACCGACGTCGGCCCGGTCGTCTCGGTGGCGGCCAAGGAGCGCATCCTGGGCCTGATCGCCTCCGGCGAGCGCGAAGGCGCCAAGCTGCTGCTCGACGGCCGCGGGGTCACGGTGCCCGGCTATCCGCAGGGCAACTTCATCGGCCCGACCATCTTTGGCGACGTGACGACCGAGATGTCGGTCTATACCAACGAAATCTTCGGCCCGGTGCTGACCCTCCTGTGCGTGGACACGCTGGACGACGCCATCGCGCTCGTCAACCGCAACCCGTTCGGCAACGGCACCGGCGTCTTCACGCAAAGCGGCGCGGCCGCGCGCAAGTTCCAGAGCGAGATCGACGTCGGCCAGGTCGGCATCAACATTCCCATCCCGGTGCCCGTGCCCTACTTCAGCTTCACCGGCTCGCGCGGCTCCAAGCTCGGCGACCTCGGCCCTTATGGCAAGCAGGTGGTGCAGTTCTACACCCAGACCAAGACCGTGACGGCCCGCTGGTTCGACGACGCGACGGTCAACGACGGCGTCAACACCACGATCAGCCTGAAGTAAGCAACGGCGGTGGGGGGCGCGCCATCGCGCCCCGCATCCTTCGCCTCTAAGCTCATGCACACAGGAGCACACATGCATATCGCCTTCATCGGCCTGGGCAATATGGGCGCACCCATGGCCCGCAACCTGCTCAAGGCCGGGCACGCGCTGACCGTTTTCGACCTTAACGTCGCCGCCCTGGAGGCATTGCGCGCCGACGGCGCCGCCGTGGCGGACACCGCACGCAAGGCCGTGGCGGAAGCCGACTTCGTCATCACCATGCTGCCCGCCGCCGCACATGTCCGCACCGCCTACCTCGGTGAGCACGGCGTGCTGGCCGGCGTGCGTGCCGGCGTGCCACTGGTGGACTCCAGCACGATCGATCCCGCCACCGTGCGCGAGCTGGCCGCAGCCGCCGCAAGCCACGGCAACCCACTTGCCGATGCCCCGGTCTCGGGCGGCACCGGCGGCGCGCAGGCCGGTACGCTGACGTTCATGGTCGGCGCCGACGCGGCGCTGTTCGAGCGTGTCAAACCAGTGCTTGCCGGCATGGGCCGCAACATCGTCCACTGCGGCGACACCGGCACCGGGCAGGTCGCCAAGATCTGCAACAACCTGATCCTCGGCATCTCGATGATCGGCGTCTCCGAGGCGATGGCGCTCGGCGTGCGCCTTGGCATCGATGCCAACGTGCTGGCCGGCATCGTCAACACATCCACCGGCCGCTGCTGGTCGTCGGACACCTATAACCCGTACCCCGGCGTCATCGACACCGCGCCCGCCGCGCGCGGCTACAGCGGCGGCTTTGGCGCGGACCTGATGCTCAAGGACCTGGGTCTGGCCAACGACGCCGCAAAGAGCGTGCGCCAGCCGCTGTTCCTGGGCGCCCTCGCCCAGCAGGTCTACCAGGCCATGAGCCACGCCGGCGACGGCCAGCTCGATTTCTCCGGCGTCATTCGCCAGTACCTGGCAGCGGGATCGCAATCATGATCGAACACATCATCGACGGCCATATTGCCCAGATCACGCTCAGCCGGCCGCCCGCCAACGCCTTCCACGCCGAAGGGTTGCGGCAGTTGCGCGAGCTGGTCGGCACGATCAACGCCGACGCGCGCGTGCGGGCCGTCGTCATCACCGGCAGCGGTAGTAAGTTCTTCAGCGCGGGCGCCGATCTCAACGGTTTTGCCGATGGCGACCGGGCCCATGCGCGCGTGATGGCACAGCACTTCGGCGCCGCGTTCGAGGCGCTGCAGAACGCCCGTCCGCTGGTGATCGCCGCCATCAACGGCTACGCCATGGGCGGTGGCCTGGAGTGCGCGCTGGCGTGCGACGTGCGCATTGCCGAGGAACAGGCGCAGATGGCGCTGCCCGAGGCCGCCGTGGGCCTGCTGCCATGCGGCTGCGGTACGCAGACGCTGCCGTGGCTGGTGGGCGAAGGCTGGGCCAAACGGATGATCCTGACCAACGAGCGCGTCAACGCCGCCACGGCGCTGCGCATCGGTCTGGTGGAGGAAGTCGTGCCCACGGGCCAGGCATTGGAAACCGCGCTGCGCATGGCCGAGCGCGCCTGCGCCGTCAGTCCGCGCGCGGCCGCGTACAGCAAGCAACTCGTCCACCTCGCGCGTCATGGCGTGGCCCGCGGGCCGGCGCTGGCGCTGGAGCGCGAGCGCTTTGTCGACCTGTTCGACGGCGAGGATCAACGCGAGGGCGTCAATGCCTTCCTGGAAAAGCGCACGCCACAGTGGCGCAACGCGTAGGAGCACCGGATGCGAGTCACCCCCGCAGATGCCCAGCCGCATGCCGCGACGGAGCCTGAAGTCCTGTTCCAGGCCATCAACCGCGTTGGCCTGATCACGCTGAACCGCCCGCGCCAGCTCAATGCACTGTCTTATCCGATGATCGCCGCGCTCGCCGCGCAACTGGAGGTGTGGGCCGGCGACGACAGCATCGATGCCGTCGTGCTGCGCGGCGCCGGCCCCAAGGCCTTCTGCGCGGGCGGCGACATTCGCGCGCTGTACGACAGTTACCGCGACAACACGCCGCTGCACCACCGCTTCTTCATCGACGAATACCAGCTCGACTTTCGCCTGCACCGCTATCCCAAGCCCGTGGTGGCACTGATGGACGGCATCGTGATGGGCGGCGGCATGGGACTCGCGCAGGCCGCGCACCTGCGCATCGTCACCGAACGTTCGCGCGTGGCCATGCCGGAGACGGGCATCGGCCTGATTCCCGACGTGGGGGCGAGCCATTTCCTGTCGAAGCTGCCCGCGCCGCTGGCGCTCTATCTTGGACTGACCGGTGTCACCATCGGCGCGGCCGATGCGTTGCTGTGCGGACTGGCCGACGTGGCCGTCGACAGCGCCACGCTGGCATCGGTTGAGGACACGCTGGCTGGCATCGCATGGACCGGAAAACCGCTCGACGACCTGCGCCACGCGCTGGCGGCAACGCCCGTCGCCACGGCGGAAGACGCGCCGCTGTTGCCGGTGCTGCCGGCGCTGCTGCACCATTTCCGACCAGACGCGAGCCTGCCGGCATTGATGGCCAGCCTCGCGCGTGAGGAACGTCCCGACTACGCGCCGTGGGCCACACGCACCGCCGACACGCTGCGCACGCGCTCGCCGCTGATGACCTGCGTCACGCGCGAACTGCTGCGGCGCGGTCGCCGGCTGGACCTGGCCGACTGCTTCCGCATGGAACTGGCGGTGGTCGTCCAGTCGTTCTCGCGTGGCGATTTCATGGAGGGCGTGCGCGCGCTGATCGTCGACAAGGACAACGCGCCGCGATGGCGCGAGCTGCGCTTCGAGGACGTCACCGACGCGATGGTGCAGGCGCTCTTCGAGCCGTGGTGGGCGCCGGGCGAGCACCCGCTGCCGCCCTCCGCGCTGTCATAGCAAGCAGCCGGGGCCGTGCATTCCAGCGCAGCCCCGGCGGACCGGTTCCGTGGCTTTCGCCAGGGATGCCGTCAGCCGTGCGCCTTGCTTTCGCCCGACGTTGTGCCCGGCGGCTTCGCCTCGCCATGCTCGGCCGCCGGCACCTTCACCAGCCCGTCGGCCCGGAACATCGCCTTGATGCCGCGCACCGCCTGGCGGATGCGCGATTCATTCTCGATCAGCGCGAAGCGCACGTACTCGTCGCCATAGTCGCCAAAGCCGATCCCCGGCGAGACCGACACCTTGGCCTTGGCCAGCAACTGCTTGGAAAACTCCAGCGAACCCAGCGCGCGGTAGGGCTCGGGAATGCGCGCCCAGATGTACATGGACGCCTTGGGGATCTCCACCGGCCAGCCGGATTCGATCAGGCCGCGCGCCAGCACGTCGCGGCGCGACTGGTATTGCGCGGCGATCTCCTTCACGCACTGCTGGTCGCCCTCCAGCGCGGCGATGGCCGCCACCTGCAGCGGCGTGAACGTGCCGTAGTCGTGATAACTCTTGATGCGCGTGAGCGCCGCCACCAGGTCGGGATTGCCCACCATGAAGCCGATGCGCCAGCCGGCCATGTTGTAGCTCTTGGACAGCGTGAAGAACTCCACCGCGATGTCCTTGGCGCCCGGCACCTGCATGATCGACGGCGCCTTCCAGCCATCGAACACGATGTCGGCATACGCCAGGTCATGCACCACGAAGATGTCGTGCTTGCGCGCCAGTGCGATCACGCGCTCGAAGAAATCCAACTCCACGCACTGCGCGGTCGGGTTCGACGGGAACCCCAGCACGATCATCTTGGGCTTGGGATAGCTGCCGCGAATCGCGCGCTCCAGCTCCGCGAAAAAGTCCACGCCCGGCGTCAGCGGCACGGAGCGGATGTCGGCGCCGGCGATCACCGCGCCATAGATGTGGATGGGGTAGCTCGGGTCCGGCACCAGCACCGTGTCGCCGCGATCGAGCGTGGCCAGCATCAGGTGCGCCAGCCCTTCCTTGGAGCCGATGGTAACGATGGCCTCGGTATCGGGATCGATCTCCACGTCGTACCGCTCGCGATACCAGTGCGAAATGGCCCGGCGCAGTCGCGGAATGCCCTTGGAAGCCGAATAGCCGTGCGTGTCCGGCCGCTGCGCCGCCTCCGTCAGCTTGCCAACGATATGCGGCGGCGTGGCGCCATCCGGGTTGCCCATGCTCATGTCGATGATGTCCTCGCCACGGCGGCGGGCGGCCATCTTCAACTCGGCGGTGATATTGAAAACGTACGGGGGAAGGCGATCGATGCGCGCGAAGCGGCGCTTGCCAGAAGCGGCAGTCATGAGGTGTCCTTTACGTAAGCGCCCGGAACCGTCCGAGCGACGTCGGTGGCCGTTGTCTCAGCCACCGGGGAGTCATGTTAGCGGGGAGCGTCCGCTTCCACAACCAGGATGTGAAGGCGCCGTGGTCAGAGCAGCTTGCCGCCCGGCGGACTGCTCGGCCGGTCCGCCGGCAGATGCCCGACGATGCAATCGATCGCGCGATCGGCACCCTTGCCGGAGCCCATCGCCGAGGTGATCGAATCCCTGTACTGCCCCGGGGAGATCCGCTTGTAGTACAGGCGCGAGGTCTGGTCCAGCCAGTAGACGTAGTTGTCATCCCCGCCCGAGCCATTGGTCCGCAGCCATTCGCTAATGTTGTCCGTGCCAATGATCATGTTGGGGCATGACTTCTGCAGCGAGTCGAGGTAGGCGTTGAAGCCCTTGGCTTCGAAATTGCGCACAGAATCGGGGGCGCAGGCGGCAAGGCCGAGCGCTGCGGCCAGGATGGCGGATGCTGTGGCGCGATGGGGAATGACCGGCATGGGTGTCCTCTTTAGCGGTGGATGGGGCATTATCTACTGATCCGGATAAGCCCGGCCAGTCTTGTGCCGCGCGAGCGCGGCTTCGATGCGACGGCAGATCGGCCCGCCGAAACAATCAACGGTCCGCGTCGTCGTTCGTCGGCGCGTGCAGCCGCAACAGCTCGCCGACCTGCCCCTCCCCCCAAACCCTGATGCCGGCCTCGCCAAGCAATGCCGCCGCCACGCCCTCGCCATCGCGCAACACGCCGGCAAAGGACCCGTCGTAGACCTGCCCGTTGCCGCAAGACGGACTCAGCGATTTCAGTAGCGCGTGGCGGCAACCATATTGCCGGGCGAGCGCCAGCACCTGGCGCGCGCCGTCGAGGAACGCGGCGGTCACGTCGCCACCGGTGTCTTCCCTCACCGTCGCCGCCCCAAACAGCACGTCCTTGCCGCTGCCGCCAACGATCTCCGCCGGTGGCCTGGGCGTGGGCAGGCCGCCCAGCGATTCGGGGCAAACGGGCACCAGGTCGAACACGCGGCGCAGCGCGGCCAGCGTATCGTCGGGCTGCGGCTTGCCCTGTCCGTCGTAGCGGACCGGATGGCCGAGCAGGCAGGCGCTGATCAGCAGCGTGGGGCGAGGCGTGGACTCTGGCATGGCAATGGGCGCGCGGCAGCGGATGGCGAAGGCATCAGACTGTACACCAGCCGGCGCCGCAAATTGACAGCGGCAAAGGGCCGTCTGTACCATGCTCGGGACCCCACCGGCCAAGCGGCCGCCTCCATTGCCTCCAGGACATCCGCCCCCTATGACCTTGAGAATCCGTCAAGCCGCCGTGCTGTTCGGCGCAGCCATGGCCGCCACGGCGGCAAGCATCGCCCACGCCCAGGCCTACCCCACCCGCCCCATCAAGATCGAAGTGCCCTTCGCGCCCGGTGGATCGCAGGACGTCATCATCCGGCTCGTCTCGCAGAAGGTGGCCGGCAGCCTTGGGCAACCGCTGGTGGTGGAAAACAAGGCCGGCGCCGGCGGCGCCATTGCGGCGGAAACGGTCGCCAAGGCCGCGCCCGATGGCTACACGCTGCTGATGGCAAGCGGCGGGCAGGTGTCCGTGCCTACGGCCGTGCATACGAAGCTGAACTACGATCCGCAGAAGGACCTGACCCCGGTGGTCCAACTGGTGGATACGCCGATGGTGCTGGTCGTGCCGGAATCGATGCCCGTCGCCAGCCTGGCCGACTTCATTGCGCTGGCCAAGCGCAAGCCGGGCACGCTGACGTTCGCGTCGACCGGCAACGGCACCATCTCCCACCTGACCGGCGAGGCCTTCCGGCACGCGGCCGGCATCGATATGCTGCACGTGCCGTACAAGGGCGCGGCGCAAGGTCTGACCGACCTGCTGGCGGGTCAGGTGAACGCGATGTTCACCAGCGCGGCCTCCGCGCAGGCCTATCTGTCGTCCAAGCGCCTGCGCGCGCTCGCGGTCGCCACCGGCGCGCGGCTGCCCGTGCTGCCTGGCGTGCCGACGTTCACCGAGGCCGGCCTGAAGGATTTCGTCGTGCCCGTCTGGGCCGGCCTGATGGCGCCGCGCGGCGTGCCGCCGGACGTGGTAAGCCGCCTCAATAGCGAGTATGTGAAGGCGCTCAAGAGCCCTGAAGTTCGCCGGCAGTTGCAGGAAATGGGGGCGATCGTCGTCGGCAATACGCCGGCGGAGTTCGGCGCGGTGATCCAGGCCGACACCGGACGCTGGAAGAACGTGGTCGCGCTCGGCAACCTGAAACTCGATTGATGGCGGAGCTTTCGTGCATGCGTATCGCTGTCATCGGCGCCGGCAACATCGGCCTTGCCATCGCCGCGTACTGCGGCCATCAGGGCCATGAGGTCACGATCTGGTCGCCCTCCGGCGCCAGCACACGGGCACTCGCGGCGGGGCAGCCGCTGCGCTATGGCGGTGTGATCGAGGGCGAGTTCGCGCCGCGCGTCGCGCCGCGCCTGTCCGAGGCCATCCGCGATGCCGATGCCGTGATCGTCGCCCTGCCCGCCAACGCGCATGGGGCCGTGCTCGCGGAGCTGGGCCGATGCCTTGCCCACGAGCAGCCGGTCATGCTCTTCGCGCTCAGCTCCGTCAGCGCGCTTGTGCTGGACCGCGAGCTGGCAGCGCGCGGCGTGCGCACGACCATCGCCGCGTCGGGCACGACGCCGCTGACGGCGCGCAAGGTGTCCGACAGCGAGGTGCGCATCCTGACCGTGCGCGCGCAACTCGATGTCGCCGCGCTGCCCACGTCCCGTGGCGACGCGGCACTGGCGCTGTGCACGACGCTGTTCGGGGATCGCTTCGTGCGCAATGGCGACATCCTCGCGATGTCGCTGGCCAACACCAATCCGGTCGCGCACAGCGCGCTCGCGCTGTGCAACATCACGCGCATGGAGCGCGGCGAGGACTGGCCGCAGTACCACTACATGACGCCGTACACGTCGCGGCTGATCGAGGCCATGGACGCCGAGCGCCTGGCGCTGACGGCGGCGTGCGGGCACACCATCCGCTCGATCCAGGCGCACTTCCATCACTCCTTCGGCGTGCCGCAGACGGACCTCGCCACCATCGCGGTCGAACTGCACCGCCTGCGCGGTGGCCCGCCCGGCCCGACCGATCCGGAACATCGCTATGTGCTCGAGGACATTCCGTTCGGTCTTGTCTTCGCGGCCGTGCTGGCGAAGATCGTTTGCGTGCCCGTTCCGGTGACGCAATCGACCATCACCCTTGCCGGCGCGCTCTACGGGCGGGCGTTCGAGCAGGAGAACGATGTGCTTGGGGCGCTGGGACTTGGCGAGCTGTCCTGGGTCGAGTTGCAGCGCCTGGTCAGCGATGGCTATGACCGGGGCAGCGCCGCGTAATCGCATCCGGATAGCCGGCCAGCAGCCCTCAATCGTCCAGCGTCTCGTGCACCGCCGCGTCGCCCCGCTTCCAGTACGCGGAGGCGCGGATGCGGGCCTTGCCGATCCCGCGCTCGTTCACCAGATGCTGCCGCACGGTCCGCATCGCGGCCGCTTCGCCGGCGGCCCAGACGTAGCCCTCGCCATCGGGCAGAGCCAAGCCGCGCAGGGCCGGCTCCAGCAAGCTGCCCTCGGCGGCATCCTGACGGTGCAGCCAATGGACGGCGATCGACGCTTCGCTTGTCAGCGCAATTTGGGCGGCGGCATCCGCCACCTCCAGCACGACGACCGCGCGGGTTCCCGCACCCAGTTCCTCCAGCCGGCGGGCAATGGCCGGCAGTGCGGTGTCGTCACCGATCAGCAGATGCCAGTCGAAGTCATGCGGAATCACGAAGGAACCGCGCGGGCCGCCAACGCCCAGGTATTGGTCCGGCTGTGCCTGCGCGGCCCACGTGGAGGCAGGGCCGTCGCCATGCAGCACGAACTCGATGTCGAGTTCCTGCCTCGTGGCGTCGTAGCGGCGCGGCGTGTAGTCGCGCGCGGCCGGGCGCGGCTGGCCTTCGGGAAACACGATGCCGTTGGGGCCAACCTCGGGCAGCACCGGCTTGTCCGCGCCCGGCGCGGGGAAGAAGACCTTGACGTGATCGTCGAAGGACGCGGAGACAAAGTCGGCCAGATCGGCGCCGCCGAGCGTGACGCGCAGCAAGCGGGGCGACACCAGCGTGGTGCGCACCACGCGCAAAAGGCGCATCTTGAGCGGATGGCGAACGCGCTGGACGGTAAGGTCGCGTGTGGTCATGGATGTCCTGGAGAGAGAGGGCCCGACCCCTCCAGCCGTTGGCGCGGGTAGTCGGGCAAAGAGACTGGCGGCGATGGTGATGCCCATCCTGCAGTCCTGACCTGTGTAGCGGGGCCGATGGCGCTCAGGCGCCAGGACCGGCTTCAATCTCGGCCGTCGCGCGTGCCAGGATGGCCGCGATGCGGCGCTGCTCGTCCGGCGACGCGTCAGAGCGCTTGCCGAGCGCGCGTTTGAGCGCGACGCGCGCTTCCACGAATTCCGGCAGCCAGCCGCCCTGCTCGGGCTCGACCTGCGGCTCGCCGGCCATCGCGCGGCGCATCCATTCCATCTTGCGGGCGACATGGCGCAGCCGGCCCGTCATCAGTTCGATGCGTTCCCGGTTGGCATCCAGGTAGGCGCGGCCGGTGTCGGACAGTTGGTAGCGCTTCTTGTTGCCCTCGGTGTCCACCGTGGCGTAGCCCAATTCCTCGAGGAAGGTCAGCGCGGGGTAGACCATGCCGGGGCTTGGCTTGTAGAAGCCACCGGTGCGCGTTTCCAGCGCCTTGATCAGCTCGTAGCCGTGCGAGGGCTTTTCTTCGAGCAGCGACAGGATCAGCAGTTGAAGGTCTTCCGCGCTGAACTTGCGGCCGCGCCGCCAGCCGTCGCCGTCGAACCCGCCCGGGCCATCGAAGCCGCCCGGGCCGTCGCTATCCCAGAAGCCGCCGCCACCGCGATGGTGGCGCCCAATGCTGTGAATAAACAGATGTGACGAGAACCGCGCAAACATGTGGCGACTCAAGCCGCCCATTCCGAAGTGATGACGCATGGCGCCCTCCGATATGTCGTAAAACATATCGTAAGATATATATCGAACTTCGGAAAGTCAAGGAACGGCTAGTCAGGAGATCGGTAGCGATTCACTCAGGCGCCGCGGCGTCAGCCATTGGCAGGCGGCGGCTAAAACTCCAGCGTCAGCATCGTGATACCGAACGCGAGGAACGCCAGGGCGCTGACGCGGGACAACAGGCGGGAGGTTTCGGGCTGGCTAAGAAGCACTTTGGCCCGGCTCGCGATCCCGGCGTACATCGAATGCACCAACACCAGGACGATGCAGTAAGTGGCGATCGCGGCGGCCAGGCGAGGCAGCGACGCTGCGTTGTTGCTGCCTGCGGCGAACTGCGGCAACACGGAGAGGAAAAACAGCAACGACTTAGGATTGCTCGTCTGCAGTAGCGCGCCTTTGAGCAGCAACGACCAGCGCGGAACCGTGCCCGATGCCGGCGTGCGTGGCCCGGTTGCCGATTCTTCAGCGGGAACCTTTGGGCGTGCAAGACGAGCCCCGCGCCAGGTCGAGTACGCGAGATAGAACAGGTAAGCCACGCCGCTGTACTTCAGAATGAGAAACAGCGGTTGCGAGGAGCGAATCAGCATGCCGACCCCGGCTGAGCAAAGCCCGGCCATGATCGCGGCGCCAAGCGCTAGGCCAACGACCCCATGCATCGAGGCCAACCAGCCGCTTCGGATGGCGTTGCTGAGCGTCATCAGGACGCCGGGTCCGGGGCTCGCAACGGTCACCAGCACCATCCCGAAGAACAGAAGGTAGATATGGCTCATGGCCGCCCCTCTTCCCGCACCCGCGCTATCGGATGGCTTGAGGTCAGTGTCTGCTTCCATGCGGCCGCGAAGGCAGACACAGCGGATGCGCACCGCGGCATGGCGTAAAGGGGGGAGTTGGCATCGATCATCATCAATTGGGGGAGTTGGGGCTTCACGACCAAGCCAAACGCCTCGCCGCCCACTCGGAACTGAAAATGCTCAGCCAGGAGTTGGCCGACTGCCTGGGAAGGTGTTCGGCATGGACATTCTTGACGGCCGGGATAGCGACCGGCAAGCCAGATTTCTGCCACAATATGTTCATATTTTCTCAACACCCCCCCGATGATGGCTCGTCCCCCCTTGAATGCGCTGCACACCTTCTGCGCCGTTGTACGAACGGGCGGCATTCGTCAGGCTGCACAGGCACTCAGCGTTTCGCCGGGTGCAGTCACGCGCCAGATCCAGGTCCTTGAGGATCATCTCTCCACGCGACTACTCGAGCGAAGTGCCGGCAGCATCAGCACGCTCACGCCCGCTGGCCTGCGACTGCACAATCGCATCGGAGATCCAATGGCGGTGATTGGGGAGGTACTGGAAGCCGGATCAGCGGTAGCAAGGCCCGCAACGATCCTTGTCGATACCAGCGTAACGCTGGCTATGCACTGGCTGATTCCGCAGCTTCGTGCATTCTCGGAACGACATCCGCGCATTCGCGTGCAGGTGCAGACCACCGACGGCAATATTGCCGCCAGCTCGCCAGCAGACGTGTTCATTCGGCGCGAAGTTTCGGAGCTGTGCGGCTTGCCGCCAAGGCTGCTGATGACCGAACGTTCGGTGTTGGTGGCTAGCCAGTCGTTCTTGTCAAGTTCGGTCAGGCATGGCTCGCGTGACATGCGCTGGCTTGCAAAGGTGCCTCGCATCGGCACACGCTCCCGCCCGGACCTCTGGGCGCGCTGGTGCGAATTCCACGGCCTCACCGCGAATGAGCTGGAGCCGACGCTGGAATTCGACAACACGGTGCTGGCGATCCAGGCGGCCGTCCAGGGCCTGGGGGTCTGCGTCGTGCCCGAGATCTTCGTGGCGACGATGCTGGAAGGCGGCATGCTGAAGTTGTTGCACCCCGCGGGTATCGAGACGGGTTCCTACTCCTATGCCATCGGCAGGCGGCACGATTCCGCCCGAGTCAGAACCTTTATCTCGTGGCTCTGCTCGATGTCGGAACACAGTTTCCCGTGATGGCACTGAACCGCCCCGAGTTTCGTGGAGGCCGCTTGGCGAGCTGCCCTGGGGCAATGGCTGCTGTTCGTCGAGGAGGCCCTCGCCGCGTAAGCCCGACCGCTGCCGGATCGACAGCAGGCCCGGCGGCACTCAGAACGCCGGCAGGATCGCCCCCTTGAACTGCCGCGTGATGAAGTCGCGCACCTCCCGCGACTGGTACGCGGCAACCAGCGTCTTTACCCACGGCTTGTCCTTGTCCTGCGTGCGCACCGCAATCAGGTTGGCATAGGGCCCGCGCAGGTCTTCGATGGCCACCGCGTCATGCGTGGGCGACAAGCCCGCCTTGACGGCGTAGTCGGTGTTGATGGAAGCGACGGCGAGGTCATCCAACGATCGCGGCAGGATCGCCGAATCCAGCTCGACGATCTTCAGCTTCTTCGGATTGGACGCAATATCCAGCGGCGTCGCGTTCTTGCCCGCCACGCCGGCACCGGCGCGCAGCGTCAGCACGCCCTGCTTCTGCAGCAGTTGCAGCGCGCGATTACCGTTCGACGGATCGTTCTGGATGCCGACTTTGGCGCCCTCGGGCAGGTCTTTCAGCGACTTGTATTGCTTCGAGTAGAAGCCCATGGGTGCCACGTAGGTCAGGCCCACGTTGGCGATCTTGTACTGGCGAGCCTGGATCTGGCTGTCCAGGAACGGCTGGTGCTGGAAGCCGTTGGCATCGAGATCGCCCGCGTCCAGCGCCGCGTTCGGCTGCGCGTAGTCATTGAACTCGATGATCTTCACGTCCAGCCCGCTGCGCTTGGCCACCGTGCGCACCACGTTCCAGATCTGCGCATCCGGCCCGCTCATGGTGCCCAGGCGCACGGTCTGGTCTGCCGCGTGGGCGGCGGGAAGCACGGCGAATGCGGCGGCAAGCGCCATGGCGCGCAAGAGGGAACGGCGTTGCATGCAATCTCCTGTCTGGGTCGACGATGGGGTGTCATTGGCGCCCCGGCGCCGGCTTGCGGCGCGCGACGGGCATGACGTCATCGTACGAGCGCACGCCGTGGCAGGGAATGAAGCAGTTCGCCTATCGATATGCGGCCGCCGGCGCGGCGGTCAGGCCGCCAGAAGCTTCGGCAGCGACGCTGCCAGCAGCGCGATGCCAGAGGCCGTCAAGAGGCCAAGCACGATCTTGCGGAACGTGGCCTCGCTGATGCCGATATACAGCCGTGCGCCGATGAGTGACGGGATCAGCATGGCGGGCGCGACCACCATGAACATGGGCACCATCTCCCGCGTGACGATCCCCTTGCCGACATAGGTCGCCATGGTCATCGCCAGCGTAGCGAGATTGAAGTTCTGGATCACGGTGCGCTGCTCGTCCTTGTCGAAGCCGCGCAGCGTGCACCACAGCGTGGGAATGACGCCGGTGAAGCCCCCAATGCCGCCCATGATGCCGCCGGCCGTGCCGACCACGCCATCGGCCACGCGCCCGCCCGCGGTGATGCGCGGCAACTGTCGCGCCATCAGCATGACCGGACACCAGATCGCCAGGAAGCCGCCGAGCACCGCCTTGAACAGGTCGGCATTGAGCGCCGGCAGAATCGCCACGCCGATCGGGATGCCGACGATGCCGCCCGCCACGAACGGCAGCAGCCGCCGCAACGACAGCCCACGGCGCACCGACAGCGCCGCCACCACCTGGCCGGTCAGCGCGCCGAACACCGCCATGGCCGACGCCATGCGCGGCTCCACCGTCCACGCCCAGAACGACATGGCGACCATGCCGAAGGCAAAGCCGGACAACCCCTGAACAAAGCCGGCGACGATCGCGCCCAGCGCGACGATGACGAGAGTCGAATCCAGGGACATAAGGGCATGTCGGGGCAGCGGCGGGGCGACCCATATGTGAATCAACGGGCACGCCACTATGCGCCGCTTTGCGCGCCTTGTCAGCACCGGATCGCTGTCCCAGCACACTTTACGGCAATCTGATACGGTTTTTTTGTTATCTTTTGATTCTGTTATCCATCGCCGACCTTCTCTAATATTGCGGGCAGAGATTCCGGACCGGCATGGCATTGCGCCACTCACCGCGTCCGACCGTTGTGACAGCTGTTCGAGCATTGATCTTCTGGATGTACACTTCGATGCACGTGCAGCCGCGCTGCGCCCGACCGCAGGCACCGGGAGTTCCCCCGGCCGCGCACGGGCCGGCCTTGGAGAACAAGACATGCTTGGCCTTTCCGCGCTAGACCTTGCCCGTATTCAATTCGGCTTCACGATTTCCTTCCACATCATCTTCCCCGCCATCACCATCGGCCTGGCCTCGTACCTGGCCGTGCTGGAAGGCTTCTGGCTGCGCACCGGGCAGCCGGTGTACCGCGACCTCTATCACTTCTGGTCCAAGATCTTCGCGGTCAATTTCGGCATGGGCGTCGTGTCCGGCCTGGTGATGGCTTACCAGTTCGGCACCAACTGGAGCTTCTTCTCCGAGTTCGCGGGCAGCATCACCGGGCCGCTGCTCACTTACGAAGTACTGACCGCGTTCTTCCTGGAGGCCGGCTTTCTCGGCGTGATGCTGTTCGGCTGGAACAAGGTCGGTCCAGCCCTGCATTTCGTCTCGACGCTGATGGTCGCGCTCGGCACGCTGATCTCCGCGACCTGGATCCTGGCCTCCAACAGCTGGATGCAGACCCCGCAGGGTTACGAGATCATCGCCGGCCGCGTGGTGCCGACCGACTGGTTCCAGGTCATCTTCAATCCCTCGTTCCCCTACCGTCTGGCGCACATGAGCGTGGCGGCCTTCCTCGCCACGGCGCTGTTCGTCGGTGCCTCGGCCGCATGGCACCTGCTGCGCAAACACGACAACCCCGCCATCCGCAAGATGCTGTCGATGGCAATGTGGATGCTCCTGATCGTCGCCCCGATCCAGGCGTTCATCGGCGACATGCACGGCCTGAACACGCTGAAACACCAGCCGGCCAAGATCGCCGCGCTGGAGGGCCACTGGGAGAACCGCGGCAACGAAGCGCTGCCGCTGCTGCTGTTCGGCTGGCCCGACATGGCACGCGAGGAAACGCGCTTCGCCGTCGAGGTGCCGCACCTTGGCAGCCTGATCCTCACGCACACCTGGGACGGCCAGATCAAGGGCCTGAAGGAATTCGCGCCCGAAGACCGGCCCAACGCCACCATCCTGTTCTGGTCGTTCCGCGTGATGGTCGGACTGGGCCTGCTGATGATCCTGCTTGGCCTGTGGAGCCTGCTGTTGCGACGGCGCGAGGCCATCTTCCGCTCGCGGGCGTTCCTGCGCATGGCGCTGTGGATGGGGCCGACAGGGCTGATCGCCATCCTGGCCGGCTGGTACACCACCGAGATCGGCCGCCAGCCCTGGACCGTCTACGGCCTGATGCGCACGGCCGACGCGGTATCGCCGCACGGCGCCCCGGAACTGGCGCTGACGCTCGGGCTCTTCGTGGTGTCTTATGTCTTCGTGTTCGGCGTCGGCATCGCCTACATGATGCGGCTGGTGCGCAAGGGACCGGTGATGCACGAGGGCGATCCACCACCCGCTGCCACCGAGCCGGGCCCCGAGTACAAGCCGGCACGCCCGCTGTCCGCCATCGAGCACGACGACGCCCGCGCGCCCGTCGCCCCATCCACCGCACACGGCAGGAGCTGACATCATGGGTATCGACCTCTCCCTGCTGTGGGCCATCATCATCTTCTTCGGCGTGATGATGTACGTGGTCATGGACGGCTTCGACCTCGGCATCGGCATGCTCTACCCGTTCGTGCCGGACCGCCACGACCGCGACGTGATGATGAACACCGTCGCGCCGGTCTGGGACGGCAACGAGACCTGGCTGGTGCTCGGCGGCGCCGGGCTGCTGGCCGCGTTCCCCGTGGCATACGCCGTGGTGTTGAGCGCGCTGTACCTGCCGCTGATGCTGATGCTGCTCGGGCTGATCTTCCGTGGCGTGGCATTCGAGTTCCGCTTCAAGGCCAACGACCGCGAGCGGCCGGTCTGGGACCTGTCGTTCATCGTCGGCTCGGCGGCGGCAACGTTCTTCCAGGGCGTGGCGCTTGGCACGTACATCGACGGCATCCCGGTCAAGAACGGCGTGTTCGCCGGCGGCCCGCTCGACTGGCTGGCGCCGTTCCCGCTCTTCTGCGGCGTCGGCCTGATGGTGGCGTACTCGGTGCTGGGCGCCACATGGCTCATCATGAAGACCGAGGGCGCGTTGCAGCAGCGCATGATCCATCTCACCGGCAAGCTGGCCTGGCTGCTACTGGCGGTGATCGCCGCGATCAGCCTGTGGACGCCGCTCGCGCATCCGGAAATCGCGCGGCGCTGGTTCAGCTTCCCCAACCTGCTGTGGTTCTCGCCCGTGCCGGTGCTGGTGGCGGTGTGCATGGCGCAGTTGCTGCGCGCGTTGCACCGCCAGCCCAACGTGTCGCCGTTCCTGTACACGCTGGCGCTGACCTTCCTCGGCTACAGCGGGCTGGCCATCAGCGTGTGGCCGAACATCGTGCCGCCGGGTATCTCGATCTGGGACGCCGCCGCGCCGCCGCAGAGCCAGGGCTTCGCGCTCGTCGGCGCGCTGTTCATCATCCCCTTCATCCTGATGTACACGGTCTGGGCCTACTACGTCTTCCGTGGCAAGGTCCGCCACGGCGAGGGCTACCACTGATGGCCGCGCCACGCGACCATGACGGCGGGCGCCCGGCCCAGTGGGCGCGCCGCATCGGCTGGCTCGTGCTGATCTGGGCGGCCAGCGTGGCCGCGCTCGGCGTGGCCGCGTGGCTGCTGCGCTGGATCATGCGGGCCGTCGGCTTCCACAGCTGACCCTGCCGCTTCCTTCCTCGTTCCCGCCGGCGCCATGCCGGCGCGGCCGGCATTGTCTGCAATGCCTCCAAGATTGCGAATAGCCGCATCAGGATTCTTTAGCCGTCTGTCACCGCGGTGACAACCCTGGTTCTTACTCTGCATCGCATTGCGGGGAGCGCAATGCGAGGCGCGACACACCATGCGTCGCCACGCAGAACAGAACATACAGGGAATGACAGATGGCTTCGATGCGTAGGACCGGGCATGCCCGGGGCAGGACCCTGTCCGCCGTCATGGCGATGACAATGGCCGCGACGTTGGCCGGCTGCGGTGGCGGCGACGGCACGCCGGCCAGCGTGACGGCAACGCCGCATGGCGAAAATCCGGTGCCGGGCACGGCGGGCGGCGCAAGCAAGAAGGTCCTGCTGGTTGGCGTGGATGGCGCCACCTACGCGCAGGTGCAAAGCGCCCTCATGCGGCGCGCGCTGCCGAACCTGGCCCAGCTCGACATCATGCCAAGCGCCACCGGCGGCACCCCGGGCACGATCACCGCGCAAGCCACGCTTGACGCGCCGAGCTGGGCGACGGTCCTGACCGGCACCTGGGTCAACCAGCACGGCGTGGCGGACGACAGCGGCGGCACAGCCCTGCAAGCGCCGAGCCTGTTTGGGGGCTTGCGCGCGGACGGCAAGGTCCGGCGGCAACTGGGCGCGGCCACGAGCGCGCCGGTGTTGCCGGCGCTGCTGAAGAACGACCAGGCGGCGGGCAATCTCGATACGCTCGTCGACTGCGCCGGCGTGGACAGTTGCGTCACGCAGAACGGCGTGAAGCTCGTGCAGTCCGGCTACGACCTGGTGTTCACGCAGTTCAGCGCGCCCGCCACGGCCGCCGAGGCGGAGGGTTTCAACGGCGGCGGCTACGCCACGGCGCTCGCGGCAGTGGACAAGGCGCTGGGCCAGTTGCTGGCGGCCGTTGCCGAACGCCGCAAGGGACAGCCGGGCGAGGAATGGCTGGTGATGGTCACCACCAGCCACGGCCTCGATGCCACCGGCGCCACCACGTCGGTACCGACCCTGGAGAACCGCACGGCCTTCATTGCCACCAACCAGACGTTGAATGCCGCGCTGGTCGCCGTGGGCGCTCCCGCGCCGGCGAGCGAATCCGTGATGTCGGCGCTGCCCACCGAAGCCGACATCGCGCCCACGCTGCTGGCGCACGCCGGCATTCCCGTCGCCCCGGAAGCCAGCCGTTTCGACGGCGCGCCGCTGAACGGCACGGCCGTAGGCGTGCGCAATATCCAGGCTTCCGTGGGCCAGTACAACGATTCGATCACGCTGGGCTGGCGCAACGTCATGCCCGCCACCGGCAATATCACGGTGCTGCGCGACGGCGTGCAGATCGCCTCGCTGCCGCCCACGGCGACGAGCTTCACCGACAGCGCCATCGACAAGCCGAGCGGCCTCTACCGCTTCCGCTACACCCTGGTACGCAACGGCGTGCCTGCGTCTTACCTGGCGCAGATCCGCTACGTCAAGCCGGTTCCGCTAGCGACCACCTTGCGCGACAACCTGGCCCTCTACTACAGCCTGGACGCCAAGCCATTCACCGACGCCAAGGGCGGCTCCGCGCTGGGCCCGTGGGTGCCGGCCACCGACGGCGGCACCCTCAGTGCCGACAACTTCGGCGCAAAAGCACTGCGCGTGGATTCCAACATCGACGCCTACAAGCTCACGCAGAGCGGCACGGACATCGCACTCTCGCCGCAATTCACCATCGGCTTCTGGTTCCGTTCCGACTGCACGCAGGGCAACGGCACCGGCGAGCCGATCCTGTCGAACAAGGACTACTACTCGGGCGGCAACCCCGGTATCGCCATCGGCCTGTGGGGCGGCTGCGAGGTGCGTTTCAACCTGGGCAGCGGCGCCGGCAAGCGCGACGACATCACCGGCCTGAAGTTCAGCGCGAACCAGTGGTCCTACCTCGCGCTGTCCGTCGACGCGGTCACGAAGCAGTTCAGCGCCTACATCATCGATCCGGTGCGCGGGCTGCAGAAGACCGAGAACAAGGCCATCGCCAACACCGACGTCACCAAGCTCAATGGCCTGGCGACGCAGACGTGGGGCCTGAACGACGACGCCACGCACAACTACGTGCCCAGCAACGCGGGCGCGCTCAAGGGCGTGATGGAGTTCAACGACCTGGCCATGTGGACGCGCCGCCTGACGCTGGACGAACTGAAGTCCATTGCCGGCTCGCGCCAGCCGCTGTCGTCGCTGAATCCCTGACCGCCCACAAGACCCTTCCCTCAAAGAGACCCGACACCATGATGCAAGCCTTCCCTACTCTTGCGCGGGCGCGCTGGCTCGCCGCGCTGCTGCTGTGCGCGACGCTGGCCGCCTGCGGCGGCGACAGCAACGACAACAAGCCTGACGGCAACACCGGTACGCCGGTCCAGCCGGGCGCCAAGCCGGATGAGCCGGGCAAGAAGCCCGAGACCACGCCGCAACTGCGCTGCGCGCCCTAAAAGACCGCACGCCCGACCACGGGCGGCCCCGCCGCCCTCCCCGATCCCACGGCCGATACCGACATGACTCACCACAGCAGACGCAACTTCCTGAAGCTCGCCGGCACGGGCGCCGCCTCCGCCGCCGCGCTCGCCGCCTTCCCGCCCGCCATCCGCCGCGCACTGGCGATTCCCGCCAACAACGCCACCGGCACCATCCGCGACGTTGAGCACGTAGTGATCCTGATGCAGGAAAACCGCTCGTTCGACAACTACTTCGGCACGCTCAAGGGCGTGCGCGGTTTTGGCGACCGTTTCCCGATCCCGCTCGCCGGCGGGCTCAACGTCTGGCAACAAACCTACGTGAACGGCGCCACCACGCGCACCGTGCTGCCCTATCACCTGGACAGCAGCGCCGGCAACGCCCAGCGTGTCAGCGGCACGCCGCACAGCTATCCCGACGCGCAGGCCGCCTGGGACCTGGGCCGCATGAGCAAGTGGCCCACGTCCAAGCAGACGCAGTCGATGGGCTATTACACGGATGCCGAACTGGACTTCCAGTTCGCGCTCGCCAACGCCTTCACGATCTGCGACGCTTACCACTGCGCATTCCACGGCGGCACCAACACCAACCGGCTGTTCCACTGGACCGGCACCAACGATCCGACCGGCGCGATGGGCGGCCCGGTGATCGACAACAGCGGCGACTCGCTGGACGCCACCGGCATCAACTACCGCTGGACCACCTATCCGGAGCGCCTGCAGGCCGCCGGCGTGAACTGGAAGGTCTACCAGAACCTGCCGGACAACTTCACCGACAATCCGCTCGCCGGCTTCGATCAGTACCGCAAGGCCAACGCCGCACGCGGCAACCTGCCGGACGGCAAGCCGTATCCGCCGTACACGCCCGCCGACGAGGCCATCAGCCCGCTGATCAAGGGCATCGGCAACACCATGCCGGACGCCGGCTTCCTGCAGGCACTGAAGGATGACATCGCTGCCGGCAAGCTGCCGCAGGTGTCGTGGATCGTGGCGCCCGCGACCTACTCCGAGCACCCCGGGCCGTCGAGCCCCGTCCAGGGCGCCTGGTACACGCAGGAAGTGCTCAACGCGCTGACGGCCAATCCGGACATCTGGAGCAAGACCGTCCTGCTGATCAACTTCGACGAGAACGACGGTTTCTTCGACCATGTGCCGCCGCCATGCGCGCCGGCCTACGAGAACGGCGCACTGGCAGGCGCCACCACGCTCGACAGCGCCGTCATGGGCACGGAGTACCACACCGACCAGAAGCCCTACGGCCCTGGCCCGCGTGTGCCGATGTATGTCGTCTCGCCGTGGAGCCGTGGCGGCTGGGTCAACTCGCAGGTCTTCGACCATACCTCGGTGCTGCGCTTCCTGGAGGCACGCTTTGGCGTCGCGGAGACCAATATCAGCCCGTACCGCCGAGCGGTGTTCGGCGACATGACCTCGGCCTTCAACTTCGTCAACCCCAATGGCGAGAAGGTGCCGTCCCTGCCCAGCCGGGACAAGGCCAGCGCCGATGCCATCCGCACCGCGCAGGGCCTGAAACCGCAGGTGCCGGTGCCGTCCACGTCAGCACAGACGATGCCGACGCAGGCCGCCGGCGCACGCCCGTCCCGCGCGCTGCCTTACGAGCTGCACGTCAGCGGCCGCGAGGATGCGGTCAACCGCAAGATGCGGCTGATCTTCAGCAACACGGGCAAGGCTGCCGCCGTGTTCCACGTGTACGACCGGCTGCATCTGGACCGCGTGCCGCGCCGCTACGCCGTCGAGCCCGGCAAGGAGCTGAACGGTGAGTGGGATGTGTTTGCCTTGGACGGCGGCAAATACGACCTGTGGGTGCTGGGCCCCAACGGCTTTCACCGCGCGTTTGCGGGCGATGTCAGCGCGGTGTCAGCCCCCGGTGGCAGCGCGCCCGAGATTCGCGTGTGCTACGACGTGGCGAATGTCGAGGTCTACGTGACGATGATCAACACCGGCAGCGCGGCCTGCCGGTTCACGGTCACGCCCAATGCCTACCGGACCGACGGCCCCTGGGAGTTCGAGATCCCGCCCGGCAAGCAGCTCGACCAGCACTGGCCGGTCGCTCGCCAGCAGAACTGGTACGACTTCACGGTGACGACGAAACAGGGCGGCTTCACCCGCCGCTTTGCCGGCCGCATCGAGACCGGCGTTGACAGCATGTCCGATCCGGCCATGGGCGCGAAGCCGTAAGGAACGGCTCATGAAGAAAGCCCCCGCCGCCCGGAAATCGGGCGGCGGGGGCTTCGCATTGGCAGGCTTGCGCCCGGGGGCTTACTCGGCCGAGATCTTCGCCCGCTTCACCACCTCGCCGTAGCGCTGCAGCCGCTCGGCCATCATCTTCTCGAACGCAGCCGGCGTCATGTCCTCGGGCGGGATCACGCCGCGCGCGCGCAGCGTGCTCTGCATGGCCGGATCGCCAGCGGCCTGGCGCACCGCCTGGTAGATTTTCTGCACCACTGGCTCCGGCGTGCCGGCCGGGGCCGCGATGCCGGTCCAGGAACTCAGGTTCAGTTGCGGATAGCCGAGCTCCGCCATGGTCGGCACATCCGGCAGTTGCGGCAGGCGCTGCTCGGATGCCACGGCCAGCGCGCGCACCTTGCCCTCCTTGATGTGCGGCAGCATGATGACCAAGTTGTCGAGGATGAACTGGACCTCGTTGCTCAACACCGCCGTGATCAACTGCGTGCCGCCGCGATACGGGATATGCGTGGCGTAGATGCCGGTGGCGGCCTTGAACATCTCCACGTTCAACTGGCCCATGCTGCCCACCCCGCCGCTACCGTAGTCGAGCTTGCCGGGGTTCTTCTTGCCGTAGGCCACGAACTCGGCGAACGTGCGCGCCGGCACGCTGTTGTTGACGACCAGCGCATTGGGCTGGCGCCCGAGGATGGCGATGTTCTCGAAATCCTTCAGCGGATCGTAGCCGAGCTTCGGCTGCGTCAGCGGGTTGGCCAGGTGGCTGCTCTGCGAGGACACCACCAGCGTATAGCCGTCGGGCTTGCTGCGCGCCACGGCCTGCGTGGCTACCGAGCCGCCGGCGCCGGGACGGTTGTCGATCACGACCGGCACGCCGAGGATGCGCGACAGCGGCTCCGAATACTGGCGCGCCATGATGTCCACCGACCCGCCCGGCGGAAACGGCACGACCAGCGTGATGGGGCGCGACGGCCAGGCGGGCTGCGCCTGCGCCAGCACGGTCGACGGCGCTGCGGCCGCGAGCGCGGCCGTGCCCAGCGCGGCACCCAGGAAACGGCGGCGGGAGACAATCACGTTATGCATGGTGATATGGAAAAAGTTGTGGAAGACTGGCGCGGACTCGACGTGTCGCTCAGCGCAATGCAAGGATGGCCAGCGCCAGCGCCTGCGCGCGCGGCACGAAGGTGGAAAGCTCGCAGTACTCACGCTCGGTGTGCGGATGCCCGCCCACCGGTCCGGTGCCGCACAGCGTGGGCGTGCCCACCGAGGCCGTCAGCCCGCTGTCGGCCGCGCCGCCGGTGAATTCCCCCTCCACTGCAAAGCCCAGTTGCTGCGCACCGTGCTGGTACAGCGCCAGCAGCGCGTCGGGCGTTTGCGCCATCGGCAGCGTGCGGCGAACGGCCGTGACCCGGCCACGCGTGCGCGGCGGCGATTCGGCCTCGATGATCGCACTGATCTGCGCCTGCAGCGCCTCGATATCCGTATCGGCGGTGTAGCGCACATCCAGTTGTGCTTGCGCATGCGGGGCCACCATGTTCGGCACGATGCCGCCCTGCACGCATCCCACGTTGGTGGTGATGCCGCTCGCGGGGTCGGTCAGCGCGTGCAGCGCCAGGATCTTTTGCGCCAGCGCGTCGATGGCGCTGGCGCCGTGGGCATGGTTGATGCCCGAATGCGCGGCCACGCCGTCGACCTCGAATTCCACCACCATCGAGCCCTTGCGCCCCGTCACCAGGTTGCCGCTCACGCGGCCGGGCTCGGCGTTGAACACGGCGCGGGCGCCGCGCGCCACGTCCATGATGCGCTCCCGCGTGGCGGGCGAACCGATCTCTTCATCGCACGAGAAAAACAACCGCACCGGCAGCGCGTTGCCGCCGCAGCGCGCCAGCGCCTCGGCCACGAACACGTTCAGCACCAGGCCCGATTTCATATCGGCCACGCCGGGGCCGTAGGCACGCCCGTCCTCCACGCGGAACGGCCGGCGGGCCACGGTGCCAGCCGGATAGACGGTATCCATGTGGCCCATCAGCAGGACCGGCGGCCCCTCGGTGGCACCGGGCACCCGTGCGTCCAGGAAGACGCCGTAGCCGGGCACCGGCTCCAGTGCCGCAGCGATGCCCGCGGCTTCCAGCCGCGCGCGCAGCGCGTGGGCCACCGCGATCACGCCGGCCTCCTGGCGGCTGCCGCTGTCGATATCGACAATCTGCTGCAACAGCGCCGTCATGGCCGCCTGCTGCCCGCCGAGCCATTCGATGGGCGCGTCCGTCACCTGCGCGCGCGCTTCGCTGATCTGCATGTCCGTCCCTTACCGGTTGAATATGAATCACGTATTGCAATAGTGATATCATCATGCAATACGTATTGCATTGGTGTCAACACCATGAAAAATCACCCGGAGACTTTGCGCCACGGCGCCACCCTGCTGGACCGTCTCGCGCGCGAGGCAGCCACGCTGACCGCCCGCGAGCGCACGCTGGCCGATGCCCTGAGCCGGGACTACCCGCACGCGCTGCTGGAGTCGGCCACCGCGCTGGCGGCCCAGAACGGCACCAGCGCCTCGACCGTGGTGCGGCTGTTCGCCAAGCTGGGGTATGCGAGCTATGCCGATGCCCAGCGCGAGGCGCACGCGAGCATCACCGCGCAATTGCCGACCGCCGGCCAGCGGGCACCCGCCACGCTCGGCGGCAAGCGCACGCTACGGGCGTGTCTGGACGATGCACTGCTGCACGACCAGCACAACATGGCCGCCACGCACGAGGCGCTGGACATCGCCGCCTTCGAGGCGATCGCGCGCCTCCTGGCCACCTCGCGCGGCCGGGTGTTCGTGCTGGCCCGCATGAACAGTGCCCCGGTAGGAGCCTGGCTGGCGCTGCACCTGAATATGTGCCGGCCGAAGGTGCTGGAATTGGGCACCGGCGCGATCACCGCAACCGACGCCATGCTGTGGGTGCAACCGGAAGATGTGCTGCTGACCTTCAGCATCCAACGCTATTCCAGCACGCCGGTCAGCATCGCGCGCGCGTTCCGCGAACGCGGCGCACAGGTGGTGGCGATCTGCGACAGCGCGGCCGCACCGCTGGTGCCGCTCGCACATCACCATCTGCTGGTCCGCACGGCCAATGCGTCGCCTTTCCATTCCTACACGGCGGCATTTTTCCTGTGCAATGCACTGGTTTCGGCGGTGGCGCAACTGCGCCAGCCCGATGTCATCGATGCACTGCAACGGCGAGACGCGCTGTGGGAGGACTTCAAGGCCGATCTCGCGGACGACGTGGGCAGCGGCGCGCCCGCTCGCGCGACGGGCCGTGCCCGCCGCCGCACGGGATCGGCGTAACGCGGGCCACCTGCCGCTACGCCGCCTTGCCCGCGGCAACGTCCACCATGTAGCTGGCGACCTCGCGCCGCGTCAGCTGCGGTATGTCGTCTCGCAATGCCAATGCCAGCGCGGGACGCAACCCTCTCATCGCCGATCATCCGATCAACCGGATCAGCGAGCGGCTGCCCTGGGCCGTATCTTCCGAGCCACTGCCCCTCGGCGCTCCAGTTCCATCACGCCTTCCTGACTCACAACAAGGCTCCGGCTGCCGCCGTCAAGGGCGGCGCTGACCAGCGCTTACTTATCCTCCGACGCGCCTCCCCACGATCGCCCCCATTTCGTGGGGTTTAGGCTGTGCTTCCATTTGCCGTAGTGCAATGTGCGCGCCACCACCTACCAGTGTGATGAAAGCTCAACCGTGCACGGATCAGATCTTCTTCGCCTCTTCTACGGAGGCGTTTGAAGGCCTCGACCATGCATACCATGTCGCTATTTTTCGAGCGCTTTACGCCTTTCATTGAATCCCACACGACACTGGATAATTTCATTCTCAGGGACACGAAATTGCACAACTATTCAAATAATCGGACCCACAAGCTCCTGACCTCGTTGACGACGATGGCGCTCGCAGTACTTGCACTTTCAGCCTGTGGCGGCGATGGCAGCGGAACTGATAGCAACACTGCAGGTACTGGCAACGCGGGGAACGCAACTCCCGCCGCTGTTACCCTCAGCGGCCAAGTCACGGACGGCCCGATTGCCGGCGCAAGAGTTTGTCTCTTTTCCAACGGAGTCCAAGCCAAGACCAACGCCGGCGATGCGATCTGCTCAAGCCAGACCGATGCTCAGGGCAACTACACAGTGAGCATTCCGAAGAGCTTGGCTTCCGGGCTTCTGGCACTGATCGCAACGAAGGGCAGCGACATTAAGCTCACGTCGATCCTGGGTACTTTGGACCAGGTCCTGGCCGCAGCCGGGACAGGCACCGCCGTGTCGCCTACGGAACTGTCTTCTGCCACGGTCACCCACCTGACAACCGCAAGCTTCGCCCTGGCGGACACCGATCACGACGGTATCGTCTCCCAGACTGAACTCAATGCCTACGCCCCTGATTTCGCGGCAATCCAAAAGGCGGCCACAATCATCCAGGCATACGTTGATGGCGGGAAAACCACCCTCATCGGCGGCGCCACGACTGACACGCTCTCCCTGGCATCGGCTGCAGTGCAAAATAAGGCATTGGGCACTACCGGGATGACGTCAGAACAGTGGTTTGCCGATCCCGCGAACGCGCAGACCATCGTCGCTGCCAATCAGGCGCTTGTCGCTACCCTCGCGAAAGAGTTGACGGGTAAGCTCGCACCCTACACTTTGACCAAGACCGCGACACAGCAAACCATCCCCGCTCCGATTGCCATCAAGGGGGGCACCGCCAGCATTTATTGCAGCAGCGATCGCACGCTCAACAAAGCGATTGTCAGCGATGTCGCCATCGCGCTCGACGCTGCACGTAACGTCGCACTTGTTCGATATACGGCGGACAACGGGAGTCTTGCCTATGTCACGGGAAGCTATAACCCGAAAAACGGCGCGTTCAGCCTCTATGAGTCGCAGCCAAAGGGCGTATCCTCCGTTCAAGGCGCCGTGACCTTCTATGAGGAAGGCAACTCCAAAAACGTCGGAACCATCGATTCAAACGGCAACATCTCCGGAACCTACGAGGAAAAATGGGCGGTCACCTGGTCGCTGGACGAGACTCGCCAGAGTTGTTCTGAGTCTGGCCCCTTCACGCTCACGAAGAAGTCGTAAGCAACCAAGCGTATGGGCGGCAGTTCCGCGGCTCCCAATTTCTGCCGCCCTGGCAACCTCGACATCTGGTTGAGGAAAGAACAACCAGAGGGTTCGTCGCCAACGAACCCTCCGCGCAGCCGATCGTTGGCGCATTGGGTTCGACGGCCGCCCACAGCGACGAGTGCTCGCTACGCCGCCTTGCCCTCGGAAACGTCCACCATGTAGCTGCTGACCTCGCGCCGCGTCAGCAGCGGAATGATGGCGCCGAAACCCAGGCGCTGGAAATGCGCCGACTCACGGTGCACCGTCAGCCCGTCCGCATCCCGGTATTGTTCGAGGATGACAAAGTGATCGGGATCGCCCGGGGAGCGGAAGAATTCGTAGTACAAGTTCTTCAGCTCGGTCCGGGTTGCCACGGCAAGCTCCCCCAGCAACGCGGCAACCTTGTCGCCGTTTCCTGGCGCCGCGAAGTAGTGCGCGATCACCTGCAGGTACGCATCGGCCATCGCTTCCTTCATTCGAGTCTCGTTCATTCCATTTCCGATTTCAAAGCCTTGGGGTCGAGGCCCCACAGCTGGTTGTCGCTGGTGGAAACCGCCGCCGCGCCGCCGCGCAGCGCGCGGCCGATGTCGCCCTGATTGCAGACGAACCCCGACGCGACGATCGGCGGCAGCGCCGCGCGGTCCTGCTCGGACAGGTAGGACAGCATCGCCGCGGGCATCAGCTGCACCAGGTTGGGATCGCTCTGCTCGACCGCCTTGACGCTGCGCGGCCAGGTGGAGCGATCCGTCACGAACACCTTCTGCATCGACACCATGCCCGCGCGGTTGGCGCGCTGGATGGTCGCCACGCGCGTGGAGACCAGGCTCGTCACGCCGATATCGGCCAGGTACTCCACGCCGCCCTTGTCCTGCGACAAGCCCTCGCAGCTATCAATATTCACGATGACATACTTGTCGGCCTTGGTCAGCGCCGCGACGACGCGCTGCAGCTTGCGCAGCTCGACGTTCGCGACGATCGCCACTTCCGCGACGCTGCCAAGGAACGCATCGATCTGCTCGATGCCGTAGAGCGTGGCGATGACCGGGCGGCGCGCCAGCCGCGCGCCGAGGGACTTGTCCTTGCTCATGGCCGACCTGGTTCGTTGCCCAGCGCATCGGTCAGGCCGAGCTTGCCGGGATTGAGAATGTTGCGCGGGTCCAGTGCACGCTTGACCGCCACGAGGACCGGGAACGCGCCACCGAGCGATGCCTCCATGTACGGCGCGCGCAGCAGCCCAACGCCGTGATGGTGGCTCAATGCGGCGTTGTAGCGGATCAGCACGGCGTTGGCGGCATCCCACGCCTGCCGGTACCACCGGGCCCGATCGCCAACCTCCACGTCTCCGCGCAACGAGAAGTACAGGCAGGCGCCATCCACGTAGGCGTGCGACTGGTGCGCCGAGCCGGCCAGCGTTCCCGGCACAGCCTGGATCGCGTCCACGACATCGCGGTAGATGGCCGCCAGGTCGCTCCACGGCCCGGCCATCTCCAGCGTATCGGCGACAAAGCCCGGGCCGCGCTTGAAGCCCTCCGCGCTCTTGCCGGTCAGGTAGCGCGTTTCCAGCCATTTCTCGAAAATGGCCGCGCCGTCCAGTTCATGCCCCGTCTCCTTGCAGACGCCCTCGCTGATCGCGATCACCGTGTCGACGACCGGCTGCGGCCCTTCGTCGGCCACCAGCAGTACGTTGGTATCGGGCAGGCCGAACTGCACGCCGCTCTCCAGTTCGTCGTACAGGCGCAGCGCGGCCGGGTTCGCACCGCGCTGCAGGATCTCGCGACATGCGTCCAGCCCCGCCGCGAAAGTGGGGAATCCGTAGGCGATGGCGCGGGCGTAGTCGGGCAGCCGGTGCAGCTTCAATCGCACGCGCACGATCACGCCGAGCGTGCCTTCGGAGCCGATGAACAACTGCTGCAGGTCCGGCCCCAGCGCCGCGCGCGAGTAGCCGCCGACGCTGATGAGGCTGCCGTCCGCCAGCACGACGTCCATGCCGAACACCATGTCCTCGATCTTGCCGTAGCGCGTCGACAACTGCCCCGCGCCACGGCAGGCGACCCAGCCACCCACCGTGCTGATGCCGAACGACGATGGCCAGTGTCCCATCGTCATGCCGTATTCGCGCTGGATCGTCTGCTCGAAGATGTCGCCGAACATGCCGGCTTCCACCTCGACGATCTGGCTCTCGCGATCGAAGGACAACATCTGGTTGATGTCGCAGACGTCCAGCACAATGCCGCCGCGCACGGGCAGCGCGGCGCCGGTCACGTTGCTGCGCCCGGCCGATACCGTGACCGGGATCGCGCCGGCATGGGCGATCCGCATCACGGCCTGCACCTGCTCGACCGTCGACACGCGCACGACGACCGCATCCGGCGTCGCGGGCTTGCCGGCGGTCTCGGTGATCATCGAGCCGGCCCACCAGTCGCGCGTCCACGCCACGACGCCGGCCGTCTCCGCGACGACCGCGTCGGCCACGGCGCGCAGCGCCTCGATGTCCCGCGCGCTGACGGTGACGGGATCGCGCTGCAGGCCGGGCGTTGCGCTCGTCTCCTGGACGGCGTTGGCATAGTGCGGCGGCGTGTGCGCGCCGACGACATAGTTGCCACGGTTATAGCCTCGCTTGACGGCTTCCTTGCTGATCATTGCTGGTCTCCCATAAGAACGGATTTTTCGTGGCGGACGGCGGCCAGATAGCCGCAGACCTGTTGTGCGACCGTCTCGGCCGACAGGCCAAGTTCGGCTTGCAGGATTTCGCCGACGCGCGCCGCGGCGCGCGCCGAAGCATCGCGCGCCATCAGGCGGGCGCGGATGCGGCGGGACAGGATGTCGTCAACGGTGCCGGCCATCTCGTGGCGCACCGCGTAGACGATCTCCGCCTCGCTGTGGGGCAGTCCCTCGACAATCGGCGCCTGCAGCCGGGGATCGGCCTGCAGGATGTCGCTGACAAAGCGCGCCTCGGTGCCGTAGCGCTCGCCAAGATGCGCGGACAGCCCGCCGGAGGCCACGATGGCCTGCGGGTCGTAGCCCGCGGCGCCCAGCAGGTAGGCGGACTTCGTCACGCACTTGCCGGACTGGCCGATCACCTTCTGCGCGGCGTCGATGGTCTGCTCGGCCATATGCCGGGACGTGGTCAGCTTGCCGCCGACAACCGTGACCAAACCGTCGGCCGCGATGTGGATCTCGTGATTGCGGCGAAGCTCCAGCGTCTTGCCACCGGGCGGCGCGACCAGTGGCCGGCAGCCGGCGATGCTGCCTACCACGTCCTCCGGCTGCAGGTCGGTCTTCAGCGCCGAGCGCGCGCCTTCCAGCAGGAAATCCAGTTCCTGCCGCGTGCAGTAGACATCATCAAGATCGCCGTCGTAGTCCTCGTCGGTGGTGCCGAGGTACGAGACATTGCCCCAGCGCGTGATCGTCGCCCGTCGGCTGCGGCCCGGCACGGGGATGGTCACGGTGCAGTCGTTGCGGATCTTCAGCCACGGAATGGCAACGTGCACGCCCTTGGCCGGCCGGATGTGCATCGCCGGGTCTTCACCCTTCTTGCGGCCGGTCCAGTCGCGCAGCCACACGCCGGTCGCCATGACAACGACGCCAGCGCGCACGCGAATCTCGCGCTCGTCGGCATGGACGATGGCGCCGTCGACCTTCCCATGGTCATCGCGCGTGATCTCCATGACCTTCGCGTGGTTGACCACCGCCGCGCCATGAAACGCCGCCGTGCGGACGATATTCAGCGTGAGGCGAGCGTCGTCGACACGCGCGTCGAAGTACAGGAACCCACCGGTCAGGTTCTCTTCCTTGAACGTCGGGCAATGCGACAGCACCTCCGCGCGGCTCAGCGTCTGGTGCAGGATCCCCTCGCGCCAGCCGCCCGCCAGGTCATACGTCCACAGCAGGCTCTCGAAGGCCTTGGCGAAGCGCTTGTCGAACACGCCGTCCTTTTCCAGGATCGGGAACAGGAACGGCAGCCGCTGTACCAGGTGCCGAGCGTTGCGGCGCAGGCGCTGGCGTTCCAGCAGCGAGTGGCGCACCAGCGACAGGTTGCCCTGCTCGATGTAGCGCAGACCGCCGTGCACCATCTTGGACGACTTGGACGACGTGCCGGAGGCGAAGTCATTCTTCTCGACCAGCGCCACGCGGTAGCCGCGCAGACTGGCGTCGAGCGCCGCATAGGCGCCGGTGACGCCGCCACCGACGATCAGCATGTCGAACGATTCGCTGCCGAGACGGTCGAGCTGCTCTTGCCGCGACAGCAGCAGCGGCGCGGTCAGCGTCATGCCGGCCCGGTCCTTCCGGGGCTTTCTGGATGGCAGGCCCATCATGTTGTGACTCTCTCCTGGTGAGACTTGAAAGATTGAGCGTGGGCCAACTCGTCCGCGACGCGCGATTGCCACCGATCGCAGCGGCGCGCACGCTCGGCGGCGCCGATACCCGGCGTGAACACGCGGTCGGTCACCGCATGCGCGGCCGCTTGCTCCGGCGAATCCCACAGCAGGCCGTTGCTTCCCGCGAGGAACGCGGCGCCGCGCAGGCTGGCGCGGTCGGTTTCCGCCATGCGGCGAATCGGGATGCCGGACAGATCGGCCTGAATCTGCAGCAGCGTGTCGCTGCCGGACAGCCCGCCGCCCACGACCAGCTCCGCGACCTCCACGCCCGCGACCTCCGCATTGGCCTGCATGCACGCGGCCACCGCGTGTGCGATGCCTTCGAGGATGGCGTAGGCCACCTGCGCCTGCGTGGTGGCGATCGAGATGCCGGTCAGCGAGGCACGGGCATCCGGCTCCATGCGCGGCACGCGCAGCCCCGTCAGCGTCGGCAGGAACGTCACGCCGCCCGCGTCGTTCACCTGGCCGGCCAGTTCGCTGATCTGGCCCGCGTTCGCGAACCAGCCCAGCTTCTCGCAGACCCAGTTCAGCGCCGAACCCGTGGTCGCGACGAAGGTTTCGGTGGCCAGGTGCGTCACGCCGTGCCGGCGGCGCGCCGTCATCGTCAGCGTACCGTCGTAGAGACCCGCCCGCGCGGGCGGCTCAGGGCCGATAATCAGGTCCACGAAGCTGCCGGTGCCGTGCACGCACATGGCCTGCCCGCGCGCGAGGCAGCCAAGGCCAACGGCGCCGGCGTGCTGGTCGCCGATGCTGGCGAGGATCGGCACGTCGATGCCGAGCACTGTTTCGCGGGTCCGCCCGAAGTCATCGCCGTCTTCGCGCAACGCGGGCAGCAGTTCGCGCGGAAAGCCCAGCGCGTCGATCCAGTCGAGCTGGTAGTGGTGGCCGGACAGCACATAGGCACCCGCCGAGGTGGCATTGGTCGGCGTGGTCACGCACGCGCGCGCATCGTCGAGATGCCAGAGCAGCCAGGTGTCGACCGTGCCGAACGCGAGACGGCCTTCGCGGAAGGCCTGCGCCACCGTCGGCGTCTCGCGCAAGTGGCGCGCCGCCCACAGATACGGCGAGCGCACGCCGGCGGGGCGGCCCGTCTGCCGGGTCAACGTCTTGTCCCAGGCGGGCGCGAGCATGCCGAGGTCATGAGCGTAGCGCGTGTCCTGCCAGACCATCGCCGGCACCAGCGCGCGGCCGGTGTGGGTGTCCCACAGCACCGCCGTGGCGCGCTGCGTGGCGATCGCCAGGGCCGCGATATGCAGCCCCTCGCGTTGCGCCTGGGCAATGGCCTCGCGGCAGACGGCTATCGTCTTTTCCAGGATGACATTGGCATCCTGCTCGACGACGCCGGGCCGCGGGGCCTCGGTGGAAAGTGCCATGTACGCGAGACAAGAGACATGACCGTTCGCGTCGACGACTGCCGCCCGGGTACCGGACGTGCCTTCATCTATGGCAAGAATGACTGTTTTCATCGTTGCGAGTCTCCGACTGCCGGGTCCAGAAACGCGCCGCCCGGGCGGGCATCGTCCTGGAACTGCGGCGCTCCGGCTTCGTTGTCCGGGTTGATCGTGGTGCGGGTGGGATCCCAGCGGATGGCAAAGCAGATCAGGCTGGCGATGAACGGCACCACCGACAGGATCAGGAAGGTATGCTCCAGGCCGTAGCGCTCGCGGAAGATGGGGAAGACCAACAGGCCCAGCGCGGCCCCGATCGAACCGAGCGCGCCGATCACGCCGTTGGCACCCGCGCGCAGTTCACTACGGAACGACAGCGACGACAGGCTCTTGCCGTTGGCACCCGGCCCACCCGAGTGGAAGAGAATGAACAGCGACGGCACGATCACGGCGACCCAGAGCGGCATCTTGCCGTGGAACAGGCCCAGGATCAGCAGCATCACGAACACCGCGGCAAACCCGAACGCGGACGCGCGGCGCAAGCCGAACCGCTTGCCGATGACAGGCGACAGGAAGCCGCCGACGATACCGAACACGTTGAACACCAACGCGCCGAGCGTTGCATAGACAAAGTCCTTGCCGAACAGCGCAGCGCTGATCAGCGGCAGATACCAGCCGACTGCGAAGTACTGGATCGACTGGCCGATCTGCACGGTCGCGGCCAGGATGGTGCGCGGCAGGTACACGCCGCGAAAGATCAGCAGCACATTGGCGAGGCCCCGCCGCGCCTGGTTGGTGACCGGCAGGCGCTCCGATTCCGGCGCAGCGGCAAACTCGCGGCCGTAGATACGGCTCATGGCATGCGCCGCCTCGGGCAGGCGCTCCTTGCGCGCGAGCCAGATCGGGCTTTCCACCAGGAAGAGCCGTTGCAGGATGAGGATGGCACACCCGAACACAGCCGTCGCGGCCACCGAGTAGCGCCAGATCGAATCGCCTACGTCCCACGAATGAAACAGCAGCGCGAGCAGCAGGTTCGAGCAGACGGCGGTGTACCACATGCCCTGCCAGACGTTCAGCCGGCTCTTGAGCCGCACCGGCGTGAACTCGGCCAGCACGGCCATGGCGATGGCGAAGTCGATGCCATAGGCGGCGCCGACAAAGAAGCGGCCCACCAGGATGGCCTCGAAGCCGGGCGCGAATACCACCAGGATCGCGCCGGTCACCGCCAGCACCTTGGCCAGCACCAGCGGCCGCACGCGGCCCCAGCGGTCCGCCATCCAGCCGCCGATGGGGTTGAATGCGATCGCCACCCATGACGCGAACGACGTCAGCAACGCCACCTGCGACGCGGCCAGATGCAGGTCGCGCGTCATGGGCCCTAGCCCGGCGCTCAGTGCGGAATTGGAAAATGCATCGAGGAACAGCCCACCCAGCGCGAGCCACCAGATGGTGCCGGCTCTGCCTTTTATGCCTGGACAGGAATCGATGAAGGCGATGACATCGTCGATGCCACGGATCTTGATCGTGGATTGCACAGCGGTCTCCTTGTTTTATTTCTGTAAGAGGCCGCAGCAACCTGCACGCGCTAAGAGACCATCTTACAGATGGTCTCTTATCTAGATCTGCCCGCAAACTTTATGACGGCAGGTTCGGGCTGTCAAGCAAAATGGCAGGCGGAATGCCGGGCGATTTTCACGTTCTGTGCGGCCATCGGCCATCGCTGCGGCGCAGCAGCGCGTATCCGTTTTGTCATATGGCGCCGCTAGACTGGCCGGTCAATCATTTCCGGAACCCCACCCCACCATGCTCGGCGACCTGTTGGTGACCTTTTTCGAAGTGGCGCGCCAGGGCAGCATCACCACTGCCGCCAAGCAACTGCGCGTGAGCCAGCCCACCGTAACCGGGCGCATCCGCCAGCTGGAGGAGACCTACGGGGTCGAGCTGTTCCACCGCCGTGCCAGCCGCGTCGACCTGAGCGATGTGGGCGTGGCGTTGATGCCGGTGGTGGAGCAACTGATGCAGCAGGAAGGCAACGCGGATTTCCTGCTGCGCAACGCGGGCAACCTGCGCTTTGGCAACCTTCGCATCGGCGCGACCGGGCCCTACTACATCCTGCGCAGCGTGGCGGGATTCCGCCAGCGCTACCCGGCGATCGAGGTCAGCATCGAGATCGGCAATTCGCAGCAGATGCTCGATGCGCTGTTCGAGTACCGCATCGACGTGGCCGTCTCCTCGCACCCGGTGGACGACGACCGGCTGGCGCGCGTGACGCTGGCGTCCGATCCGATGGTGCTGGTGGCCCACCCCGACCATCCGCTGGCTCGCCTGCCGCAAGTCGACATCGGCCGCCTGGCCACCTGCCACCTGCTGATGCGCGAGCATGGCTCGATGACGCGCAAGGCGACCGAAACCGCGCTGGCGGACGCGGGCTACGAGTTGCCACCCCACACGGTGATCGGCAGCCGCGAAGCGATCTACGAGGCGATCCGCCAGAATCTTGGCGCGAGCGTCGTGCCCGTGGGCGAGGTGCCGCGCGACCCGGCGCTGTGCATGGTGCCGTTCACGCGTGAGCCACCGATGCTCCACGAGTACTTGTATTGCCTGGAGGGGCGGCGCGAGACGCGGCTGCTGTCCGCCTTCCTCGACTGCATCGTGCGGCAGCCGTCGGCGTCGAGCCCGGCCAGGGCGGCGTAGGGGCCTGGCGGGTCAGGCGCATCGTGGGCCCTTCCGCTGATGCCGGCATCGGAAATCTTGCGGCGATCATCACGGCGCGGTCATGGCACGGACGCAAGCTTGCGGGCTTATTTTCCGACCGCCAAAGGAGCCGTGCCGCATGTCCCGACTTGCCTTGTTCGACCTCGATCACACCCTGCTGCCGCTGGACAGCGAATATGAATGGGCACGTTACCTGGTGGCGGTGGGAGCGGTCGATGGCGAGGAGGTGGCGGCGCACAACCGCCAGTGGACCGAAGCCTACGCCGCCGGGCGGCTGGATTTTGCGTCGCACGCTCGCTTTGCGCTCGGGCTGCTGGCGCGTCATCCGCGTGCGCGCCTGGAGCATTGGCGCGAGGGCTTCATGCGCGACGTGATCGAGGCCGCCGTGCGGCCGGCCGCGCTGGCGCTGCTGGCCGCGCACCAGGAGGCGGGCGAGCGCTGCTGCATCGTCACCGCGACCTGTCGCTTCGTCACCGAGCCGATCGCGCGCCGGCTGGGCGTGCCGCACCTGATCGCCGTGGAGGCCGAGCGCGACGCCAGCGGCGAATTCACCGGGGCGCTGGCAGGCATGCCGAGCTTCGGCACGGGCAAGATCACGCGCGTGCTGCAATGGCTCGATACGCTCGGGCTGGACGCTACCTGCCTGGACCATGCCAGCTTCTACAGCGATTCGCGCAACGACATCCCGCTGCTGGAGCGCGTTGGCCGTCCGGTGGCCGCCAACCCGGATCCGACGCTGGCCGCGCTCGCCGCGCAGCGCGGCTGGCCGGTACTGCGGCTGTTCGCCGGGGCCGAAGCCAACGCCGCAGCCGAGGCGGCCATCGCCTCGCCGTTGCCGGCCTGAGCCCCGACCCGGCGCGTCGTCACACAACTGTCATCATCGAACGGCAGCATCGCTGCGCGGCCGCAGCGGCTATACCTATAGGAAGTGGACGGATACGCGCCGGCCCGCATGGCGGCGGCAATGGAGATCATGTCGGGAACGCATTTCACCGAGTACGATCAGTTGCTGGCCCTGCTCGATGCAGGCAGCCAGCACTTCGAGGTGCGCGTGGCGTGCGAGACCACCTTGCACGGCCAACGCTTCGCGGTCCATACCGCGGCACTGGGCGCGAAGTCGCCGCACGCCCCCGCCATCGGCATCTTCGGCGGCATCCATGGGCTGGAGCGGATCGGCACGCAACTGGTGCTCGACTACATGCGCACGCTGCTGTGGCGGCTGGAATGGGATGAACTGCTGCACCGCGAGCTGGAGCACATCCGGCTGGTGTTCATGCCGCTGGTCAATCCCGGCGGCATGTATGCCGGCACGCGAGCCAATCCCAATGGCGTGGACCTGATGCGCAATGCGCCGCAGGATGCCGACGAAACGGTGCCGTTCCTCGCCGGCGGGCAGCGCATCGGCGCCTGGCTGCCGTGGTTTCGCGGCAAGGCCGGCGCGCCGATGGAGGCGGAAAGCGCGGCGCTCATCGCGGTGGTGGAACAGGAACTGCTGACGCGCCCGCTCGCCTTTGCCGTCGACTGCCATTCGGGCTATGGCTGGCGGGACAGCATCTGGTTTCCCTACGCGCGCACGCGCCAGCCCATGGCGCACCTGCCCGAGATGTACCTGCTGAAGACCATGTTCGAGCAGGCACACCCGCATCACGGTTACGCCTTCGAGCCGCAGAGCCACCAATACCTGCTGCATGGCGACCTGTGGGACTACGCCTACGACCGCGCGCCGCCAGCCGGGCTGTTCCTGCCGATGACGCTGGAGCTGGGTTCGTGGCTGTGGATCAAGAAGAATCCACGCCAGTTGTTCAGCCGCGACGGCATCTTCAATCCGATCAAGGCGCACCGCACCGCGCGCGTGCTGCGCCGCCACGTGAGCCTGTTCGACTTCCTGGGCCGCATTGCCTATGCCCCGCAACGCTGGCTGCCGCAGGGGGCGCGTCGCGAGGAACTGCTCGCGCTGGCCCGGACGCACTGGCAAGGCACGCCCCGATGAGCGACTGGATCCTGCTGCGCGGGCTGACGCGCGAAAGCCGCCACTGGGGCGAGCTCGCATCGCACTGGGAGGCGCGCGGGCTGGGACGCCCCGCGCTGCTCGACCTGCCCGGCAACGGCGCCCACGCGCAGGCGCCCGTGCCGCCCGACGTGCGGGGCATGGTGGCGTTCCTGCGCGCACAAGCCCAGGCGGCCGGCTTGCGGCCGCCGTTTCGACTGCTGGCCATGTCGCTGGGGGCCATGGTGGCTGCCGAATGGGCGCGCGTGCATCCGGGCGAGATCGCGGCGCTGGTACTGGTCAACACCAGCATGCGGCCCTTCAGCGCCGTGACGGAACGGCTGCGCCCCCGCAACTGGCCCGCGCTGCTGGGCGTGACCCTGCGTTGGCATGACCGCCCGCATTGTGAGCGGGTGATCCATCGGCTCACCTGCGAGCGCCACGACACGCGCGAGGCGGACATCGCCACGTGGGTCGCCATCGCCCACAGTGCGCCGGTCAGCCGCGGCGCCGCGCTGCGGCAGTTGATGGCCGCCGCGCGCTTCGGTGTGGCGCGGCACGGTGTGCCGCCCTGCCCCGTGCTGATCCTGTCGTCGGCCGCGGACCGGCTTGTCGATCCGGTCTGCTCGCAACGTCTCGCCGCCGCCTGGGGCGCGCACCAACGCGAGCATCCGTGGGCCGGGCATGACCTGCCTCATGACGATCCGGACTGGCTATGCGAGGTTGTGGCAGCGACGCCAGCGCTGATCGCTCCGTACCCACCGCGGGGGTGATCGGGCGCATTCATCGAGACACCAAATCAAAACGCCGCCCGGCAGCGATGCCGGGCGGCGTTTTGTTGTTGCGCGAGAACGACTGTCGGCGATCAGGAAACGGCGGCGATCAGCGTCTCGGCGGCAGCTTCCATCCGGTCGGGCGTGCCAAACAGGCGGGAGGCCACCAGCCCACTTTGCAGCGCGCCGTAGATGACCTTCGCCAGCGTGGCCGGCGCTACTGGGGGCGGCGTGGTCCGGCCGGCGTGGGCTTGCTCGATCACGCGCGTGAGCCAGGATTCGTTGACGCGGTAGAACTCCTGCAGGCTGGCATGCACCGATGCCGGCAGGCTCATGACCTCGGTCGCCAGCATGCCGGCCAGGCAGATCTGGTCGCCGCAGCAGGTTGCGCGCAGCGGCCCCAGATACAGGCGCACCTGTTCCAGCGGCGACAGGCTGGTATCGATGCTTCGGATGCGCTCGGAGATCCGGCTGCTGTACTCCTTCACCGCCTCGAAGATCAGGTCATCCTTGGAGGGGAAGTAGTAATGAATGCTGGATGTCTTGACCCCGACCAGTTCGGCCAGGTCGCGATAGCTGAAACCATTGACGCCGCGGCAGCGGATCAGGTTCAGCGTGTGCTCGAGCAGTTGCTCGCGGACGGATTGCGTTTTCATGAGGGCAGTGTATCTATCTGAAGATAGATCCTCAAGTCGTAGTTACCCGTAAGCGGCGACTGGTGCCTATGCACCGGCCGCCGACGTCATGCCGGCAGCACCTGCGCGGCCAGGGTGACGAGTGAGCCGCTGGTGAGGCACAGCAGAACCCATCCGCCGAGGATCAGAGCGCTGTCACGCAGATTCATGATGTTCTCCTTTGTGATCGGTGCACGGCATGAAAGGTATGCTGCGCACCGGTATCGGGTCAGGCGTTGGCGCCTTCGGTGAAGACGTCGAACTTGCCGCCGCGAGCGCCGTCGGTGTACGGGTCGAAGCTGCGCGCGGGGCTGGCCGAGACACCGGTGCGATCCAGGCCGGCAACCGTGCGGGCGCCATCGGT
>JACXTT010001377.1_pt1 | contig 40394 bp, 31 predicted proteins | sample 9270951 | NCBI WGS metagenome assembly JACXTT01 (sample SAMN15532306, study PRJNA645909) | rock metagenome | isolation source: weathered quartz diorite | place: Puerto Rico | collected 2017-06-21
GAGGTATCGGTATCCAACTATCCGCTTTTTGATTTTCCGCCTTATGAGTTGGCCCTGGCCAGTCGTTTGGTTGATGTGGTTCGCCACGAAAAGCTGGATGTATTGCACGTTCACTACGCCATTCCACATGCTTCGGCTGCGTTTATGGCCAAACAAATATTACTAACCTACGGCATTTATATCCCCGTAGTAACTACCCTGCACGGTACCGATATTACCCTGGTTGGTAAGGATCGTACTTTTAAACCGGTAGTTACTTTCTCTATCAATCAATCCGACGGGGTTACCGCGGTATCCGAAAACCTGAGACATGATACGTATGAGTTTTTTGAGATAGATACCGATATTAAGGTGATCCCGAACTTTATTGATCTGAATCGCTTTAGTCTTAAAGCAAAAGACCATTTCAAAAAAGCTATCGCCCCATCGGGCGAAAAAGTATTGGTGCACACCTCCAACTTCCGTAAGGTAAAACGTACCGAGGATGTAGTACGGATATTTGCCGAAGTTGTTAAAAAGATCCCTTCCAAATTGCTGATGGTGGGCGATGGCCCTGAGCGCTCCGGTTGCGAGCAGTTATGCCGCGATTTGGGTGTTGCTGATAATGTACGCTTTTTGGGTAAGCAGGATGCCATTGAAGAAATACTTTCAGTAGCCGATCTGTTCCTGATGCCATCACAATCAGAAAGTTTTGGTTTGGCTGCTTTGGAAGCTATGGCTTGTAAAGTACCCGTGATCAGTACCAATGCAGGTGGTTTGCCCGAATTAAATGTAGATGGTGTAACCGGTTTCCTGAAAGATGTTGGCGATGTAGAAGCCATGGGTAAAAGCGCCATTTATATATTGGAAGATGAAGATCGCTTGAACCAGTTTAAAGAAAACGCCCTGGCCCGTGCCAAGGAATTTGATTTGGCCACCATTTTACCTTTGTATGAAAATTACTATTTACAGGTGATTGATAAGTGTAAAGACAAGTGTAAAGAGCTATGCACAGGTAAAGCCAAGGTTGACTAAATGTAAACAAGATATAATTAACTCATATAAAGTTAATTAGCTGCCTGGGTATTTTTTCTTATATTGTAATTTCATTTTTTGGCCATCCGTGAGGGCTGTAACATACCTGATACAATTGAAAAAATATTTTCCAAAGGTTAAATATTTTCGTTGATGTTAACTAACTTAGTCTACTGTTCACTTTTAAAAATTAAACTTATGGCAAAGCACACAACCCTAAAACGTGGTCAATTACTTAAGTATATTGGTAAAAGATGGAAAAATTTAAACATCAGTAACCCCTTCATGAAATTCCTGGGTTACGATGACGGGAGCGGCTTTGCAGATCTGTGGGTAGAATATCAGGGCCGCACATTATTAATCTCTGTTAAAGAAGTAGAACTGGCTGTTTAAAACAGCCGGTTCAAATGTTGCAGAAAGGGTTTGTTCTTAAACTTACCCCGAATAATTATGGCTTTATAAAAAAAGAAGCTATATTCGTACCAAAGGAAATGGTGTCTTCCTACTTAACCGCCCTAAAAAGCTGATGGCGCCTACAATAAATTAACTCATAGGGTTTACCCCTGTGCTGATTTTTTGTAGGTGGAAAAAAAACTCAATATATCTGTTTTAAAAATATGCCGGTATAGCGCCCGGATGAAATCTCTATTATCTTCTTGGTATCCCGTATTTTATATTAGTTCTCTTGTCATCCTGAGGAACGAAGGATCTATTGTTCGATTATGCCTATCGGCTAATAGATGCTTCACTGTGTTCAGCATGACAGATCCTCTATTATTTAACCTAAATTAGTCGCTCATGAACGATAAGCTTTTTACGTCCGAACATTTTTCGATCCTCAAACACCTCATCCGCTGGACGCTCATCATTATACCCATTGCTATCGTCATTGGCAGTATGGTGGCCTTGTTTTTATGGTTACTCAATTGGGCTATCCATTTCAGGTTTGCTCATACTTATCTGCTATATCTGCTCCCCGTTGCCGGAGTACTGATCTATTTTATTTATAAACTGATAGGCGGATCGGCCGAAAAAGGAAATAACCTTATCATCGACGAAATTCATCTGCCGGGTGGCGGCGTACCCAAACGTATGGCTCCTATTGTACTCATCACTACTATTATTACCCATCTGTTTGGTGGCTCCGCCGGGCGGGAAGGTACCGCTGTGCAAATTGGTGGCAGTATAGCACAAATGTTTGGTGGCTGGTTTAAGCTAAACCCGGATGATACACGTATTGTGCTCATCGCCGGTATTGCCGCAGGCTTTGGGGCTGTTTTTGGTACGCCACTCACCGGGGCCATATTTGCCATGGAAGTGCTGACTATAGGGCGCATTCAATACAATGCCCTGCTCCCTTGCCTTATAGCCAGTATCATTGGTGATGTTACGGTTGCCGTTTGGGGTGTTCATCATACGGCCTACCATATTGATGTTTTTACAACGGCACCACATTGGTTTTCGCCATACTTGTCGTTTGATTTTGTGTTGCTTTTTAAGATCATGATCGCATCTGCCGTGTTTGGATTAGCCAGCTACCTGTTTGCCTGGATGGTGCATGGTATCAAAGGCTTTTTTGTAAAGCGGGTGTCTATTCCCTGGCTGATACCGGTACTGGGTGGGCTGATCATTATCGGTCTTACTGCGCTGATTGGCAAACCCGATTACCTGAGCCTGGGTGTCGACCCGGAATACGCAGGTGCTGTTACCATTCCATCGGCTTTTCATACAGGCGGCGCCGATACCTGGAGCTGGCTCTGGAAAACCATTTATACCACTACTACCCTGGCTACCGGTTTTAAAGGCGGCGAGGTAACCCCACTTTTTTATATTGGAGCCACCTTGGGTAACACACTATCGGTATTGATGGATGCACCGGTGGGTTTATTTGCAGCGTTGGGTTTCATCGCGGTTTTTGCCGGGGCAACCAACACACCACTGGCCTGCACCATCATGGGAGTTGAGCTTTTTGGCGGCCAGTATGTTTTGTTTTTTGCGGTAGCTTGTTTTACCGCCTATTTTTTCAGCGGACACTCCGGTATCTACAGTGCACAACGCATCGGCATACCCAAAGTATCAGATACCCTTTTTTCTGACGCGGCTACCCTTTCAGAAGCTGGTAATCGCAGGCATAATTATGTGCAAAAGAAATTGCAGAAGTATGGGTTGGGGGGTAAAAAGGAAGAATAAGCAGGGGAATTATAGTAATGGTTTACCTGAACAGGGTATTTTTTGGGTTCGCTCTGTAAATCGGGGATTGCTTCGTGCCTCGCAATGACGTGTTTTTTATTTTTCTTCCCGTCAGCAGATAAGCTTCGGGCGAAAGCAGGCAGAACAATGTTGGGTAGTGCGTTGCAGGGGCATAGCAAGTTTTTGCGGAAGCGCAGGAAAACGAGCGAACAATTGGGGCAAAATAATTGCAGCCCGTGGTTCTGTCTGCTTTGCAGGGTAAAGGCCAAGTGCGGCAAAGAAGCCTCTCTGCTGACAGCCTTTTGGGTTACTTTTGTGGCGACAAAAGCGACTGGCCCTCCCGCGGCGAAGAGCGGGTCTGCGCTTAACAATATCTATTACTTGCGCTGATGAGATTGCTTCGTGCCTAGCAATGACATCTTACGCTTCAACTCCCCGGCTTTTTAGGCGCAACAATCGTCGTATCCTTAACCGCTTTTACCGGGGGCGGAACCCCTCCTGCTTTGCCTGTAGTATCCTTTGACGCCTTTATGACCGATGGAATAGCTGTAGTGTCTTTACCTGCTTTTATCGCCGGTAGATTCCCTATACCTGCTTTACTGGCTGATGTATCCTTACCCGCGTTTGTTGCCGGTTGCTTGCCTTTGACGGTGCTGCCGGTAGTACCTGTAACAGGTTTTGCTGTTGCTGCCGCCTTGCTTATCGAATCGGTAAGGGTTTTCAGAGCCAGTTGTAGTTTCTTCACAGAATCGGCTTTAGCCGGGTCCTTTCCAAGCTTCAATATTTTTCCTTTCAAATTACTAATCCTAACCTGATTTAAACTATCGGCTTTGGTTTTTGGTGCCGGAGATCTTATAATTGCGGCAGCCTTGCTTATGGAATCGGTAAGGTGTTGAAGGTTCAACTGTAGCTTTTTCACAGAGTCGGTTTTGGTCGAATCCTTGCTGAGTTTCAATATTATTCCCTTCAGGTTATCCATTTTAGCCTGTGTTAAGCTGTCTACCTTAACTTTCGGAGGCGGTGATTTTGAAACTGCTGATTTTTTATGATGCGTTGGAATGATCGCTTCTTTGGAGGCCGGCCGGTCCTTCGGTTTCCATATAAAACCTTTTAATAGTTTATCTTCCTCGGTAACTTTAGCAATGGGGACATAGCGGTTTTCGGGCTTGGTTACAAAAGTAACTTCCTTTGTTTCGCCATTTTTAAAAACAACATGGATCCGGCTGCTTAATGATCGTTGCATACCGGCTATCTTGCCACTATCACGCTTAAAATAAATGCTTTCGGCATTAACGGCTATGTATAGCTGGTGAAGCTTGTCATTTTTAAAGAAGCCCCGCATCTTTCGGCCCGAGGACTGGTTAAAGTGTAGCGAGTCGTCCTTCTCAATATTCACCACAAAGGCATTCGGAAACAATTCGATATTATCCAACTTTTTGCTGCGCATTTGCAGGTAAACGGTATCGCCCGAAAGTTGGGAGCCCTGTGTCCAGAACATGGGTTTTACATAACAACGTATGGTAGAGTCTGCATTGCTGTAAAAAATAGAATCGGCCTTACCCTGCAAATCCGATTTAAATATTTTAGCATGATGGTGGGCTATTAATATCCGGATGCGGGCAGTATCCTTTACGTCAAACTCCCGACTGGCAAACACCGGGTCTTTTTTCATGTTTACGGCACGCACACTATCCTGTTTGGCCTTTCTTTTGGCATTTAACAGATCTTTTTTGATTTGGGTAGAATCAACCTTCGGCTTTCCAAAAAAGTCGCGATGCAAGTACGTAGTGTCTTTTGGGAGGTGTAGGTAAACAATCGGCATACCCTTTAATTTCTGATTTAAAACGGCCCGTTTTAGACCAGCTTCGGAGGTATCCCGGAAATGCAGCAGCCTTTGTTTTTCCTGGTATATCTTCAGGTTTTTGAAGGTCATGATCTGAGTTTCCAGTGTATCGGCCGTCATAAATATGGAGTCGCGCTTTACTTTTTCACCTTGTTTATTCGTATCTACAGGTGCTGCTATCGGTTTATCTCCCTTCTTCGGTTTAATGTCGGCAGCCAGCTTGGCCATATTGGTGAGCTTTTTATCCGCCTCGCCCGGTTTTATATTTTTGGTTTGCACGCCGAGCTTTTTCGCTACGGAATCTATTTTAACAGAATCCCCCTTTCCAATGGTGCCTTTGGCTTTGACATTATCGGCTATTTTTGAGAGCTCCGTGAGTTGCCCAATCGCATCGCCCGGTTTTATATTTTTGTTTTGTTTGATCAGTGCCCTCGCGGCAGAATCTATCCGGGTCGAATCTGTTTTACTCACCATGGATCCCGGTTTCAGATCTTTAGCCAGCTTGGTCATGTTGGTAATATCCTTAGTGTTGGGGCCATCCTTGAGCTTGTTTTTTATCGCATCTTTGGCATTTTTAGCTAATACAGGAGGTGTTTTGGCCGCTGCCGAATCTGTTTGAGTGCTGTCTTTTTGCTCGGTGATCAGCACCATGTAGGCATTTTCGGTAACTACAGTGCGTTCGTCGGCTTTAAAATAGGTGCCCAGATCGCCTTTGAGTGTTATTTTTTGTTCATTATCATTAAAGGTGATGTTTTTAACCGCGCGGCCATAGCCTTTGAGCCGGTCGTAAAATAAACTATCACCTTTTAATGATTTGGTTCCCTGTTTGTAATGGTTCTTTTTGCCAAAAAAAGCTTGCTCGGTTACGGTATTATAAAGTCCGTTTTCGGTGTACAGAGTGTCCTTGTCTTTTTTGCCGTAGATATTGGTGGGTCCGTAGAAATAAGATATACGGGTGCCCGTATTATAACGCAGGGTGTCGGTTTTAATAATGGCATCAATGGTAGTGAGTACCACATCATACCGGAAATAAGAGTCGCGCGACTGTGCAAAATAATATCCGTTTTTACTGGTAAGCACATTGTCCTTATTTACCAGTTTACCCCCGCTGGTATAAGTGCCTATGCGAGTGGCGGTATTGTAGGTAAGATAATTGGTAGTTAAGGTAGCGTCCCGGTCAACCATTTTTACATTGTCGGTGAGTATGGCCAGTTTGGTGTTACCGTTATAGTTAAGTTTATCAGAAAAAATATTCAGCGTATCCCCTTGGTTGATGTTTACGTTGCGAAAGGCATCAAAAGCGTTTTCGTTAGGATAAAAATAAGCACTGTCTGAACGCAGGGTTGAGAAATCCTGTTTAAAAACCCCTTTATAAACTTTGATCACCTGGCGTCCTTTAATGGTAACAACGGAGCTGCTTTCTGACTGTATCAGGTTTACAATTGATTTCTTTTTTTGGGCCATAACACTGCCCGCCAGCATCAATAAAAAAAAGCTTAAAACATATTTACTCACGTTGGCAAAATTAGTTTTTTGTTGGGGTTAAAGAGAATCAAGAGTTAAGAATCAAGAGACAAGACAAAAAAAGCTATCTGTAACCTATTTTTTCTCTCTTAATTCCTGATTCTTAACTCTTGATTCTCATAATTTAATAATTTTGATGGTGCAAACCAAATATTGCAGAATCGACTCACCCCGTCTACGCTTAGCTGGACGGCCCTCTCCCCGGCTTCGCCGCAAAGAGGGAGGGAGAACCTTTGCTATTTCGGTTTTCCAGATTTACGAAGTTTTTAAAACTTCGTAAATCTTAATAGACTAACAAGTACTAAACAAAATCACTAATTCAATAAATCATTAATTCAATAATTACTTTGTTACCAGTTAAACAATTTGTAAATTTTATTGAACAAAATACTTTGTTTACGCCTGGCAGCAAAATTTTGACTGCGGTAAGCGGTGGCATGGATTCTGTTTTAATGGCCCACTTATTAAAGCAGGCCGGTTATACTTTTGGCATAGCCCACTGTAACTTTCAGCTGCGCGGCGACGAAGCCCTGCGCGACCAGTCCTTTTGTAATGATCTGGCCAATCAGTTTCGTGTACCTTTCCATACCGTTAATTTTGATACCCGGAATTATGCTGCCGAAAATAAAATATCTATCCAGATGGCTGCGCGCGAACTGCGTTATCAATGGTTCGGCGCCATAAGCCAGCAATCAGATTACCAGGTTATTGCGCTTGCACACCACCAAAACGACACAATTGAAACAATATTGTTAAACCTTACCCGGGGCACGGGCATAGCTGGGCTGCATGGCATATTGCCTCAAAACGGTAACCTGGTACGCCCATTACTGTTTCTAAACCGGGATGAGATAACTGCTATTGTTGCTCAAAACAAGCTGGATTATGTGGAGGACAGCTCCAACGCTTCGGCCAAATATGCCCGTAATAAAATCAGGCTGGAGGTGATACCCCAGCTAAAAGAATTGAACCCGGCACTGGAGAAAACCTTTGAAAATAACCTGAAACATTTCCGCGACCTGGAAACACTGCTCGAAAATCAAATCGCGCGGCTATCCGAAACAATAATTAAACATGGACAAGATGGTAATTATATGTTGCTGGATGAGGTTAGGCAATTAAACCCTATGCGTTTATTGCTGTTTAAATTACTGCAGCCATACGGTTTTAACGAAACTGCCGTTGATGACCTGATATCGGCATTGGATAAACATCCCGGCCGGGTATTTGAATCAACAACATATTCGGTAATACTGGACCGCGACCGGTTGTTATTGGAGAAAAAGAAAAATGGCGGGCACGAAGCTGTTATGATTGCCGAAAAAACACATGAGGTGCATTACGGCAATTATAAAATGACGGTTTTGCATGACGATAGCCCGCTGATTATAAAGGACAATCCGCTGGCCGTATCTGTTGATGCTGCGTTGTTGAAGTTTCCGCTCACCTTGCGGGTGTGGCAGGAGGGCGATCATTTTTATCCCCTGGGTATGAAGGGACGAAAGAAACTGAGCGATTTTTTTATCAATCAGAAAATATCGCTGAATCAAAAGGAGGAAGTGCCGGTGCTGGTAAATGGTAATGGCGAAGTGATGTGGGTTGGTGGTTACCGGCCCGATGAAAGGTATAAAGTAAGCAATAACACTAAAAAAGTTACTATCTTCGAACTGTATAAATTAAGATGAGCGATAAAGCAATTTTTGTAGAAAAACAGTACCTCGGCAGGGAATTTATCCCGATAACTATACGCCTGGTTTTGGCCATGTTTTGTTTCGCGGCCTATTTTTTTACGGATGAACGTGAACGCAACGGCGACCTGCTGGTGGTGGTTGGCTTTGCTATCATCATCATATCCATCATCATGGGTTTTTTACTGCACTTTAGTACCCGGGTTGAAAATAAAAGTATCAGGCTTAACGGTTTGTGGACCACCCGCCTGGTTAAAATTGATCTGAATGGCATTGTGAAGGCAGAAAAAGGATCATACAGCCGCTATTTGTTCAATAACCCGGTATATAACCTGCATACCAAAGGGACGGTTCGCTTTTATGCCGCCGGTAATGATGCCATACACCTTACCGACAGGGATGGCCTGCTTTATATTATCGGATCGCAGCATGCCAATGAGTTTTTGAGAGCGATCAAAGAAGAGATGGCCAAGTAACAAGCAGCTCTGCATTTTAAAAATCTGGTATGCGCAAAGTCCACAATTTTATACGACACGGAATCCTGAATTTTATCGACCTGTTTTACAAACCATTTAAAAAATGGATGCCGCTGCACACCTTTCGTTATGCGGCCTGCGGTGGCAGTAATACGGTGTTTGATATCCTGCTTTTTAGTTTCAGCTATAATTTTATCTTCAAAAAACATAACATCGATCTTGGTTTTTATACCCTGAGCCCGCATATTGCTTCGCAGATGTTTTCGTTCAGCATATCGTTCTGTACCGGATTTTATTTAAACAGATATGTGGTTTTTAAAGAATCGGGCCTGAGTAAAAGGGGGCAATTATCCCGGTTTATAATGGTTAATGCCATATGTATTTTGCTAAATCTGGTGTTTTTAAAATTGCTGGTTGATGTGATGGGTCTTTATCCAACTCCAGCCAAGATCATAGCTACCATATTTATTGTGTTCTTTAGCTATTTTAGCCAAACTCACTTCTTCTTCAAGAAAAAGAAACCGGCAGTATCTGCCGAAGACGGCCAATAAACAACACCTGCAATACTGGTTTTTGTAAAGTTTCAGCTATAAATAAACGAGTAATAGTTAAACTATTCATATCGGTATAAAGAATTATATATCTTTAAGCCGATATGCTTTTCACCAATAATCACATCAAATACCTAAGCGCTGCATTGCTGTTTATTACCAGTATTACTTATTCCGGATGTAAAGATCCGGGCAGAGCCAAAGAAAAACACCTGATATCATTCCGGGCTTTTAACGGCATTAACTATAGCGAAGTAGCCAGACGGCAAAAAAACGGTTTGTCATTTAACGAATATGGTTACCAACTGGAACCCCAATGGAAAATGAAATTCGTTTCGGACGATTCGGTGAGCATTTTTAGTCCCACAAAAAATACGTTCATCAATTTCCCGCTTACACGTGGATATGACTCTGTTTTTAACGCGGCACGGTCATGGTTCAAAATTAAAAAGCTGAGTAAAGACAGTATCGTCATGGAGATACTACAAGCAAAAGGCGATTCCATAGATATCGCCGGCTCCAAAGTGTATATGTTGTTTTATGCCGATAATTATGTAAAAAATGTGTTGCATACGGATACTTCCATACTGAGACGTCCCAGTCGTAAGGATACTTTGTTTGTAAAAGCATTGGCAGCCAAGGCCAGCAATAACATAGCCAAAGCCTTTTCGGCCAGGCAACCGGTTCAGCTGATAAGTAAAAGCCCTTTGGTAACGGTAAATCAGCGACATACCAAACCCGATATTATGAATAATTTTGATGCATCGGATGATTACCTTGATCCTACTTTCGATATTACTATCCATAAAGCTTATAAGGATTTTTACTACTCCTTTGAGATATGTGTTGATGACAAAGGTCTAATGCATTTTACAAGGCCGTTGGTAGGGTTCATGGGCGACGAAGGTGCTGAAAAAGCATACATACAGGCCTCGCAAAGTATCATGAACAGTTATTTACAGTATTACTTGAAGGTTATACCGGGCAGTACGCTTGGTTTTCCTCATGCCAGCACCATATCGTTACATGTGGAAGGTAAAGCGGCAGCTAAATAAAAACAATAGCTATCATTCATTATTCATAACGGTCATGAGCTGTTCGGTAAACAATATCGCGGCTTTTTTGCGGTAAACGCCTTTTTGCCAAAGGATATAAGATTGCTTTTTTACCTCCTGACCGGCTATCGGAATGGCAATCAGCTTATCCCATCCTATTAAGGTTTTTTCATTCAGGATGGTTGCCCACTCGCCATCCTGCACTAATGACAGCAGGGAATGCACATCATTCAGCTCGATCTTGATATTGGGGCTCATTTTGTTTTTGTAAAAGAGCTCGTTAATAAATGTACGCGAGCTGAAACCCTTACCCGGTAATATCAATTCCAACTCTGATAGTTGTTTCAGGTTTACACTTTTGAGTTGTGCCAATGGGTTATTTTTGGCCACCACCATCACAATACTGGAGCTGAAGAGGGGCTGCATTTCCAGATCCTCATCGTCTGATTCGTTGTGATAGGCTACAATCAGATCCAGCTCAGCCAAACGAAGTTTTTTTTCCAGTTCTACGTGATTATCAGAAGTGATAAAAATTTTAATACCCGGATATTTGGTTGAAAATGGAGCCAATACCGGAAACAACGAAGAGGTAAAAGCATAGGATACGCCTACATTCAGTTCGCCGGTGGCTGCGTTATTTAATTCGGTGATGGCTTGTTTGCCTTTTTGTACGTCCATTAATATTTTGCGGGCATGCGTTAAAAATACATGGCCCGCCTCGGTAATACGCACGTGTTTGCCAATACGATCAAACAGCAGCATCCCCAGCTCCTCTTCCAGCTGTTTAATTTGCTGCGATAAGGTGCTTTGGGTAATAAAAACCGCAGCAGCCGCCTCGGTAAAATTCATGGTTTCGGCCGCTTTAACAAAGTATTGCAATTGTCTGAGCTCCATAATTAATCGTTTTTATCAATTAATATCATTAAAACAATCTATTTTACAAATATATCATCATTCCCGATATTTGTACCATAAAGAATTTCAATAGTCTTGTATTAAGATCTCCCCTGAAAAGCTTTTGTTATCTGTTACCCCAATGAATGTTTTTCGATCACTTAAGTACCGCAATTTTAAACTGTTTTTTTATGGCCAATCTATATCGCTAATTGGTACCTGGATGCAAAAAACCGCCGTTAGCTGGCTGGTTTACCGGCTTACCGGTTCGGCGCTGTTGCTTGGCGTGGTTGGCTTTGTAAGTTTAATTCCATCGCTGATACTGGCCCCCTACGCCGGCAGTATTGTCGACAGGCACAACCGCTACCGTATCCTGGTTATTACGCAGGTGATATCCATGGCACAAGCCGGGGCGCTTGCTTTTATCATCCTGTTCAAGTTCTATAACATACCGGCTATTATTGGTTTAAGTTTGATACAAGGTATCATCAATGCTTTTGATGTAACCTGTCGGCAGGCCTTAATGATGGAGATGGTTGATAACAAGGACGATCTGCCGAACGCTATTGCCCTTAACTCCACCATGAGCAATCTGGCACGTATTGCGGGCCCTGCGGTGGCCGGTATTATCCTGGGCACCTTTGGCGAAGACTTTTGTTTCTTCGGTAACTTTTTGAGCTATATACCGGTGTTGAGCTGCTTGTTTATGATGAAACTGAACACCAAAGCCATCATCCGGTCAGAAAAAAGTATCTGGACCGAATTGCAGGAGGGGTTTAAATATGTATCCGGCGATCGCGACCTGAGCAGCCTGATCCTGATGCTGAGCATCAGCAGTTTATTTGTGATCCCTTTTAATACCCTGATGCCCATTTTTGCAAAAGATATATTTAATGGCGATGCCAAAACCTTTAGCTGGTTTGAGAGTGCAGCAGGTTTAGGATCAGTGATCAGTGCCATTTATCTGGCAAATTTAAAGAGCAATAAAAACCTCATTAAAATTATGATAACCGCTAGTTTGGTTTTTGGGCTTAGTGTTTTGATGGTGGCTTATGCCGGCAAATTATCCTTCGCCTTAATATTTATGGTATTTACAGGTGTGGGTATGATGGCGCAAACATCGGCCATTAACACCTATATACAAACCCATGCTATCCCAGCTATGCGGGCCCGTGCTATTAGTTACTATGTAATGGCGTACCAGGGTATGATACCTATTGGTAGTTTGCTGGTAGGCTGGCTGGCCAGCGGATTGGGCCCAAGGCGCGCCGTTTGTATTGAAGGCATTATAGGTGTACTGGCCGCCGCCGTGTTTGTATTGTATAAAAGGAGGCAACAGAAGCTTGAAGCTGATGTAGATAATAAAGCAGTGCTGGCCGGATAATGATATTTTAAATATTTGCCTCAATTATCAAAAAGTGTCATTTCGATAGAGCAGAGGTGGGATAAGGTACGGGGCGAAAGAGAAATCTTCTACATTATGCAAGGTTTCGATAACCAATTGCAGAAGATTTCTCCTCGTACCTCGTTCGAAATGACAGTGGGTTTAACTCCCCGTATACCCCCGATTATACGGGGGCTTTTTTATGACTACATTTTTAAGCCAATCTCTCTTAAACGCTCGTCCAGGTATTCGCCGGCGGTGATATCCGGGTATAATTTGGGATGCTCGGCATTGATGCAGGTTTCCAGGCTGGTTAAATCCATGTCTGATACCGGGTGCAGGAAAAACGGAACTGAATATCTGGAATTTTTCATCAGCTCGCGCGGCGGGTTCACTACACGGTGCGTGGTTGATTTAAGCTTATTGTTGGTTAAACGTTGCAGCATATCGCCTACGTTAACTACCAGGTCTTCGCCATGAGCCTTAACAGGGAACCAGGTGCCCTCGCGGGTAAGCAATTCCAGTCCATCAGCGCTGGCGCCAATTAACAAGGTAATCAGGTTAATATCCTCATGCGCACCGGCACGTACCGCATCTGCCGGAACAGAATCCGGATCAAGAATAGGGAAATAATGTAAAGTGCGCAGTATGGAATTGCCGTTATGCACTTTATTATCAAAATAAGTTTCCTCTAAATTTAAATAAACTGCAATGGCTCTTAATAAGTGTATACCTGCCGATTCTAATTTTTTATAAACTTCGCGGGTGGTGGTATTAAAAGCAGGCAATTCGTCAACAACCACATTATCCGGGTATTGCTCTTTAATGGGTGAGCCATCGGTAACGGTTTGGCCTATCTGCCAAAATTCTTTCAGATCGGGTGTTTTAAAGCCTTTGGCCGTTTCTTTGCCTTTGCCGGTATAACCGCGCTGGCCGGCAAGACCCGGTATTTCATATTTTTGTTTAACAGCATCCTGCTGGGTAAAAAGTGCTTTCACCTGCTCGTAAAGCTCATCTATCAGTTGTTTGCTCAGGCCATGGTTGGTGATAGTTACAAAACCGGTTTCGTTAAATGCTTTGCCTATATCGTCTGAAAATTGCTGACGGTCGGCCGCGCTACCGTTAATATAATTGTTCAGATCAAGCCTTGGGATATTTACTGTACTCATAATGGTATAGATAATGGGATGTAAAAATATTTAATTTTTAAGATAGCACATGCAAGGTATAAATAAAAATTTTGGGACAATGTTTGCTCCCTTACGCTCATCCGTTGCACATTAAAACAATTTTAATGTTAAACGTTTTATAATTTGACGGGTCATAGCTATATTGATACCGGAGTATACCGGTCAAATTTTAATCCTGATGAAACAATGAAAGCTATAAAAAGAATAAGCGGTTTATGTTTAATAGCATTTTTGATAATGCTTGCCGCTCCAAATAAAGTAAGGGCACAGCAGGGAGAGTATGTATCTGATCAGCAATTCTATGATGATCTTGATCCGTACGGTACCTGGGTTGATGATCCTAACTATGGTAATGTTTGGATACCTGATGCCGAAGACGGATTCAGGCCTTATGCCACACGCGGGCATTGGGTAATGACAGATTATGGCAATACCTGGGTTTCTGATTATCCCTGGGGATGGGCCACCTTTCACTACGGCCGCTGGCGCTATGATGATTATTATGGATGGGAATGGATTCCTGGTCATGAATGGGCACCGGCCTGGGTAAGCTGGAGAAGTGGCGGTGGTTATTATGGATGGGCTCCGCTAACACCGGGTATCAGCATCAGTATTTCATTCGGCAATAGCTATCGCGTGCCCGATTACTATTGGGTATGTGCGCCGCAAGCCTATATTAACCGCCCTAACATCAATAATTATTATGTGTCAAATACGCGGGTGGTTAACATTATTCATAATACAACGGTTATTAACAATACCTACGTTTATAATAATCGTACCTATGTAACTGGTCCACCGGTTAATGAAGTTAGGCGGGTAACCCGTCAAAATGTGCAGGTATACCGGGTTAATAATATTAACCAGCCCGGCGCCGGCTCCAGAACAAGTATTACCAATAACAGGCTTAATATTTACAGACCCGAGATTAGAAAGAGTACCGATGCGCGACCAGCAAGGGTAGTAAATGCTACTGAGTACCGTAAAGAAAACCCCAATAATGGTATTGCGCACCGCGTAGGCGGACAGGCAACCGTAAACCGTAATAATGCTGCCCGCCTGGCCGAAGTTGCCAAGAGCAGTAATAACAGGTTGGTAAGAGTTAACAATAATCAACCAGCCGGACAACGTACACAACAGCCTAACACAAATCCGGCTGTACAGCAACGTCAGCAGCAACAACTGCAACGTCAACAACAGGAAGCTCAGCGTCAGCAACAGCAACAAGGCCAACGCCAGCAGCAGGATGTTCAACGTCAGCAGCAACAAGGCCAACGCCAGCGTCAGGATGTTCAGCAGCAACAACAGCAGGCTCAGCGCCAACAGCAAGAGGTGCAGCAGCAACGTGATCAGGCCCAACGCCAGCAGCGCCAGGTTCAGCAGCAGCAACAGCAGGCTCAACGCCAGCAGCAAGAGGTGCAGCAGCAACGTGATCAGGCCCAACGTCAACAGCGCGAAGTTCAACAGCAGCAACAGCAAGCTCAGCGCCAGCAGCAAGAGGTGCAGCAACAACGTGATCAGGCCCAACGTCAGCAGCGCGAAGTTCAACAACAGCAACAGCAGGCTCAGCGCCAACAGCAGGAAGTGCAGCGTCAACAGCAACAAGCTCAGCGTCAGCAACAGCAAGCTCAACAACAGCAGCAACAAGCCGAGCGTCAGCAGCAGGCCGCGCAACGTCAGCAGCAGCAACAACAACAACAGGCAGCTCAGCGTCAACAACAGCAGGCTCAGCAACAACAGCAAGCCGCGCAACGTCAGCAACAACAACAGCAGCAACAGGCCCAGCGTCAGCAACAAGCGGCGCAACGCCAGCAGCAACAACAACAGCAACAGGCCCAGCGTCAACAGCAGGAGGCTCAACGCCAGCAACAACAGCGGCAGCAACAAGAGCAGCAGCAAGGCGAAGGTCAACGTACCAGGCCATAATTTGATTGTTTAGCTGATATAACAGATATTCATAGCACATATAAACCAATAGCGGTTTATATGTGCTATTTTTATGGCTCATATTTTAAGCCTTTATATTGATGAAAACCCTTTTTCCTGCCGGCCTTGCTGTTGTTTTATTTTTTCTTTTATGTCCGTTTAACGGGAATGCCCAAGCCGCGCAAAAAAGCGGCGACAAAAAAGCAAACCAAATTAATTTTATTGAAAACTCCTGGAGCGAAGCTTTAAAACAGGCTGCCGCTAAAAAGAAATATATTTTTGTTGATGCCTACGCCACCTGGTGTGGTCCCTGCAAGCTGCTTAAAGCTACTACCTTTAAAAATAAGGATGTAATAGCTTTTTACAACAGCAATTTTATCAACGTAGCTATGGATATGGAAAAAGGCCAGGGGCCCGAGCTTGCCGCCCAATGGGGTTTACAGGCATATCCTACACTCATTATTTTTAATGCTGCCGGCAAACCTGTTTATGGAACGGTTGGCTTTCTTAAACCAGATGATCTGATTAAATTTGGTGTGCAGGGTTTAAATAAATAAGGCTCTTAATCAGGGAGAATAATACCGGCCTCTGGCTAAAAGCTTACAAATAAGAAGGACCGCGTGATTAATTCACCCGGTCCTTTTGTTTTTATATAAAGAGTACCTAATTACTTAACAATAAAGCTGCCTTGTAATATAGCTAAAACCTGGGTCATGCTTAAAGGCTCATCAAATGCCGCTGTAGCTATAGAAACAGAAGTGGTGCTACCTGCAAAACTTTTTAGCGTGGTAACATCAACGCCGCCCTGGGTTACATTTTGCTCGCCGTCATAATTGGCGTTTACAAGCGAAATGCCGGTATCATTACCTACAGTAGCGGTACTGGTGATCCATGGGTTTTGCCCACGGATAGAGCGGATAGCCGAAGCATGACGGGCTTCTACCGCGTGGATAGATAACGCAGCAGTTAATACGGTTTGGTATAAACCGGCTTTAACACCTTCTGCAGCTGCTTTGTTAGCCAAAATATTTTCTGCCTGACCTTTGTAGGCACGTACGCCGGTATCTTCAAACACCTGGGCCACGGCCAAAAAGGTTTGATAGTTGGTTAGCACATCCTTAAATGGTCCATTACCCTGGTTGTTGCCCGCGGTTAAATCAAATTGAGGTGCCGATACCGGTGTGGCGCCCAATGAGGTAATAACTGCCTTTAAGAAGGTTACGTGATTGTTTTCATCACGGGTTACCTGGTTAAAGTAATTGGTAGCTGCTGCGGCTGGTATCAAAGCGGTTCCTTTGGCTGCACCTGCATTATAAAAAGTTGATTCCAGGTACTCCAATGTAAGAGCGTAATTCAATATCGCTACTACTGATGGCGTAGATGAACTTTGAGCATATGCTTTTTTAAAGATAGCGCCTACTGCAAATGGCATAGCGGCTAAAGCTACTTTTGAACCAAAGCTGGTTATGTTTTTGATCACATCACGGCGTTCACTTATTCTGCCGTAAACTTCCGGATCAACATTTTCAATTTCTTCTATGATATTAAATAAATTCATGATGATGGGGTTTTAAACGGATGCGTAACCGTAGTTTACTGCTGTAACTTTAGTTTTTAAATAGGTATTGGCTATCTTAAGCACTTGTGCTATAGAGGCAGATGCATTTAAACTGTTTGTGGTATCCACTACATCTGGTCCGGCAAAAGAGCCAGGAGTAATCAAATCGCGGATCAATGCAGCGTGACGTGCTTCTACCGAAACAATTTTACCGGCTATAGTTAAGTAGGCCGGAGTAGTGATCAGGTAACCGGCTCCGTCATAAGCAGTAACACCGGTATCTTCAAAAGCTGCTGCTGCTGCCAATACACTGGCGCGGCTGCTGAAGTTGATAGAAGAAAAATCTGGTGTTAAAGATGCAATTGCACCGGCACCAAGGGCTGCTTTAAAAAATTCGCGGTGTAAAACCTCATGATCGCGGATGTCAGTCAACATAGATGTTTCTGCCGAAGTAATGCCACTATAAGGAGTAGCGGTTACCTGTAAGTAAAAGGCAGCTTCCAGTTGCTCCAGCGCATAGGCATAGTTTAAAATGGCTAAGTCGCCCGACGCGCCAAGGTCAATAGTACCGGCAGGAGGATTGGGTGTGATCTTATGATCTTTGTGGCATGATGCAGCAGTGGCCAATAAGCCCACGGAGGCAACACCAACACCAGCATAACGCAAAAACGACCTCCGGGCCATATTTGCATTTAACATGCTTTCTTGTGAGTCTGTTTTCATAGAAATTAATTTTTTTGAAAGTTTCAATTAGTTTTGTTTTGTAGATGATATACGCCTATTTAAACACCCCGGATTGGCATTAGTAGATAAATAACCCACTCCAAATAAGAGTAGTTTTATTTTAAATTAATTTCAATTGCGAAATAATTAAATATTTTCACTGAGGTAGACGGATCAGGAATATAAAATGGCAGCCCGATTTTGCCATTTATTTTGGTTATATTTGTGGGTATACAGCAGCCCGGTTTTTCGCTTATCCGAAAAACCGGGCTGTTTGGTTAAGGGAAGAACAAGCCGTAAAATAAGTTGTTTAGTGTGTAGTTATTTGATTTCCAATAAATTGAAACTTTTTAAAGCAAAAAAAAACGTACTTAAATTTGTTAAAAAGTGTTAACATCGATGGTTTTGGATGGATTTTAAGCAATTTTCGACTCATTTTTGGCCATTTTTTATACAGAAAAGTGTTAAAAATGAAGGTTTAAAAAGTTTTATAAATAAATCTTTAGACTCGTGTGAGTTGACTTGTGGAAATTTGAAGGGATTGCCGGAAGGAAAATAAAAAAGGCCGAAAAACTCTCGCAGTGTTTCGGCCCTACATCTACCTATGAAAAACAACCCTTTTAGAAGGGTAATAATCTTAATTCAAATGCAATGCCAATTGCCTAATAGCTATAATTAAGCAAGCAAAAGGCAAATTGAGGTGCTGTTTATCAATGTGTTGTAGAAAATACTTCCCAATATGTGGGTATCAATTACACGGGAGTTAATAATTGATGCTCAATAAAAATATAAATACCAACTCCGGAAACCATACCACCATATCATTGTTATCAGTTTATGGACCATAACGTTTACTTATTGGCAACCGATCCTAAAAACCCTTGCCGGGATGTTATTCATTCCAGGGATACCCGTTTAAAGGTTAGGGTTTATTGTCTTGATGAGGAACAGTTTAGGCCCGATGACGACGAAGTGCAGTTATATGGCTATGCCAATAGTAAATTATTTGCCTTTGAAACCATTGATATTGCCGCAGAAGATGCTATTGACCTTGTTGACGCCATAAAATGGTATGCCAGCTATATCCAATGCCCAAACATGGAAATTTTGCCCGAAGACCCACGCCCTGGTCGAAATAATATAGCTATGTGAGATATTAAAAAAGGCATGGTGTAATTTTTATTATTAATAATCAGCAGGTTAATATAAATTCAAAATTTTTTTTTGAAGAATAGATCAGAACTTCTATATTTGCAGACCCAAAAGCAAGGGAGTTTAGCTCAGCTGGTTCAGAGCATCTGCCTTACAAGCAGAGGGTCACTGGTTCGAACCCAGTAACTCCCACACTTTTAAACCCTTCAGATTAAGTTCTGAGGGGTTTTTTGTTTGATGATAGTTTCAAAAAATAGCTATAATGAAGCCCAGATTGATAGTATATTGTTAGTAGGGATTGAAATGGCACCCTGAACAATGACTTTCACCAGGACTTAAAACAGGAATTGGACCTATTGACGCCTTATTCTTTCTACACAGAATTTACAAAAGCAGAATATATCTTGTGCATGATTTAAAAAGTAATGATGTTAATTACGGTTTGGTAAATCATTTGAACCACTTAGAGTACCAATGCCGGTGAATGGAGTATAGGAGAGTTTGTTTTAATGAGAAGTTTCTTACTGTAAAAAAGCTTTTGGAAGAGGGTGTTAATAATATATAAAGTTATTATTAATATTATTGAAAGTCATTGGGCCGAAATGATAAATAATTATATTTGGAGCACCTTAACCCTGCAACATGATTATATTATCACAATAGCCTCTTTTAGCCTTCAGAAAGGCTTCAATCAGCATTTATTTATTCTATAACAACTTGGTACCAATCTAAGCAGATTGATTTTGCCTACTATATAATAAACTCTTAGCCCTACTTATCATGAAACTCATCTTTTCACTATTTCTATTTTTAAGCATTTCATCGTTAGTACATGCCCAATGGACGACGAATGGAGCAAATACTATTACTTCAACCACTAATTCCGTTGGTATTGGTACAACAACGCCTGTCTCTCCATTACAAGTACAAATATCTAACCTAGGATTAAATATCACAGGTGGTTTTCGAAACTCAAATAATGGGGCGGGGAATGGTACGACGACAGCTGGTACTGCTGTTGGGATTGGCTTTCTTAATGAATTAAACGGAAATTGGTGGAAAGCTGCTATTGTCCATGAAAGAACGAACGCCTATGGCGTAGGGAACTTGCATTTTTTAGTCAATAATTCGATAGACAATTCAACCGTTACGCTGAATGATGCAAAAATGACGATACAATCTTCAGGTAATGTGGGTATTGGGACAACAACGCCAGCGGCTAAGCTGGAAGTATATGGAACTGCGCTTGTAGCCGGTAATAATGCAAACATAGATAATAGAAATGGCAATTTACCACTGACTTTTTTGGAAAACACGGGTAAAATGTTGATCGGATGGAATAGGACGCAGGGCGCAGGTGAAACTGACTTTATCAGTAATCAAGGAAGTGGAAGCGTGGGCGGCTTTGCATTTTACAATCATTCCAATACCGGTACAGAAAATCAAGTGATGTGGCTCACCGGTGATGGTCGGTTGATGATTGGCCTGAGTACTGGCAATACGGGCAATAACAAACTGGCTGTTGGTGGTGGTATTATAGCGGAAGCCGTTACTGTCAAATTACAATCAGCTTGGCCTGATTACGTATTCAAAAAGGATTACCAACTCCCGTCGCTCCAGGAAGTTAAAACTTACATCGATCAAAACCAACATTTACCAGAGGTTCCATCTGAACAACAAATATCTAAAGATGGCTTGAATTTAGGTGAAATGAATAAACTGTTGATGAAGAAAGTTGAAGAGTTGACTTTGTATTTGATCGAAAAAGATAAGAAGGAGAAAGAATTAGAAATCAGGATAAAAAACCTGGAACAAAAAGAGAAAAACTAAACATAAAACCTTAAACCAAAATATTTTCTACAATGGAAATTCCCGCAAAAAGGAGCAGAATATACCGCTATTTTATTGGGCTTATACTGTGCTTAAACATTACTGTTACATATGGTCAACCTAACAACCCTACCTTTGATCAAAACCCGATTCCTCCTTCTCCGGAAGCTCAGGCTTTTATGAAATATGGTATCTACCCGGTTGATTATAGCACTGGTGTGCCTAAAATTGAAATTCCTTTATACCAGATTAAAGCAGGGAAATTATCCTTGCCCATTAGTTTATCATACCATGCCAGCGGGATTAAAATCAATGAGCTGGCCGGTAGTAGCGGTCTTGGGTGGACATTGAATGCGGGAGGTGCGATATCTCGTGTGATCAATGGCTTTGAAGATGAGAACGGGTTTTTGCAATATGATCATTATTCGGCATCTTACATTGACAATTATACACCACCTTCTGGCGGCGATTATAGCAAGGTTTATGAGTTTGTTAGGGCTATCGCGTTTGGAAATAATAGTGGAGATGGTAGATCAGATGATTATTTTTATAAGGTAGGAAGTGGATTATCAGGACAATTTGTATATGATATCAATAAGAATATTCGTCAGCGCTCTTTTAGTAATAATATCATTAAATGGACGGGGCTTAATCAAAACACCTTTGAAATTATCGGTGAAGATGGAACGCATTACATATTTAATGATAAAGAGCTTGTTCATACCCAAATAAGCTCTTGTCCAAGCTCTTGGTATGTGAGCAAAATAATCTCCAGTGATGGCAAGGATGAGATCGATTTTGAATATAATATCCTTCCTCCGCCGGATTCCTATTTTATCGAATCGCAAACATTCAATAACAATAACTTGATAAAGGATGATCAGACTACCTGGCAGCCATTGCAATGGCATCGGAATTTTATCACCAATGATAACTCTGTAGTTGTCAAAAGGATCAAGTTCAAAAATGGCTCCGTTACCTTCACTTATGAAAGCGGGCGGAAGGATTTGATGAACAATCGGTTAAGTGTGGTTACTGTTAATAGGGTAACGAACACGGGTGCTGAAATACCGATCAATAGCTATAAATTGATACATACTTATTTCGGAGACCCGAATAGTGGCAATGCTCATTTTGATTCAAGGCTACGCTTAGATGAAATAAAAAAACTTGATCAAAACAATCAGTATATCAGTAGCTATTACTTTCATTATAACCAGCAAATATTGCCTGCTCTATGTAACCCAAATAATCCATCCGGAACAGCATTGGCCAGCCCGGCTTTTGCACAGGATTATTGGGGGTATTTTAATGGTCATTATGAAAACAGGCATCTTATGCCAGATGTACCATCTGAGTCGGGAACTCCCCCTGCAAATCGATCTGCAAATGAGGTTTATATGAAAGCCGAAAGCTTAGAAGAAATCGATTATCCGACTGGCGGAAAAACCATATTCGAATTTGAGGCTAATCGTTTCTCCGATGTATCACTAGTCGGTGGATTACGGGTAAAAACGATAACCTCAACGGCCAACAGTACAGCGCCGGCGGTAGTTAAACAATATCAATATGGTAACGCCATATCCTTAACGCCAAATGGTGAACCTTCTTATTATTCGTTTCTACAGAAATATGATAATGGAGTGGCGTCAAATTGGGGCGCCTATGACTGTCCGGTAAAAGCGGTTTATTTTTCAGACGCGGTTGTTCCATCCGGATCTCACAACGGAAGCCCTGTAATTTATGCATCGGTCGCCGAGGTGATGGATGACGGTCAAAACCAAAAGCAGAAAACAGTATATACTTATGATACGGAAAGTGACCAGGCTTATCCGGTTCCACAAACGGGTAAATATGGTAGTGCAACTTATTCGGATAAATCCTGGGCCCGCGGAAATCTCTTGAGCACAACCTATTATAAATATAAGAATGGGAACTATGTGATCAATAAAAGTATAACCAATCATTATGATCCAAAGCAGGTTAGCACGATAAACACCGGGATAAATTGTTTTATCCAGACGGTTCACAGCCAAAATGATCAGGGAAGAAATAATCCCGGAGGATATCCACTACCTTTTACTTATCCATTCGGTCCAGCCCCGCGTCCCGGATATTGGGATTTTAGTTATTTTGATGTAAATGAAGAGGCTGGAATAAAAAAGGTGACCAGCACCGAAGAAATTGATTACGATGATAACGGCAATCCTACTACGGATAAGCTCACTAATATAGCTTATAACAGTCCGGATCATCTTTTCCCTACCCAGAGGGATGAAATCAACAGTAATGGTATTAAATACATAAGCCAATACAAGTATCCACAGGATTTTCCGGGAATGCCTCCATATGATGCAATGATAAGGAATAACATACTCTCTCCAACTATCCAGGTTTTTAATTATAAAAACACCACAGATAACCTTTTATCCTTTCAAAAAACGAATTATGCCGATTGGGGCAATAATATTATTGAGCCAGCAACAATAGATTTGCAAAAAGCCAGCAATCCGGTGCAAACAGCATTTAATTACCTTGGCTATGATGAGAGTGGGAATGTTGTTAGTACGGGAAAAACCGCAGGACCAATAACCAGCTATCAATGGGGATATCAGCAACAATATCCCATTGTTCAAATCAAAAATGCGGCCAACACTTTAAAAACAACCAGCACCTCTGTTGGAAATGGTTTTTCCATACAGTTCCCGGCCACAAGTAGGGATGTCAGTACCCGGCAGTTTACCGTTGGGGCTAATGGTACAGCGAGTTTATCAATCGATTTTGGTGGTGATGAAGGGAGCGGTACTGTCCGTGCGGAAGTTACTATAAACATTACCGGACCAAATAACTACGGCACTGGCTCCTTTTCGCTCTGTTTGGCTACGGGTACGGCAACTTGCGGGAATTATTCGTCGAGCAGGATCTTAACCGGCCTAGCTCCTGGAAACTATACGCTGACTGCCAGCATTTATGACGCTCAAAATCTGATCATTCCTATTAACTTATCTGTTTCTTATTCGGGTTTGGTACCTATTGTTTCAGGTAACAAGGATTTTTACTATGATGGTTTTGAAGAGAGTGGCGGAAATACTGCCATTAACGACTGCAGGACTGGTCATTTGAGCCATACAGGGGCATATAATGTGACTTTAAACAATCTGTCATCAAGGAGTTATGTTTTAAGCTACTGGATAAAGAATGGTAATAGCTGGGTTTTACAAACATCTTCACCTGTAAGTGTAAGCGGAGGGACCTATACCATCAATATTCCAAATGGCCAGATCGATGATGTACGTTTTTGTCCGGTGGATGCGCAGATGAGCACGTATACCTATGATCCATTGGTGGGGATGACAAGCTTTACTGATCCTAAAAATGAGACGACTACTTATGAATATGATAGTCTTCAGAGGTTGAAGATTGTAAGAGATAAAGACGGGAATATTGTTAAACAGACCAACTATCACTATCAGGGACAATAAAAACAGAGCCTATTAAACTTTATCAGCACGCAAACACGATCATATTCAAATCATAGTATATCAGTTAAACTGTTCCTGGCGATCCTGACGATATTGATACCACAAGTGGTGAAAGCTCAATATATAGCCAGCCCTGCCCAGTTGAACACTACAGCAACAACACCGGGTAATTATTATAATGAAACAAGTATTACTTTATCACCAGGTTTTTCGGCCACGGCAACAAGTACCAACAGTTATAGTTATTTTATCCAGACCAGTTGCGTTCCGCTTAGTATTAATTTAAGCCAAAGCCAAAATTATATCCTGACGTCGGTACCCAGGGACGTCGGTATCGATCCAGCAGACAATAATACCAATTGTAAACTGATGCAAACGGTACAGTATTTTGATGGTTTAGGTCGTTTGCTACAAACTGTTCAAGTTAAGGGGTCACCAACCAGTAAAGATATCGTTCAGCCGGTCAGCTATGATCAGTTTGGTCGCGAAGCAAAGAAATACCTGCCCTATGCCATTACAAATGGAGCAAGCGATGGAAGTTATAAGTCAGACGCTTTAACCGTAAATGCAGGCCAGGATCAGTTTTATAAAAGCCCACCTGCGGGAGTATCTATCATTCCTTATCCTTCAGAGAGCACGGCATTTGAGTCCTCACCACTAAATCGGGTAGTGGAACAGGGGGCATCGGGGCAGCCTTGGCAGTTGTCAACCAGCGGTGTAACAGGTAGTGGTCATACTATACAGATGGCTTATGGCAGTAATGTGACTGACGATGCGGTGATTATGTGGGTTGTAAGTACCTCTGGAACCGGGGCGGCCGGATCTTCTAATTATGGCGCAAATCAGTTGTACAAAACAACAACGACAGACGAGAACGGGAACAGTACAATAGAATTTACCGATAAAAAAGGACATGTTGTGTGTAGAAAGGCCCAATCAGGCGCTGCGTCTTACCTGGCTACGTATTATATATATGATGATTTTGATAACCTGGCCTATGTAATCCCTCCGCTGCCGGCCGGAACTGCTTACCCGGCAAGCTTTACGGAAGCTGATGCGGTATTTACGAATTTTATATATGGTTATCATTATGATCTGCGAAACCGGGAGATAGAAAAGAAGATCCCGGGTAAAGCCTGGGAATATATGGTTTACAATACACAAGACCAGGTAGTAGCTACACAGGACGGTGTACAGCGAGCAAAAAGTACGCAGGAATGGAGTTTTACCAAGTACGATCAATTTGGCCGGATAGCTTATTCGGGTATATATCAATACCCGGGGAGCACACCCGGAACAAGTTATCGGGCGGCATTGCAGACCACAGTAGACGGGCAGACGAATCTTTGGGAAACCCAGCAGACCACTGGTACCGGTTATTCCGGTACGGCCTGGCCGCAGGCGAATATTCTGCGCTATCTGATGTTAATTTACTATGATAATTACACCTTTCCCAATAAACCATATAGCCCCGTTGTAAGTAACACGCTGACCAATCCTACAGGGTTGCCAACCGCAACAAAAACAGCCGTGCTACTGCCCGATGGAACTTATGGGTCTATGTTATGGACGGTAAATTTTTATGATGACCGGGGCCGATTAGTACAAACCAATAAGCAGCATTACCTGGGTGGGGAAGCCAGTTTGAATACCTTAAACTATGATGAAATAGATAATATCTACAATTTCAATGACCAGGTAAAAACCACTAATCGTCATCACTATGTAGCAAATTCCCAATCCCTTCTGGTGACCACCAATTACCAGTATGATCACATGGGGCGTAAGCTGCAAGCCTCAGAAGCTATCAGCACAGGGCTCAGTCAGGCACCTTCACCAACAATCATTTCGCAACTGGACTATAACGAGATTGGTCAGCTGAAAACCAAACATCTGCATAGCACTAATAACGGAGGCAGTTACTTACAGGATATCAGCTATACGTATAATGAGCGCGGCTGGTTGAGCCAGATCAATGACCCATCTGTGGCGCCTACAGCAAATAAATTATTCAGCGAGAAACTGAATTACAATTTACCACAATTTGGTGCACAGGCCCAATTTAATGGTAATATCGCAGAACAACAGTATAATGCCGGTATCAGCGGCAATCAGCATGTCAACTACAGCTATGATAACCTAAACCGATTAAAAGCAGGTGTTTCCACTGCTGGCTTCAGTGAAACGATTAGTAATTATGATAATCTGGGTAATATTCTGGGATTAACTCGTACGGCTCCTAACGCGGCTACCTTAACTTACAATTATACCGGCAATCAGTTACAAACAATCACCAATAACGGAGCGGCATTCCGAAGCTATCCAACTTATGATCCTAATGGCAACGCTTCGAGCGACGGGCAGGGTAATGCGATCTTATACAATATGATCGATCTTCCTAGAAGTATTGCATCCAAAAACCTGAGTTATACTTATTCAGCAACTGGAGAAAAATTACGGAAGAACAGTAATGGCTCGATCACGGAATATATAGGAGGGATACAATACAGACCAGATGGAACAATAGATTTTGTACAGACAGAAGAAGGCCGGGCTAACCGGAGCGGTACAAACTATTTATATGAATATACTTTGACGGATCATCTGGGCAATAACCGGGTAACCTTCGACCAAACCAATGGCAAAGTAGGAGAAGATGATTACTATCCTTTTGGGCTGAATGTACATCGGCAGGTAAACGGAGGAAATAAATATCTTTACAATAATAAGGAGTTGCAAGAGGAGCTGAATCAGTATGATTATGGTGCAAGGTTTTATGATCCGGTAATTGCCAGGTGGACAAGTGTGGATCCGATGGCAGAAAGTAGCCGTCGGTTTAGTCCTTTTATTTATGGCAATAATAACCCAATACGGTTTATAGATCCGGATGGAATGCGCAGTGAACCTGGTGCTCCCTGGAAGCCAAACAACGACTTGGATGATCAAAAGAAGGATCCTTTTTCCGGAATGTTGACCAATGTTCCAGATCCAATCGATCCATCGCAGCAAAGTAAAGCTGATAATGAGGCAACGTCGCAATTGAACGATGGGAATGAGACTTCTACAAATAATGATGATTCCTCGACAAATAATAACGATGGAGGGAAGAAAGATGGAGGAAAAAAAGACGGAGGAAAAAAAGATGGGGGCAACGGAAATAGTAATGAAGGGGAGAAGAAACTCACATTACAAGATATGAAAAAAAATCCTCCACCCGAGAGTGTAGGATATAAAGCTCCGAAATCCGGAGCTCGGAAAGGACTTAGTTCACGTGGAACCGGATGGGTTGATAAAAATGGAGAGATTTGGGTACCTGATGATCACAATGGGACACACTCTCCACATTGGGACGTACAGCCAGAAAAAGGAGCCGGTTATAGGACTGTATATCCATCGGTTCAACCAGTTACTGAAATAAGTCAGGGGATTCAAATTAATCGCCCTAGAATTTCTCCTGTTGTAGTAGGCACAGGAATGGGAATAGGGGGTATAATTGCAACTTATTGGTGGTTGGGTCTTTTGGCTCTTTAAATGATTTTATATAAACAACCCACTAAATAGATAATGAATCATTGCTGAATTTAAGGTGGTAACTAAGTAGCTCCTAATATGGGTATGAAAAGCAAAAATGATTAATATTTTAAAAAAAATATTTATGATACAATTTAAAAAGGATGTAGAAAAAATACTTCCCTATGATAGGCATCAATATGTTGAATTCCTATTTGATGAACTTGATTTGTCGATTAAATGGTTTGGTGTTTCATTTCAATTGGATAGAAACGGAGAGAAAATCGCTTTGGCGGAGTTCATCGAAATATATCAACCCTGGTTTAAGGAAATTATATTAAGACTTGGTCGAGATCATTCTTGGATAGTAAATCACGATAAGAAAGATTTAGAATGGTTTCCAAATGACGAGGATAATTTGAAATCCTTACGAAACCTATTCAAGCAAAACAACGTCTCAAATAGATTTAAAGGAGCCTTGATTTTCAGTGAAGATACCCTGTTGGAATTCTCAAAAGACTTAATTTCATATCCATATAGTGTGTTTAATGAAGATAGTTTATTTTACATGAATATAGATATTTCACATCATGAACTACCCTTTATTATAAAGATATCAGATCATTTGAACATTGATTTATTAAGTACAAGTAAGGAATTGTTGAAAGAAGTTGTAAGCGAAAACAATTCAGATTCCTTTATATTGAAACCATACAGAGGTACCTCATTATAATAGATATTTGTTATAAGAATGGACGGTATCTCTTGCAGGTATTTAATATTCAAATTATGAGAAGAAATAAAATCGTTTTGAGTTTTGGGATATTTGACTTTAATGATATAGCACACGAAGAACTCACGAAACTGATACAAATTCAACCGGTAAAGGTTTACATTAGAGGTGAAAAAAGAAACCCAAGAAACCCTAATTCTCCATTGATAAAACAAAATGGGTGGATCATGGAATCGCCATTAGATAAGTACTCAACATTTGAAGAACAAATGAACTATTTACTAAATATACTTGAATCCAAGATGGAAATATTTAAATTAATATGTCATAAATATTATTGTGAGTTTTCTTGTGGTATATTTGTTTATTACGGTAACGAGGAAAGTACTCCTTGGGTACATTTGGATAACAGGTATAATAATTTAATAAAAGAGTTAAACATTGAATTTGATGTTGACCTTTACGTTTTTCCTAACGATGATGTAGCGAATTGAATTTGTAAAAAATAAAGCTTTTTCCTATCCCACGCTACCGCAAGTGTCCCACTTGTGGGAAGCAAGACAAGGAAACAGAGTGTTAAGCCCAACCCACAGTGTTGGGCTTTTACTTTTTATAAGCTAATCTTTTAGCATGCTGAATGAGGTCATTAATAGCGTATATGATATGCTCTCTGTCCTCGGAATGGAGTTGTTGGATAGATAGTACTTTGTTCAGGAGGGTTTAATCTATGCTTTGATCAGCTTTACCTACCAAGTAGTCTAATTACACAGATTAAAGCATCAGCAATCTTACTGGCAGTTGCATATTGTTTTTAATATTATTTGCGGACAGAAAAGTGAGCCTTTTTAAAGAAAAACGAAAAGCTAATTAATTCTTAATTTGACACAATAATTGGACAAGGAGATAAAGACGTTATGAATTTGGAAAAAGTCACTCATTTACATTTAGTTTATCGTGTTACAGATGTGATTCCTAACTTGTTAGAGCTGATTTTACTTGGCGCTGCCTTTACTGCTTTCTTGCTTTTTTACATTTTCGTTCAAAAGCGTAAAGCAGGGGGAATTGTAGTTATTGGTGGGGGAGTGATAGGTGCTATCTTTTTATTGATAGTATGGATATCGACTAAAAGCTATATGGCTAACCGTGAAATATATAATAGCAAAGATCTTTTGTTTGTCGAAGGTAGAGTAGTGAATTATCATCCTATGCCATATCAAGGGCATGCGGATGAAACATTTGAGGTCAATGGTGTTAAGTTTGCCTTTTCTGATTATGACGAAATGGGCATTGGTGGCTATAACAATGCAGCATCGCATGGCGGGGTTATTAGATCGAATTTGTATGTGAGGATTGGTTATTATAATAATGGAGAAAGGAATGTGATACTCCAACTAGAAACGAAATAACTCTTTTTCCCCCGCTACCAGCAAGCGTTCCGCTTGTAATTCATAAGACAAGTAAATACAATACAGAGCCCAACCACATCACATCGGTTGTATATATGCTGATCTTGTTTTAATATGTCGCATAAAGTCATCTATGGAGCAAAAGAGGTTGCAATGGTATTGTAGGTTATCTTATTAAAAGGTACTGAAGATAAAAGGCATGGTGAATAACTTAACAGTTTACGTTTTAAGAAGTCAGGACAGAAATAACCAATTTATCTACTAAATAAGGCTTTGCAGATAAATAACAATCTATTAAGTTTGAAAGATATATCCAAAGCGTGATATTTTGGATATGGTTTAGGTAAAACTGCTGAGCTGCAAAATGAAAAGAGATTTTTTATATGTCTATAACATGTTTTACCTTTTAAGACGAACAGGTTGAAATCACACCCACCCAATCCACATCAAACAACAAAACAGAATAGAACAAGCCTCAAATCACAGATAGAGTCAATTACAAGTCAACAGCCAGCGAAATCAACTTTAGCAGTAATAAGTAAAGCCCAACCAACCGTTATGGTTGGGCTTTACTCTCGCATTGCAAATGCTAAATCCATATTACGCACTGATCACAGATCAGCGCGAGGTTGGAGTTGAGCCTTACTCTCGCATTGCAAATGCTAAATCCATATTACGCACTGATCACAGATCAGCGCGAGAGTGGATTGATGCGTAGTATTATTACTATTTGCCTGCCCGGCTTTTTTAAATGAATTTAGCAACCATTCCTGTCTGCTTTCCTGATTATTCTCTTTTATTAGATTGATCAGTTGCTTAGCAGTGAAAGATTTAAAGTCGCGCAGCAGGTCCTCCGGTTTTTGAATTGTTGATCTAAAAACCAAATGCACGTGGCTCGACATAATACACCATGCATAAATTTCCATTCTTTTATTTGCAGTACAAAAATTCAGATTCTTGACTATACAATTAAAATATTCCTGCCTGACAAATACGTCAACCCAAAATACGGTAGCAAAACTTACAAAATATAACCCCCCAGCATTTTTAAATTTATAATTACGACTCATTTGTTAAAAATACCTGCTTTTCTGCAATTTATATCAGGCTTGTTTACCACAAACTTGACACTTGCAACAGCCAGCGAAATCAACTTTAGCAGTAATAAGTAAAGCCCAACCATAATGGTTGGGCTTTATTCTCGCATTGCAAATGCTAATTCCATATTACGCACTGATCACAGATCAGCGCGAGAGTGGATTAACTGGGCTACCTCTTATTATAAGGTCAATTGTCTAGCTTTAAATTCACTTTCGTACCTTCAGGTAAATCGTAAATCTGCCTAGCTATGTTTGCATTTGTTGATATATATTGGGGGAATAGGCAACTATATAAATTTTCAATTTCATATGCTCCCCCTATAACAAAGGGTTTAATAGCACATAATCTCATATCGTAACTTAGGACGCTATGGATATTTTGCCACTGTTCGACAATTAAATGACCGGAGTAAAAATCTAAATCATCTAGTAAAACATCAATCCAATCAGAAAAGGTTGATCCTATTATTTCCTTCTCACCTGTTTCGATATTGAAGAAAATAATTCCTTTAGGTGAAAAACCAAACTGATTACCAAATATCTCTTGTGCAAAGAATATCTCGTCATCTCTAACTATATTTGGGTATTCTCTTCTTAAAAATTCATTGACCTCGATAATATCATTGTAAATATTAGTTTTATTTACGGAGTAAATTTGTAAGGATCTATTATAGAAATAACCTCCATCACATATTTCACCTATAAATTCAATATAGCTGTTATCTACGTTACTAATTTTGAACTTTTCAAGAAGTTTGGCTATTTCGCTTGTTTTCTTAAAAAACAGATCTGAGTTATCTAGTAATATTTGATATTTATTCATAATTAAGGCTTTGGTACAACTCTTACTTTTGTTCCATCCGGTAAATTTTTTATCTGTTGACCAATAGAGCCACCCGCACCTCTATTGTCAGATGGATCTATAGGCTTTACACTAGTCCCGGTCCCCCCATTATCTATTACTGCTGGAGGGACTTCATCTCTATCTTTCCCTTTCTCTGGCTTAGTCCCCTTTAGATTTTCTCTCCTCCGCTGACTTGCTCCTTTACGGTCAATTGTTCCGCTTGTGTTCGTTCCGTTTGCTATAGCATCTTCTAGATGTTGATGGGATTCTGGATGTTTGCTTTTAGAAACGCCTATTTCTACATGCTCATCAGTTGCACCTTTCTCATCTTTCTTGTCATTACTATTTTTAACAATAGTAGGTGCAATCCTTGGTACACTATTAGTAACCCTCGTATTATCGCGGAGCATTGTTGGAATGTCCCCTGAATTGTGTTGAATAACTTTAGTCGCAATGTATGCCGTTCCAACAATCCCAAGAGCAACAGCCCCCGCGTATAATAACTCTGCACCCTCTACTATTTGCCCAACTACTCCACAGCAATCCTCAACTTCCATTCCATCAGGATCAATAAACCGAATAGAATTATCTACCCCATAATTATATGGTGACCACCTTCTCCCTTTCTCGGCCAGTGGATCCACACTAGTCCACCTAGCAATCACCGGATCATAGAACCTGGCACCGTAATCATATAAGCCCAGATTTTCCTGTAATTCCTTCTTATTGTAAAGATACTCATTTTTCGGGCTGGCTACACTCGTGTTGATCTCCATCCCAAATGCATAGTAATCATCTACCTGCACCTGTCGGGTGGTACCCGTGCCTGTATCAAAGTTAACCCTGCTGTTACCCAAATGGTCTGTTAAGCTGTACTCATAGTTGTAGCTTGTGGCATCTTTGGGTAAAGCTCTTCCTTCTTCTGTCTGGATAAAGGTGATCGTAGATGATGCTGATGTACCGTCATACTGGATACCGCCGATATAATCCGTCTTGGCCGTATTGATCAGCCTGCTTAGTTTTTGACCTGTAGCATCATACGTATAGGTGGTATTTTTGCCCGTGATCGTCTGCGGCAAATCTAGCAGGTTATAACTGATACCGGTGATCCCTTTGCTGTTGTCGGTGAGCAGGTTGCCATTACCGTCATAGGTATAACTGGTGGTTCCATGCATTTGCCCGGCATCGTTACTGGTACCATCCGTTACGCTTTGCAGTGTATTCGTTCCAGCTATATAGGCATAAGTCAGTTGATCGATCTGCGTATTTACATTATTGATTTTGGCATACCGGTTCAATGCCGTGATATTACCCATCATATCATAGGTTATCCCGGTTTCATTGTTCCCTGTTGTCGCCCCTGCAGAGGTCAGCCGGTTCAGCTGGTCGTAGTAATACGAATAGTGGTTGTTCAGGTTTCCTGCCGTGCCCCAGAACTGGTTGGCGATATTACCATTATACTGTTTGCCCGTTCCGCTGGTATTGTAATACAGCTGCTCGGCAAACAGAGGCGCACTGCTGGTTAGTAACCAGCCCCGTTCGTTATACCCATAGGTGATATCCTGTTTAAAGGTCGTGCTGTCTGTACTGTGCAGGTGTTTTTTCCATACCTGACCCAGTTCGTTATAGTCTGTTTTGGACAGGATCGGATTTACATCCGCGGTCAGCGTTCCGTTCTGGATCTGTTCCCGCGTGGTCAGTTTCCTGCCCATGTGGTCATAGCTATACTGGTTAATGATTGTCAACTTCGGGGCACTGGTGGATGCATTGGTAAAATGTCTCCGGTTGGTTACCGTTATCTGGTCATTGAAATTATAGGTATTCAATACCACATCAAAGTTAGCGGTGTCTACTTTGGCACCAAGATAATGCTGTTTATAGCTCCGGATGTTTCTGCCTTTATCATCATAATAGTTCACGTCCCAAAGCATAGCGGAGGTATTACCGGTAATGGTATTCAGCACCACTGTCTTACTGGCTGTCAGCAGGCCTTTGGTCATCGTACTAACCCCATTGGTTACGTTATAACCAGATGGCAGTTGCGGGATGTTATAATCATCGTAATAATTCACCGTAAGGAACTTTATATCAGTGTCTTCCTCCCCAACACCCGGATGTGTATTTTCAGTATAACCTTCTGCGGTTTCAGTACTGCGACTTTCCCATTGCGGACCTATCCTGTCATTATAAGCCTGCATAGCTGCACGATCAATACCCTGATTGTTTTCTATTCCTGTAATGATTACCCGCCCAAAGGCATCATACTTAGTCCAGCTCCATTGTTTGTTGGCTCGCTGGTTAGCATCCTGACTATGCGTAATCTGATCCAGTTTATTATACACCATAAACTCCCAGCCTTTCCCTGGCAGTCTCTTTTGCACCAACCGGTTCCGTTTATCATATTGGTATTGATAACATACATTATCCAGCGTAACTTGATTAGCGGCACTGGTAATCCCTGCGTCGGCGCCGCTGTTTGGCGGTAATACAAAAGCCAGGTTACCCACATCGTCATATACATAATATGTTGACAAAACCTGCAAAGCGTTTTCCGCGCCATTAAACGTCCGCTTTAGTACCACATGGCCCTCTTTGTCTTTGTACTCTTCCGTTGTGCCGCTTCTTCCGCTTATCCAATTTTCGTCTTTGCTGATCGTTACATACAACTGACCCGCTTTATAATAATTCCCCTGGCTATTGCCCAACAATAACGTCCGGCTCTCATCGGCATTGATCGTGGCTGTATACAACATCGCCAGCATCGTACCAGCGGTATTAGAAAGCGGAGTCTCATTATTGGTCGTATACACAATCTTCTGCGTATGGCCTGTCGCAGGTTGCCAGTCAGTACCTGGTGCTCCTTGTTCTACCACCCGGTTTAATGGCGAGGATTCAAATATGGTTTGCGCAAATGGATTAGGTATAACCACTATTCCATTACTTTGCTGCGAGCCGCTGACACCATTGCCAGTCGGGTTGTAAAAGCTGGATACGCCGGCACCCGGCGTCAGCGCATCTATTTTATAGCTCCCGTCATTACTCCCCGAGGTAACATAGGGCAGGTATTTGGTAGCTTCGCGGCCGAATTGGTCATAAGCGAAGGGTTGTACCACGTCTTTATTCAAAGGGCTCCCCTGTACCTGAACAGTCTGCAAAGGTCTGCCCAGCCCATCAAAATATTGTACCGTCTGCATCAGTTCACACGTGCTGCGGCTGGCAAAATCTCCCGAGTTTGGGGTTGATCCTACATTCTTCATTCCGCCAACCCTGGGCACTGAAGTCACTATATAATTCTGGTTCTGGTTAAAACTATTCACCAGTTTCTGACAGTCGGGGTTGGCGATATACAGGCTCAGGTTGCTCCCCGCTGCTGCAGTAAAACTGAATCCGGGATTCAATGTAATACTGCTATAACTAAAATAAGAACCTGCCGCTGGTGTCCCCGTCATCGGAGAAGTAACCTGTGTTTGGGCTTTTAGGCCTATCGCAAAAAGCAGAAGGCTGAATGCTATGAGTAATCTTTTGATATGATTCATCGTGATAATGTCTTGTAGGTTGATCTTTTCCCGTTTACTGTCCCTGGTAATGATAATCCGTGTGTTTCACTATATTCCCATCTTTGTCCTTCACATTCATTAAGCGCTGGAAGCTATCGTACTCGTAATACGTCGTCTCTCCCTTCATATCGGTCATGCTTGTTATACCAACCAGGGGGCTGTAGGTGTACGTTGTTACCTGGGCATCTTTTAAACGGCTATCCGTACGCAATGTATTTAAGACTGTTCTTAATGAGGCATCACCTCCGGCAACGGCATTATCTATCTGTGCCTGGGTTATCACGCTGTTTACTGTTGCGTAATCACTATTTATAATTTTTGCCACCGGGTATGATTGCATGTACCCCCATAAATATATGGTTAGTACACCATCACTATTTTTAACTGTTGAAATGTTGTTCTGAGCGGTGTAAGTAACCTCTGTTTTAGAATTGTAATTAGAGCCTACTATTGAATTCATATCATGCAATACGGTATCAGATAACGCGACATTCTCATACTGATACATCGTAAGAGGCTGGGCCGCGGCATTGTACTTAATGGCTTGCCCACCAGTAATTTTTCCATTTACAGAGATTTCCTTTCCAACGGGAATATTTACGGCATTCGCTTGTACCAGAGCATCTATATTAAACCCGGGTACATTATTATAGTCTTTGGGGTACCATGTTTTAGTATCTGTGGTCTTTCCGTTGCTGTTACTGTACTTTGTATTGGAAAGCAGATAATTATTATTATAATAATTAATTGATCTGACTTTTAATGTGTTGCCGACTGTGTAATTAGATGTAACAGTTGAATCGAGTAAATACCATTCTGTGGCAAACGTGCAACCTTGAAACGAAAAAGTTTTTATTGGAGATTGCATTACATTCGGCGAAATCTTTATCCCAAAAGTTCCTTTGTAATTTGTAAGGTAGCTGTTGTAATAGTTTTTTTCCTCGGTCAACAAATTATAACTCAGATCGCTTTTTTGTTCATAAGTTTTTTTGTTCAATAACAATCCGCTTCTCCAGGATCTCCCGGTATTCGCCGGAATAGGATAGGTATTAATCGGTATGGTCAGGAACAGATTATCGTTCGAAAATGTCATTTCGGTTTTGAACGAGGACTTATTTTCATCATTATATTCAGTTACATTTTCATACCTTATAAACTGACCGTCTGTGGATGTTAAAGGGGCCGTACTACTGCTGATAATTCTGGCAACAGAGGGCACGTACTTGGTCGGGTCGGCATCACCACAAAAGATTAGGGGATTAAGGCTGGGTAAATTTACCAGAGAACCACTGCTTGTTGTTGGGGCATTGAAATAATTATAATTAAACGACTTTGCAATTTTATTTCCTAAAGCATCGGAGTTCACAATCTTAGCAATTCTTAATCCCCCCACTATAATATTTTTTGGATCTGCATTTTCTTTCCAATTCATGCTTACTGTAAAATCTGCATCAGGGAAGTCGAGCGTAGGCTGTATGGTAGCCGTTATTTTATACTTGCCAGGCTGAAAAAGAAATGGCGTTTGAATACTATTTAACTGTAGCCGGTACGAAGGGTTAGTGATTCCTGAAATAACTACCCGTACAGGGCAGTTAATTGAATTAAGCGGACCTGAATATCCCGTTATTTGAAATACGATCATACCGGGCTCCTTTATATCTGCGATTATCAAAGAATCTATATACACTCGGGGGTTAGGTTGAACAAAGACACTGCTTTTAAAAAATGTATAGTTCTTATTTTGCAATCCGGAATACTGGTAACCATTGCTAAGACCGCTAAGATTAATGACATTAGCAACATTGCTTTCATAGGTGAATTCAGAGCTTCCCCCTGTAGGGTAAATAATTTTTTTCAGTACTCCTGCCTGAGCATAATTTAAGTCGACGGTACGATCGGCTCCGGATGCATTACCTGCACCATTACCCACTTTAATAGATGGGGTTAAACTGGAATTGCCTGATTTTCCATTATAATATCCCCAATAATCCTGTTGTGGCGACAGCCTGCTTGCTATTGGGGTCGCGTTGTATTGCAGTTGGTAAGTTTTAAAAATTGTTCCGGTAGCATCTCCATCTTTCACCAGATTCAACCTTAACCGTTTGCTGGCAACATCGCTAACGTTCATGCCCGGAGTATTTACCGGTGAAGAAATATAATAATCATAAGAAAAAGAGATGTTCTTGATTCGGGTACCATCCTTTCGTTTTACAATAATACTGTCAAGACTTTGGGCGCTGGATGAGGGAGCGCCTATAACGTCAGCCCTTTGTAAAGTCGATTGTATAAAAAAAACATCTCCGAGATCTGTGCTTATTTTTTTCAGAATAGGTTTACTGGAGAGCATTTTATAAAAAGAGCCGTGTCTCTTACCATCGGCCTCTGTACAGCCAGAAGCTCCAGGTATATCTGTAGTTTCACCACCGTTGCCAAAATCCATTACATTACTATTATCATAGTAATATTTAATACTACTGTTGGTGAGACTAACAATGTCCATTAGCTGCCACGAAGTATTATGTGCAGCCTGTGCACTCGTGTTTGGCAATGCTGAAGCGATCCCATCCGTGACAGCTACATCAGATTGATTCAAAAAACGCTCTCGTCCTGTTCTCAATGCATCTGCTGATGTGCCAAAATACGCCGACGTACCATTGGGCAAAACAATCGTCCATCCTGTAATTTCTCCGCCAGAATCTCTGGTACAACTTACTTTTAAGTGTTGATAAGGGGCTAATACAAAATCATGTAATTCCTGATCAAAATAAAATTGACCAGAATACCCCATTACCGAAAAGAAGTACATATCCGGCTCAACGTCAAGCAGGCCAAAATTTGCCTGATTATAAAGCAGATCATTTTTCTCCGAATTACCGTCTGGCAAAGACAATATATATTTTGCGGTTTTGGTGGTGTTCATATAGGATGCAGAACCGCCTAAATCATCCGGTAAGCCATGTACCACACGAGAAATACTGCCACCGGTATTTAAATTCCATCCGGTGCCTACCCAGGTAGCCCCCTCCTCCACTTTAATTCCAGAAGCATTATAGCTTAGCCCTATAGGCACTTCGAGCCCCCGGTGCTGCAAAGTATATAGCGGTATGGATATTTCGGGAACTCCTGTTGTATATCCTACGGGCATATCAATATATTTACCCAAGCTACCCACTTCGGGTGTAACAGGGGTAATATTTGTCAACGTTACAGGATTCAGGTTTTGAGCAAAAACTGCTAAACAATGAACCATTAAATAACAAAGCAGTATCGTTCTCTTATTTTTCATAATATAATTTTCAGACTAGTGTTTCAGATTCTTCTCCAGGTTATTTATTCTATTTATTAACTCCCGGTTTATTGCGGCCTGCTCTTCTTTCTCTTTATCTTTTTCAATCAAATACAAAGTCAGTTCTTCCACTTTCTTCATCAACAGTTTATTCATTTCACCCAGGTTTAATCCTTCTTTTGCTATTTGCTGCTCTGATGGAATTTCCGGTAAATGTTGATTTTGATCGATGTAGGCTTTTACTTCCTGAAGAGATGGCAATTGATAGTCTTTTTTGAAAACATAATCAGGCCATGCTGAATTGAGTTTAACTGTCACGGATGTGGCTATGGCGCTTCCATTAACGGAAAAGCTATAGCCCGAAGGTAAACTTGTTGTTCCTATGCTTATTCCATTATTAAAAACAGAATAACCATTTACGGCTATGCCATTAGTACCAATTTTAATATCATATGCTTTTCCAGGAACAGGATCGACATAAGTACCGGATGAAAAATGGGATTCTGATCCATAAGCTGAAATCCCACCATTGACCTCTAATTTTGTTTGAGGAGTTGTTGTACCAATACCTACATTGCCCGAATTATCTATTCTCATTTGTTCTAAAAAAGAGTCATTAGCTAAGTTATATTTACCCAAACTAATATGATTTGTCCCGGATGAAACTCCAAATATTCTGAACTCTGAATATCCTTGTGCTAAACCGCTTGCTTCAATACCAGTGTCGTAGATGAATAATTTTTTATTATTTGTAGACGCACCCAGTGATAATGAAGCTCCTGGACTTGTTGTACCAATGCCAATGGAATTGGTGGTAGAAGTAACAGTGCCGTTAGTTGTCCACTGGGCATGTACTAATGAAGAAAAGCTTAAAAATAGAGACGATAAAAAGATGAGTTTTTTCATGATATAAGGGGCTAAAAATTTTCTTAAAAATGTATGGGCAAAATCAACCCATAGCAGATTAATGCTAAATCGCTTTGAAATGAATAAATGCTGTTTGATTAATGCCTTTTGAAGGTTAAGGGCTGGGATTTTCTTATTGTGATAATTTGATCATATATTGCAGGTTAGGTGTTTCAAATATAATTATTTATCATTCCAAACAAATAGAGAATATTAAATAGTATGTACAGTTTATATTGATTGAGCACTCTCGCTGTCCGGGTGTCTCCAACTTCGGACACCATCATAAAGAAGCAAAAAAAGCCTAATAGCCGTCATTAATTAAAGGATGAAAAGCTATATCATCTACCCGAAATTTCATCCGAATAATAGATATTAAATCCTGCAGAGATGAATAAATTACTGAAGACGTTTCGCCCCTAAGCGTAATATTATAAATTTCAACAAGCGCTGTGTAAACTTGTATATTTGGTTTTAATCAAATCCCATGAAAAAAGTTTTGATCACCTTACTGGCTGTTTTTTACTTAGCCGCTAATGCCTTCGCGCAAAAATTCAGCGTTAGTTTTCCCG